>Ga0326597_10006469_pt1 | contig 16037 bp, 12 predicted proteins | sample RVTome_12_FD_203789 | JGI IMG/M metagenome (GOLD analysis project Ga0326597, IMG submission 203789) | Soil microbial communities from uranium-contaminated site in the Upper Colorado River Basin, Wyoming, United States - RVT100D185 | ecosystem: Environmental > Terrestrial > Soil > Contaminated >...
CCGGTCGGGGGCGGGCGGGCCAGACCGTGGCGTGGGTGGTCGTCGACTGTGTCCACCGCATGCCTGACGATCTGGAGCGGATGCTCTTCGGTGTCGTCATGGACGGACGACGGAACGGCGCCAGCGGTGCTGGCTTCGAGCGGATAGCCCGGACCGGGGCCCTCTTCGAGGCGCGGGGCGGGACGCTGTACCTCAGGCACGTGCTCGACGCACCGGCCCGGGTACAGGCTCGTCTCGCGCGGCTGATGCGCGACCGGGAGGCCGAACTCGTGGACCAGCCCGGGATCCTCGTCGACCTCGACGTGCGGGTGATTGCCTCGGCGGAACCCGGCGTGGATGATGCCGTCGCGGACGGACGGATGCGAGCCGACCTCTTCGAACGTCTGTCGACTGCGCGCATCGATGTCCCGCCGCTTCGGCAGCGGCGGGATGACGTGCCCGTCCTGGCGACGCTCTTCCTGAAGGAAGCCTGCGCGGCGCGTGGAGTGCCGGCCAAGGGGATCAGCCGCGGGGCGTTGCGGCTGCTCGCGGCTCTGCCCTGGCACGGCCACGCCAGGGAACTGCGGAATCTCGTCGACACCCTGGTCCGCGCGGTCGATCGGCCGGTCTTGCAGCTCGATGATCTGCTCGACCACGCGAGCTTCGAATCGACGGCGATCAGGATGGACGCGGGCCTGTCGTTGCGCGACGCGAAGGCACGATTCGAGCGGGAATGCATCAGCGCCGTCCTCGCCCGCCATCACGGCCGGGTCGGGGACGCGGCCAAGGCCCTCGGGATCCAGCGCACCAATCTCTATCGGAAGGTGCGGCAGCTCAAGGTCGCCCGGCCCCGGGCAGCACGCCCGGGAGGACGGTGACCGTGTATCAATTCGGATACGGACTCGTGGCTTCGATACGGACCAGGCCGTCGCTTGACTCCGCGCGGTGGTTGTTCGAAGATGAGTGAACTGCCCTGTCCGTTTGAGTCCTATCGGAGTACATCAAACGCGCTGGCTGGGGGTGGTAAGATACTGGATCCAGAAAGGTGAGGGGTAGCTCGATGGCGTTCCGGAAATCGATGGCGGGGTCACTGGCGGTTGTGCTCGCGCTCGGATCGGCTCCGCTGCTTGCGCAGCAGGGGGCGATCAGCGGGCGGGCCACCGACGAAGCCGAGAGCCCGTACTCGGAGTACTCCGTCAGGCTCGTGCGGCCTGACACGGGTGAGATCGTCGGCACCCAGGTGCTCGACGCCGAGGGCCGGTTCTCGTTCACGGGTCTCACGATTGGACAGGACCTGCTGGTCGAACTCATCGACACGGCCGAGAACAACGAATTGGTCTGCACGGAAGGACCGTTCGGGTTGTCGCAGGACGTCACGAGCCACAGCGGCATCAACATCGACTGCGGCGGACCGCCTGCGGCGCTCTGGCTGATTGCCGGCGCAGCCGGGCTCGTCACCGCCGTCGGTATCCTGACGCAGAGCAACCCGCAGTAGCTTCCGCACGACCGCGCGGGCGGCTTGCGCCGCCCGCGTACGCACGATCCCTTCGCTCCCGGTACAGCCGTCCCTTCGATTAGCCGCTCGTGAACGTGTTCCGCTTCGTCGCGGTGTTGTGGTGTCTGGTTGCCGCGTCGGCGCCCGCCATCGCCCAGGAGGCTCGCGGCGGCCTCGAGACCGCCCGGTTCCGCTGGGGTCCGCTCGGCGTCACGCCGCGAGTGGCCCTGACGAACCTGGGCGTCGACACCAACGTCTTTCACGATGAGGATGAACCGCAGCGGGATTTTACGTTCACGGTGACTCCAGGCGCGGATACGTGGTTTCGCCTGGGCCGGGCGGAGCTCAGCCTGGGCTCGTCGATCGACTGGACCTACTTCCGGGACTCGAAGCAGCAGCGCGCCCTGGGCTGGAGCCAGGACGCGCGCCTCGACGTGCGGCTCAATCGGCTGTCGCCGCATGTCAGTGGCGCGTACCTGACGACCAGGCAGCGACCCAATCTCGAGATCGACGCGCGCGTGCGTCAGAAGCGGGAGAGGATTGGCGCGGGAACGGGCGTGCGTGTGGGGGCCCGGACGTGGCTCGACCTTGACGTGATGCGGGAAGCCGTGGACTTCGGCGACAGGTCGTTCGGGGATCCACGGCTGGCCGAGGCCCTCAACCGCGAGACGCGGGAAGCCGGACTGGCTGTTCGAGCGGAGCTGACACCCCTGACGACATTCGCGGTGCGGACGGCGCTATCGCAGGACAGGTTCGATACGTCGGCCCGACGCGACAGCAACAGCGTGACCCTCATCCCGAGCCTCTCCCTGCAGCCGCTGGCGCTCATCTCAGGCCGGGTGGCGGTCGGCTTCCGGCACTTCGATGTGCTCGACGAGACCGTGCCTGACTACGCGGGAGTCGTGGCCGAGGCTGAAGTCAGCTACATCCTGCGCGAGATGATCAGGTTCGGGGCAACCGTGCAGCGCGACGTGGACTACTCGGCGGACAGCGCCCAGCCGTACTCGGTCGTCAGCGGCGGTGTTCTGTCGATCAGCCAGGTCATCGGTCTGGACTGGTACGTCACGGGGCGCGCCGGCAGGAGCTGGCTCGACTACCGAAGCTTCGCGTCCGTCACTGACGATGGAACGGTGCTTGCTCGGGACGGTCGTCAGGATCGCGTGACGACCTATGGCGGCGGCCTCGCGCGGCGGATTGGCACCGACCTTCTGCTTGGGTTCGACGTCGACCGGGTTGGCCGAGTGTCGGGCGTTGACGGCCGGAGCTATGAGGGCTATAGGTTTGGAGGCTCGATCATTTATGGCAGGTAGGGACAGACGTCGATTGTGGATGGCGGCCGTAGCCGTCGCCCTGCTGCTCTCGCCAGGCACAGCCGCGCAGCAGACAGGGCCGAAGATCGAACCGCGGGATCAGGTCGCGGTGGCGGTGTTTGGTGTCCCGAGCCTCTCGGGAAAGTTCCCGGTGGACGTGGACGGGACGCTGAACTTTCCCCTCGTCGGCCCGGTCCGGGTGGCCGGCCTGACGGCCCGGGAAGTCGAGGCGGACCTGGGCCGGCGCCTGGTCGAAGGCGGCTTCTTCACCACGGTTCCCCAGATCACCATCGACCTCGAGCAGACCCCGAACAAGCGCGTCACGGTGACAGGGGCCGTCCGGTCGGCCGGCCAGATCGCGTACGCGGGTGAACTGACGCTGCTCGACGCGCTGGTGAGGACCGGAGGCGTCACGACCGAGGCTGGCGATGAGGCGCTCGTCGTGCGCCGTCCGCGGGCCGATCAGGACGGCGCGGCGACGGAGGGCGGCGCCGAAGTGGCCGACCCCGTCATCATCGTCAACCTGCGTGAGCTCCAGAGCGGCAACGTGGCCGCTCACAACGTGACCCTCCAGGACGGCGACCTCGTCATCGTTCAGCGGGCCCAGTCCGTCTACATCAGCGGCCAGGTCCGCAGCCCGGGCGCGGTCCGCGTCGAAAGCGGCGCCACCGTGCTCCAGGTGCTGGCACTGGCCGGAGGGCTGAACGATCGCGGCACCACGAGGGGCATGCGAATCATCAGGAACAAGGAAGAAGTCGAAGACGTCACTCTCGAAACGGTCGTCAGGCCGGGCGACACGATCATCGTGCGCGCCAGCCCCTGGTAGGCCACCGAACCGGTCACATGCATACGCCACTGTCATCCCCGACCCGTCACGCGGCCGAGCACGCCTGGCATCCCACGGAATACCTGCGTGTTCTCTACAAACGCCGCTGGATCGCGATTCCCGCGTTCCTGCTCGTCTTCCTGTCTGGCACGCTGTCCAGCATCAGGACCGTGCCCATCTACGAAGCGCAGACACAGGTGCTCATCGAGCGCGATACGCGCCGGGCCACGTCGCTCAATTCGGTGCTCGAAGACCGGTCCGGCTACTACGACGACAACTTCTACCCAACGCAATACCGAATCCTCCAGAGCCGCACGTTGGCCCTGCGCACCGTTGAGGCTCTCGACGCGGCTGGTGTGACGCCAAAGGCGCCACCGAAGTCCGGGATCTCACTCAACCCGCGAGCCCTCCTCGGTGCGGCAAGGAATGCCGTGATGGCTGCGGTGTCCCGCGAGGACTCGTCCGGGCCTGCTGTCGAAGCACGGCCCGCCGACGAGACAGCGGAGCAGTCCGGTCGCATCGATGCATTCCTCGGGGGCTTGTCGGTGGCGCCGGTGCGCTCGTCGCGCCTCGTGGACATCCGGTACCGGTCGTGGGATCCCGAGTACGCGGCGCGCGCGGCCAACGAGCTGGCCAAACAGTACGCGCAGCAGGCGCTCGAGTTCCGGTTCCTCGCGTCCAAGGAGGCCAGCGACTGGCTGGGTGGTCAACTCGAAGAACAGCGGAAGAAGGTGCAGGTGAGTGAGGCGGCCCTTCAGCAGTTCAAGGAAACCCAGGACGCGCTGTCGGTCGACGACCGCCAGAACATCGTCGTGCAGCGGCTCACGGAACTGAGCGCCCAGGCCACACGCGCGCGCATCGAGCGCATCGACAAGGAAGCGATGTACAACCGCCTCCAGGAGATGCAGAAGGCCGGCCAGGCGGTCGACGGATTCCCCGCCATCATGACGAACGAGGTGGTCCAGAGCCTCAAGGCGGAAATCAACGAAATGCGGTCCGAGCGGGCACAGATGGCCGCACGGGGACTCGGCGAGAACTTCCCCGACGTGCGGAACCTCACGACGCGCCTCACCACGGCCGAGAGCCGGCTGCAAGCCGAGACCGACCGCGTGGCCGATTCCGTCAGGACGGACTTCCTCGCCGCCACGGCGCGGGAGGAAGCGCTCGTCCGGGCGCTCCGGACGCAGGAAGGGGAGGCGCTCGGCCTCGACCGGAAGTCGCTCGAGTACGCCGCCCTCGAGCGCGAGGCGTCGGCCAACCGCCAGTTGTACGAGAACCTCCTGCAGCGGACCAACGAGACCGGCGTGTCCGGCGAGTTCCGCGGCAGCAACGTGCAGGTCGTGGACCGGGCCGAGGTGCCGCGCGGGTCGGTGCTTCCCCGGGTGCAGCGCGACATCAGCGTCGCGGCTCTGAGCGGCCTCCTGCTCGCCTTCGGGCTTGCCTTCGGGCTCGAGTACTTCGACAACCGGATCAAGTCGCCTGAGGAGATCCGCGCGCACCTGGGCATCCCGTTCCTGGGCCTCGTGCCGGTCATCGAAGGGAAGAAGGAGAACGGCATCGCCTCCCTCCTCGACGTGTCCGGGCCGTCGGCCTTCGGCGAGGCGATTCGGGCGATCCGGACCGCGGTCCTGTTCTCGACGGCCGACGAAGGCGCCCGGTCGGTGCTCGTCACGAGCACGGGGCCCGGCGAGGGCAAGACCGTCGTGTCGGGCAACCTGGCGATTGCGCTCGCGCATGCCGGCCAGCGAACTCTTGTCGTCGATGCCGACATGCGCCGGCCGCGGCTCCATGAGACCCTCGACCGCTCGCAGGAGCCGGGCCTCTCGAACGTCCTTGTCGGTGAGACGTCCCTGAACGATGCCATCCGCGTCACGTCGGTGCCGCAGCTCTCGGTCCTTACGGCCGGCCACATCCCGCCCAATCCTGCGGAACTCCTCGGTTCGAAGAAGTTCGCGGAGCTCTTCGCGGAGCTCAAACGGCGGTACGAGTGGATCGTCTTCGACGTGCCGCCCGTGATGGCGGTCACCGATGCCGCCGTCCTGGCCAACAGCGTGGGCGGGGTGGTGTTCGTCATCGGCTCGGAGATGACGACGCGTCCGAGCGCCGCGACGGCCATCGACCAGCTCGTGGCGGCGAAGGCCCGGATCGTCGGCGCCGTGCTGAACCGGGTGAACGTCAAGCGCCACGCGTACTACTACGCGCCGTACTACCGCAAGGAGTACAGCAAGTACCACTCGACCGCGGCCTCGTAGCACCCCGTCCCTCCCCCCTCGTGACCCACCTCGCCCACAACGCGCGGCTCGCCGTCCTGTGGACGACCGGGTTCACGCTCTTCCGCGATCTCCTCCAGTTCGGCTTGATGCTCGTCCTGGTGCGGCTCCTGCCCGCCGAGGCGTACGGGCAGTTCGGCCTGACGACGACGGTCCTCGGGTTCCTGACGCTCTATTCGTTTCGATCGTTCCTTGGCCATACCCTCCAGGTCCGCGCCCCCGAGGAGACCAACTTTCAGATCCACTTCACCGCCGGCACGGTGATTCAGGCGGGCGTCTTCGTCGTAGCCAACCTTGTCGCGCTCGCGCTGCGATGGTTCCCCGCGTACGCACCCGTCGCCCCGTTGCTCCATGCGATGTCGTTCGTGTTTCTTCTGGATCTGCCATCCGAGCTGCGCGTCAAGATGCTCGAGCGCAATCTTGATTGGCGACGCCTCCGGGGACTGCACGCCCTCGCCTTGACCTTGGCGGCCGGGCTTTCCATCGTTCTGGCGATCTTCGGTTGGGAGGTGTACGCGCTGCTGCTCCCCCTCCTCATCGTTCCCGGCCCGTTCATCTATGACCTGTTCGTGCGTGCGCGCTGGCGTCCCACCTGGGAGTGGAGTTGGTCGGCCTATCGATCGGCGTGGCGCTTCGGCGGGGCGAGGATGTTCGCGGCGAGCTTCGTGAGCGCCGCGACGCTTCTCGAGAGTACCTGGCTGACGGCAGTCGTCGGCTTCGCCGCCTTCGGGGTCTTCGGGCGCGCGCTCGGTCTGTCTCACCTCGCCTGCCACCGGGTCGCCACGCTCGTGTCGACCTCGGTGTATCCAGTGCTGACGAAGATTGCGCCGCGAACCGACGCGTACCGGAAGGCCAGTGCGCTGATTCTCCGCAGTGTGGCCTGGACGGTGGTTCCTGTCGCTGTACTCATCGGCTTCCTTGCGGCGGACGTGGTCTCGCTGCTGTACGGCGATCGCTGGGGGGCGGTGGTGCCGCTCCTGCCATGGGCCGTCAGTGGCGGCGTCGTGGTGGCCGTGGTCCAGCCGGCCTATACATTGCTGCTCGCACACGAGCGTCAGGACCGCTGCCTGATCGCGGACATCTGGCGGCTGGTCGGCACGGTTGCCATCCTGCTGGCATGCCTGCCCTTCGGCCTTCCTGCCTACCTCGCCGGGCTTGCGTTGGTGCATGTCGTTTCGCTCGGCCTCATGATCTACTGGCTCGAACGCGACGGCGCCGTCAGCCTCGGTGGCATCTCCGCGGCACTCGTACCTCCCGTCGTTGCGGCGCTCATCGGTGCCGGAGCCATCGGAGTGTGCCTCGGGCTCCTTCCCGGGGAGGCGGGCAGCCTCTGGCGAAGCTTGGCTGGCGGGTGCACGTTCGGGGCCGCGTACGTCGTCTCGCTGCGGTTGCTCTACCGTGAGGCCCTGCTCGAGCTGGTTGGATACCTGCCCAAGCGCCGCCGCTTGAGCCGGCTGCTGCTCCTGCCAGGGGCCGCGTAAGGGCTTGATGCGTCTGCTCATCGTCACGCTCGGGTATCGCGTGCCCCAGCAGGAGCACTGGGCGGTCTCCGCGCCGGGGCCAGGCTGGTTGCCCCTCACGACCATTGTCGGGCGTGAGATCGCCATCCGGATGCTGAAGCCGGCCCTGCGCGCCGGGATGCCGACGGCGTCCGTTCTCTGATGCAGGCGCCTCTCATTTCGATCCTCATCCCGGCGTTCAACGCCGAGCGGTGGATTGCCGGGACGCTCCAGTCGGCGCTCGATCAGACCTGGTCCCGGAAGGAGATTGTGGTTGTCGATGACGGATCGACGGACCGCACGGCGTCGGTCGTTGGCGCCTGTGGCGCGCCCGCCGTCAGGCTGATCCGACAGCCGAGGCGGGGAGGGTCGGCCGCCCAGAACGAAGCGCTTCGTCACGCGACGGGTGACTTCATTCACTTCCTCGATGCCGACGATCTGTTGTCGCCGGAGACACTCGAACGTCAAGTGAACCAGATCGCCGATCGACCCGGCTGGGTGGCGTGCGGTGAGTGGGCGCGCTTCCGGACGAGTCCGGCCGAGGCGGCATTCGAGCGCAGGAACGACTGGACCGAGCGGGATCCTGTCGAGTGGCTGCTCCGCGAATGCACGGGCGGCGCGCCGATGCTGCAGCCTGGACGCTGGCTCATTCCTCGGGCAGTGGCCGAGGGAGCCGGGTTGTGGGACGAGCGGCTGACGCTCAACAACGACTTCGAGTACATCGTGAGGGTCCTGCTGGCCTGCGAGGGCGTCCGGTTCACCCCCGGTGCGCGCCTGTACTACCGATCCGGAAACCCGTACAGTCTTGCCAGTCTGCGGTCCGACGCGGCCTGGCGTTCCGCCTGGTTGTCCCTCGACCTCGGGACGCGCTGGATGCTGGAACGAGCTGACACGGCGCGAGCCCGGAGGGCCTGTGCCGATCTCTTCCAGACGCTGGCGTACGACGCGTATCTCGAGCACCCGGAAATCGCCGCCGCGGCCGAGCAACGGGCAGCCGCGCTCGGCGGGTCGCCGGTGCCGATGGGTGGAGGCGCGCTGTTCGCCCTGCTGCGGACGACGCTCGGCTGGAAGCAGGCGAAGCGCATCAAGAAGCTGGCGTACGACCTGGGCTACTCGCGCGTCGCGCGTGCGAAGGAGGCGGCCCTCGGCCGCGAGCGATGGCACACGGCGTAACGAGGCCCCTTCGCGAGGCTGAACAACGCTTCAGCCGGACTGCGCTCGTCGCCGCCTACGAGGGCCTCTACGAGCAGATCCTGGTGGCTCGCTCCGCAGCCGATGCGTCTCGCGGGCTGGCTACAGGCCGGCACCGGGCGTGAGGATCGGCGCGGGTCTGCGCGTGTGCCTGGTCACGACGGGTCAGCCCTCGACCAACCCGCGGGCCGTCAAGGAAGCCGACGCACTCGCGGAGGCAGGCTGTAGCGTCTGGATGATCGGCGCCCACTGGGCCGACTGGGCGTCAGACGCGGATCGCCGGCTCCTCGCCTCGCGCCGGTGGGCCTGCACGGTGATCGAGTGGCGTCGAGCGGCGGCGCCGGGGCTCTTCTGGAAGAGCCGCCTGCGGCACCGCGCGGCGCGGGCCGGCGTGAACCTGCCGGTTCTGCGGGACATCGCGCTGCCGGCGGCCGCAGGCAGGCTCACGCCGGAACTGACGGCTCACGCGATGCGAACGCCCGCAGATCTCTTCATCGCGCACAACATCGGCGCGCTGCCGGCCGCCGCGGCCGCGGCCGCGCGGCACCGGGCCCGTCTCGGCTTCGACGCCGAGGATTTCCACAGCGGTGAGTTCGCTCCTGGTGATCGTTCGTCGGCGCGCGTAGCGATCGAACGTACCGAGTCGAGATACATCCCGCGGTGCGACTACGTCACCGCCGCGGCCCCGGGCATTGCCGACGCGTATGCGTCCCTGTCGAGAAACGGTCCTCCGACGTGCGTGCTGAACGTCTTCCCGCTGTCCAGCCGTCCGTCCGTGCGTCGTCCGACGGCGGGACAGGGCCCCCTGACCCTCTCCTGGTTTTCACAGACGATCGGTCCGAACCGCGGGCTCGAGGACGTGGTGCGAGCCATGGCACGGATCGAGGACGGCGTCGTCGAGTTGCACCTGAGAGGCACATGGCAGGCTGGTTACCGCGAGCAGTTGACGCGCGTGGCCGCAGGTGCCGGCCTGCGGCACAGTCGCGTGATCTCGCACGACCCCGGGTATCCCGACGACATGGTGCGTCTCGCCGCCGAGTTCGACGTCGGACTGGCCGTCGAGCCTGGAGTCACGCCCAACAGCAACCTCTCGCTGTCGAACAAGGTCTTTACGTATCTCCTCGCCGGCGTCGCGGTGCTCGCGACACGGACCAGAGGGCAGGTGGCCCTGCTCCCGTTGATTGAGCGTGCTGCGCAAGGGTTCGAGGCCGGAGACGTGGATGCCATCGAGCGGGGGCTGAGGTGCTGGATCGACGATCGCGCGGCGCTCGAGGCTGCGCGCGTCGCGGCGTGGGAGTACGGCGGGGCGCGCTACAACTGGGATTGTGAAAAGGCGGTGTTTCTCGACGTGGTGGCACGCCTGTGAAGCGCGTCCTGATCGTCTCGCCGCACTTCCCCCCGGTCAACGCGGCGGACATGCACCGCGTGCGGATGAGCCTGCCGTACTTTGCCGAATACGGGTGGAGCCCGCTCGTCCTGACCGTGCGCCCGGAAGACCAGGAGGCACCCATTGAACCGGAGTTAATGGCTCTCGTACCTCAAGACGTGCCGGTCGTACGCACGCCGGCCCTGCCGATTCGCCTGACGAAGCTCGTCGGCGTGAGGAACGTCGGCATCAGGGCGTTCGTCCACCTGTACCGGGCCGGCGCCCGTCTGATCCGCGAACACCACGTGGATCTCGTCTACTTCTCGACGACGATGTTCGTCACGATGGCTCTCGGCCGGATCTGGAAGCGGCGTTTCGGCGTCCCGTACGTCATCGACATGCAGGACCCGTGGCTGAGCACGTACTACGATGACAAGCCGGCATCCGAGGCGCCGCCGAAGTACGGGCTGGCGCGCCGGCTGCACGCCGTGCTCGAGCCCTGGACGATGCGCGAGGTGGGCGGGATCGTGAGCGTGTCGGCGTCCTATATCGAGACGCTGCGGGAGCGCTATCCGTGGATCGCTGCGGGAGCATGCGCGACGATTCCGTTCGGGGCCTCCGAGCGAGACTTCGACGTGGCCGGCCGCATGGTCCGTACGAGGGAAACGACCGCCGGCGGGGACCGTCTGCGCGGCGTCTACATCGGCCGAGGCGGTCCCGACATGGCGACCGCGCTGAGGATCCTCTTCAAGGCACTGAAGGATGGAGCGCGGGGCCCGTCGATCCTGTCGCGTGTGGCTCTGTCGTTTGTCGGGACCGACTACGCGCCGGCCGGACGAGCCAGGAAGTCCGTCGATCCTGTCGCCATCGCGGAAGGCGTGGCTGCCCAGGTCTCCGAGCAGACGACCCGCATCGGCTACCTGGACGCGCTCGTGGCCCTGAAGCAGGCGGACTTCCTGGTGCTCATCGGCTCGGACGACCCCGACTACCGCGCGTCGAAGGTGCATCCGTACATTCTCGCCGGCCGTCCCATCGTCGCCGTGGTGCATGAACGCAGCCCGGTCGCGGACTTGATCCGGAAGACCGGGACAGGCCTTGTCGTCACGTTCGCAGGCCGGGGAGACACGGAGGGCCCCGCCGCGCGGTTGATGAGCGCGTGGCCCGGCCTCCTCGAGCGACTGCCGTTCATGCCGCCCATGGACCGGGTGGCCATCGCGCCGTACTCGGCGCGAGAACTGACCCGCCAGCAGTGCCGCCTCTTCGACACCGTGCTTCAGCCGGAGTGCGCGGTGGCGGTGACCCCATGCCTCGGCTAGCCATCGTTGCCAGCCACCCGATCCAGTACCAGGCGCCCTGGTTCCGGGAACTGGCGAAGGTCGTCGATCTCGAGGTGTTCTTCTGCCACCGGCAGGATGCGGCCGGCCAGGCCGCGGCCGGGTTCGGCGTGCCCTTCGAGTGGGACGTGCCGCTTCTCGACGGGTACGCATCACACTGGCTGCGCAACGTCGCGCGCCGCCCGAGCACCGAGCGCTTTTCCGGGTGTGACACGCCGGAAATCGATGAGCGGCTGGGCGCCGGGCGCTTCGACGCGTGCATCGTCAGCGGCTGGTACCTGAAGTCGTACATCCAGGCCACGCGGGCGTGCTGGCGCCGCGGGATCAAAGTGCTCGTTCGCGGCGACTCGCACTTGAACGTGCCGAGATCGCGCGTGAAGTCTGCAGCGAAGTACTTGCCGTACCGGTGGTTCCTGAACCGCATCGATGCGCACCTGTTCGTCGGCGCCGCGAACCGGGCGTACCTGCGAGCGTACGGCGTGCCCGACGGGAAGTTGTTCTTCGTGCCGCACTTCGTCGACAACGCGTTTTTTGCCAGCCGTGCGGATCGGGCGCGTACCGCAGGCGAGGCTAGCCGGATCAGGCATGAATTCGGGATACCATCGGACGGCGTGGCCTTCCTCTTCGCAGGCCGACTGGTGGAGATGAAGCACCCGGACCACTTCATTCGGGCGTGCGCGCTGGTGGGGCACGTCGCCGACAGTCGCGTACACGGAATCGTGGTTGGCGACGGCCCCCTCCGGCCTGAGCTCGAGAGTCTCGCGGCGGCGAGCGGCGCACCGGTCAGTTTCGCCGGCTTCAAGAATCAGACGGCTGTGCCCGCGTACTACGCGGCCGCCGATGCGATGGTGCTGCCCTCCGACGGCCGCGAGACCTGGGGGCTCGTCGTCAACGAAGGGATGGCCTGCGGGCTCCCTGTGATAGTCAGCGGAGCCGCCGGCTGTGTTGGGGACCTTGTCGAGCACGGCGTCAACGGCTTCGTGTTTCCCAAGGGAGACATCGACCGGCTCGCCGAGTGCATGCGGGCGACCATGGCCGCGGATCGCAGACGAATGGGGAACGCGGCGCGGGCCAGGGTGAAGGGGTACGCCGCGCCAAGAGCGGTGGCAGGAACCGTGGAGGCGTTGGCTGCTGTGCTTGATGTCCGCCGCGTGCGAGCCTCGAGCCGGGGCCGTGAGGTGAGCGCGCGATGACCACCGTGCTTTCGAAATATCCGATGACGTGGCCCGGACTGGCGTTTGGGCTTCTGACCGGCGGGCTGGTGACCATTCTCCTGGACTTCCCGATGGCAGGCCTCAGCTTCCTTGTGCTCTCCACGGCCATCGGTCTCACTTGGCGCGACGGAGAGGTGCCGATCTTTCCATTCGTCCTGTTCTATCAGTGGACTTCGATCTCAGTCGGGATGTTCTGGGAGCGCTGGGTCGGCCCCGTCCCCGACCCCTATCCCCCGGGGGACCTCGAACAGGCGATCTTCCTTGGCCTGATCGGGATTCTCGTCCTGGCGGTCGGCATGCGTCTCGGGGCGGGGAGAGGTGAGGTCACGCGCATCAGTGACCCAGTGGACCGACAGGTCGTCTCGCGTCTGTTCTGGATCGTCGTTGCCGTGTTCGCGGTCGACTACCTCGTCATCCTGAACCCGAAAGTGTACTTTGGCGCGGACGTCATCATCGAGAAGGCGATGGCTTTCCGGTACGTGCTGCTCCTCGGCCTCTGGGGGCTCGTCCTGGCGGGGAGCGGCAACCGCATCTATCTGGCAGCGTCCTTCGTGTGGATCTTCATCCCCTCTTTCACAGGCTACTACTCCGGCTTCAAGCTGCCGATCTTCCTTCTGTTCTTGGCGTATGCGACGCGCTGGGAGCCGTGGTCGCGGGTATGGTGGCGGCGTGGCGCGTTCAGGACCATCACGCTCGTTCCCGTGGGAGCGCTCGTGCTGTTCTTGGCTGTGTTGTGGCAGGCAGGCGTGAAGAAGGAGACGCGCACGGCCTACGATAGCGGCGAGGCTGGAACGAGTCGCGTCGAGCGAGTCGAGCTGCTCGCCAACAGCGCACAGGGAACCCTCCCCTCGGTGCTGGCCGACTTCGAGTCGGCAGTCGCCGGCCTCGTCGCCAGAGTTTCGTACGTCACCTTCTTCTCGCGCGTGCTCGAACACGTTCCGGATGTCGAGCCGCACGCGAACGGGGAACTTCTGCGCATGGCGTTCCTGAATGGCATGGTGCCACGCTTCTTTTACCCGGAAAAACCCGTGCTGCCGTCCGACTCCGCCTATACGCGCCGCTTCGCGGGCGTCTGGGTGCAGCAGGACGCCCAGACGTCGATCAGTATTGGATACATGGCCGAGTTCTACGCGGACTGGGGAACCGCCGGCATGTTTCTGTCAGTGCTCGGCTACGGTCTCTGGATGGGGCTGCTGCACCGAGGCCTCCGCAGGTTCGTCTTCGTGCCGCTGCTCGTGCCGGGTGCCCTGGTCATATTGCTGCTTTCCGTCATGCCGTTTGAACATCAGTTCGTCAAGGGGTTCGGCGCGTTGAACATGGGATTTGCGGTGACGATCATCCTAGCGACGCTGGCTGCGCCGGCCCTCCGACGAATCCTGAGCCACGATCGCCTGAACCCGGCGTTGCAGCCCGAGCCCTGGAGTCCGCCCTCTGTGCACATGCCGACGGGCAAGGCTTGACGCAGTCGGCGCACGTGGAATGAAAGCCGATCGCCGCGTTCTCGCCGTGCCCGTCTTCGGCGAGGCAGGCGGTGGGACGGGGGAGGTCGGCAGGCTGCTGTGGCGCGTGTTCCAGCAGGCGTGGCCGGACCGCTCGTCTCTGATCACCCTGCAGGAGCAGGGCACCGTGCCACCCTCGGTGGGACGGAAGATTCGGTTCGGTGCGCTGCTCGCACTCGATCAAGTGCGCTCGCGTGTGCATTCGATCGTTTTCGGGCACCTTGGTCTTGCCGGTGTCGAGTGTTTCGTGCCAGGACGGATGCGCGCCCCCTACGGAGTGTTCCTGCACGGGATCGAGGCGTGGAAGCCGTTGAACGCCGTCGCCCGCTATGCCCTGGAGCACGCGTCCCTCAGAGTGGCCAACTCGCACATCACGGCGCGCCGTCTGGCCACGGCCAATCCGGGCATCGGAGCCGTCGACGTGTGCCCGCTGGCCCTGCCGCCGGGAGAACACGGCGAAGTGGCCGCTCCGATCTATCCGCGCGGCTCGGGCCGTCCCATGGTGCTCGTCGTCGGTCGCATGGCGGCCGGCGAGGGCTACAAAGGACACGATGAGCTGATCGATGCGTGGCCGCATGTGACCGCGGCGGTCCCGGATGCCGAGCTGGTGATTGTCGGCGAGGGGGACGATGCGGGCCGGCTGCGGGCGAAGGCTGAGTCGAGGGCGCCTGGGGGTGGAATCGCGTTTCCCGGCTTTGTCGACCGACTTGCGCTCGAAGCGCTTTACTCCCGAGCTGCGATCTTCGCCCTGCCAAGCCGCGGTGAAGGATTCGGCTTGGTGTATCTCGAAGCGATGGCGCACCGGCTGCCGTGCATCGGCTCGGTGCACGACGCCGCGGGCGAGGTGATCGAGCACGGAGAGACCGGCCTGCTCGTCGACCTCGACGACAAGGACGCGCTCGGTCGGGCCATCGTCGCCCTGCTGCGCGACCCGGCCCTTGGCACCGCGATGGGCGAGGCCGGCTACTCGCGGCTGCAACGTCACTTCACGTTCGACCGGTTCGCCAGGGACATGGTTTCCCTGCTCGACAGGAGCTTCGGCGGCCGGCGATGAAAGTCCTTCACGTGATCCCTGCTCTGGCGCCGCGGTACGGAGGCCCGAGCGTCACGGTCGTCAGGACCAGCCGCGCTCTTCGCGGGCACGGGATCGACCCGCTGATTGCCTCGACCGACGCCGATGGACCAGGGCGTCTCGAGGTGCCCCTCGGGGTCGAGACGACGTTTGAAGGCGAACCGGCGATCTTCTTCCGGCGGGTCCTGAGCGAGTCGTACAAGTACTCGCCCGATCTCGCGTCGTGGCTGGCGACCAGCGTCTCGCGTTTCGACTGCGTCCATATCCACGCGGTGTTCTCGCACTCGAGCCTCGCGGCCGGCCGCGCCAGTCGCGCGGCCGCCGTGCCGTACGTCCTTCGCCCGCTCGGGAGCTTCGATCCCTGGGCGCTCCGGCGAAAGAGCCTGCCGAAGGCCGCGCTCTGGCATGCCGGTGTCGGTCGGCTCGTCCGCGGAGCCGCGGCCATCCACTGCACGACCGACGAGGAACGGCGCCTGGCCGAAGCAAGCCTTGGAACTCTTCCTTGCGTCGTCATCCCACCGGGGCTCGACGATGAGGAGCCCGCGGCAGCGGCGGCGGACGATGAGGAGCGGCAGGCCGACCGCTATGTACTGGCGCTTTCAAGGCTCCATCCCGTCAAGGGACTCGAGCTCCTCATCGAGTGCTTTCTCGACGCTGCTGCCGACGACGCGGCGGCGTCGTGGCGCCTGGTCATCGCCGGTGACGGCGACGCCGCCTATGTCGATCGACTTCGTGCGATCGGTCGGCGCCACCCGGCAGGCAGCCGGGTGGTGTTCGCCGGATGGCTCGATGGCGCCGCGAAGGTGCGGGTGTTACGGGGAGCGTCGCTCTTCGCTCTGCCGTCGCACCAGGAGAGCTTCGGGTTGTCCGCGCTCGAGGCCCTGTCGCACGGCGTGCCCGTGATCCTCACCGAAGGCGTGAACCTCGCGCCGGCGGTTGCCGCGGCCGAGGCCGGGTGGGTCGTGCCTCGCGATCGGGTCGC
>Ga0326597_10006470_pt1 | contig 16037 bp, 10 predicted proteins | sample RVTome_12_FD_203789 | JGI IMG/M metagenome (GOLD analysis project Ga0326597, IMG submission 203789) | Soil microbial communities from uranium-contaminated site in the Upper Colorado River Basin, Wyoming, United States - RVT100D185 | ecosystem: Environmental > Terrestrial > Soil > Contaminated >...
CGGGTGGGCCACTGCGGGTCGACAGCCAGGCCGAGCAGACCCCGCTCCAACGAGTTCGAGACATCGGACAGTGTGTGTATCGTCATCGCCGAGCCAGCACCGGGGAGCCACAACGAGACTTCCCCGGAGTCCTTGTGGACGAAGAGGACGCGGCCATCGGGGAGAAAGTCGAAGGCGACGGTTCCCGTCGCCAGGGGACCGAGGAGGGGCTGGAACTCGAAGCCGGCGGGAACTTCCGCAGCCCGGCCGTTCGTCCGCAGAGCGCAGAGCACGCCGAGAATCAGCAATCTGCTGCGCATGCCGCGACCGTCACCTTTCCACTTCAGTCCCCGCGCGCCGCGCCGCGCTGGGCCAGACGATTCGGGGCGCCACCGCAGCAGCGCCCCGAAATCTTCAACTCGACCGAGGCATCGTGACCTACTTGAGAAGCGCCATCTTCTTCGTGAGAGTCTGACCGAAACCGTCGAGTTTGTAGAGGTAGATCCCGCTCGCCGCCATGGAACCGCCGTCGTCGCGGCCATTCCACTCGCGCGAGTGGGTTCCGGCCTCGATCATGCCGTCGTGCAACGTTCGCACGAGCTCACCCCGCACGTTGTAGATCCGCAGCGTCATGCGGCCGCGCTGCGGCGCGATGAAGCTGATCTCGGTGCTGGGGTTGAAGGGGTTTGGATGATTCTGCCTCAGGGATGCGACGAGTGGCGTCGCCGGAGTGTCCGTGGCCGCGCCAGGATTACTTCCGACGTTGGAGGCGTTGAGGAGCTCGTCCATGACGAAGGAGCGCGCGGAGCGGACGCCCACCTTCTGGATGGGATCGAGGATGTAGAGAAAGCCGTACGGGAAGGTCATGTCGATGCGGGAATAGGCGACCGTGTTGATGACCTGTGCCCGCCCGTGCCAGACGCCGGCCGCCGCGTCGTAGCCGCCACCTCCGGGAATCTGGAAGTCATGCGACTGGATCGCGGCCCCGGTCGGATCGATCGAATCGAACTGATTGAGCATGACGCAGCCACCGTTGGCGATGAAGCTGGTGCTGAAGCCGGGCGCCAGCCCCGTCGGGACGACGAGGGGTGTCGCCTGATTGCCGATCTCGGCGCGCACATTGGTGCCAGTGACCTGAACGCCGAGGATCACCGACAGATAGGTCTGCGCCGAGCTTCCTCCGCCGCTCAAGAACGACGCGAAGTGATCGCCAAAGTGCGCGGCGAAACGATCCCCTGGCAGATCGTGCCAGGCCGTGAGCACGCCGACGTCGTCACCCTTGTCGTTGCCGTTTGCGTTGCTCCCGTCGCTGAGGACGCCCGAGCTGAGGTCGCCGCTCTCGTAGAGCAGGAAGCTGTATCCCCCCAGCTGCGCGGCGTTGGCCCCGTGGGCGCCGGACGAACCGATGCCGTTGCTCACCAGTGAACTCGGTCCCATGACCGTGTAGATGTCGAAGTCCTTGCTTTCGAACAGGCCGTTCTGGGCGAACGCGCTCAAGATCGTCGCCTCGCCGCCGCGATGTCCGAAATCGTTCACGACGATGACGTCGGGCTGCGTGATTCCGCCTCCGCCGTCGTCCCGATAACTCGGGAGCGCCCGCACGGTGAACACGCGACTGTAGAGCGGGCCCGAGAGGAATCCCGTGGTGTCGGGCGGCAGCGTCGTTGTGTTGGCCAGATCGTCCTCGGCCCTAAAGAAGTACCGGAAGCGATCGCCCGAGAAGAACATGGCGGGTTCATTGCTTTGGTAGGGCTGTGCGGCGTTGCCATCGTTGGGCGCGTCGAAGAAGAAGCGATCGGCGATCACGGCTCCACTCGAGGTCCGCGCGCTGTCTCCGGTGACCGTTCCGATCCACTGATTCCAACCGTCGGCGTTCGTGCCGATGTTCGTCGCGCCGCCCGGCAGGCTGCGGACCCCGTCGAAGACGGGGTTGGCGTCGAGGATCCACTCCATCGTGGGCAGGGCCCCGAGAACCGTGCCGGGGACGGCAGCAGTCACGTCGCAGATCACCGAGTCACCGGGAGCGTTCATGCTGCCCGTACTGATGTCTCGAGCCATGTCGAGCCGGACCGCCATCGAAGCCGGGCTGCCGACGGGGTCGCTGGCGCCGTTGGTCGGGAAGCCGTCATTGAACAGATCGATGTTGCGCGTGCTGAAGGCCGGTCCCGCGAGGTCGTAGCGCCAGAAGCTCACGTTGTCGAAGACCGGCGACGGAGTGGCGTCGGTGCCGGCAAACGCGAAGAGGGATGCCAGATCGTTCACGCCGAGCGCCATCTGGATCTTCGTCGGAGCGTCGGCCATGAGATCACTCACATCGACCTGACTGCTCAGATACGCGCCGCCGCTGTCGCCGTAGTAGACGAAGTTGCGATCCTGCCAGGCGGTCCAGTCGTTCCCATCGTGGCTGCGAACGTGCCACACATAGAAGATGCCGTTGATGAGGGGCAGATGGCGCCAAGTGTCGTAGCGGAAGAACGCGCCGCCGACGAGGCCGTCATCTTCGGTCGAACCCGGATCATCCCAATCGACTTCGGGCGACCACCATTCGTTCGTCAGATTACTGGCGCCGGCTGTCAGCCCGCCGTTGTAGTTGACTACCCAGCCGCCGGGGAGTCCGTACGCCCAGTTGTTGGAGGTCGTGCCGCCCGTCGTCTGGAGCGGGGCATTGTTGGGGGGCGAGCCGTCGTCGATGAAGCCGATCTGCGGGGTCTTGTTGGTGCGGCAGGGATCGATGTCCAGCAGGATCGGCATCAATTTGGCGAAGTCGCCGACGTAGTCGGCCGAGAACGGAGTCCAGCCCTCGACGTCGTAGTTGCCACCACCGAGGTCCTCGAAGGTCGCCGTGCCGTCGCCGTGCTGCGTCACGAGAGTGCCGTTGAAACGAACCTGGACGTTGTCGACCTGAGCGGCGCCCTTCGTCGGGAAGAGGCCATCCTCGTCGGACCAGGCGCCGTCGCTGACGACGCGCATGCGCAGGTGCACGTCCGCATTGCTCGGCCCCGTGTACATGAAGGGCGTGAAGAGTTCCGTCTTGTCGAAGCTCACGGGCGTGATGAATGTGCCCGACGTGTCCTTGTTGGTGCCGTCGACGGACAACCACTCGAGCCAGCCACCGGCGGAGTCGTACTCCACCTTGAAGAAGTCGTAGCCCGGTTCGGTGTCGTGGTTGAAGGAAAACAACAGGCGAACGTTTGTGAAGGTCGCCGGGTTCGTCTGACCCAACCACTCCAGGCGATCGTCCCAGTTATTCCCGTATCCGGGTGCCGTCGTGAAGCCACTCGCGCTGCCTGGCACTCCGGCCCACATGGCGTTGTTGCCGGGCGCGGGGTCGAGGTTTGCGGCGTTGAACGTCGACGCATGCCAGAAGGTAGGCTTCTGGGTCAGGTCGTGGCTCGTCCAGTTCTGCTGAAGAGGCTGACCGTACGAGCCCTGGAATTGGCCCTCCGGACGCCGATCATGGCTGCCGTCGCGTCGCACGCCGCCGTAGATGTTGAAGCTGTCGGTCCAGGCCTTGCCGAGCGATGCATGTCCCCCGGATTGCTGCAGTGCATTTGGGTGCCAGCGCATGATCTCCGGGCGCGGAGCCGAATGTCGGGGAGCCTTGGCTGACTTGGCGGAGACAGAGATAGGGGCGAGCGCGACCAGCACGGCGGCCGCGACTAGGACGAATGCCTTCATCCGGGAGCTTCTCCTCGACAGATGTTCCGTCTGTGTTGCTGTGAGAGCAGGGAAGACGAGTGTAGCCCCTGGGACAGATTCCTGTCTAGGTGGCCTGATGGGAGGGGAATCCCCTGGGAGGCCCGGGGCGAAGCGCCGGGCAACGACTCGGAGCTATCGGGACTCCTGGTCGGGCCAGGCGAGCAATCGGTCTGGCATTTCGGCCAGCAGATAGGTCATGACGGCCAAGATGGCCACATTCTGATCGAGATCCGCTTTCACGATCTTGTCGAAGGTGTCGGCCGCGGTGTGGTGAACATCAAAGTACTGACTGGTGTCGTGATCCATCCCGAAGCAGAGGACTCCCTCCTTGGCGATGGGCATCACGTCCGCTCCAGAAAAGGCCGCGACGAACGCGTCGGCGGCCAGCGGCTTCAGGAGCGCACGCAGGGGTTGCAGGCGGCGGAGGACCTCCTCCACGAGCTCCTGTTGCTGTGCCTTGGTCGTCTCCTCGTCGCCCTTCAGCCGGTCCGAGCGCACGTCGACCCGAAAGCCCGAGGCGAGTCCGTTGCCGGTATCGGTCTCGATCGCCGCGACGTGTCGTTCGAGTTCGTCGCGATGATCGTCACGATATTGCTCACCGCCGCGGAGTCCGTTTTCCTCGTTGGTGAAGAGCACGACACGCACCGTCCGACGCGGGCGCAGGTCCAGGCGCTTCAATAGCTGGGCTGCTTGCATGGCGAGCACGCATCCCGTCCCATCGTCCTGCGCGCCCTGGCCGACATCCCACGAATCGATGTGCCCGCCAATGACGACGATCTCGTCGGGGCGTTCGCGGCCACGAAGCTCGGCGATGGCGTTGTGGGAGAGGCGGTCGTCCTCCGTGCGCGCCTCCATGCTCAGCTCGACCACGATGCGTTCTCCGCGTTCCTGCATGCGGCGCAGCATCGTCGAGTTTTCGATCGTAATGGCGGCGGAGGGAATCTCAGGCAGGTCCTCGGCGTAGCGGAGGGCGCCCGTGTGAGGCGTGTCATAGCTGATGGGTCCCACCGAACGCACCAGCGCGGCGACGGCACCGAGTCGCGCCGCTTCGCTGGCACCCTTGCCGCGATACTGCACCGTCTCTCCGTAGCCGGTGTAGGGGACGTCGTAGAGCACGATCTTGCCGGAGACTCCATCGACGCCCAGCGCCGTCAATTCATCGAAGGATCCGACGACGACGAGCTCGGCCTGCAGAGGCTCGCCATTGGTTCCGACGCTTCGGCCCAGCCCCAGGATGCTCAGCTCGTGCGCGGCGGGTTCCAGAACCCGTGCCGACTCGGCTCCGCGAATCCACGCGGGCACCCTGACTTCTTCTTTGTGGGCGTTCTCGAGCCCGGCTGCGGCCATTTCGGCGACACACCAGTCGATCGCGCGCTCCAGCGTCTCGCTGCCGCTCAGTCGATGGCCGAAGCGATCGCAGAGATACGCCAGGCTCTCGTAGGCGTCGTTCGAGAGCAGGGCCGCGCCGAGGATGCGTCCCGTCGCCTCCTCGTAGTCCGAAGCGGAGAGCGCGGATACCGCGGCGCTCGACCGTGCGACGAGGATCAGCATCAAGAGGGAGAGGCAGGTGGATCGCATGGTCTTGGAATTCCTTTGGGCCGGGAAACACGAGCGGATGGTCAGGACACTAGCATCCGCGAGCGGCGGCCGTCTGGCTCCTTTTCGCCTCGCCCGGGCTGGGGTATCGTCGCCTGCCGTCCCGTGACGGAGCCCGACGGGTTCCCCAGCGCGAAAGAGCAACATGAACCGCCCTCTCTGCCTCGCCCTTGCCCTGACCCTCCTGGTACCGGCCGCGGCTCTGGCCGGGGAGAAGTGGGAGGTCTCGACCGCGGACCTGGGCCCCACCGAGACGCTCGAATGGAGTGTCGACGAGGCGACATGGATCTCCCTCGATGTCTCGCCGGACGGGGGGACCCTCGTGTTCGACATCCTGGGAGACCTCTACACGCTTCCTCTTGCGGGGGGGCAGGCGAACTTGTTGCGCGGCGGCCGGGCGTATGAGGTCCAGCCCCGCTTCAGCCCCGACGGCGCGTGGATCAGTTTCACGAGCGACGCTGGAGGCGGTGACAACATCTGGGTCATGCGCACCGACGGCAGTGAGGCGCGTGCGGTGACCGACGAGGACTTCCGCCTGTTGAACAACGCGCGCTGGACGCCCGACGGCAGGAGCATCGTGGCGCGCAAACACTTCACGAGCGGCCGCTCCCTCGGCGCCGGCGAGATGTGGCTCTACGACGTCGAGAACGGAGGCAAGGGAGTGCAGCTGACCAAACGTCCGACCGATCAGAAGGACGTGGGCGAACCGGAGATTTCCCCCGACGGGCGCTATCTCTACTACAGCCTCGATGCCACGCCGGGACAGCGTTTCGATTACAACAAGGATCCCAACGATCGCATCTATGAGATCCGGCGCCTCGATCTGTTCAGCGGGGAGAGTGAAACGATCCTCAGTCAGCCGGGCGGCAGCGTGCGCCCGGAGATCTCGCCGGACGGGAAGACACTTGCGTGTGTCCGCCGCGCCAGAGCGAAGAGCGTGCTCATGCTTCACGATCTCGAGTCGGGCGAAGATCGCGCCCTCTTCGAGGGGCTCAACAAGGACAGCCAGGAAACATGGTCCGTCTTTGGCGTCTATCCCGGCTTCGCCTGGATGCCCGACGGCAGAAGCATCGTCATCTGGGCCAAGGGCAACCTCGTTCGCGTCGACGTCGCGAGCGGCCAGGCGCGAGAGATCCCGTTCCAGGCCACGCTGAAACACGAGGTCGTCCAGGCGCTGCGATTTCCGCAGGAGCTCGGCGGAACCGAGATGGACGTCCGTGTGTTGCGTTGGCCGAGTATCTCCCCAGACGAGAAGTGGATCGTCTTCCAGGCGCTCGGCCATCTGTGGATCCGCGCGCGCGACGATGGCACATCGCGGCGCCTCACAAATGTCGACGCATTCGAGTTCTTTCCGGCCTGGTCGGCCGACGGCGAGTGGATCGCCTACTGCAGCTGGGACGACCGCGAGGGTGGACGCGTCGAGAAGATTCGCCCGAACGGGCGCGGCCATCGCGTCGTCGTGAAACAGCCAGGCCACTACGCCGAGCCGAGCTTCTCCGCCGCCGGCGATCGCATCGTCTACCGCCGCGGCGGCGGGGACGGCTACCGCGGCGATCGCTGGGCGGAGCGAACCGGAATCTACATGGTCGACGCCGACGGTGGTGAGCCGCTGCTCGTGACGAAGGAGGGTGTACATCCCACGTTCGCCGAGAAGGACGAGAGGATTCAGCTCCTGCAGGTGGGCGAGACGAAGTCGTTGTACAGCGTGAATCTCACGGGCGGCGACCGGCGGGAACTCCTGAGCAGTGAACGCGCCATGGAGATCGTTCCTTCACCCGACGGCCGCTGGGTGGCTTTCGAGGAGTTGTGGGAAGTCTACGTAACGCCCATGCCGCGCATCGGCGCCGCCCTCGGTCTCGGCCCGAAGATGGAGAACCTACCCGTGCGAAAGGTGAGCGACGTCGCCGGCGAGTTCCTCAGCTGGTCCGCCGATGGAAGTCGACTGCGCTTTGGCCTCGGTCCGGATCTCTTCGACGTCGAGGTGGCGCCGCTCTTCGTGCGAGCAGAAGAGCCGGAAGAGACCGCCGGCGACGATGGCGGTGACAGTGGCGAGGCCGAGTCAGAATCCGATGGTGAACCCGAAAACGCCGCCGAGGACGCACCACCCGTCGCGACGACGATTCCGCTGGGATTCCAGCATCACGCCGATATCCCCGAGGGTGAGGTCTTGTTCACCCACGCCACCATCCTCAGCATGGTGAGCGACGAGGTGATCGAGGACGGCGCGGTCCGCGTGCGCGGGAATCGCATCGTCGCCGTCGGGCCAAGCGCGTCGATCGACGCGGCGGGGGCGACGGTCATCGACTGCGAGGGCCGAGTCCTCATGCCGGGCTTCGTCGACGTGCACGCCCACATGGGGAGCAGCAATCGCGACACGCACTCCCAAACAAACTGGGCCTATCTCGCCAATCTCGCGTTCGGCGTGACGACGACGCACGATCCCAGCAACGACACGCGCATGGTCTTCGCGAGCCACGAACTCGTGGAAGCCGGCGCGACGGTGGGTCCCCGCGTCTTCTCCACGGGGACGATCTTGTACGGCGCCGAGGGTGACTTTAAATCGGTGATCGACAGTCGCAAGGATGCGCGCCGGCATCTCCGGCGCCTGAAGGTCTACGGTGCGTTCAGCGCCAAGAGCTACAACCAACCGCGGCGCAACCAACGCCAGTGGGTCATCGCCGAGGCGCGCAGCCTGGAGATGAACATCGTCCCGGAGGGTGGCTCGATGTTCGGCCACAACATGAGCATGATCCTCGACGGTCACACGACCATCGAACATGCCCTGCCGCTCGTGCCCTTGCGCGAGGACGCCATCCATCTCTTCGCCCAGAGCAAGACGGGCTACACACCGACGCTCGTGGTGGGCTACGGCGGGCTCTGGGGGGAGAACTACTGGTATCAGAAGACGAATGTGTGGGAGAACGAGCGTCTGCTCCGATTCGTTCCGCGGGCGGTCGTCGATCCGCGCTCGAGGCGTCGGACGATGGTGCCCGAAGACGAGTTTCATCACATCGAGATCGCACGCGGTGCCGCGGAGATCGCGCGCCGCGGCGGGCTGGTCGAGCTCGGCGCGCACGGCCAGATGCAGGGTCTCGGCGTGCACTGGGAACTCTGGATGTTCGGTCAGGGAGGCTTCTCGCCGATGGAAGCGCTGCGTGTCGCCACGGTCAACGGCGCGCGGGCCATCGGGCTGGACGGCTCCATCGGCACGATCGAAGAGGGAAAGTTGGCGGATCTCATCGTTCTCGACGCCGATCCACGCGAGGATCTCCGTCACAGCGAACAGGTCGGACTCGTCATGATCAACGGAAGATTGTACGAGGCCGCGACGATGGAGCAAATCCATCCGGAGAGGCGTGCGGCGCCGTTCATGCCACGCGTCGATTCGATTCCGAGAGAGATGTGGCACGGCGATTGTGCAGGCCACTCGTTCGTATCCCCCTAGTATCTGGAGATGAGCATGGACGAGAGAATTCAGAAAGTGGGGAGCACGCGCCGCGAGTTTCTCAGGCACACACTGAGCGCGGCGAGTTTCGCCGGCATCGCCATCGTCGTGAGCGCCTGTGGGAGCAGCGGCGGCGGCGGGGGCGCGGGGCCGGGCGGCTGCGAAAACCCGACCTCCGCGATGGTCTCCACTGACTCGGGCCACTCCCACAGCGTGCGGGATGTTTGCCAGTCCGACAGCGGCGGCGCGGTGAGCCTCACGCTGACGGGCGGCGGGCACACCCACGATGCGAGCCTGAGCGCCATGCAGGTCGACCAGGTTCTCGCAGGCACGACGGTCCAGGTGACTTCGACCTCCGCGTCGGGCCACACGCACACGGTCACCTTCAACTAGCCGGCGGGGCGCTCCTTCCAATTCCCCATCTCGAGGCTCGCCCAGAGATAACTCGAGGCGAGACTGCGGTAGGGGCGCCAGCCTTCGGCGAGTTCGCAGAAGTCTTCGTGGCACGGGCGCTTCGTCAAGCCGTAGAGATTACGCGCCGCGTTCTGCAGCCCGAGATCTCCCGTGGCCAGCACGTCAGGCCGTCCGAGTACGAAGAGCAAGTACATCTGCGCGGTCCACGGCCCGATGCCATGGAGCTCGCAGAGCCGCATCGCGATCTCCTCGTCGCTCTGGCGGTTGAGAGTCGCCCAGTGGATCTCGCCTGATTCGACGGCCGCCGCGACGCAGCGCAGTGTCTTCTGCTTGGGGCGCGAGAGTCCGGCGTACCGCAGCTGAGCATCGCTGAGGGCCAAGATGGCCGAGGCGCTGTAGTGCCCACCCACGACCTGATGAAAACGCTTCCGGATCGCCGCCGCCGCGTGGGTGGAGATCTGTTGATCGATGACGAGCGCGGTCATCGCACGCAGGATCGAGCGCGGCTTCTGTGGCCAGATATCGCCGTGATGGCGCATGACGCTGGCGAGGATCTGGTCACGCCTTCGCAGAATACGGAATGCTCTGGCGCGCATGTCGTCGTCGTGGAGAGAACTCTTGCTCATGCTCGTTCGCGCGGCGAGGCCGGTTCGGTGTGTTTCGGGAGTCTCCCGAAGAGGAAGTCGCCATGGCAGCGCGCATGACCTTCCCACAGCTGAAGCTTGGGGTCAGCCGCCAATTGAGATCGTCGGAAAACGAGCGCCGCCGAATTTTCGGCGCCGGTGGGCCGAACGCGAACTTCGCGATGCTTGGCGCCGACGGTGCGTTGGCCTCCCCTGCGGCTCCAGGAGAGCGATCCACAGCTCACGCAGCCGCGGCTCAATCGGGGGATTGGCTACGATCTGATCTTCCACCGGCGCCAGAGCGACGGGGCGGCGCCGGAGGGCGCGGTGCCCGCCATCTCGAAGCCCCGACTCCATTTAGCGCGAAAACGGGTTGCCTTCGGGCCGCAATTCGAGTACTTGTGTGGATTGAGCGGGAGGAGCCCACGCTTCCTCCCAGACTGTCTCGCACCCGCAGCCCACCCGTCTGGCACGGATTGAGCAAGGCTCGGGTGACGGAACCGCCTGTTTCGTCGTTTTACCGATCCGCACGGTCACCGTGCGCCGGATTGCAATTCAGGCGGTCGGCGGGGCGCTTCAACGCCCCGACCTCGCGGAGGCAGGAACGGCCCTGCCGAACTCTGATCGTTCTCCGCATCTCCGTTCCGTTCGGCGCGCGAACGTGCGTCTGGCGAGACTCCCTGACTCGCAACCGTCTGATAACATATGCCAAAGACTTCGAGTAAGTCCGCGCGTGGTCGCCGCCGCCCGCGTGGACCGGCCCCGGGCCCCTCATCGGGCACGAGGCAAGGCGGCCCCCGTCAAAACGGCGGGAACCACCATCCGAACTCCAACGCGGACTCTCCGGGCCAGCCCTCTGGCTTCGAGAATTCGAACGCGCGGCGCCGCAATCGTGCCGGCGGGCGGCCGCCGGGCCAGGGCGGCCCTCAGGGACGGCGCCGTGGCGGCGGTGGGAATCGCAATCGGGCGGGTCGCAACCGCCAACAGAAGCTGCAGCAGATCTTCGATCAACTCCACAAGACCGTCAGCATCGACCCCGACGAGCGCTGGATTCTCTCCCGCAATGACGGCAGCATCACGCCGCGGGTCCTCGATCTGATCACACCGATTGGGAAGGGCCAGCGATGTCTGATCGTCGCGCCGCCCAAGGCGGGCAAGACGACGCTCCTGCTCGAGATCGCCAACTCGCTCGAGGTCAATCACCCCGAGGCAAAGGTGTTCGCGCTGCTGGTCGACGAGCGGCCGGAAGAGGTCACCCACTTTCGGCGCAGCTGCCACGCGGAAGTCATCGCCGCGTCCAGCGATCAGACCGCGAAGGACCATGTGCAGATGGCCGAAGACGCCATCGAGAAGATCCTGCAACCCGTCTTGGAAGGCGAAGATGTGGTGATGCTGCTGGACTCGATCACGCGCCTGGCCCGGGCCTATAATGTGGTGCGGGGCGACAGCGGCCGGACGATGAGCGGAGGACTCGACTCCACCGCCATGCAGACGCCGCGGCGCCTGTTCGGCGCGGCGCGTAACATCGAGGGTGGCGGAAGCCTGACGATTCTCGGCACCGCGCTCGTCGACACCGGTTCGCGCATGGACGAAGTGATCTTCGAGGAGTTCAAGGGCACGGGAAACTCTGAAATCGTGCTCTCGCGACAACTCTTCGAGAAGCGCATCTTCCCGGCGCTCGACATCGCCAAGTCGGGAACCCGCAAAGAGGAAAAACTGTACGACCCACAGCGGGTTGGCCAGATCCAGAAGATCCGTCGGGTTCTGGCGGGCATGAGTCCGGACCGCGCCATCGACGGACTACTCAAGCTGATGGCCAAGCATGCGACAAATGAGGAGCTGCTGGAGTCCCTGCCGGTCAAGTGAGCGGAAGCGCGCGCTTGCCCTGACGCCGGTTCTCTGTCTCTTCGGACTGCTGTCGAGTCTCGACGCGAGTGCCGCGGGTCTGCATGTCTTCGAGAAGGGGCGCCCGCGCGCCCTCGCAGAAGTCCCCACGGCCGACGACGTCGGCGATCCTCTGCTGGCGCTCCTGATCGGCGTGCTCGATGCCGATGCCTTTGGCACGGTGGGACGTGGCCTTCTGGATTCGGTGGTCGTCGCGGGCGGCGGCAGCAAGCTCCCCTACGAAGACGTGAAGACCCTCGCTCGCGAGCCCGCGGGCGGCGGCGTCATTTCCGAGGTCGAGATTCTCCTGCGCCGCGCGGTGGATCTGGGCGTTCCCTATTCGATCCTCGGCTATCACCCGGGCAGTGTCCGCGCCCCGAAGCAGGTGCTGCTGCGCGAGTGGCGCATTCCGCAGCACGACATTCGGTGGGTCGAAGACGATCATTCGCGCGAGGCGCGCTTCGTCGAGCTCCGGCTCTTCTCGGTCGAGAAGGGCCGAATCGAGATGGATGTCGACTGGTGGCTCGACAAGCTGCTCGGCAGCAAACTGGACGACACGCATCTGGTCGGATTCGTCATCACCGAGCACGAGGGAAAGCGCTACGCCGTGGCCTTCGGTTACACCAAGGACGGCCGGGGCCGCAGCGGCTGCTTCGATCTGGAGGCGGACGAGATCATCTTCCCGGCGCCCATGGAGTTTCTGCATCTGGGGCGGGAGATGCGGGCGCGGGTGGAGGAGTTGAAGAAGGGTGCGGGTTAGCCCAGGGTCTCATTGAATGCGGCCGGCCGAAATCTCGGACGGGCTACCACAGCGACTTGACGGCGGCCCAGCTCTTCGTCCCAGGGCCGACGACACAGTTTTCGAACTCGACGCTGGGATTCACCACGGCGCAGCCATCGTCATGGATGCCGCACATGTCTCGCTGGGCGTAGCTCAGGGGACGCACGCCTCCATCACAATCGACGTAGGACGGAACGCCGAGCATCGATGGGGTGGAGGGGCGGACGCAGATCGGGATGTCGTCGGGCATGACGCCGCTGAAGAAGCCCAGCGAGTAGCTGAGGAGCATGTAGCTCCCGCCGAGTTCGTCGAAGCAACGTCCGAGGCCGACGATGTAGTTGTGCGTGTCGAAGCAGAGGAGGCACGGGTGGGGCGGCAGGTTTCGGGAGATCACCGTTACGGTGGGTTCGTTCAGCTCGACGCTGAACTCGAAGCCGCTGATCGAATCGATCTCCTTGGCGATGAAGAAGACGCTGAATGGAGCAAACGGCGGTGGCCGGACCATCGACAGCGTGCCGGCTTCGTCGAAGTAGGCGCCAATCGCCCCACCACCGGGCTGCCCCCAGACGGTCCCAGCCCAAGACACAACGGCTAGAACGAGCCAGAATCTCACGGGTTCAACACTCCCGGGTTTCACTCGCTCTGCTTCGCCCTCCGCACCTTCTCCGCATTCGGATTTCGGCCGGGCGAACTCTGGTCGCCGGCAGCCGCGCCGCCACCGGGCACTTTCGGCGCCGCCTCCCAGGCGAGCGCGGGATACACGGCCTCAATGTCGATCTTCAGATTCTTCGCCGCCTTCTTCAACTCCGAAGCCGTGATGTTCTTCGACCGCAGCAGTCCGTAGAGCACCGTATAGACGATGTGCTTGGCATCGATCTCGAAGAAATCCCGCAAGTTCGCGCGTGTGTCGCTGCGGCCGAAGCCATCGGTGCCGAGAACCTGATAGCCGTCGGGCATCCAGCGCGCGATCTGATCCGGGACGGCCTTCATGCTGTCGCTCACCGCGACGATCGGCGTACCGGCCTTCTCACGGGAGAAGCACTGCTCGACATGACTCGTCTTCGCCTTGGCACCCGGCTTCAATCGATTCTCGCGCTCCACAGTGAGAGCGTCGCGTCGCAGTTCCGAGTAACTCGTCGCACTCCATACGTCTGCCGCCACGTCGTACTCCTCTTCGAGGATGCGCTGTGCCTCGAGCGCCTGCATGAGAATCGTCCCACTGCCGAGGATGTGGGCGCGATGGCTGCCGTCCTTGCCCGCAGGCTTCAGGCGATAGAGCCCCTTCAGGATGCCTTCGTGCGCCCCCTTGGGCATGGCCGGCATCTCGTAGTTCTCGTTGTAGAGAGTGATGTAATAGAACACATCCTCTTGCTCGACATACATGCGGCGCATGCCGTCCTCGACGATGACGGCGGTCTCGTAGTGGAACGCCGGGTCATAGGCGAGGCAGCTCGGAACGGTGCTGGCCGTCAACAGGCTGTGGCCATCCTGATGCTGCAGGCCCTCGCCGTTCAAGGTCGTGCGGCCGTAGGTGGCGCCCATGAGAAAGCCACGGCCGCGGCTGTCGGCGAACGCCCAGATGAGATCGGCCACGCGCTGGAAACCGAACATCGAGTAGAGGATGAAGAAGGGAATCGTCGGCTCGCTCACCGTGGCATAGCTGGTGCCTGATGCGGTGAAGGAAGCGAGCGCGCCGGCTTCGGTGATTCCCTCTTCGAGAATCTGGCCGTCGCTCCCCTCGGTGTAGCTGAGGAGCACATCGGCATCGACGGGCTTGTACTTCTGTCCATGGGCCGCGTAGATCTTGAATTCGCGGAAGAGCGACTCCATGCCGAATGTGCGCGCCTCGTCGGGAATGATGGGCACGATGCGATCGCCGATGTCGTCGTCCTTCATGAGTTTTCGAAGCAGCCGCACGAAGGCCATCGTGGTGGAGACGGGGACCTTCGGACCCGTTCCCGCGTGGAATTCGGCGTAGAGATCGGCCGCCGGCAGATCCAGCGCCACGGGTGTATAGCGCCGCTGCGGCAGGCTACCGCCGAGTGCCTTGCGCCGCTCGCGCATGTATTGCACCTCGGGGCTCTGGTCGCCGGGATGGTAATAGGGGGCCTCGGCGAGGGCGGCATCCGGAATCGGCAACTCCAGCCGATCGCGGAACACGCGCAGCTCCTTCTCGTTGAGCTGCTTCATCTGATGCGTCATGTTGCGGGCCTCGAAACCCTCGCCGAGGGTCCAGCCCTTGACGGTGCGCGCCAGGATCGCCGTCGGCGCCCCGTGGTGCTCCGTTGCCACCTTGTACGCGGCGTAGAGTTTGCGATAGTCGTGGCCGCCCATGCGCAGTCGCTTCAGCTCTTCGTCGGTGTAGGAGCGAACGAGCGCCGCCAGCCTCTCGTCGCCGCCGAAGAATTCCTCGCGCACGACGCTGCCCGGCTGGGTCACGTAGCGCTGATAGTCGCCGTCGAGCGTCTCCATGAGCCGATTGACCAGGACGCCGTCGACGTCCTGCTTCAGCAGGGCGTCCCACTCGCGGCCCAACAGCACCTTCAGGACGTTCCACCCCGAGCCACGGAAATTGGACTCGAGTTCCTGGACGATCTTTCCATTGCCGCGGACGGGCCCGTCCAGGCGCTGCAGGTTGCAGTTCACGACGAAGGTCAGGTTGTCGAGGCCCTCACGCGCGGCCACGGAGATGGCCCCCAGGCATTCCGGCTCGTCGCTCTCGCCGTCGCCGATGAAACACCACACGCGGCTCTGGCTCGCGTCGGCAATGCCGCGCGCCGTGACATAACGGAGGAAGCGCGCGAGATAGATGGCATTGATGGGGCCCAGCCCCATGGAGACCGTCGGGAATTCCCAGAAATTCGGCATGAGCCGGGGGTGGGGGTAGCTCGACAGCCCGCCGCCCCGCGACTCCATGCGGAAGTGATCCAGCTGATCCTGGGTCAGGCGGCCCTCGAGGAAGGCGCGCGCGTAGATTCCCGGCGCCGCATGGCCCTGGTAGAAGATGAAATCGCCGTGGCCTGGACCCTCCGGACCGTGAAAGAAGTGGTTGAAGCCAATTTCATAGAGACTTGCAGAAGAAGCATATGTGGAGATATGGCCGCCCAGTCCCGGACTGCGCTTGTTGGCGCGCGTGACCATGACGGCCGCGTTCCAGCGAATGAGCCGCCGGATCCGCCGCTCCATCTGTTCGTCGCCCGGAAACTCCGGCTCCTGTTCGGGACTGATGCTGTTGATGTAGCGTGTGCTGACCGTCTCGGGCAGGCCGATGTGGAGCTGACGCGCCCGCTTGAGGAGGCGGTAGAGGAGAAACTGGGCCCTCGCCGAGCCCCCGGCCTCGAGGACGGACTCCAACGACTCCATCCACTCTTCGGTCTCACCGGGGTCGACGTCGGGGAGGTGCTGTTTGAATGAGTCGAAGACCATGGACGGATCCCATCTTCTCAGAGCGTGGAGAGGGCTGATGCGGCTCGACGAACCCCCCCCAAAAATAGTTGCAAGGGCCGCCGAGGTCACGGATCCGTGCGGCTTCGCCCTGGCGAGTCCTGGCGAACGGGGGTACCCTGCCCCGCGAACTTCGGCGTCTGCAAGCGACGCCAACCGTTGTCTATACCGC
>Ga0326597_10006471_pt1 | contig 16033 bp, 11 predicted proteins | sample RVTome_12_FD_203789 | JGI IMG/M metagenome (GOLD analysis project Ga0326597, IMG submission 203789) | Soil microbial communities from uranium-contaminated site in the Upper Colorado River Basin, Wyoming, United States - RVT100D185 | ecosystem: Environmental > Terrestrial > Soil > Contaminated >...
GTACCCGATGATCGGGCGGTATCGGGGAGCACCGCGGCCGCGAGGCGTGAGCTTCGTGAGCGAGCCGATGGCCGAGGACACGGAGGTCATTGGTCCGGTCAACCTGGTCCTGTGGGTGTCGTCGAGCGTGGACGACATGGACATCTTCGCCACGGTGCGGAACATCGACCCAGAAGGAAACGAGATCACGTACTGTTGCGAGCTGTCGTCGCAGGTGCCGGCCGGCCGCGGTTGGTTGAAGGTGTCGCACCGGAAGCTGGACCCGACGCTATCGACCTTCTTCCGGCCCTATCACCCGCACGACTTCGAAGAGAAGCTGACCCCCGGGGAAATCGTGCAGGTCGAGGTCGAGGTGTACCCGATTGGCACGGTCTTCAATAAGGGGCACCGGATCCAGCTCGACATCGGTCCGACCGACCTTCCACCTCGCATGAGCTGGACCCATCGAACGCGTCCGCTGTCGAGCCTGGAGGAGATTACCAACAGTCTCTATATGGGTGGCGACCGGGCGTCCTATCTGCTGTTGCCCGTCGTCCCAACGCCGGAGGCGGAGGTGACGGCCCGACGCTGAGCGGGCTACCGCTATTTCTTCCCTGTCTCTGTTGAGTCAGGTCGCCGGTGCGTACGCGCCGGACGAGAGCCCGCTCTGGGTATTGGGGATTCTGCACGGGCGCCGCAACCCGCGCGTCGTGGCGGCGATTCTTCGAGGCCGAGAGGAAAGAACGCCTTGACTAGTCTAGCGCAGTTCTCATAAGGGTGTAGTGGTTGCCTTCCGGCGGCGAGGTCGCCACCCTGCGAGTGCGGAGGGGCCGCTACACCGTTTCGAAAATCGCTGATCTTCGTTGCGGGACGATGCGCGTTCTGGCCGCGAGGCTACTGCACGACCGGCCGCGAAGTCGAAACGAGACCCGAGGGGTGTTCCTCGGGCCTCGTATTCGATCTGTGCGCTTCCTAGAAATCGACTTGCACGCCGAGCTTGATCAACCGCGCCGGCAGCACGTTCGCGACGTTCTCCCAGGCCGGCCCGTAGCGCGTGGTGACTGCGATGACGTCGTTCGCGTTCAGCGCGTTGTAGAGGTTGAGCTGCGGCTCAATCCGCACCCCTCCCACCTGGAAGCGCTTGCTCACCCGGAAGTCGAGCTGCGAGCCACGCCCCTCGGGATAGTACGAGCCGGGGTCAACCAGCTGGATCGTCCGGTCCGCGCCCCCGCCCGTCAGGCGGCGGCCCAGCTGACCCTGGACGGCCGTCGGACCGAGCACGAAGCTCGCGTCCGTGGCAATGCCGGGCAGGTTCTGGTAGGTGCCGCTCAGCTGCACGCCATAGGCCAGCGGCAGCACGCCCGACACCTTGTAGTTCGCCCCCGCTGACCACGGTGGTGCGTTCTTGCAGAAACTAATCGTCGACGCCCGGACGTTGGTCGGGTTTCCGGGAATGGTCTGCACACGGAGCTGCGGATTCCCCTCGACGACATCGCAGACGTCGGACACCGACCGGCCGACCGAGATGCCTCCGGTGAGGATGATGCCGTTGCCAAACCGGCCCCGCATGTTGACGTCCACGCCGTTGTAGACATAGCTTTGCTTGCCGAAGTTCGACGCGGGCACGACGACGAAGGCGTTGTTCCCGAAGGCCGCCGGGTTGACATTGAACAGCGGGCCGATCACGTCGCCGCCGCCGTCCGGCAGGTCCGGATCCATCGGCGACGTGTAGGTGAACTGGTCGTAGTCGGCCGGCGTCACCGCCGTATTGTCCTGCGCCCGGAAGTTGCCGTACCAGGTCCGGTAATACCCGACCTCGACGGCCACGTTCGGCGCCAGCTCGTGCTCCACCGACAGCGACCCCTGCCAGCTGTAGTCGCGATTGTGCCAGCCGTGCGTGATGGCGCGGTCATACTCCGTGCCGGCCACCGGCGACCCGAAGTTCTCGTCCGAGATCGGCCCCAGCTCGTTCTCCTGTGGGAGCAGATCGCCGTTCAGATCGTTCCAGGAACGATCGGCGTCCCTGACCACCTGGGCCGCCGGGGAGAACGGCGAAATGTCCTGATGCCGCTGGATGAAGATGAACCGGCCGAAGAACCCCTTGACCGCCGTCCGGCCGGTGCCGAACAGGTCGTAGGCCGCCCCGATCCGCGGGTTGATATCCTTCCAGTTCAGCGCGTCGTCCACCGCCGCGAAGTTGCGCTCGGGCATCGAGAACAGCTCGAACTGGGCCGCCTCCGCCGCGACCGGTGGCACCCACCCCTTGAAGGTGTCGAGCCGCACGCCCAGGTTCAGCGTCAGACGATCGAGTGTCCACTGATCCTGGGCGTAGAGCGCCAGCATCCGCTGCCGCTGCTCGTTCGCGAACGGCGACGTCCACAGCGTGACCTCGGCGGGCACGTCGCCCCGCAGCCCCAGCGTTGTGCCGTGGTTGATCGTGAAGTTCTCGGTTCGATTCGCGTACCGATGCTGGAGTCCCACGACCAGCGCATGCGACCCGGTGACGTAGTTCAGGTCGACCTGCTGGTTGTAGGTCCCCCAGTCAAGATAACCCGCAATGGCGGGGGGGTTTCCAAAGCTCCGGCCGTGGTGCCCGTACGTGTAATTAGTGTTCAGGTCCGTGACGAAGTAGTCGTCGGGCCCGCCTCCCGTCGCCTCGCGGTCGATCTTCCCGCCCAACAGCGACCCGCCCGCGGACAGCATCAACCGGCTGGTCATGGGGAACGTCCACTTGGCCTGCACCCGCCAGTTCGGAATGAAATGGTTGCTGCCCGCCGACTCGGGCGACCGCGTCCCATCCCGCTGTCCGAAGTGGCACTGACACGAGTCGTCGCGGATGTACGTGACGGCAATCTTATTCCGCTCCGACGCCTGCCACGTCACCCGGCCGTTTAGCTCTTTGTAGAAGTTATTCTCGTAGGCCCGCCGGCTGGTGTCGGGCCGATAGAGCCGCGAACCTTGGACCGCGTTGTAAAAGTTCCCGGGGATGTAGCTCTCGGTCACCCACGACCGGCCGCTTGCGAAGAACCAGATCTTATTCTGCGCAATCGGTCCGCCCACGCCAAAGCCGACGTCGTAGAGCTTCTTGATGTCGCCCGGCGACGTCGCGCCGCGACCCTCCAGCGTGTCGTCGATGTTGTTCCCTTGCAGATCCGCGCTCGTCCAGTTTCCCTGGAAGGTGCCGCTGAAGGTGTTGCCGCCGTCGCGCGGAATGGTGTTGATCGCCACGCCGCCGGCCTCTGCCTGCGCGGTCCCCGCCGTCAGGACGATGAACTCCTGGACCGACGCCGGGTTGATGCTGCTCGCCCGGTTGCCGCCGCCCATCAGCTGGCCGAAGTCCATCCCATCTCGCAGCTGCTGGAAGTCGTTATTGCGATTGCCGTGGATCGTGAAGTCCTGACCGCTCTCGCCCCGGAGTCCACCGACGTCCCGGTCGGTTGCCGGCAGCACGGCCGACGGGATCAGTACGTTGAACCCGCCCGAGTTGCTCGGCAGCGGAATCGCGTCGCGAACCTCCCGCGAAAGCTGCGTCCGCTGGATGACGCTCTGTGTATCCACCGTTGGGGCTGCTCCCGTGACGGTGAGGGTTTCTTCGAGACCCCCGACGGTCAGGTCCGCGTTGATCGTCGCGGTGAACGCCGCCGGCAGTTCGACCCCCTCCCGGACGACCGTCCGGAAGCCGGGCAGCGTAAAGGTCACGCTATAGGTTCCCGGGCGTAGGTCGATGATGCGGTACAGTCCCTGGCCGTCCGTGTAGACGGTCCGGACCTGCTCGATGAGCACGGGACTGCGGGCTTCCACCGTGACGCCCGGCAGTACGCCGCCCGTTGCATCCCGCACGACCCCCGCGATGCCGCTTTGCGCCCACGCGGCCGGCGCGAGCAGTAGGAGAAACGCCAATACCAAACCACGACGAAGTAGAAGTAGCTGCTGTCCTCTCATCGTTGACCTCGCTAACGAACCGAAAGCCTGTACTTCCGAGGAATTGCCCGAAACGCGATTTGTTGCGTGTCAATCTAGGGAGATGGGGCTAGCATGTCAATTGAAAACTTCTTGAAGCTGTTCACATAAACCTGAAATGTTGGGGACATATCCAAAAATATGGAGACATGTCTGAAGTTGACGAGATCGGTCTCTGGTTCGTCACTTCCTGTTTCGGCGGCACGATGGGCAGCTGCAAGTATGAGGCTCGGTCGCCGCCTACGTAGATCGTGTTCTCGCCAAGGTTGTACGTCCCGTCGTAGTGGGCGCGGCCCGGCTCTCGCCGGTCGAACGGCGTGATGTCGAGTCGGATGCGGTCGCCTTGCTTGAAAACCATGCTCGTCGGCCAGATCTCCACCTCGACGGGCACGACCTCGCCCGCACTCAGCTTCTGCTCCGACGTGTGGGTGTGGTACGGCCGGTGGGGCGACGAGAGCTCAGGGTCCAGCTCCCGGTGCGACACCTTGAGGATGCCCCGGGCGACGGTGTCGCTGCTCGTGCCGTCGGGCGAGAGTTTTCGAAGATAGGCGAAGATGTCCATGTCTTCGGTGGTCGACGACACCCACATCCCCAGCTTGACGTAGCCGGTAGTCATCGTCATGCTCCTCATTCCAATCCTCAGAAGCGGTATAGTGAGCCCGTGCGAGTTGCCTGTCTCCTGCTTCTGAGCTGCCTCCCGGCGGTATCCGCGTACGCCCAAGGACCGGCCTTAGACTGGCCGGCCCAGCAACCCGAGCTCCTGCGCCACTTCCGGGCCCTGATCCAGATCGACTCCAGTAACCCTCCCGGCAATGAGACCCAGGTGGTGGACTATCTGAAGTCCGTCCTCGATGCCGAGGGCATCGAAACCCAGATACTCGCGCTCGAACCAGCGCGAGCCAACCTGGTGGCACGTGTCCGCGGCAACGGCTCCAAGCGCCCCGTCATGATCATGGCCCACACCGACGTGGTCGGAGTGCAGCGCGACACATGGCCGGTTGATCCCTTTGGCGCCGTTCTCCAGGACGGCTACGTGTGGGGGCGCGGCGCCGTCGACGACAAAGACAACCTGGCCACCAACCTCATGCTGATGCTGCTGCTCGCGCGCAGCGACGTCACTCTCGACCGGGACGTGATCTTCCTGGCCGAGGCCGGCGAAGAGGGGACCACGGCGCCGGGGATTGAGTTCATGGTGAACCAACACTTCGACGCCATCGATGCCGAGTATGTGTTGGCCGAAGGCGGCGGCGGCGAGCTCGATCAGAACGGGCAAGTTACCCGGATTGCGGTGTCCACTACTGAAAAGCTTCCCCGCCGCGCGCGGCTCTTGGTGAACGGACCCTCCGGACACGGCTCCATCCCTCGCACCGGCAACGCCATCGTCCATCTGGCCGGCGCGGTGGCGAAACTCGGCGCGTGGCAGACCCCGATGCGGCTCAACGAGACGACGCGGACATACTTCGAACGGTTGGCCACCATCAGTCCGCCGGAGCAGGCGGCTCGCTACCGGGGGCTTGCCGATCCCGCGCAGTCCGTGGCCATTCAGCGTTACCTGGCCGAATACGAACCCCCTCACTACTCGATGCTCCGTACGTCGGTAGTGCCGACCATCCTGAGCGCTGGTTTTCGCATGAACGTGATTCCGTCGGAGGCCGAAGCGACCATCGACATTCGCGTCGCGCCTGGCGACGATGTCGAGGCCCTGTTCGAGGAGATGCAGACGCTGATCGCCGACCCCGCCGTGAGAATCGAGCGGCTCACCGAAGGTCTGCGCCCGGCCACGGCTCCCTCCGGGCTCGACAACGAGATGTTCCGCGCCCTGGAGGCGGTCGCCCAGCGGCTCTACCCCGGCTCCACAACGTTGCCGACCATGCTGACGGGAGCCACCGACATGGCGTTCCTCCGCGCGCGTGGTATTCAGAGCTACGGAATCGGACCCGCAAGTACGGCAGATGACCGCACCAACTACGGTTCACACAGCGACGTGGAGCGCCTGGCGGAAGCCTCCCTGTACGATTTCATGCGCTTCACGTGGGACGTCGTGATGGAGGTTGCGGCGACTCGCTAGGCGCGTGTCCCGAGTGCGAAAGAGGTGTGCAGACGTTCGTCGAAGCAGCCAGATTTAGACTGGCGACTTTCGCGCCGTTCCCACACTGCCAGGCGCCGCATCGACGTGACAGTGACCCATGACCGTCAATCGGAGCTCGATGTCACGTTTCGAAAATGCCGTTGCCAGGTTCGACGCCGCGAACGGTGAAGATCCGAATCGCGAGCGCGTCGGTGATGCTGAGCGCCCGAAAGCGCTCGTGTACGCCGAGCGCATGAGCGCCTGCCTGGACCGGCTGGCGCCGGACGCGCCTGAAGCCGTTCGGCTGGCCGCACGAAGCCAGCACATTCGGCGCTGGACGGTGCCGCGCGGTGACTATCCGAAGGGGCGCGATGGCTACCGTCGGTGGCGCACCGACCTCGCTCGGTTCCACGCCGAGGCCGCGGGCGACATCCTTCGCGACGTCGGATACGACGAAGCGACGATCGGTCGCGTCCAAGCGTTGCTGCGGAAAGAACGGCTCAAGGCCGACCCGGACGTGCAACTGCTCGAGGACGTCATCTGTCTGGTCTTTCTCGAGTACTACCTGGATGACTTTTCCCAGAAGCACGAGCGCCCGAAGGTGGTCGACATCATTCGCAAAACCTGGCGGAAGATGTCCGACCGCGGTCGAGGGGCATCGCTGAGCCTGGAGCTCACACCACGGGTGCGCGCGCTCCTGCGTGAGGCGCTCGAAGCTGCGTGAACCGCCGGGCGGCCGCCAGGCGGGTTCACGCCCCCTTGCGTGCCGCGACCCGCAGCGTGTGGTTCAGGCCGTGGTATTCACGCCGCAGCTGGCGCAGTCGGTCGTGGTCGCCGTCGGCGATGGCCTGTTGGGATGCGGTTTTGAGCTGACGCATCCGGGTCTTGACCGCCGATTTTTCGGCCAGCTGGGCGGCGTGATGTTCGTGAGCCTCGATACCGAGCGCCTTGCAGAGAGCGGGCAGCAGGTGCTCCTTGTTCATCTGCGTGTAGCCCTGCACGGCTTCGTGCTGCAAGTCCTTGGCGATGTCTCGTAACGCCGCGACGGTCTTGTGCCGGAGCTCCTCGTAGGTGTGAGTCATGGTTGGCTCCTCTAAGAGATCTGGGTGATCCTAACCCAACGAGAGTCCCGTCGTCAGGCCGGCGTTGACGTCAGCGGATCCAGGTCCCTCCAACTCCTACCGGTCGCTCGCACGCGAATCGAGTACGCGCCCGATTCCAGCCGATCCTGGGGGAAGCTGTAGCGCCCCTGGGCGTCGCTCACCACCGCGCCTTCGGCCCGCGAGCTGACACTGTCCGTCAAGGCCCCGTTAAGGCGGCGAACCACAGGCGTCACTCGTTTCATCCGTCGTGGTACTGCCAGAGGTGCAGAAACATTTCTCTTTTGGGGGCGCGCCTTTTAGCAACAGCCCGAGCCCGGCGTGCAGCCGGCATCGCCGTCGACGTTGATGTGACCACTGGGACCATCCACGACCGCAAACGACCCCGCATACGGTGCGTGCGAGAGCTTCGCCGCTGTGTCGGTGCACACTTCAACGGGCGTGCCGCGCGGAAACAGATGTCCTTCTTCATCGATAGTGGCTTTGAGTGGCCCGAGATACACCGCGTACTGGCCGACATAGGTACATCCAGCTTTCTTCTCGAACTTGTACCCGCGCGCAGTCACGGAATAGAACCGGCAGTCTTCCACCTCGCGCCAAAAGGTCTTCTTGAGAATCGACACCCCGTGGAAGCCGGCACGCTCGAGACCTGCCAGGAAAGCTTCCTCGGTGAGTGCGCCGCTGATACACTCGCCCCACAATTGGCCGTCGGCGCGCATCTTCGTCGGCACCTCGCGACCGGCGACGATGTCGGCGACAACGACACGGCCATGATCTCGGAGGACCCGCCAGATCTCTCGAAACACCTTGGGCTTGTCGGGCGACAGATTGATGACGCAGTTCGAGGTCACGACGTCGGCGCAGGCATCGTCGATAGGGATTGATTCGAGGAAACCGCGCCGGAATTCGACGACGTCCCAGCCGAGCGAGCTGGCGACCTGCGGACGGCAGTCGTTCGCCACCCTCAGCATCGCGTCCGTCATATCGATGCCGTACACGCGGCCCTCTGCCCCGACCTTTTTCGCCGCGATGAAGCAGTCGATGCCCGCGCCAGACCCGAGGTCGACCATCGTCTCTCCGGGCGTGAGCGCGGCGGCCGACACCGGGCTGCCGCAGCCGTAGAACCGCTCGACCACTTCGGGCGGGATGTGCGCGAGATCCGATTCGTCCGGGCGAACCGGACAGCACAGCTCCGCCTGGGGCTCTTCGGCGGCATGACCGTAGAACTCACTGACCAATCCGCGCGACCGCTGGATGACTTCCTCCGACAGCACGCACGCGGTATGTGTCGTGCGCACGATTGCATCCTCGTCGTGTAAGGTCCGCTCGCCCATCGCCCTGAATACGACAGGTCGATCGAAGCCTGCACGCGGCTGCACGGTGTCGCGGCCCTCCGCGGCCATTTCCGCCCAAACGTCCGCCGCCAGTCCTTTGTAGAGATCGCAGTAGGGATCGTGCCCAATGAAGCTACGGGTGGCCCAATAGCCGTGCTCGACGTCGCCGCCACCGCACAGGAATTTCAGCGAGCAGGTGCTGCACTGCGGCTTGCGCTCCACAGTGGCCCCGCGCAGCTCGCGGCAGACGGCGCTCTCCTTCCAGATCTGCTCGAGCGACGCCGCGCTGAGATCGCCACACCTGAGCTCTGACACGCCTGCCATCGACGCCGAGGGGTACACGCAGCCGTCGGTGTAGACGCAGAGACTGTTCCAGCCTGCCCCGGCCAGATCGTTCTTCACGCCGGCCCGGCCGTCCAGGCGGAGACGAAATTCGTCGACGTTGTCGATCGCGATGCCCAGTTCAGCAGCAACATCCCGGCCGCGGCGCACGGCGGCGAGCAGTGCATCGGCTGACGGTAGGTTCGCGAACCGTCCGTTCAGCACGCGGCCGCGGCGGTGCGGCCACAGCAAGTGCACGTTCCGAACCTCGAGCGTCGCCGCGAGTCGAACAAGCGCTTCGACATCGTTCAGGTTGTGTGCGAGCACCACCATCGTGACGCTCGGTCGAAGGCCGGCGGCAACCGCCTTGCGGACCCCTTCCACGATTTGCTCAAATGTTCCGGCGCCACGGATCGGATCGTTCGTCTCGGCCGACGCACCGTCGAGGCTGATCTGCACGCGCAACCGGCTTCCCGCGAGTGCGGCGAGGCCGTCGAGTCGTTCCCCTTTGAACAGCGTGCCGTTGGTCAAGATCACCAGTTCGCGTCCATGGTGCTCGACAATGCGTCGCGCGAGGTCCAGCGCCTCGGGGCGCGCCAACGGCTCGCCGCCGGTGAAGAAGAACCGCTCAACGCCGAGCACCGCGCCCTGATCGATCGCGTCCGCCAGACGGTCGGTCGGGAGCCCCTGCGCCTGATCGGGTCCTGAGGAGACGAGACAATGAGCACATGCCAGATTGCAGAAGTCGTTGACATGCAGCCACATCTCGCGGAGACGGTCGGTCTGCAGGTACGCGGAGCGCCCAAGATACGGCGCGGCCACCGCGCCGTTGGTCGACGTGAAGTTCTGGCGCAACGTGTCGCGCGCGAACGTGTCGACATGCAGCCACGCCCGGGCCACGTCGAGACCGGTCTCCGACGCATAGGTGGCCACAACATCGCGCAGCGGAGTCTTGCCGTCGAGCAGCGCCAGCAACCGGATGCCGCGCTCGTCGGTGACCACCCAGTTCGGCGTCAAAGGATCGACCGCGAGGACGGTGCCAGAGAGGCGTGTGGTCGTGTAGGCCGGCGCTCGCAGCGTCGTCGTGTCGTCGAGCACAAGCGGAATCACCGAGTCCATCGAAAGTCCCTTTCCATCAAACTGGTTGGCGTCGTTCAAGAGCAGAAGAATGCGGTTCCAGGCGCTCGACGGTCACCGTGGCAGTCAACTCACCCATTGGAACCCTCCCCTCGAGCAATTCCGATTCCGGCTGAACACTCACGTTGTCAGACGGGTCATAGTAGCCGGATGCCCGCGATCGGTGCGTTTCAGGCATCTGACCGAAAGGAGCCGGACCTGGTGACGGCGATCCTACCCGACTCCCTGAGGTGAGTGCGCGTTTGGGCCAAAATCTTACGGAGTGCGTGTGACTGAAATGTTTGATTGGTGTTCGCTCCGCGAGCTATCGTCTGGGCAACTGACAACGCACCCTGCTCAGAGGAGGCGATCACATGGAGCGGTTAGCCACTCACCTCGCGCTGCACGGTGCAGCCGTGCTCACAGCCAGTCTTGTCGCTGGACTGTTCCTCCATAAGGCCATCCGTCTCGAGAGGGAAGCCTCGGCTTGGCACCTGGTCCGTTCTGGCGGAAGCGGGAGAGGCGTCCTGCTGATCGCGCTTGCCGCGACGATTCAGTTCGTTGCGCTTCCGCTCTGGCAACTGTTCGTCTTCGTCTGCCTGATGATCTTCTTCGCCTGGACATCTATGATCGCGATGATTCTCGCGGCGGGCAGCGGGTGAACGAGGCTTAGGCTGGAAGGGGTCGAGCACCAACAAGCTTGTGTATGCGCTGTACGTGGTAGGTGCCGTTGCAGTATTTTCTCGCCGCCTTCTTGCTTGTGGCTGGATTGCTGAATGCGCTGTAACAGGCGGCCTGGGCCATTGGCCGAAGAACGGGGACACTAGCCTAGTGGTGTCTGTTCAATTGTGCACACCGCTAACTCGATTACGCGCGCCGAGTCGATCCTACGACGAGCCAGGCGAGGCAGGCGACACGCGAGTCTTCCATGAGCTGACGTAGGCCCGCCCCTGCGACACGGTCAGCCCAGCCATCAGGGCCGCGGAAAGCAGAAGGGATGGGGTGAGGCTCACGCCGTATCGGCGAACCGGAAACAGGATCAGAGACGCGGCGATGCTGGCCAGCACGACGGTGGCCCTGCGGGACACGAGTGGGTCGTGCCGTAGCTTCGCCCAGCCGAGGAACCACAACAGAAGTGTGCCCACCAGACATGCGAGCTGCCCCACCAGGGTTCCACCAACAGAGGCATAGGGGATGGAAACCCACGCATCGACGTCCGACTGATTGGCGTAGAGCTTCTCGAAGCGGTAGTGGACTCCCGACGCGGGAACGCTGATGCGGAGAGCGCTCGAACCCGAGGACATGTGCTCGCCCGCCGGCACCTCCAGCTCCCTGGCCATCTCGTCGTGCAACACTGGCTCGCCAGCACGAGCGAGTGTCATGTTGGTCGTGGGGTCGCCGAAGCGCACGCCGTCAGGCAGGTAGACGTCCCAGCGGGAGTCGGTCACGAGAATGTCGGAGCGGGGCAGCGACGCCTCGATCGTGCCCAACCGGCCAACACGTGCGCCCCGCGTCGCGTAAATCAACTCCAGTGGAAATCCCTCACTGGCACTGAGGATCTTGATGAGTACCGCACTTGGCTGCGCATCGCCCGAGCCATCGAAACCGTCGTCAGTCGCCAGGGCGGGCTTTTCTGGCCTCCCGTTCACGAACGCCGACCAGACCTCCGATCCCTCGGGAAGGTCGACCCGAAGAAACTGCTTCCGGCTGTTGCGCACCCAGAATCGAGCAACAGTCACCGAGAGCCCGTCGCGTGTAATCAACGTGCGGTACTCCGCACGATCGATGGCAGCCTCCTGCGTCTCCACGCGCCCGTGCCGGGTGACGCTCAAGACCAGGCGGTGAGGGGGTTCTCGACGCGAGTACTTGTACGCGAGCAGAATCGGATTCGTCGTTCGGAGCACGAGCTGCCGCGGGAGCTCATCGATGTCGACGGCCGTGAGCTGCTCTGCGGCGATTGGTTGCACCTCTGCGGCGGTCAAAGCCTCGACCGCGATGTGTCCCTGCTCGACGTCGGCGCCGGACACCGACAACGTGGGGACCCCCACGTCGAGACCCGAGTCCGACAGAATCTGCTCGTAGGTGACCTCCACGCGAAGTTGCCCCTCGATCTCCTGCGTGAATTCCACGTCAATCCATTGCTGTTCGCCCTCAGACGTCACCCGGTAGGTACGCAAAGAGGGCGCGGTTAGACTCAGGATGTTCACATCCAGCGGCGCTGCGATCCGGATCGCGTTCGTCCGCCCGGACTTCACGTTGATCTCGACGGTCGCCCTGCCGGTCACGGCGACCTCGCCGAGCGACGTCAACGTGTCGACCTGGGCATCGAACCTGGCTTCCCCGGAGTGCCGGCCGGCAGCACCGGGACCTGCACCCACTGATCCTCAAGGACGTCGATAGTGAGCTGGACTGTGACGGTGGCGACGGCGCGCGGGGCCTCGCCGGATACATCCACAGTCATGACTGCGTTCCCGAGTGCGTAGCTCGCCGGCACGGGACGTTTCACAGTCACCGGTTGCCGCGTGATCTCGACCAGACGGGTGTACTCGTCGAGCGGTAGCTGCACCTGCCCGGAACTGGGCTCCTGGGCGAGGGTGGACGAGGCCAGCAGCATCTGGGCGGTTAGCATTAGGATGGTGGCAAGTCGCATGGCAATCCTCTTTCGGTGCGATATCAGGCGATCGGGCGCGGCAAGATCTTCAACAGACCCGCGTAGCGCAAGGACCGAGACCAGTAGGCCCGGTCCGTCTCGGCATCGGCGTCGAGCACGTCCACGTACTCTTGGAGCATGCTCAGATCGCTTTTCAGGTCGGCGTCCGTCGCGAGCTCACGCACGTCGGCGTGCAGCCCGACCAGCAGCGCACGCGCCTCAACGAGAGTGCGGAGAGCGGCGGCTGACTGTTTCCGTGACAGCTGCCGCGCAGACCGCTCGAGCGTCTCGGAGAGACGATGCGCCAAGAGGTTCTTGAGGACGTTGGCCTGGAGCGGCCCGACGAGGTCCTCTCCCCGATTGAGAGACGTCGTCGCTCGCGCCACGCCGTTCCGCAGGAACACGAGATCCTTGTAGCGGACGGTGACGTCGGCCAGCGGACCCGGGCCCGGCGTCACGACGTCAAGGAGGATGGTGTGGCTGTCTCCGACGTGGAAGGTGGGAATGATGATCTGGAGCCCATCTTCGTCCTCCCCGCGGTCTGACTCGATCCCGAGGCTGCGGGCCAGCTCTCGATCCAAGCGCCGCTCCGTCTCGCGGACCCGCTCTGCCTGCGAGGTACCCAGACGCTTCGAGCCGATCACCTCGACCAACTTCACGCCGGGAGCGAGACGGATACGAAGACGCAGCGCCCGTGCCGCGACACGACTCGACGCGGAAAGCTCCCGGTCGACGAGAGCCGCCGCGTCACCCTCCCCATTCAGCAAGCGCCGGTTGCCCTGTCCCGCGAGCACGATGCGGTCAATGGCATCCAGGTCGTAACCGTCGCCGACCCCGACCACGCTGACGGGAATGCCGGCGGCGGCGCTGCGGCTTGCGATGTGTTCGACCGCGCCCGTTGACGGTCCGAGCGGCTGGCCCGTCACCAGGACGACCGCCCCGGCACCAGGGACCGCCGGTGGCTCATTCTCGGCGGTGACCGTCCGCACGGCCAGGCGCACGGCCGATTCGAGATCGTGGGTCGCTGGGCGGTGCGGGCCAGCCTCGCGCAGGTCTCTCAGTGCCACGTTGATCGCGCCGTAGCGGAACTCGTCGGCCGACAGCATCAGCTCGTGTCCCGCGGCGATCAGGCTGAACCGATCGGCCGGCCCCCGTGCCGCCGCGAACGACTCGAGAATGGCGCCCACCGAATCGATCAGCTCGCGCCCGACCGGGCCACGCAGGTCGACTACGATCGCGAGGCGCATCGCGACCCGATGACCGGCATGCCTGGGCGCCGCCTGCAGCCCGACCTGGACCAGGGCGCGCCGTGGGCCCCGTGTCGCGCTGTGATCGCTCGCGATGAACACCGCGACCGCAGAGTCGCCGGGACGGTCGAATGGCTGCCCCACTCGGTGCGACGCGTCATGAGACCCGGGCGTCACGAGCGTCGTGTGCAGACCACGCAGCACGGGGTCGCCGGGCACGTACGTATTCGCCCAGTAGCCCCGCGCGGGCTGGAAGGCTAGTCCCTCGATGCGACCGCGCTCTTCGAGGAAGTGTCGGGCAGCGACCAAGTCACTCTCCCGCGGATCGACCGGAAGCGCGTGGGCACCGGGGTCGCCCTTCGTGGTGAAACCGACCCGAACCGTCATCACGACGGGCATGGAAACGCCATCGACGATGGGCGGCGCGTATTTCCACTGGCGCACCGCCTCGATGGCCGCGGCGTCCAGCAGGGGAATGGATTGCACGACGCGGATGTCGGCTACCTCGCCGTTGGCAGCGATCCGCACGTCGAGGAGCACGACGCCTTGCACACCAGCGTTCTGGGCGATATCTGGGAACACCGGGGCGACGTACTCGATCCGCTCAGGAGGCGCGATGCCGGTATCGCCACCCACGCGCACGGGCTGGGCGTCGATCGGCCCGGTGGCTGAACCCGTCGTGCTCTCCACGCCCCCGACCACCTTGTTGTCGGCGGCGTTCTGGCCGGGTGCCAGCGCGTCGTCAGCCCGGAACGTGTCGACCTCGTCAACGCTCTGGCGGTCACGACTCTCAGAGTTCGACACTAGACTGCCGTCGCCATCGACCCGACGGTTGTCGTAATAACCGGTGAACGACTGACCCTCTGGCTCCGTTGCCAGCTCTGCCAGATCCCCGAGACGCTCCTGTTCACCACCGACACGGGAGGTGGCCGCACCAGCTTCGTTCGGCCGCTCACTCTCAGGCAGCGCATTCGCATCGGCACCTCTGTTGCCGGCCCGACGCGTCTCACGCGCGAGAGGCTCATCCTTCGACTGGTCAGGCACCGGCTCTTGCTCGCTTGACGGCGTACTCTGACCTGGCTCGACTCTGGCCACCTCGAAACTCTCTGGGCCAAGCACCTCCGGACGAGTCAGCGGGAGCAGCAGCACCAGCACGACTGCCGCAGCCGCTCCGGCCAGAGGCAACGACCACCGGAGGCTTGGGCGCCACTCTGACGGGAACCATCGAGGTACCGGGGGAGGTGTTCCAAGCGCTCGGCTCGTCCGGCGTGCCAGGAGGCGCTCGACCATGTCGTCCGGCGCGTCGATCCTGGGGAGCGCCTCGAAGATCGCGTCGAGATCGTCCAGGCGCTCGAGGACTGCGAAGCAGTCCGAACAGTCGGCGAGGTGCTTCTGCGCTTCCTTGTCGTTCCGGAGCGCCTGCGCTCCCGTGGTGGCAAGCGTGTCTTGAATCTGACGACAAATCGTGTTCATGGATGTGGCTCGCTTTCTGAGGCTGCCTGGACGCGCGCCAGTTTCCATGCCAGAGACAGGCGCCCGCCTCAGGTGGGTCTTGATCGTATTGAGCGGCATGCCCAGCGTCTCGGCGATCTCCTTCAACGGCCGGTGTTCCACGCAGGCGAGCAGCAACACCTCGCGCTGCCGAAGCGGCAGCTGGGGGATCTGACGCTCGAGCCACGCCAGCGTCTGGGAGGCGACAGCGCGTCGCTCGCCAGCGGGCGTCGTCGCCCGTGGCTCGGGGTCCCTTGGCGTTCTCGGCTCGGCAAAGACCAGCTGCCGGATACGTCGCTTGCGGAAATAGCTGCGCGTGGAGTTCGCGACGATGGTGAAGATCCACGGGTGCAGCGGCTGGTGGGCATCAAACCGATGCGCCGCGGTGAGGACGCTCATGAAGACCTCTTGGAACAGGTCGTCCCGGTCAGACGGGTCGACACCGCAGCGGCTCAGGTAGGAGTAGACGGGCGCGCGGTATCGTGCGACGAGCTCCGCGAAGGCATCGTCGTCGCCTTGCCGGGACCGCACGAGCAATGCAGTCTCTTCCCCCGCCTTCTCACTTCCGAGATCCACGGCAGTGGAGCGCAACGCCGTCGCTATCCCGTCCCGGCTCGGAGAGTCCATCAGCTCCTGCATACTTAGGGCTCGCGCAAGAATAAGTCATACAAGTAGTTCTTGTACGCGCGGCGCGATTCTGTCATAACGGGGGCGTGCGAGAATCGTCGGCGATCGCGCGACTGCGACGTAAATATCGAGTGGTGGCG
>Ga0326597_10006472_pt1 | contig 16033 bp, 13 predicted proteins | sample RVTome_12_FD_203789 | JGI IMG/M metagenome (GOLD analysis project Ga0326597, IMG submission 203789) | Soil microbial communities from uranium-contaminated site in the Upper Colorado River Basin, Wyoming, United States - RVT100D185 | ecosystem: Environmental > Terrestrial > Soil > Contaminated >...
CATCTGAAGACACCCTAAATACTACGGCTATTCTAGTCCCGCGCCGCGGGATCGTCAAGGAACTCAAACAGATGGGGCATCCCGGGGCGGCACTACAGCGTCTCAGTAAGAGGCTGCCCGCTGTATCGCGGCTCTGTTGCGGGGAGGAGAAGGTGGAAATTCACCAAAAAAAACCATCCACTGCAACATTTCGGCATATAATGGGTTTACTATTCCGGCCAAGTTGAGCCGGACCGGGAGAACGATATGCGCCTATGGTTGAGTGCGACTGCGTTGTTTCTGCTTTTGTTTGCCAGCGTCAGCGCGACGCCCCTGGCAGCGCAGGACAACGATGAGGATGACTTGAAACCCAGAGATGACATCGAGCAGGTCGGCGAGCGCGATGTCGGCAAGGGCCTGAATTTCTATTCGCTCGAGAAGGAGATTGCTCTGGGCAAGTCGATGGCCCAGCAGATCGAGCAATCCTCCCGCATCGTGCAGGACCCGGTGATTGCCGAATACGTCAATCGCGTCGGCCAGAACCTCGTCAATAACTCCGACGCCCAGGTCCCCTTCACCATCAAGGTCATCGATTCCGACGACGTCAACGCGTTTGCCCTTCCCGGGGGCTTCTTTTTTGTGAATTCCGGGCTGATCCTCGCTACCGAAAGCGAGGCCGAGCTGGCCGGCGTCATGGCGCATGAGATTGCACATGTGGCCGCGCGGCACGGCACAAAAAACGCGACGAAGGGACAGTTGATTAACTACGCAACCATCCCCTTGATTTTCTTGGGGGGGCCCATCGGATTCGGCGTGCGTTCGGCGGCGAGCATACTGGTCCCCATGAAGTTCCTGCAGTTTTCCCGCGGCGCCGAGCGGGAAGCCGACTACCTCGGATTGCAGTATCTCTATAAGACCGGCTACGACCCTCTGGCGTTTATTGAATTCTTCGAGAAAATCCAGGCCCGCGAAAAGAGCAGGCCCGGCACTCTCGCCAAAGCCTTTTCCACTCACCCGTTGACTCCGGATCGCATTGACTCCGCGACCGAGGAAATCGATACTGTCCTCCCGGACCGTCCCGAGCACGTGGTCAGCACGTCGGAATTTGACCGCGTAAAAGAGCGGCTGGAAGTGCTGGTGAATCGCGGGCGAATTGAAGAAGCCAAAGAAGCCAGCGACCGGCCCACCTTGCGGCGTTCCACGCGCGCGCCTGACATCGAAGGCGCTGATCCTGACGCCTCCGAGCCGGAAGAGGCCGAAGAGGCCGAAGAGTCCGAGGAAGACGAGGACGGCCGCCCCACTCTGCGCCGCCGCTAGATTTCTATCCGAACCGGGAGTGCGGGCGCCCCACACGTGTGCTGTTCACGTGTTTGGCCCCTCACTCCGCCCCGAGCTTCCGCATTTCGTCCGAGTAATATTTCCGGAACAGGATGTCCCATTCCGCGCTTCCTTCGGCGATCTCCCGCTTCTGGGACTTGATTTTTGTCCGCACCGACTGATCGAGTTTGTATTCCATCCGCAGCAAACTATTGAACTCCTGCACGATTTCCAGGCGGACTTCGTTCTTTTCGGAGATGAACTCGAACTGCTCGCTGCTTTCCCCCAGTTCCTTCACGATGCGATGGGAAAGCTCGATAATCTTGTCGCGGTTCAGCTTGGCGCCGTCCTCCCCGGGCCGGCTCGAGGAAACGTGCTTGTGCTTCTTCATCAATTCCTTTTTGACCAGCTTGTACATTTCCTGGTAGGAAATCGCGTCCCGCCGGATCTCCGCGCTGTACTTCTCCAGATAGTCCCGAACTTCCTGATTCAGCTTTTCTTCCTGGGCGAAGTCGTCCAGAATCGCCTGCTGAATTTTCCCGGCGACAGCCGCCGGCTCGAAGACCTTCGCCTTGCCGGACTTCCCCAGCCGCTTGGCCATTTCGTTTGCGAGATAGGAAACGTATTCCTTCGGAAGCGCCATACGCCTTTGCGGAAAAACCCGATTCGTTCAGATTCAGTCTAGCGAGTCATGCACAGGGTGTCAAACAAAGTGAGACGCAACGGGTAGCCACGGCACGCCTTTCGTGCCGTGATGGGTTTGTTCTTTTCCGCGACGGGGCGCTGCAACCGTGGGCCTTGCGGGCCCATTACCGCCCGACCTCGACCGTAACGGGATTGCTGGCCACGGTGTTGCTTGTGATGACAAGCGGCTGGGGCCCGGAGGTCAGACCCTCCGGCACCTCGATATTGACCTGGTAGAGTCCCACAAAAGAAGGCGCCAGGCCGGAGAAGCTCACCGGCACGGAAATTCCTCCCAGCGTCGCGCTCGGAGTGATTCGTGTGACCGAGAGCGTCGAGCTCGATGCCGGCTCTCCGCTCTCCACCGAAGGAGTCACGGAGCCGAGCCCCGTGGCAAACACGGAAAGGATCTCGCCCGCTCGCGCCGGGCGCTGCTCCGTCAGGGGACTAAAGTCCGACGCGCGCAGGACCGCTCCCCGGCCGCGCCCGCTTTGATTCACCGTGAAAATCCCCGGCGCCGCCGGCGCTACCGTCAACAGCGTCGAGCTGCTCGTGACTCCGTTCAGCAGGACCGTGAGCGTGGCAATGGATCTCCCGGAAACCTCCACCGGCACCTGCGCATTGATCTGGCTCGGCGAGACGAACAGAAGGGGCGCATCGGTCCCGTCGATCTCGACCCGCACGCCTCCCAGGGAGGTAGGGAGGGGAAGCGAAACCGCCGCGGCCGTTTCGTTCGCCAGGTTCGTGCCGAAAATCGAGACCAGACCGCCTGCGGAGGCGCCGATCGGACCCCGCGCAAAGCTCGCCGCGTTCACCACGCCTTCCGGGTTCACCGAGGGGCGCAGGAACGTCCCCCAGTAGGAAACCGTGATGGACTGGTTCGTATTCACGCTTTGGATCGTCAGGTACCCTTCGAGCGTCTCGTTCAATGGCTGCGTCGAAGCGGCCGTGACAAAGAGCGTTTGCGAGTCGCCAACGGCCAGGCTGAAACTGGCCGGAGAAACTGTCACGGTATGTCTCCCGGCCCCTCGGAGGGCGGTGAAGCTCACTGTAAATGCATCGGCCGAGGCCTGCGTATTCGTAACGCGCAAGCTGCTGATGCTGTTCAACAGAGTTCCTGGCGGCTGCGGCCCAAAGCTGATCGAAACCGGCGAGGCGGTTGCCGGCGGCCGGACCGCGGCCGCGGCGTTCAGCAGTCCGTTCCCTTGCGCCAGAACGCCCGCTGCTCCGCCCGAAGAGCTGGTGACCACTTTGGTAGCGGTGTTGATGAGCGCGGAGCGGATTTGCTCCGGAGAAAATTGCGGTCTGGCCTGCTTCACGAGGGCCGCGGCGCCCGCCACCAGGGGAGCCGCGAAGCTGGTTCCGCTGGATGCCCCGAACCCGCTCTCGGCAAACTGCGCGCCGGTCGGATCGTTTCGCTGGAACGCGCCGTAGATCGATGTCCCCGGCGCTACCAGGTCCGGCTTGATCCCAAAGTCCGTGCTGGGGCCTTCGGCGGAAAACTCCGCCACGCGGTTTGCCGGCGTGGGAATCGCCTGCTGCTCTGCGCCGAGCGAAACCTCGACCGCTGCGCCCGCCGCTGCCAGAAACTGCTTCAAAGCCACTCCCTCGGTATTTCCGATCATGGCCGCCGGAATCTGGGTTACGTCGGCAACGTCCATCAGCACCGGCGGCTGTCCCGGCTGGTTATTGTAGAGGATGGCGGCGATGGCTCCTGCGCTGAAGGCGTTTTGGATCTTGATGGAGAAGTTGCATTCCCCCCGCCGGATGAACGCCAGCCGGCCCTGGATCGTGTTGGGGGCGAACGGGGAGCACGCCGAGCCGGTCCCATCCAGCGTCTGGACGTCCAGCAGCTCCGCCGGACCGATCGTCCCTGTAATCGCCGGACCGTTTCCGGGCAGCGCACCGACCTTCTCCAGTTCGGCCGGCGGGGATGGCGAAACGATCACGAACGGATTTGCGAAGTATCGGGAATTCGTAGCGGCTCCTGTAGTGATCGCGTGCGGCGAGATTCCCGGGCTGCTAACGGTCCCGGTTCCCGGCCCTTCGTTTCCCGCCGCCACCACGACGGTCACACCGGCCTCATCCGCCGTCCGTACCGCCAGCGCGATGGGGTCCCGGTCAGGCGGATTATCGGCCGGGGCTCCCAAGCTCAGGTTGATGATGTCCATTCCATCGCGCACCGCGTCGTCTATGGCTTTAATGATCGCCGCGTTGGTTGCCGTATCATTTTGTCCCGGCGTCCCAAATGTCTTGTAGCTTCCCAGGAAGGCTTTTGGCGCGGCGCCGGCAATGCTTGCCAGCGGTGTGGTGACTCTGCGCCCGGCCGCGATTCCAGCCACGAACGTCCCATGGCCGTCCCGGTCCTCGGCGTCGCAATTCGGATCGAAAGCGTCGAGCAGCCGCACGTAGTTTCGCGCCACGATCACCTTCGAGTTCGTGTATTTCATGTCCTGAGCGGCACAGTCATCCGTTGGGTCTGTAGATTTCGGAAACCCAGCCGGCGGCGTCAAGGAAGCGTCCTCGAACATCGGATGGTTGACGTCTATGCCCGTATCGATCACGCCGATCCGAACCCCGCGCCCGGCGTTTGTTTCGCCGCCGATGCTTGGGTCGTCCCATGCCGCGGGCAACGACGCCAGCGGCAGCGCCGTATCGAGCGCTTTGTGATACTGGACGAACGGGAAAATCTCACCCACTTCCGGAAGATTCGCCACCGCCGCTACATCCTCGTCCCGCAGCGTAACGGCCATTCCGTTGAAGACGGTGTCCATCTGGGCCCGCACCCGGCTTCCCGGCATGGCTTCGATCCGCAGCTTTACCGCGGACTGCCCGTCGCGAAGATGCTCCCGGTAGGAGGAGGCTGCGGGACCCTCCAGCGCAGCTTTCCCGAATGACGCGGCCTGGTTCTCTTTCAGATAGGCAGCCACGGGACGCTCCCGCAGCAGCACGATGTAGTTGCGAAGCTGTCCCTGCGCCCCCAGGTCTCCCCGAAAGCACAGCGCGCACAGGATGGCGCCAACCATCGCCACCCGCCGAAGCTGTCTGAGCCGCATATCCTGATTCAACCCGTTTTCTTCCAGAATGTCGTGCCGCCCGACTCCCGTCAGTTATTTAGTCTCGGCCCTCGACTCGGCGATGGTCCTGACGACGGCATCCGGCGCGGCGCGTGCGTACTGCCTCTTGGGGGAACCTAGCATTTGAGAATAGCACATGCCGCCGTGGGAGCCCCCGTGGGGATCATTAGATGGGAAAAACCCATTTCAGCAGAAGAAGCAGGAGCACTCCCACAAAGACCACCAGGGCCATCCGCACGCCGGGCTCCTGGTTGACCAGCGGTATCAGGTCGCTCGCGGCGACGTACAGCGTGACTCCCGCGGATAGCGGAAGGGTATAGGCCACATGCCCGCGCAGCGGCGCCATTGCCGCCACGCCGGCGACCGTAGCCAGTCCCAGCATTCCCGAAGATATCAGCGCCGTCCGCGGGCTCTTTCCCGAAGCCAGCATCACCGAGCTGACGGCGAAGCCTTCCGGCATCTTGTGCAGAAACACCGCCAGAAACACGATCCACCCCAGGAAGTCCGAGATCAGAAATCCGCTCGCGATCGAAATGCCGTCCACGCAGGAGTGGATTACCAGACCCAGCAGAACCGTATGGCTGCGCCGCGCCGTCCGAACCTCTTCCGCATGCGTTTCCTCGCCGAAGTGGAAATGCGCGCTCACCGTATGCTCGAAGAAGTGAATCAGCAGGTACCCGGCCAGCATCCAGCCGGCCGCGTCGCGTCCAAGCAGCTCGAAGCTTTCCGGCAGCATTTCGAGCAGCGCCGCCGCCAGCATGAATCCCGAGCCGAGCGCGATGAACGACCGCAGGTAGAGCGGGTGCCAGGGACGACGCACAACCGCCAGGCCGCCGCAAATGTTGGCCCCGGCCGCCACCAGCCCCAGCATCAGACCCTTCCATTCCATTTCCACACCATTCGGATTCGGGGCCGTTCAGCCGCTGTGCCGGACGTTGATGATTTCCCCGTCCTGCACCCGATATTCCTTGCCTTCGACGCGCAGCGCTCCGTGAATCCTTCCACCCCATCCCCCGGCTTCCAGGAACTCCTCCCAGCCCACCACTTCGGCCCGGATGAAGTGCTTCTCGATGTCGGAATGGATCGTGCCCGCCGCCTGCAAAGCGCTCGCGCCTCGCGGCAGCAGCCAGGCCCGGCATTCCTTGTCCCCCAGCGTGAAGAACGAGATCAGTCCCATCAGCTCGCACGCCGCTTGCACGATGCGCACGGACCCAAGCTCCGTCAATCCGTAACTCGCCATCAGCTCCGGCACGTCGCTGTCCGGCAGCGTCGCCAGCTCCGCTTCGATCGTTCCCGCTATCGCCGCCAGGTGCATCCCGGTCCGATTCCTCCAGGGCGCGAACTCTTCCGCTTCGATGATCTCCCGGATGCCTCCCGCCCGTGCCTCGTCCACGTTCAGCACGGCAAGAAGCGGTTTCTCCGAGAGAAACGAGAACCCCTTCAACTGCTTCTTTTCCTGCTCCGTCCACGCGGCTTCCCGGATCGGCTTCCCGCTTTCCAGCCACTGTTTCGCCTTTTCGAGCAGAGGCTGCTCGCGCTCGTGCTCGGGACTCTTGATCTTCTTGCGGTCTTTTTCGAGTTTCGCCAGGCGGTTTTCGACCACCCCCAGGTCGGACAGGATCAACTCGACTTCCACGTCTTCAATGTCCCGGTTGGGATTGGGCGGGTCGGTCGCGTTGGGAACCGCCGCGTTCTGAAAAAGCCGGGTCACATGAACCAGGCCGTCCATCGTGCGCAGGGTCGCCAGGTAAGAGCTTTCTTTCAGGCTGTCTTTGCTGATCGCCGCCAGATCGACGAACTCCGCCGTGGCGTGTGTGATTTTTGGGGAGTCAAACAGCTGGACGAGCCGGTCGAAGCGCTCGTCCGGGATTTTCACCACCCCGATGCGCAGCTCGCTCTGCCGGTGAACCTCGCGGGGCTCGCTCCGCGTCAGGATTTGGAACAGCGTGGTCTTGCCCGCCTGCGGCAGGCCGATGATTCCCCATCTCATGAAGTGTGCAACCGCTTGGACGCATTCTCACTTTTCACGTGTGCACTGTCAGGGCACGGCTTCACAGGCCGCTGAAAAAATACTTTTCGCGGTCATTCTGAGCGAAGCGAAGAACCTGCTTGTCCTATGAATCAGCACGATGCGGATTCTTCGTCGTCTTTGCCTCCGCCGAATGACCGTGTTTTGAGAGTTTTTCAGCAACCTCTTCAGCCGTGCCGCACGAGCCGCACCAAACAGGGGCTTCAGCCCCTGAGGTTCGTCTTCCATTCACGCGGCGGGTTACACCATTTGTGAAAACGCTCTACTGTGCTGGTCCATTCCTCTCATTCTTCCGCCGCTACGCGATCCGTGCAGAATCCGGACTCTTGGAATCCGTAATCTGGAATCCGGAATCTGGAATTCGGAATCAGCATTTGAATCTGCAACACCAGACCGTCCCCATTCCCCATTCCCTACTCCCCACTGCCCTCAATACGCCCAGCGCAACAGCGTCGCGCCCACCGTATATCCTGCTCCGGCGGCGGCGTAGAGCACCAGGTCTCCCTTTTTCAATCTCCCCTGCTGGATCGCGTCGTTGGTCGCGAGCGGGATCGTTGCCGCGGTCGTGTTGCCGTACCGGTCGATATTGATCAGAACCTGGTCGCTGCGCAAGCCCATCCGTTCCACCGTGGCGTCAATGATGCGGCGGTTCGCCTGGTGCGGGATGAACATGTCAATGTCCGCCGGGGTCAGGGAATTCCGCTCCAGAAGGGCGTGGCTCACCTCGTACATCTTGCGCACCGCGTACTTGAACACCTGCGGGCCGTCCTGGTGCACGTAGTGCAGCTTCCGCCGGACCGTCTCGACCGATGCCGGCATGCGGCTCCCTCCCGCGGGCATCTGGAGGTAACAACCGCCGCTGCCGTCAATCTCGTGCAGATAGTCGAGAACGCCGACGCTGTCCTCGCCCGGCTCGGACGGCTCGAGCAGCACCGCCCCGGCTCCGTCTCCGAAAATGACGCACGTGGCCCGGTCCTCGTAATTGATGACGCTCGACATGATGTCGGCCCCCACCACCAGCACCTTCTTTTGCCGTCCCGATGTGATCAGCTGGCTTCCCGTCGCCAGCGCGAACAGGAACCCGCAGCACGCCGCCGACAGATCAAACCCCCAGGCCCCAGCGGCTCCCAGCTTGTGCTGCAGCACGCAGGCCGTCGCCGGGAAAAATGTGTCCGGGGTTACCGTCGCGACGATAATCGTCTCGATCTCCTTCGGGTCGGCGCCCCGCTGCTCCAGAACCAGTTTGCTCGCTTCGAGCGCCAGGTCCGAAGCCGCCACGCCCTTTTCCACGATGTGCCGCTCCGTGATCCCGGTCCGCTCCCGAATCCACGAGTCGGAGGTTTCGACCATCTTTTCGAGATCGGCGTTCGTGAGCAGCTTCGGCGGCGTGTAGCAGCCCAGTGCTGTGATCTTAGCTCGCATCAATGGGATTCCCCCGCATGCCGTCGTTCCGCGGCAAGTGAACTACTCTATATTTTCTTTGGGAGAAAAAGCAAGACGGCCAGAGCCTCTCGCTCTTTCCGGTTGGTGTCCAACAGGTTTCAAAGAACACTCTTCGGTGGCCGGAAACCGTCAGGGCACGGCTTCAGAGGTTGCTGAAAAACTCCGGCGCACGGCGTGCAATGCAGGCCTCGGTTTCCTCATGGGTGGTTTTTCCTCTAGCCCAGCGCTTCAGCGCTGGGTCGGCGGTCCAGAGAAGTGGTTGTTCAGCCCGCTGCAGCGGGCTTCCTGGAGGCTGTTTGGCGTTTCGTCAGGGCACGGCTTCACTCTCACTGCCAATAACGACCGTCTTGGTCAAGTCGCCAAGCGATTCTCGCAGAACCTGCGAGAACGTGTGCGCTAGCGCGTCTGCGATCTGTAGCCCTTATCGGCCGATTCTCCACTGCTGATATCAGGGCGGCATTCCGAGCGTTCGATGCAGCAAGCCCGAGAAGGCAATCTCTGAGGTCCCTCATCTGCGGATTGCTTGCCATCCGAGTGCAACTCTTAAATTCGTCACGTCCCGGAGTGAGGTCAGCAGCTCTGAGTCCGTTCGCAATGAGGGAACTGAGGTCGTCACGGGCAAAAACGAAGCCTGTGACTATGAAACCAAGTTGGCCGTGTATGCTCTCGTCGATGTATACATATGGGAATGAATTAACTTCCATTATCCGCGGAACCTTCTTTTTTCACCCTTCCGCCTCTTCGACCAACCCGGCCGTCATCAGGATCGCCAGCAGCAGGCGTTTCAGACCGAACTCGCGGCCGCGCGGGTCGAACCACTCCTGCAGCGTGTGGGCGTCTCCGCTCGATCCCCCGCCGCCGGTAGCAATGGCTTCGATCCCGAGCGAGAGGGGAATATTCGCGTCCGTCGAGGATCGCTCCAGCCGGCTGCGATTCCCCAGATAGCGGTCCACTTCCTGCATCGTCGCCAGGATGCGAGCCGATTCGGGCAAGTCCGCCACGGGCCGGTCTCCCAGCGTTGTGATCGTGGCATCGAGATTGCCTCTCGCCCGCTCAGTCTCCTGCCGCACCGCCGCCCTTACGGCCGCTTCCGTGGCTTCCGTCAGCCGCTCGATTTCCTCGGCGCGCGTTGAGCGGAGGTCCACCTTCATCCACGCCGATTCCGGAATCGCGTTGACCGCCGTGCCTCCGTGAATCATGCCGACGTTCAGTGACGTGCGGGGATTCTCAGGCAGGGGGACACGGCTCAGCTCCGCAATCGCGTTCGAGAGGACTTGAATCGGATTCACTCTTCCGAAATCGCTCCAACTGTGCCCGCCCGGACCCTTGATCTCCACCTGGAACCGGCGGCTTCCGATCCCCGCAACCGTGATGTGGGCCGTGGACGAGCCATCCAGCACAAATACGCCTGCCGTCCGCCGGCACAGCTCCGGCCGGGAAAACAGGTGGCGCATGCCGTACAGGTCGCCTTCGCCTTCTTCGCCGACGGTCGCGGCGAACAGCAGCGAGTGGTCCGTCGCGATCCCCGACTTGTCGATCGCCGCAATCAGCCCCAACATCGCCGCGAGGCCGGCGCCGTTGTCGGAAATGCCCGGGGCGCACAGCCGTCCGTGATCTCTCCGGACGGTGATCGGAACCCCCGGCGGGACGACTGTATCGAGATGCGCGGCGACCACCACCAGTTCATTGCTCGCGCCGGGTTTTTCGGCGAGGGCGTTGCCGGAGGAATCGATGCGAATCATGCGCATGCCGAGCGAGCGGAACTGGGCGGCGATGTAGTCGGCGCGGGCGGATTCATGGAAGGTCGGGGCGGAAATCTCGGTGAGCTCGATCTGGGTCTGGTCGAGCCACTCGCGCTGCTCCTGGAAGCAGCGGACGGCGCGGCGCCAGGCCGGGTGCTCGACGATCTCGGCGAGCGAGGTCACGGCGCGGGGGGCGGCACTCGGATCGGTGGTGCGGAATGCTGGCATGGCGAGATCAGAATGGCTTTCCGTAAGAACTGCACAGTCGGAACGGCACAGTCAGAACGGCGCGGTCAGAACTGCAATGTCCCGGAGCGCTGCTCGAATCCGGGGGCGGGCTTGTAAATCGTGTGGCAGTGCTCGCAGCGGTAGAGATCCTCTCCGTGCTGGCGTTTCAAGTCGTCGGGCGCGGCGTACCAGCGTTTCAGATGCCCGGAGCAAAGTTTCCCCTTCTCATTTTTTTCGTTGCAGGCCCGCTGAAACGGCAGGCGCGTCTTCACTCCGGGCGGCGCTGGAGCCTCCGGAGCGGCGGGTGCTGGGGTCTCGGGAGTCGGTGCTTCTGACATGGCGTTGGTAGGTTCCTCCTCATCCGGGCAAACCGGAGCCGAAAAGACAGTAACGCGACAGGCGGCGGATGCCGGGGACCCGCGCAACCTCATCCACGGAATCACAACGGACGGATTCCAAATTCCAGATTCCAAATTCCAGATTCCGGATTCCGAAGGAACGGGTCTTCTCGGAAACAGGCTTCCGGGGCGGACGCTCTATTGTACCGGGAGAGGGGCTCCATTTTGCAAGGCCCCGCTTTTTGCAGGACCACCCTTGATTCCCGGCCGGAGCACCGTGCCGATCACAGTATGGCGGGGAGAAGGGAATCGGGACAAGAAAATTCTTCCGAGAGAACCGAGAGAACCGAAGGAACCGAAAGAACCGAGAGTTTCGAGAGAACCGAGAATACCGAGGGAACCGAGAGAACCGAAGGAACCGAGAGACGAAGAGCATGCCGCCGGTTGCCCCGCCGTTGAATTATCCCCTTAAGTATAGGATAATATATCCTCTTGATCAGGCTACAACTATCTGTCATACTGTCGTCTGTAATGGGGGCAAACCGAATCTGGGGAGTGACCATGAAGATAACAGTTCCACGGACGAAGCTATCGACAACGGTTTCGGGCGAAACTCACCGATACCTCAAGAGTTTAGTGAAGAGCGGACGTGCCAGCACGATCGCCGAGGCGGTGGATTTGGTTGCGGAGCGGGTGCAGCGTTTAGAGGAGCGGGCGCGGCTGGAGCGCGACACGGCTGCCTATTTTGCGGGTTCGCCCGCCGGGGTACAGAAGGAGGAAGCGCGACTCGAAACGGCTCTATCGGATTCAGTGGATGAGGTCAGCTTTGAGGAATAGACAAGCACCCGGACAGGGTAGTGCTCCCTTTCCCAAGCGAGGGGAAATATGGGCGGCGAACATCGGCGACGCTCCTCTGCGGCACTGGGTGCTGGTCGTCTCCCTGGACGCCCGCAACAAAAGCGAAAGAGTCAACTCGGTATTAATTGTTCCGTTCGGGAGCGCCGGGTACGAAGGGCCGACTACGCTACGGTTGGAACCCGGTGAAACGGGATTGCCGGGTCCGTCGTATCTGAAGGGGCACTTTATCACGACGCTCGCGAAGGATCGCTTGCTCAAGAGAGAAGGACGTTCTCTGTCGTCCGCGATGATGAGAAACGTCTCCGAAATGATTCGTCGCGCGTTTGACCCGGACGCCCCATACGAAGCAGAAGATTGACAACAGGGGAAGAGAAAAGACATGAGCCCACCAGGACCGGCTGGCCGGCCGGCCAAGCAGTTGCCGCCAAGCAGCCGATGATTTGTCCTTGACAAAGTCGCATAGCCACTTACAATGAGCGACAAGCAAGACCGATGCCCCCGCCGTTTCCCCCTGGGGGAGGAAATCCAGCGCGGATGGTTTCGAAAGAGGAGGATCCGTTTTGATGCATTCTGAAAGCCCGAGGCGAACGACGAAAGCTCTCCTAAGAATTCTGCTGATTGTCTGTCTTGGCGCACCGGCTCTTTCGATTCGGGCGGCCGCCCAGGAGATTGAGTGGCTTCGCCAGTTCGGAGCGATCGGCGTAGATGAGGCAATAGGAATGGCAAAGGATTCCACCGGAATCTACGTGGCGGGCTATACGGACACTTCGCTCCCGGGGCAAACCGCTGTGCGCTTGAACGACGCCTTTATCCGCAAGTACGACTTGAATGGCACGGAGCTTTGGACGCGGCAGTTCGGAACGCTCTTTCATGATCAAGCCGCAGCCGTTGCCGTGGATGCCACGGGCGTTTACGTCGCGGGTGCTGCGGGGCCAACACTGCCGGGGGAGACAGCCATCGGGGGAGGGGACGCGTTTATCCGCAAGTACGACTTGAATGGCACGGAGCTTTGGACGCACCAGTTCGGCACGCGAGGGAATGACTTTGTGCTGGGACTCGCCGCGAACAGCACGGGCGTTTATCTTGCCGGCTATCTAGAAGGCACTTTGGCGGAGCAGCAGGTTGGATTACGGGATGCGTTTGTACGCAAGTACAACGCCAATGGCACCGAGCAATGGACGCACCAGTTCGGGACAACCGCCAACGATGAAGCGTGGGCCATCGCGCTGGATGCGACGGGGTTCTATATCACGGGCTATACCCGTGGGGACCTGGTCGGACAGAACGCCGGCGGAAACGACATCTTTGTCCGCAGGTACGACCTGAACGGCAGCGCGCAGTGGACGCGGCAGTTTGGGGGCGTAGGGGATGACGGCGGTCAAGGGATAGCGGTGAATGCATCCGGCGTCTATGCGGGGGGCATTGCCGGGCTTGGAACTGCTCTGCCAGGACAGACCAACGCCGGCGCCCGGGATGCTTTTCTGCGCAAGTACGACGCGAACGGCACGGAGCAGTGGACGCGGCAGTTCGGGACGATTGGGAATGATCAGGTACTGGGAGCGTATGCGGACAGCGACAGCGTCTATGTTACCGGGACCGTCAACTTTGCGTTTCCGGATGTGCCGAGCGACACGCGCGGGCACATCTTCGTGCGTACGTACGACTTGAGCGGCACCGTGCAGGAGACCGCGCAGTTCGGGGCCGGAGGCGCGGAATTCGGAACCTCGGTGATTGCGGATGGAACCGATGTGTACTTGGCAGGCTATACGAACGGGCCCATTCCCGGACAGACGTTCCTGGGAGGATACGATGCGTTTGTTGCGAAGCTGGTATCGTCTCCCGCCCCTGCGGAGATCAGTCTGGGGACGCGGTCGCTCCGATTTTCGGGGTTTGTAGGAGGCGGTACGGAGCGGCAGGCGCTGCAAATCGGGACGAGCGGCGGGACGCTGAGCTGGCAGGCGGCAGCGAGAACTCTGAACGGCACGGGATGGCTGGTGGCAAGCCCGCCGAGCGGGACGGCGACGGCGAATCTGACGTCGCGGCTGATCGTGGAGGTGGACTTCGGGGCATTTTCCACGCCTGGAATCTATCAGGCTGTAATCGTGATCGAGGATGCGGGAGGCGGCGTTCTGGCACGAGTGCCGATCACAGTGGCGGCGAATGCGGCGGGAAGCCGTTTGCGGCTGAGCCAGTCGGCGTTCGTGTTCCGGACGATCGAGGGGGGGGCGGTGCGGCCGCAGGAGCTGCGGGTGGGAAACGCCGGGCAGGGAAGCATGAGCTGGACGATTTTCGAGCCGCAGAACTGGCTGAGTATTTCGAACTTGTCGGGGACGGCAAGCGCAGGAGACAGAGGGTCCTCCACAACGTTGAGCGGCAACACGGCGGGTCTCAGCGCGGGAGTGTATCAGGAACTGGTGCGGGTCTCGGCGCCGGGGGCGGGGAACAATCCGCAACTGGTCACGGTGACGCTGCACGTGGCGCCGGCGTCGACGCCCGCATTGCCGGAGCTGTCGTCGAACGGCATTCTGTTTGCGATTGGGGAAGGGATTCTTCAGCTTCCGGTGTTTGATCTCCAGCTGGGGAACGCGGGCGGGGGTTCCGCGACATTCCAGTTGGACGTGGAAACGGAATCGGGAGGGAACTGGCTTGCGGTGTCCACGGTGAGCGGGAGTGTGGGCTCGCAGGGGACAGCGGTCAGCGTGAGGCTGAATCTGACAAGCTTGGCGTTTGGGACGTACCGCGCACGGGTCCGGGCGAACTTCACCCCGGGAGGCACGCGGGAGGTCGAAGTGGTGCTGATTTTTTCGGGCTTTCCGTTTACGCTGGCGCGCGAGGGGCCAACCGCGGCGCAGTGCTCGCCGAGCTCGATGGAAATGGTGGTGAACTCGATCGGAACCGGCTCCGTACTGCCGGTGTCGTTCCCGAGACCGCTGCGGGCGACGGTAGCCGATTCCTGCGGCAATCCGGTAGACGATGCAACAGTGGGGGCGAATGCGGATGGGCGGCCGATTGCGCTGCTGCCGCTGGGAGACGGAGAATACATCGGGACGTGGACGCCGGAGCGGCAGTCGTCGTCGTCGGTGGTGTCATTCCTGGCGGCGCATCCGACCTACCCGACGGTGGAACGCACGGTAACGGTCTCGACCGAACCGGCGGCGGGCGACGCTTCGCTGCCGGTGCTATTTCCGGACGGCGTGGTGGAAGGCGCGGCGTTCACGTCGCAGCGGCCGCTGGCGCCGGGGGGGATCGTGTCGCTGTTCGGATCGCAGTTTGCGGCGGCGGATGCGGTTTCGCTGAGCTTGCCGCTGCGGCGGGACCTGGGCGGGGTGAAAGTGCAGATCGGGGAGGAAGACGCGCCGCTGTACTACGCCGGGCCGGGACAAATCAACGCGCAGGTGCCCTACAGCGTGCAGCCCGGCAACGATGTCCCGGTGGTGACGAGCGTAAACGGGCAGTATGCCGCACCGCAGACCTATCAGATCGCGCCGGTGCAGCCGGGGATCTTCCTGGCGGGGGATGGCGGAGCGATTCTGGATGGGAATTCGGACCCCGTGAATGCGGCAAACCCGGCACAGCGCGGGGACGTGCTGCAGATCTTCGCGACGGGGCTGGGGGAGACGGACCCGCCGGGGCAGACGGGGGAAGGGGCTCCCGCGTCGAGCCGGGTGCTGCTGCCGGTGACGGTGACGGTGGGAGGAGTGAACGCGCCGGTGGAGTACGCAGGACTGGCGCCGGGATTTGTGGGGCTGTACCAGGTGAACGCGCGGGTGCCGACTACGGTGACGCCGGGAGACAGCGTGGAGGTGGTGATCGAGCAGAACGGAATCAGCAGCAACCCGGACCGCCCGGCGACGATTCCGGTTGAGTAGGGTGGTTCCACCGGAGACCTGGAACAGCAGAAAGAGGTGCAGGTCCTTCGCCGGGAAATGATCCCGCGTTGCGGAATCATTTCCCTCCTCAGGATGACCTGGAATGAAGGCCCACGGCACAAACTCCGTGCCGTGGGTATCCGCTCGAAGTTGGGTGGACGCTCCTTTACCCCTCGACTTCGAGCGTTTTCAGGAATGGTGTGGCCCGGAACAGGTGTGCGGCAATCCCCGAAACTACAAGTGCAGGTCCCTCGTCGCTCCTTGCTCCTCGGGATGACAGCCGGGGATTGGGAGAAATGCCGCAGCAGCGGTTTTCGGATACACCAATACTGATGGTCTAGAGCATTTCTCTCGTTGCTATAGATCGCCCGATAGAGCCCCGAAGGGGCGGGAGATTCTAGAGCGTTTCTCTTGTTGCTGTAAATCGGCGGGTCTGTCGCCCCTACGGGGCTTGCTCGGATCAGCGCCCAGG
>Ga0326597_10006474_pt1 | contig 16030 bp, 14 predicted proteins | sample RVTome_12_FD_203789 | JGI IMG/M metagenome (GOLD analysis project Ga0326597, IMG submission 203789) | Soil microbial communities from uranium-contaminated site in the Upper Colorado River Basin, Wyoming, United States - RVT100D185 | ecosystem: Environmental > Terrestrial > Soil > Contaminated >...
CACCCGCGCCGTCACCAGCGCCGCGCGCTATCGCCGCGACGGTTATATGTGGCGTTCGGTGCGCAATCTCACCTGTCTGGCCGGCTTCTTCCTGGGCGTGGCGCCTGAACGCCTGGCGCGTTTTTACCGATGAGCCCGGCCTGCCACCTCGTCATCCTGGCCAAGGCGCCGGTCATGGGCAGGGTCAAGACCCGTCTCGGCCGCGCCATCGGGGCCGTGGAGGCGACCCGCGCCTGCCGGGTGATGCTGGCCGCGCTGCTGCGCCGACTTGGCCGCGACCGCCGCTGGACCACCTGGCTCGCCGTCTCGCCCGATGCCGCCGCCCGCCCGGCATGGTGGCAGGGCAGCACCCGTCTCCGCCTCATTGGTCAGGGCAGCGGCGATCTCGGCGCCCGCATGCAATCCCTCTTTGCCCGCCTGCCGCCGGGCCCCGTTGTCATCATCGGCGCCGACATCCCGGCCATTGCGCCCGCCGACATCGCCGCCGCCTTCCAGGCGCTCGCCGGTCATGACGCCGTTTTCGGCCCGGCATCGGACGGCGGCTACTGGCTGGTCGGCCTTTCCCGTCGCCGCCCTCAGCACCCCTTTGGCGCGGTGCGCTGGTCGAGCCCCCATGCCCTTGCCGATACCCGCGCCAACCTCGCCGGCCGTCGCGTCGTGCTGCTGCGCGAGCTTTCGGACGTCGACAGTGCCGAGGACCACCGCGCCTGGCGTGCCGGTCCTCAGAGATTCAGCTGATAGGCCGCCGCCACGTAGCGGTAGCCTTCACCCGCCCGCTCCACGTAGCCCACCGCCGGGAACGGCATGTGGTAGCTGGTGAAGGCGAGGCGCTCGCTGGCCAGCATGTCGAGGATCTGCTTTCGCGTATCCACCGCCATCTGCTTGTCCATGTCGAAGCGCACATGCCAGTCGGGCCGCTGCAACGACACCACCGGGTGATTGCAGAAATCGCCACCCAGGAAGAAGCGCTTGCCCTCGCTTTCGAGATGGAACGAGGTATGGCCCGGCGTATGGCCGTGGGAGCCCATGGCGGTGATGCCGGCGGCGACCGTGCTGCCGTCCTTGAGGAAGGTCGTCTTGTCGGCCAGCGGCTTGACGTTGCTCGCCGTCAGCTTGGCGACGCCCTCGGTGGGGCCTGCCATGCGGTCGGCATGGGTCCAGAAGTTATACTCGGTCTCGTGGGTCACGTAGCGGGCATTGGGGAACAGCGGCGAGCCGTCTTCCATCAGGCCGCCGATATGGTCGGGATGGAAATGGGTGAGGGCCACCACGTCCACCTGGTCGGCACTGTATCCGGCGCCCGCCAGCAGTGCCGCCAGTTGCCCGGCATTGGGCCGCCGCGCCGCGCCGTTGCCGGTGTCGAACACCACCAATTCGGCCCCGGTGTTGACGATCACCGGTGCAAAGCTGATCTCAAAGCGCGAGCCGGGGAGGAAGTTGGCCTCCGCCAGCTTCTGCACGTCTTCGGCCGCCTGGTCTGAGCCGAATATGGGATGCGGGCCGTCGAGCGCGATGGCGCCGTCATTGATGGTGGTGATCTCGAAGCCGCCCAGCTTGAAGCGGTAGTGGCTGGGACGCGAAAGCCCCATCATCGGGGCTGCCGCCTGGGCGGGCGCGCCGAAGCGCAGCACCGCCGGTACCGCCACGATCCCGGCTGCCGCTGCCATGATCTGCCGTCTCGTCAGGCCGTTGCGCTCAACTGTCATGCTGGTTCCTCCTTTCATGCTGGCGAATAGAGCAACGGGGGCCCATGCGCCCCGTTGGCCTAGATACGCCGGGTCGGGCCGCTTGGTGGCTGCCCTAACGCAACTGTGATCGTCGCGAGCGCGGTCATTCCGCCATCTGGGGGAGCCCGGCGCGGCGCATCCGCACCCAGTAGGCGACCGCCGCGGCGGCAACCGCGGCGGCGAACAGCGACATTACCGCATAGACCGGGGCCAGACCCGCCTGCGGCGTATGCAGCCAGGCGATGAGCGGCACCACGCTGGCCGCGGTCGTGAAGCCCAGCAGATAGCGCGCCGCATAGGCGCGCGCCCGCCATTGATCGGGAACGGTGCGGGCGATGAGCAGATCGTTCACCACCACCTGACCGTAGACCGCCGCCAGGATCAGCGCCGCCGCCGCCAGTGCCGGGGAGCCTTCGAGCATCGCCACGCCGATGAAACCGGCAAGCTGCATGAGCCCCAGCACCGCGAAGATGCCTTCGATGGCGATGGTGTCGATGAGCTTGCCGACGATGATCTGGGTCAGCGCCCCGGCCAGGTAGATGAGGGTGGCGAGCCCGCCGATCAGCACCGGCATGGCGGCGATCCCGGGGGCGTCCTCGGCCACCAGCCGCGGCAGGGTGATGGTGACGGTGTTGAAGGTGAAGCCGCCGGCCGCCACCGTGACGGCGAGCACCACGGCGACGAGGGCGAAATCCGGGGCGCTGTCATAGCGCTCCTTCGCCGCCGCCCTGCGCACCGCCTCGCCCGTCCCGGCCGGCACCAGCGCCAGATAAGCGAGGCCGACGGCGATAAACGCCAGGCCGGGCAGCGCGAAGGCCCAGCGCCAGCCGACCGCCTGGATAAGCGCCCCGGTGATGAGCGGCGCGGCGGCCACCCCCAGATTGCCGAACACCCCGTTCATCCCGAAGGCCCGCCCGCTTACCCCCTTCACCGTGGACAGCATGGCCGTGCCGACCGGGTGGTAGATGGCCGCGAAAAGCCCAACCAGGGTGAGTGCGGCCGCCAGCGACCAGATGCCCTGGGTAAGGGCGGTGGCGATCAGCGCGGCGCCGCCGCCGAGGAAGAACACCCCCAGCATGTGGCGCCGGCTCCAGTGGTCGCCCAGCCAGCCGGCCGGCAGCGACAGGAGCCCGAAGCACACGAAGGTGCCGGTGGTGATGGCGATGCCGGCGCCGTAGCCGATGCCGAACAGCGGGGCCAGGGTTAGCACCGCGGTGGGATAGACCAGCAGCATGTAATGGTCGCAGAAATGCGCCGCATTGATGAAGGAAAAGGCGCGCGCACCGTTGCTCATGACTCGATCCCGGGGCAGCGCCTCATGCCCCATACCTGAGCGCCAGCCCGGCGCCCAAGCTATTTGCGCCGCCTGTGCTCGTCAATTCTCGGCATGATCTCGACGAAGTTGCACGGGGCTTGGCGATAGTCGAGCTGCTTGGCCAGCAGTTCGTTCCAGCCGTCCTTGCAAGCCCCCGGCGAGCCCGGCAGGCAGAACACATACTTGTTCTTGATGATCCCGGCGACCGGGCGCGACTGCATCGTCGAAGTGCCGATCTTGGGCCACGAGATCATGTGGAAGGCGACGCCAAAGCCCTCGATTTCCTTGTTGAACAGGCCGCGCAGGGCTTCCGGCGTCACGTCGCGGCCGGTGAGGCCGGTGCCGCCGGTGGTGATGATCACGTCGATGTCGCCGCGGTTGGCCCATTTCCTGATCTTGGAGCGGATCGTGCGGATATCGTCCTTGACGATGGCGCGGGCAGTCAATCCATGCCCGGCATCGGTGATCAGCTCGCCCAGCACCTGCCCGGACTTGTCGTCATCCAGAGTCCGTGTGTCGGAAATCGTCAATACGGCAATGTTCAGCGCCACGAACGCTCGGTCCGCCCTTTGCCCCGCCATCTTGTGAAGCCTCCCATTTGCGCAACCGTCCGCACTCCGGTGGCTGCCTGCCCCTGATCAAAATTCTCGCGACTGAAGACATCGCCCCGGAAAAGAAAAACTTCCCCGGCCCATGGCCGTCATGCCTCGTGCGCAACCCTCTCGCAGTCGGGACATCTATCAAAAAACCGTTGTTCTTGAAAGAAATAAACTGTCGCGCCCCTGTCTGCGAAGCTGGCGCGGCGTCGCTTTCGAACGCTGGCCCGGGAACATGCCGCACGCCTTGTGCGCCAGGGCGGGCGCGGCACAGGTCCATGCCAGGCGAACACGCCGTCTCGGCAATACTGTCAGGCGGTGCTGTCGAGCCGCTCCCTGACCGCCAGGAAATCGCGCCAGGCGAGGCGCTTTTGTGCCGGCTGGCGCAGCAGATAGGCCGGATGCAGGCTGGGCATCAGGGCAATCGTTTCCCCGTCCAGGCTGACGCTCGTCCACCGGCCCCGCAACTTGAGAATACCTTGGGTGGTGCCCAGCAGCCGCTGGGCCGGGATGGCGCCCAGTGCGACGATGAGGCGGGCGCGCACCAGGGCGATGGTGCGCTGAACGAAGGGCAGACACATCAGGGTCTCGGCCTCCGTCGGCTTGCGGTTGCCGGGCGGGCGCCAGAAGATGACATTGGTGATGAGCACCGCCCTGTCGGGGTCTTCGGCGTGGCGGTCGAGGCCGATGGCCGCCAGCATGCGGTCGAGCAGTTGCCCCGAGCGCCCGACGAAGGGCTTGCCCTGCAGGTCCTCCTCGCGCCCCGGCGCCTCGCCGATGATCAGGATACGGGCCTGCGGATTGCCGTCGATGTAGCACAGATTGGTGGCGGTGCGCTTGAGCGGGCACTGGTCGAAGCCGGCCAGCGCATGAGCGATGTCGGCAACGCTGGTGCAGCGCGCCGCCAGCGCCTCGGCGCCTGATGCCGCGTCCTGGACTGTCGCCGCGGCCGGGACCGGGGACGCGGATGCAGCGGCAACGGGCGCCTGGGCCGCGACCCGGGCGGGGGCGGCGGGCCGGGCGAGATGGTTGCGCGCTGCTTCGCCGATGGCCTCGTCGGCACCCATCTCGACCTGCCAGGCCAGCTCGGCAAGCCAGCGTGCAACCTCGTTGGTGTCGCCGTTGTGTGTCATCGCCTCACCTCAAGGCCGCTTTTCGTCGGCCTTGCGCCGCAACAGGGTTTTGCTTGCAGCACACGCCTCCACTATAAGGGGGCGCGTGTCGAGGGTTAAGATGCCGGAGGGAGTTCATCACATGAGCGATCAAGGCGCGGCGCAGCGCGAGACCATGGACTTTGACGTGGTGATCGTCGGTGCCGGCCCGGCCGGTCTGTCGGCGGCGATCCGCCTCAAGCAGCTGGCGGCGGCGGCGGGCGGCGACATTGCGGTGTGCGTGCTGGAAAAGGGCTCCGAGGTGGGCGCCCACATTCTCTCCGGCGCCGTCATCGACCCGATCGCCCTCAACGAGCTGATCCCCGACTGGAAGGAAAAAGGTGCCCCCCTCCATACTCCGGTCAGCAAGGACCGCTTCTACGTGCTGGGACCGGGCGGCGCCATGCGGCTGCCCAATTTCCTCATGCCGCCCCTGATGGGCAATCACGGCGCCTATGCCGTCTCGCTGGGCAACGTCTGCCGCTGGCTGGCCGCCGAGGCCGAGGCGCTGGGGGTGGAGATCTATCCCGGCTTTGCCTGTTCCGACCTGGTCTGGCGCGCCGACGGCTCGCTCAAGGGCGTGGTGGCCGGGGTCTTCGGCCTCGACCGTGACGGCAAACCCAAGCCCGACTATCAGCCGGGCATGGAGCTCAACGGCAAATATGTGTTCATCGGCGAGGGGGTGAGGGGCTCGCTGGCCAAGAAGCTGATCGCCCGCTTCGATCTGGCCGCCGGGCGCGAGCCGCAGAAATTCGGCCTCGGCATGAAGGAACTGTGGGAAGTCAAGCCGGAAAACCACAAGCCCGGCCAGGTCACCCACACCATGGGCTGGCCGCTCGGCCGCCGGGCCGGCGGGGGCTCCTTCATGTACCACATGGAGGACAATCTCGTTTCCATCGGCTTCGTGGTCCATCTCAACTACACCAACCCGCATCTCAACCCTTACATGGAATTCCAACGCTTCAAGCACCATCCCCTGATCGCCCAGGTACTGGAGGGCGGCCGCCGCATTGCTTATGGCGCCCGCGCCATATCCGAAGGCGGCCTGCAGTCGGTGCCCAAGCTGACCTTCCCCGGCGGCGCCCTCATCGGCTGTGCGGCCGGTTTCCTCAACGTGGCGCGCATCAAGGGCACGCACAACGCCATGAAGTCCGCCATGCTGGCCGCCGAGGCGGCATTTGCGGCCATTGCCGCGGGCCGCGAGGGTGACGAACTGACGTCCTACGAGGAGGCCTGGCGCAAATCCTGGATTCATGCCGACCTCAAGCGGGTGCGCAACGTCAAGCCCCTGTGGTCGAAACTCGGCCTCATCGGCGGCCTGAGCCTGGGCGGCCTCGACATGTGGACCAACCAGCTTTTCGGCTTTTCCTTCTTCGGCACCCTCAGGCACGGCAAGCCCGACCACGCCACCCTCAAGCTCGCCAGCCAGTGTCCGGTCATCGACTATCCCAAGCCCGACGGCGTCTTGTCCTTCGACCGCCTCACCAATGTCGCGTTTTCGGCCACCAGCCACGCCGAGGACGAACCCGTCCACCTCAAGCTCATCGACCCCTCGGTGCCGATTGCCCGCAATCTGCCCGAATATGACGAACCGGCCCAGCGCTATTGCCCGGCCGGCGTCTACGAGGTGCTGAAGGACGACAAGGGCGAACCCTATTTCCAGATCAATCCCCAGAACTGCGTGCACTGCAAGACCTGCGACATCAAGGATCCGGCCCAGAACATCGACTGGCAGGTGCCCCAGGGCGGCGAGGGGCCGAACTACCCGAACATGTGAGACGTTGCCGGGGCTTTTCCCATCCGGCTTTCCGCGGTAACCAAAAAAATTGCTTGCCGCCGCAATCTTGCCCATGATCTGGTAGCAAGATCGCCCGCGGGTGAGGAGGCGATTGGTTGCAGCAGAGGTGGGCCTAGTGAACAAAGCCGCAACGATGATGGTCGCGCTGGGGGCGCTGGTGCTGGCTGCGCCGGCTGTTATGGCGGGCGATCTGGAACGCCAGTGGACAAGCCGGGCGGCGCAGGGCGAGACCCGATCCACCACCGGTAATGACGGCAAGAGCATCTGGCAGCGGATTGTCCCTTCCTTCGATACTTCCGGCCGCGCCGAGGTCAAGGGCAAGCTGACCCCCACCCGCAACTATGCCAGCGAGAGTGAGATCGCCACCGGCCAGCGCCGCGATACCACCCGGCCCCAGCCCCAGCCCCAGCCCCAGGACACCGCCCGGCCCCGGCAGATCGTTCTCGACCCGGCCCCCGAGACCGACCCCGGCAAATCCGTGGCCAGGGCGGATGTCGCCGGCAGCCGCAAGCCGAACAAGAAGACCACCGAGGCCTGGTGGTGGGAGAATGTCGGCAACCGCCCGGTCGATGCCTTCCGCGACTGCGTGGCGGCCTATTCCGCCGTCCAGGCGGTGCGCGACGGGACCGCCGGCTACAACGACATCTTCCGCAAGGCCATGGAAACCCGGTGCCATCCGCAGTTTCGCGAGATGGTCGCGGTGCTGAGCGCCGGCCTTGGCCAGGCGCGCTATGAAAAGGCCATGGACGAACTGGTGCGCTCGACCTTCGTGCCCGCCGCCGTGGCCGAGATCGACCGCGCCCGCGCCGAGGCCAGAGCCAGTGCCGGCATCGCCGATGCCGAGCCGCTCGATGTCGGCGCCGCCAAGGAGGCGATGTTTGCCTGCTTCAACCGTGAGGCCGACGCTCTGGCCCTCGACAGCCCGGCGGCCCCCCGGCTGCTGGCGCGTGAGGTGGTGGCGCGCTGCGACGAGACCACGCGCGGCTTCTTTGCCGCCCTGTTCGTGGCTTATCCGGTGGATGCCCAGGCGCACGAGGCCTCCATCCGCATCGCCGTGGAGCAGAACTATGTGCCCGCCATCGTCACCCGCATCGCCATGCTCCGCCAGGTCCGGGTATCGAGCGGCGACGAGGTTACCGGCAACACGCCGAGCGCCCCCATCCACACCACCGTGATGACCAAGCAGTAGCGGGTTCCGGCGGTTTCTGGCGCTTATCTCACCCCGGCATGGCCGAACACCTGCGGGCCCGGCCAGCAGTCGAAGGCCAGACCGTATTTCTTCTGGTACAGGCCGGTGGCGATGCGGGTGCGAAAGCCGATCAGACCGTCGATGGCATCGCCCACATTGTAGCCCTCGGCGACCAGCTTTTTCTGCAGCGCCGCCACCTCGGCGCGGCTATAGATGCTGACATTGCCCCAGCGCCCGGCAAAGTGCCGATCAGCGCTGATGCGCCCGGCGAGATGGCCGATATAGATCACGTAGAGATCGCTCTCGTTGTAGCTCTTGATGACATAGTAGTTGCGGGTGCCGAGAAAGGCCGGACCGAAGCGGGCGGCCGGCGCAATGAGGAAGGCAAGATCGCCGAGCCGCGCCTCGGGGATGGCCTGCCCGCCCGCCGGCTCAAGGCCCATCTTCAGCCAGGCGGCGACGGGCCGGCCGAAATCGGGGCCTTCCAGGGTGCAGTCGAAGCGGGTCGGCATGGTCACCTCGTAGCCCCAGGCCTCGCCCGCCCGCCAGCCGCGGGCTTTGAGGAAATTGGCCGCGCTGGCCAGCGCATCGGGCACCGAGCCCCAGATATCCGCGCGGCCGTCGCCATCGAAGTCGACGGCATGGGCGAGGACCTGGCTGGGCAGCATCTGCATGTGGCCCATGGCGCCCGCCCATGAACTCTTCATCTGGCTGCGCTTGATGTGGCCCTTTTCGAGAATGACCAGGGCGGCCAGCAGCTCGGGGCGGAAATAGTCGGCTCGCCTTCCCATGAACGACAGGGTGGCGAGATTGCGCACCCCGTCATAGGGAATGGCGGCGCGGCCGTAATTGCTTTCGCGCCCCCACATGGCGACAAGGATGCCGGCCGGCACGCCAAAGCGCTTCTCGATGCCCGCCAGCACCGGCCGGTAGCGTTTCATCTGGGCCTGGCCCTGGGCGGCGAGCGCGGCGATGGAGGCCTCGTCGAAATAGCGCCCGGGCGAGCCGAACTCGGCCTGGCGGCGGGTGGTGTCCGGCTTTTCTCCGGTGATCCCGGGATCGAGGTCGGGCAGCGACCAGTCAAGGGCAATGCCCCTGAAGGCGGCGTCGAAAATCCCCCGGCTGACGCCCCGCGTCTGGGCCTGTGGCCACAGTTGCGTGATGAAGTGCTGGAAGTCGGCTTCGACCGCGGCGCGCGAGCGGGCCAGGCCAGTGCCCGCCGCCAGGCCGACAAGGACCATGACCAGGCCGAGCACGGCGGCCCGCCCGGCCAGGCGCCGTCCCCGGCCCGTCCGATCGGTCCGGCCTGTCCGATCGATAAGGTGACTTTTCTGTCCGGGTGAGTAGTGTCGCATTTCAACCGCCTGTGTTCTGCCTAGAGTCTGTTGAGCATCAGGATTATGGCGCTGGCGGTTTGTTTACCAGCGCCGCGCCAAGCTCGGTCGCCGGTGCGGGCATGGCAACAGCGCTTGCGGCAGTGGGGAATTGGGCGCAAATTGCGCCGCATTGATGGTTTTCACCGCGTGGTCACCTTTTTGGGGCAGTCCGCGCCTGGAGGATTGAACGACATGCATCGTGGCTTGCAGGCGGGACTCGTGGTCTTGGCGGTGGCTTTGGGTAGCGGCGGCGCGGCGGCGGCACGCGTGCTTGATCTGGAGGGGCTGGAATATTCCTCGCCGTCGGGGGCCTATCTGGCCGGCCGCTATGCCTCAAAGGTGCATGATGTGGAGTATGCCGCCGAATTCTTCGCCCGCGCCCTGGAAGACGACCCCGACAACCCGGTTCTGATCGAGCGCGCCTTCCTGCTCGATCTGTCGGCCGGCAATTTTGCCCGCGCCGAGGACCTGGCCGCCCAGATCGCCGCCACCAATCCGCGACACCGCATTGCCCAGCTTGTGCTCGGCGTGAAGGCCCTGCGCGAGGCCCTTTGGGGCGAGGCCCGCAAGTTTCTCGCCAATACCGCCTACACCCCGGTGGGCGAGTTGTCGGCCAGCCTGCTGACCGCCTGGAGCTTTGCTGCCGAAGGCAACTACGCCGAGGCCGAAAAGGCGTTGGCCGTTCTCGACCAGAGTTCCTCGCTCGCCAATTTCCGCCACTTCCACTTGGCGTTGATCGCCGACCTGCTGGGGCGGGCCGGCGATGTCGACAGACTCTATGGTCAGACCTATGACGCGGCAGGCACGTCGCTCCGGGTGATCGAAGCCTATGGCAACTATCTCGAGCGCGCCGGCCGGGGCGCTGAGGCCGTCACGGTCTATCGCCAGTTCCTCGACACCACCCAGCGCAACCCGTTGGTGGCAGCCTCGCTGGCGGGCGCCGAAAAGGGCATCGCGCCTGCTCCCTTCGTTGGCGATGCCGCCGCCGGGGTGGGCGAGGTGCTGTTCGGCATCGCCAGCGCCCTGTCCGACGAGCAGTCGATCGAGATCTCGCTGGTGTATGCTCGTCTCGCCCTGTCGGTGCGCCCGGACTTCCCGGTGGCCCAGATGCTGCTGGGCGAGATCTACGAGGACATGAAGCGCTACGACAGCGCGGTGGAGGCCTTCAAGTCGCTGCCTGCGGCCTCGCCCCTCACCCCGGCGGCCGAACTGCGCATCGCCAGCGATCTCGACGAGCTGGGGCGGACCGAGGAGGCCATTGCCCGCCTCGATACGCTGGTTGACCGCCAGCCGGACAACTATGATGCCCTTTACACCCGCGGCAACATCCTGCGCGGCCACGAGCGCTGGTTGGAGGCGGCCGACAGCTATACCCGGGCCCTGAAACGCATCGCGATGCCCGGCAAGCAGCACTGGACGGTGTTCTATTTCCGCGGCATCGCCCATGAGCGCGACGGCCAGTGGCCCGCCGCCGAGGCCGATCTCAAGAAAGCCCTGGAGTTGCAGCCCGAGCAGCCGGCGGTGCTCAACTATCTCGGCTATTCGTGGATCGAAAAGCGCCTGAACCTGGATGAGGCGCTCGCCATGGTCGAGAAGGCCGTCGAGCTGCGGCCCAATGACGGCTACATCGTCGACAGTCTCGGCTGGGCCCATTTCCAGTTCGGCAATTTCGAGGAAGCCGTCAGATATCTCGAGCGTGCCGTCGAGCTGCGGCCCGAAGATCCCACCATCAACGACCACCTGGGCGATGCCTACTGGCGGATCGGGCGCCGGCTGGAAGCCAAGTTCCAGTGGGCCCATGCCCGCGACAGCAAGCCCGAGCCCAAGGATCTCACGGTGATCGAAAAGAAGCTGGGCGACGGCCTGCCCGATCTCTTAGAGATCAAGCCGGCCAATAACGGCAAGGCGCCCGACCGCACGTGATGGCGGTGGCCATGGCCCTCCATGAGGCCGCTCGCGCCAAGATCAATCTGGCCCTGCATGTCACCGGACGGCGGGGCGACGGCTATCATCTGCTCGACAGTGTGGTGGTCTTCACCGATCTGGGCGACCACCTGACGGCATCGCCCGACAACGAACTCAGCCTCGCCATTCAAGGTCCCATGGCCGCCGGTCTTCCGGTTGGTGACAATCTGGTGGTGAAGGCGGCCGCGGCGCTGCGCCGCCGCGCCGCCAACCCCCGCCTCGGTGCCCGCCTGGTGCTGGAAAAGCACCTGCCGGTCGCCTCCGGCATCGGCGGCGGTTCGGCCGATGCCGCCGCTGCCCTGCGCCTGCTCGCCCGTCTGTGGAACCTCGATCCAGGGCCGGGCGGCCTCATGGCACTGGGCGCCGGTCTCGGCGCCGATGTGCCGGTGTGTGTCTATGGCCGGCCGGTCCGCATGAGCGGCATCGGCGAGGTCATCGCGCCGCTGGCGGGCCTGCCGGACCTGGCGCTGGTGCTGGTCAATCCCGGCCTTGGCCTGGCCACCTCCGACGTCTTTGCCCGCCTCGAGCGGCGCCACAATGCCGGGCTGCCCGCCCTGCCGGGACAGCCTTGCGATGTCCACGCGGTGGCCGCCTGGCTTGCCTGCTGCCGCAACGACCTCGAGGCGGCGGCCATCGCGGTGCAGCCGGCAATCGCCGAGGTTCTCGCCGCCCTTGCCGCCACGCCGGGCTGTCTGATCGCCCGCATGTCGGGTTCGGGCGCCACCTGTTTCGGGCTGTTTGCCGATACGCCCGCCGCCGATGCCGCGGCCCGCCTGGTCGCCGCGGCGCGGCCCGCCTGGTGGTCGGTTTCCACTCTGGCGCGCGGCGCCTCGTGAGCGCCGGGTCAGCTGGTGCGCGCCACGCAGAAGTCGATGGCTTCCAGCAAGGCGGCGCGGTGCTGGCTGTGGGGGAAGATTTCCAGGGCGTCGCGGGCGATGGTGCCGTAGTGACGGGCCCGCTCGATGGTGGCCTCCAGCGCCCCGTGCCTTTCCATCAGCCGGACGGCATGGGCGAGATCGTCTGCCACCTGGTCGCAGTCGGCGATGGTGCGTTTCCAGAAGCGCCGTTCCTCGACATCGCCGCGCCGGTAGGAGAGCACCACCGGCAGGGTGATCTTGCCTTCGCGGAAGTCGTCGCCGACGCTCTTGCCGAGCAGCGCCTGACGGCCGGAATAATCCAGCGCATCATCGACCAGCTGGAAGGCGATGCCGAGATTGCGGCCGTAGGATTCGAGCGCCGATACCTCCTCCCTGGGCCGCCCGGCGATCACCGCGCCCACTTCGGCGGCGGCCGCGAACAGCACCGCCGTCTTGGCGCCGATGACCTGCATATAGGCATCCTCGCTGGTCGAGATGTCGTGCTGGGCGGCCAGCTGCATCACCTCGCCCTCGGCGATGACGCAGGCGGCATTGGCGAGAATCCGCAAGGAGTCCAGCGACTTGGTTTCGACCATCATCTTGAAGGCTTGGCCCAGCAGGTAGTCGCCCACCAGGACGCTGGCCTGGTTGCCCCAGATCAGGCGGGCCGCCTGCTTGCCGCGCCTGAGGTCGCTTTCATCGACCACGTCGTCATGCAGCAACGTTGCGGTGTGCATGAACTCCACCGCGGTGGCCAGCTTCACATGGGCATCGCCGTGGTAGCCGCACATCTGGGCGGTGGCGATGGTGAGCATGGGTCTGAGACGCTTGCCGCCGGAATTGATCAGATGCCCGGCCAGTTCCGGGATCAGGTCGATATGGCTGTGGGCCCTGACCAGGATGGCGTCGTTGACCCGCTCCATGTCATGCTCGACCAGTTCCACCAGCCGCTCGATGCTGGCCTGGCGGTTGTCTTTGCCTTCGAACGCGACGACGATACCCAAGGATCGGCCCTTCCCTGTCTTGTTCCCTTGTTGTGGCGAGAGGATAGGGGGCGCGGCAGCCGGCGGCAAGAGCGACCGATTGGCGGCGTCATCGCAAGGCTGCCGGGTTTTGACCTTCAACAGACGCCTGACTTGCCTGTACATTGAGCCCCGACAGCCTTGCGGCTTGTCGCCTTGCCAGTCCCGGGACGCCAACCCAGCCGATGGTCGAAAACAGACCCCAGCGCCGCCTTGCAGCCGTCCTCGCCGCCGACATTGCCGGCTACTCGCGGCTGGTGGCTGCCGATGAAGCCGGAACGCTCGCTGCGTTGCGCGACGTCTGGGCCACCCGCTTCAACCCCGCCGTTGCCGAGTACCGCGGCCGCATCGTCAAGATGATGGGCGACGGTGCCCTGGTCGAATTTGCCAGTGCGGTGGATGCGGTGGAATGCGCGCTGGCCATTCAAGTGGCAATGGCCGACCACAACGCTGCACGGCCCGACCGCGAGCCCATCGAGTTCCGCATTGGCGTTAACCTCGGCGATATCGTCGTCGACGGCGACGACATTTTCGGCGATGGCGTCAATGTGGCGGCCCGCCTGGAAAGCCAGGCACCAAGGAGCGGCATTCTGGTGTCCGATAGCGTGCACGCCCAGGTCAGGGGCAAGGTCGGCGTCGCCTTCACGGATGCCGGCCATTTGTCGCTCAAGAATATCGCGGCGCCGCTGCGGGCCTGGCGCTGGGGCGGCGATGGCTCAGCACCGCAAGCACCGCCAACAGCGCCGCCGGAACCCGGCGAAATGCCCTCCATCGCGGTTCTGCCTTTTGCCAACTTGTCGGGCGATCCGGAGCAGGACTATTTCGCCGATGGCCTGGTCGAAGACATCATCACCACCCTGTCCAAGCTGGCCGGGTTGCGGGTCATCGCCCGCAATTCCAGCTTCGTCTACAAGGGCCGTGCCATCGACGTCCGCGAGGCGGCCAGGCAACTTGGCGTACGCTACGTTCTGGAGGGCAGCGTTCGCCGAAACGCCAACCGCATCCGCATCACCGCGCAGCTCATCGATGCCGGGACCGGCTCGCACGTCTGGGCCGAACGCTACGATCGCGCCATCGACGATATCTTCGCCGTCCAGGACGAGATCACTTTGGTCCTGGCCACCGAGATGCAGGTCAACCTGACCGAAGGCGAGCAAGCAAGGCTTCACTACACCACCACCACCAATGTCGAGGCCTGGACCCTCTGGGTGAAGGGCCTGTTTCACCATCGCCAGGCGGTCACCAGGGAAAATACCGCCGCGGCGCTTGCCTGCTGGCAAAAGGCGTTGGCGCTCGATCCCTCGTCGGCCGCCCTCAACGGCATGCTTGCCTTCCTGCATTACGTCGATGCCCGCTTCGGCTGGCGCGACGACCGGCAAACGGCGCTCGCCCTGGCCCGCCGCTATGCCGCCCGGGCGCTCGAACTCGATCCCGACAATTCCGATGCCAACACCGCATCGAGTTTCACCATGCTGATGGACGCCCGCTACGACGAGGCCGCAGAGCATGCCAGAAAAGCGGTCCAGGTGGCGCCCGGCTCGGCCGATGCCGCGACCCTGGCCTGCTTCGTTCTCGCCTTTGCGGGTTATCCGCAAGAAGCCGTGGCGCACGGTGAAAGGGCGATGACCCTGAGCCCGAACTATGCCGGCTACTATCTCGGCCATCTCGGCAACGCCTATCGCCTGGCGGGCAGGTTCGAGGACGCCATTGCCGCCTTCAGGGCCTATCACGCCCGCCACCCGGGCTTTGGCCTCACAGACCTGGTGATCATCTATCAGCAGCTCGACCAGCCCGACGAGGCGAGGCGAACGGCGCAGCAACTGTTGTCCCTGCGCCGGGATTTCACCATTACCTCATGGGCCAAGACCCAGTTTCAGGCCGATACGGCCCGCCTTGAGGCCGACATCGCGGCCCTGCGTGCCGCCGGTCTTCCCATGAACCTCAACCGGCCCTAGGCTGCGGGACAAAGGCAAGGAGCCGAGCATGCGCGAGATTTTTCGAACAAACGACCCGGTGGAACTGAGTTTTGCGCTGCACGTGCTGCGTGAGGCCGGCATCGAGCCGTTGGTGCTGGACGAGTACACAAGCGCGGTGGAAGGCTCCATCGGCGCGCTGCCGCGGCGGGTGATGGTGGATAATGGTTGCTATAACAGGGCGCTTCGCGAACTTGGTAACGTTTCGCTAACCATCGATCCACGATAATGGGGGTAATATGCAGATGAGCGCGCTTTCATCCTCGGCTTCGGCCCCACCCCCGGTTCCACCGGGGACGCCGCCCTCGTCGCTGACCGAGGACGCCTTTCTCGGCGGGCGGGTGGTGGCCCTGCAGCCGGAGAAAGGTTTTCGCGCCGGCATCGATTCGGTGTTCCTGGCCGCCACGGTGCCGTGCCAGGAAGGCGAGACGCTGTTCGAGGCCGGGATCGGTGCCGGGGTTGCCTCGCTGTGCGTGGCCGCCCGGGTGCCGGGCATCCACATCACCGGCGTCGAGGTCGCCGTGCGCTATGCCCTGATGGCCGAGCAGAACGCCAGGCGCAACAGTTTCGAAGATGCCATCCGCGTCATCAAGGGCGACGTCAAGGACGCCCTCAGGCGCGACCTCGCCCAGTTCCCGGCCCACGGCTCGTTCAACCACGCCTTCGCCAATCCGCCCTTCTTCGACGACGACAAGGTGACCCAGCCGGCCGGCCACCTTCGCGCCGTGGCTAATACTTTCGGGCCGGAAGATCTCGAGCTGTGGATCAAGGTGCTGGGCACCATGGTGGCCTTGCGCGGCACCGCCACCATCGTCCACCGCGCCGACAGCCTCGGGCGCCTGTTGACCGCCATGGGCGAGCGCTTCGGCGACATAAGGGTGGCGCCGCTGTTTGCCCGCCAGGGCATGGCGGCCTCGCGCGTCATCGTGCAGGGGGTGCGGGGCTCGCGCGCGCCCATGCAGCTTCTGCCCGGCCTGGTGCTGCACGGCGAGGGCTCGACCTTCACGCCGGAAGCCGAGGCCATCCTGCGCGACGGCATGGCCTGGCGCCTGCGCTGATTG
>Ga0326597_10006475_pt1 | contig 16030 bp, 15 predicted proteins | sample RVTome_12_FD_203789 | JGI IMG/M metagenome (GOLD analysis project Ga0326597, IMG submission 203789) | Soil microbial communities from uranium-contaminated site in the Upper Colorado River Basin, Wyoming, United States - RVT100D185 | ecosystem: Environmental > Terrestrial > Soil > Contaminated >...
CGTGCACGTCGCCGAGCAGGAGGTAGATGCCGGTGGCCGCGAGCAGCAGCAGGAACATCGGCTCGCGCAGCACGCCGAGCGCGATGGCGGCAAGACCGTGCCGGCCCGGCGCCGGCAGCGCGTTCGGTCCCTCGGCCGCGAGGCGCGCCGCGGCCTCGGCGGAGGTCAGTCCCTTCACCGCGCCTTTGCCGAGAGGTAGGCCACGACCTGCTCGAGCGTGCCGAGCTTGCGGTAGTCCGCCTCCGGGATCTCGACTTTCAGGCGCTCGTGCAGCGCGACGAGGAAATTGAGCCAGTCCATCGAGTCGAGGTCGACCTGGTCGCGCAGCGGCTTCGCCGGCTGAACCTCCTCCAGCTCCGGCGCGATGCGCTTCAGCTCCGCGAGCACGACCTTCCTGATCTCTTCGGCATCCATCACAGGGTCTCCGGTTCCTGCAGCCGCGCCGCGATCGCGGCGAGAAAGCGCGCGCCGCGGTGGCCGTCGCTCACGCGGTGATCGGCGGCGAGGCTCGCCACCACGGCGGGCACGGCCCCGATCATGCCATCCTCGGCCCAGGGGCGCGGCGCGACCCGGCCGAAGCCCACGATCGCCACCTGCGGCGGGTAGATGATGGCAAACACTTCGTCCACGCCCTGGTCGCCCAGGTTGGTGACGGTGATCGTGGGATCGCTCATCTCCGAGGAGCGCAAGCTGCCGGCGCGCGCGCGGCGCACGAGGTCGGCGAGCGCCTTCATCAGCTCGTCGAGCGCGAGCTCGGCGACGTCGTGGATCGCGGGCGCGATGAGCCCGCCTTGCCGCAGCGAGATCGCCACGCCGATGTGGATGCCTTGCGCGGGCTGGAACGCGTTGTCCATCCAGAAGCCGTTGAAATCGGGGAAGTCCTTCAGCGCGAGCGCCACGGCTTTCAGCTGCAGCGCGCCCATGAGCAGCCGCTCGGTGACGGGACGCTTCGCGTTGTACGCCGTGAGCCAGTCCATCGCGCGCTGCATCGGGATCGTCTGCGACAGGTAGTAGTGCGGGATCTCGCGCTTGGAGCGGCTCATCGCCGCGGCGATGGCCTTGCGCATCGCGAGCGTCTTGTCCGCGGCCGGCGCCGCGGCGGGTGCCGGCGCGGTTGCTGGTGCGGGCGCCGGTGCGGCTTCCGGCGCCGGCTTCCTGCCTTTGGCTGCCTTCTCCACGTCTTCCACCGTCACCGCGCCGTGCGGGCCGCTGCCGGGGAGGCTCTCGACGTCCACGCCCAGCTCGCGCGCGTGCTTGCGCGCGGCGGGAGACACGGGATGTCGTGACGGTGCTGCCGCAGGTGCGGCCACTGGCGCAGGCGCAGCGGCGGGCGGCGGCGCCGCAGCCGGCGCCGTCTCCCCCAACCCGAGCAGGCGCGCCATCACGGTGCCCACCGGGATCGTCGTCCCCGGCTGCGTGACGAGCTCGTGCACCACGCCGTCCTGCCAGATCTCGACGTCCACCGCCGCCTTCGGCGTCTCCACCACCGCCACGAGGTCGCCGCGCTTCACCCGATCGCCGGGCTTCACCTTCCATTCGAGGAGCTTGCCCTCGTCCATGTCGGCGCCCAGCGAAGGCAGCTTGAACTCGATCATGCGAACAGCCCCTTCACCGCGGCGACGATCTTCTCGGGCTGCGGCAGCGCAGCCTCCTCCAGGTGCTTCGCGTAGGGCACCGGCACCTCCTCGCTGCACACGCGCGCCACCGGCGCATCGAGCTCGTAGAAGGCCTGCTCCATGAGGCGCGCCATCACCTCGGCGGCGAGCCCGCCGCTCCTCCAGCCCTCGTCCACCACCACCGCGCGGCGGGTCTTCCTGACCGATGCGATGACCGGCGCCAGGTCCAGCGGGCGCAGCACGCGCAGGTCGATCACCTCGCCGTCCACCTCTTCGGCGGCCTTTATCGCCTTCGGCAGGCAGCCGCCGTAGGTGACGATCGTCACCTTGCTGCCTTGCCGCCGTACTTTCGAAGAGGCGAAATCAACCTTCTCCCCGGACACCTCGCCCTTCGTCTCGAAGAGCGCCGGGTACTCGAACAGGAGCACCGGGTCCGGGTCGGCGAGCGCCGCGGCGAGCATGCCGCGCGCATCCTCGACCGTGGCGGGCGCGACGATCTTGATGCCGGGAATGTGCGCGTACCAGCCTTCCAGGCTGTGCGAGTGCTGGGCGGCGAGCTGGCGCCCCGCGCCGGTCGCCATGCGCACCACCAGCGGCACCGAGAATTGCCCGCCCGACATGTGCCTGAGCAGCGCCGCGGTGTTCACGATCTGGTCGAGCGCGAGCAGGCTGAAGTTCACCGTCATCACTTCCACGATCGGGCGCATGCCGCCCAGCGCCGCGCCGATGCCGGCGCCCGTGAAGCCGAGCTCCGAGAGCGGCGTGTCGCGCACGCGCTCGGGGCCGTACTTCTCCAGCAGCCCCTTGCTCACCGCGTAGGTGCCGCCGTATTTGCCTACGTCCTCGCCCATGAGAAAGACGCGCTCGTCCTTCTCGAGCGCCTCGTCGAGCGCGAGGCGCAGCGCTTCGCGGTAGCTGATCGCGCTCATGCCGGGGTCATGACGTCCTGCGTCAGGTTCTGCGCCGGCTCCCAGGTGCCGGCCTCGGCAAAGGCCACCGCCTTCTCCACTTCCGCCTGCGCGGCGCGGTCGAGCTCGAGGAAGCGCTCCTCGGTGAGCTGCTTCTGCGCCTTGAGGCGCGCCGTGAACGTGTGGATCGGCCCGCGCTCCTTCCACGCCTCCACTTCGCTCTTCTCCCGATAGAGCTCCGGGTCGAACATGGAGTGCGCGCGGAAGCGGTAGGTCTGGAACTCGACGAAGATCGGGCCTTTCTTCGCCGCGTACTCGCGCGCGCGCAGCGCCGTCTCGTGCACCGCCGCGACGTCCATCCCGTCGACCTTCAGCGTCGCCATGCCATAGGAGGCGGCCTTGGCGCACAGGTCGGTCTGCGACTCCGATCTCTCGAGCGCGGTGCCCATGGCGTAGAGGTTGTTCTCGCAGAGGTACGCGACCGGCACCTGCCAGAGCTGCGCCAGGTTCATCGACTCGTGGAACGCGCCCTCGGCCACCGCGCCCTCGCCGAAGAAGCACGCGGTCACGCGCGGTTCCTGCTTCAGCTTCGCCGCTAGCGCGAGCCCCGCCGCGAGCGGCAGCCCGCCGCCGACGATGGCGTTGCCGCCGTAGAAGCGCGTCGCCGCGTCGAACAGGTGCATCGAGCCGCCGCGCCCGCGCGAGCAGCCCTCCTGCTTGCCGTACATCTCGGCCATGATGCGGTCCATCGACACGCCGCGCAGCAGCGCGTGGCCGTGCTCGCGGTAGGTGGCGACCACGTTGTCCCCGGGCGCGAGCGCGCGCATCGCGCCCGCGGCGACCGCCTCTTCGCCGATGTAGAGGTGCAGGAAGCCGCGGATCTTGCCGGCGCCGTAGAGCTCGGCGCATTTCTCCTCCATGCGGCGGATCCTCAGCATGTCGGCGAGGAGCTGCAGCGAGAGCTCCGCCGGCAGCCCGACCTTCCCGGAGGGCGGGGGTGGAACCTTCACGCACCCTCCTCCAGCGTGGAGGTATCGCCTTCGGGCAGCCCGAGCTCGCGCGCCTTGAGCAGCCGGCGCATGATCTTGCCGCTCCTCGTGCGCGGCAGGGTGGTCGCGAACGCGATCTCCTTGGGCGCCACCGCGGCGCCGAGGCGCTTTCTGGCGTGGCCGAGGATCGAAAGGCGCAGGTCCTCGCCGGGCTCGAATCCCTTCTTCAGCATGACGAACGCCTTCACCACCTCGCCCACCACGGGGTCGGGCTTGCCGATGACGCCGGCTTCCGCCACCGCCGCGTGTTCCATGAGCGCGCTCTCGACCTCGAACGGCCCGATGAGATGCCCCGCGGACTTGATGACGTCGTCGGCGCGGCCGACGAACCAGTAGTAGCCGTCGGCGTCGCGCTTCGCGAGGTCGCCCGTGAAGTACCAGCCCTCGGCGAAGCACTTGCGGTAGCGCTCCTCCTGGTCGAGGTAGCCGCGGAACATCGAGGGCCAGCCCGCGCGCAGCACGAGCTCGCCCTGCTCTTCGGGGTCCTCGACGAAGCGCACGCCCTTTTCGCTCCTGCGCGCGATCGCCGCCTCGACCCCGGGCAGCGGCTTGCCCATCGAGCCGGGCTTCACGTCCATCGCCGGCGTGTTGGCGATCATGATGCCGCCGGTCTCGGTCTGCCACCAGTTGTCGTGGATCGGCATGCCGAAGGCGTCCATGCCCCACCACACGGCTTCCGGGTTGAGCGGCTCGCCGACGCTCGCGACGAAGCGCAGCGCCGGGTAGGCGCGCTGCTTCGCCATCTCCGCGCCCGCCTTCATCAGCATGCGGATCGCGGTAGGCGCCGTGTACCACACCGAGACCTTCTCGGCCTCGAGGATGCCGTACCAGCGCTCGGCGTCGAACTCGGCCTCGTCGACCACGCTGGTGACGCCGTGCAGGAGCGGCGCGACGATGCCGTAGGAGGTGCCCGTGATCCAGCCCGGGTCGGCGGTGCACCAGAAAATGTCCTCGTCGTGCAGGTCGAGCGCCACAGTCCCGGTCGCGTAGTGCATCACGGCGGCCTCGTGCACGTGCTGTGCGCCCTTCGGCATGCCGGTGGTGCCGCTGGTGAAGTGCAGGAGCGAGACGTCGCCGGGCAGGGTGCGCTCGGTCACGAAGCGCTCGGACGCCGACTCCAGCATCGAGCGCGCCTCGGCCGTGCCGAGCTGCAGCACGTGCGCGAGCGTCGGCATCTCGCCCGCGATTCTCTTCACCTTGCGCTCGTAGAGCGCTTCGGTGGTGACCAGCACCTTGCCGCGGCCGAGGTTGATGCGGGTCTTGAGCGGCTCGGGGCCGAACGCGGCGAAGAGCGGCGAGACGACCGCGCCGCACTTCAGGCCGCCCAGCACCGCGGCGTAGAGCTCCGGGATGCGCCCGCACAGCACGAACACCGCATCGCCCTTGGCGACGCCGAGCGAGCGGTAGACGTTCGCGAAACGGCTGGACATCGCGGCGAGCTCGCGATAGGTGATCTCGCGGCGCCCGTCCTGCGCGCCGAGCCAGCGGATCGCGACGCGCGCCGCGAGCGGCCCGACCGCGTGCCGATCCACCGCCTCGTGCGCGATGTTGAGGCCGCCGCCCGGCAGGCCCGCGAGCCGGCGGCGCGCTTCGTCCCACGTCAGCGGCGGATTGGGCGCCACGCGGAAGTCCGCGGCCGTCTTGCGGATGATCGGCGGCCGTTCCATGGGCTCATCCTCGCCGAATGCGGCGCGCGGCGTTTGACGTACGTCAATCTATGCGAGGAGCGGCCCGAGCGCGGCCGCGGCAATGCCCGCCGGCACCACGTAGCGCAGCATCCAGCGCAGACGCCTCGCCCACGCCGGGCCGAGCCGAAGCTCCTCCGCGAGCAGCGATACGGGCAGCACCCAGCCCGCGAACACGGCGAGCAGCAAGCCGCCGAGCGGCAGCATCAGGTTCGAGGTGAGGAAGTCGATCAGGTCGAACGCGGTCGCTCGCGCGAACGCCGGCAGCGCGGCGAGCGGGTGCCAGTGCGACCACAGATTGAACGAGAGCACTGTGGCGACGCCATGCTGCCGCGAGCCAAGCCCGCAGCCTTGACCTACGTCAAGCGGGCGGACTCGGGCCTGCCCACAATGCTCCATGGCCGAGTACCCGCTGCATCTCGTGCGCCGCCGCGCGCTGGCCGACGGGCGCACGGTCGTCATCCGCCCGATCCGCGTGGAAGACGAGACGCCCACGCGCGACTTCTTCGACCACCTGTCCGCCGAATCGCGGCAGATGCGCTTCATGAAGTTCGTAAGATCGCTCTCCGACAAGCTGGTCCACTTCTTCACCCACGTCGACTACGAAAAGCACATGGCGTTCGTGTGCGAGGCCGAGCTCGAGGGCCGGCCGACGCTGGTGGGCGAGGCGCGCTACGTGGCGAACGCCGATGGCCGCAGCTGCGAGTTCGGCGTGGTGGTCGCGGACGACTGGCACCATACCGGCATCGCCGGGCTGCTGATGGACGCGCTGATCCGCGCGGCGCGCGCCAACCGCTTCGAGACCATGGAGGGGCTGGTGCTGCGCGACAACCGGGACATGATCAGGTTCGTGCGCGCGCTCGGCTTCGAGGCGACGCCCGATCCGGTCGAGGCCACCCTCATGCGCGCGGTGAAGAAGCTTTGAGCGAGCCCGTCTTCAGGGCGCAGGCGCTCACCAAGGTCTACCCCATGGGCGAATCCGCGGTGCACGCGCTGCGCGGGGTCGACCTCGAGATCCGCGCGGGCGAATTCATCGTGCTGCTCGGGCCCTCGGGCAGCGGCAAGTCGACGCTGCTCAACATCCTCGGCGGTCTCGATACCCCCACCGCGGGCGAGGTGCGCTTCCTCGAGCACCGGCTCACCGGCGCCGACGAGGCCGAGCTCACGCGCTACCGGCGCGAGCACGTCGGCTTCGTGTTCCAGTTCTACAACCTGATCCCCAGCCTCACGGCGCGCGAGAACGTGGCGCTGGTCACCGACATCGCCGCCGACCCCATGCCCGCGCACGAGGCGCTCGACTGGGTGGGCCTGGGCGGGCGGCTGGATCATTTCCCGTCGCAGCTCTCGGGCGGCGAGCAGCAGCGCGTGGCGATCGCGCGCGCCATCGCCAAGCGCCCGCAGGTGCTGCTGTGCGACGAGCCCACCGGCGCGCTCGACTACGAGACCGGCAAGCTGGTGCTCGAGGTGATCGCGAAGGTCAACCTGGAGCTCGGCACCACCGCCCTGGTGATCACGCACAACGCGGCGATCTCGGGCATGGCCGACCGCGTGCTCAGGCTGGGCAACGGCAGGATCGTGGGCGAGGAAAAGCCCGCGCGCAAGCTCACGCCCGCGGAGATCTCCTGGTGAAAGCGCTCGACACGAAGCTCGCGCGCGACCTGGGGTCCCTGAAGACGCAGGTGGCGTCGATCGCGCTGGTCATCGCCTGCGGCATCGGCGGCTTCATCGGCTCGCTCTCCACCCACGCGTCGCTCCTGTGGTCGCGCCAGCACTACTACGACACGGCGCGCTTCGCGCACGTCTTCGCCACCGCCAAGCGCGCGCCCGCCTCGCTCGACGCCAAGCTGCGCGCGATCCCCGGGGTGGCGGAAGCCGAAACGCGCGTGGTGCGCGACGCGCAGCTCTCGCTCCCGGGCGTGGTGCCGCCGATGATCGCGCGGCTCATCGGCTTCGACTTCGCGCACCCGCCGGGCATGAACCGCCTGACGCTCAGGCTCGGGCGCTGGCCCGCGCCCGGGGCGAAGGGCGAGGTGGCGGTGAACCAGCGGTTTTTCGAGGCCCGCTCGCTCAGGCTCGGCCAGGCGATGACCGTGCTGCTGAACGGCAAGCTCGAGCGCCTCACGCTCGTCGGCACCGCGCTCAGCCCCGAGTACATCTACGCCACGCGCGGCGGCGGCATGCCCGACGACGAGTGGTTCGCGGTGCTGTGGATCGAGCAACGGGCGCTCGCCGCGGCTTTCAACATGGAGGGCGCTTTCAACTCGGTGCTGCTGCGGCTGCAGCACGGCGCCTCGAGCGGGGCCGCGGTGGCGGCGCTCGACCGGCTGCTCGAGCCCTACGGCGGCTTCGGCGCCGTGGGCCGCGAGGACCAGATCTCGGACAAGATCCTCACGCAGGAGATCAACCAGCAGAAGGTCTTCGGCACGGTGCTGCCGGCGATCTTCCTGCTGGTGGCGGCCTTCATCCTCAACGTGGTGCTGCACCGGCAGGTGAACGCGCAGCGCGGCGAGATCGCCGCGCTGAAGGCGCTCGGCTACGACGATCGCGCCATCGCCGTGCACTACCTGAAGCTCGCCTCGGTGATCGCGCTCGTCGGCGTCGCGCTCGGCGTGTGGCTCGGCCACTGGCTGGGCAACGCCATGACCGGCCTGTACACCGACTTCTTCCACTTCCCCGAGTTCCACTACCGGATGGAGCCCTGGCTGGTGCTCGCCGGCGCCGGTGCGGCGCTCGGCGCCGCGTTCGGCGGCGCGCTCGCGGCGATCCGCGGGGTGGTGCGGCTGCGCGCGGCGGAGGCGCTGCGCCCGCCCGCGCCGGCCGAGTTCCGCCCGCTGCTCGTCGAGCGGCTGGGCTACGCGCACCTGCTCACCCCCGCGCAGCGCATGATCATGCGCAACCTGGAGCGCAAGCCCCTGCGCGCGGCCATCACCGTGGCCGGCATCGCGGCTTCGGTCGCGATCCTCATCGCCGGCATCTTCTGGAGCGATGCCATCGAATGGTTCATGGACGTCCAGTTCAACCGCGTGCAGCGCGCGCAGGTGAGCGTGGGCTTCGCCGAGCCCATCGCGCGCAGCGCGCGCTGGCAGCTCGAGCGCCTGCCCGGCGTGAAGCAGGTCGAGGTGTCGCGCGCCATCCCCGTGCAGCTGCGCGCCGGGCACCGCAGCTACCGCACCGCGATCACGGGGCTCGCGGATCGGGCGCGGCTGCAGCGCATCCTCGACGCCGGGCTGCGCGAGGCGCAGCTGGTGCCCGGCGCGGTGCTGCTCACCGCGCGGCTCGCCGAGCGCCTCGAGGTGCGCCCGGGCGACCTCGTGCAGGCCGAGCTGCTGGAAGGCGAGCGCATCAAGGCGCCGCTGCGGGTCGGCGCCACGGTGGACGAGATGGCGGGGATGAACGCCTGGATGCGCCTGGAGGACCTGAACCGCCTGGCGCGCGAGACGGACCTCGTCTCGGCTGCTGCGCTGCTGGTGGACCGCGACGCCGAGCCCGCGCTGCTCGAGCGGCTGAAGGCCGTGCCGGCCGCCGCGGTGGTGATCGTCACGCGCACGCTGGTGGACACCTTCCGCGAGACGAGCGCGAAGAACGTGCTTTTCTTCACCGCCATCCTCAGCGCCTTCGCCGCCACCATCGCGGTGGGCGTGGTCTACAACAACGCGCGCATCCAGCTCGCCGAGCGCGCCTGGGAGCTGGCGAGCCTGCGCGTGCTCGGCTTCACGCGCGGCGAGGTGTCGGTGCTGCTGCTCGGCGAGCTCGGGCTGGAGATCGCCGCGGCGATCCCGCTCGGCTTTGTCGCCGGCTTCTGGCTGGCGGCGCTGCTGCTGTGGTTCATGCCGCACGACGTCATCGCCTTCCCGCTGGTGATCTATCCCCGGACCTACCTGTTCGCGGGCGCGGTGGTGGCCGCCGCCGGCGTGGTGAGCGCGCTCATCGTGCGCAATCGGATCGATAATCTGGACCTCGTCGGAGTGCTGAAGACGCGCGAATGAAGACCCGCAACAAGATCCTGCTGGCCGTGGCCCTGCTGGTTCTGGCCGCGCTCGTCGCCTGGGCGCTGCAGCCGCAGCCGATCGCGGTGGAGAGCGCGCCCGTCGTGCGCGGGCCGTTCGAGCAGACCATCGTCGACGACGGCAAGACGCGCGTGCGCGACCGCTACGTGATCGCGGCGCCGCTCGCGGGCCGGGCGGAGCGCATCCGCCTGGAGCCCGGCGACGCGGTGCGCCAGGGCGAGACCGTGGCGCTGCTCACGCCCACCGCGCCCGCGTTCCTCGACGCGCGCACCGCGCGCGAGCTGCAGGAGAGGATCGGCGCCGCGCAGGCGCAGGGGGCGCGCGCGCGCGCCGAGACGCTGAAGGTGCGGGCGCAGCGCGACCAGGCGCGCGCCGACCTCGAGCGCCAGGCGAAGCTCGCCGCCGAGGGCTTCGTCTCGCCCACCGCGCGCGAGCAGGCCGCGCTCGCGCTGCGCACCGCGGAGCGCTCGGTGGACGCCGCGCGCTTCGCCGAGGAAGCCGCGGGCCACGACCTGGCGCAGGCGCGCGCCGCGCTCGCGCGCTACAGGAGCGGCGACCCGACCGCCAGGTGGGAGGTGACCTCGCCCGTCAACGGCTCGGTGCTGAAAGTGATCCAGAAGAGCGAGAGCCCGGTGGCGCTCGGCGCGCCGCTGCTCGAGGTGGCGGACGCGCGCAGCCTCGAGGCGGTGGTCGACGTGCTGTCGCAGGACGCGGTCGCCGTCCGCCCGGGCATGCGCGCGCGCGTCGAGCTCGGCCAGGGCGTGGCGACGGTGCCGGCGCTGGTGCGTCTCGTGGAGCCCGCGGCCTTCACCAAGGTCTCGGCCCTCGGCGTGGAGGAGCAGCGCGTCAACGTGATCCTCGATTTCGCGGGGCCGCTCGACAAGATCTGGACGCTGGGCGACGCCTTTCGCGTCGAAGCGCACATCGTGACCTACCGCGCGGAGGACGCGATCAAGGTGCCGGTGGGCGCGCTGTTCCGCGAGGGCGAGGGCTGGGCGGTGTTCGTGGTGCGGGACGGCCGCGCCGCGAAGCGCCCGGTCAAGGTGACGCGCCGGAACGGCGTCGAGGCGATGGTCGAGGACGGCCTGGACCCGGGCGCGCGCGTGATCGTCTATCCGTCGGATGCGCTGCGCGACGGCTCGAAGATCGAAATTCCCGCCGGGGGCCGGTGAGTTCCGCGCTCGAAGGCATCGATGCCGTGATCTTCGACCTGGACGGCGTGGTGGAGGACTCGCTCGCGGGCGTCGAGGCGGGGGGCCGCGGCGGCTTCGCCGCGGTGGTCGGCGTGGACCGCTCAGGGCAGGCCGCGGCGCTGCGCGAGCACGGCGCGACGCACGTGGTGCGCGACCTCGCCGAGCTGGAGCTCGCGGCGTGAGCGCGCCCGCCGCGGTGGGGCGCAGCGGCCTGCGGCTCGGGCGCGTCGCCGGCATCGAAGTCGTCGCGGACTGGAGCCTGCTCATCATCTTTTCGCTCATCACCTTCAGCCTGGCGGCCGGGGTGTTCCCGAGCTGGCACCCCGGCTGGGGGGCGGGGCTGGCGTGGGCCACGGCGCTGGGGGCCGCGGTGCTGTTCTTCGCTTCGCTGCTGGCGCACGAGCTGTCGCACGCGCTCGTCGCGCGGCTCGGCGGCATGCGCGTGCGCCGCATCACGCTGTTCATGTTCGGCGGCATGGCGCACCTCGAAAGCGAGCCGCGCAGCTGGCGCGCCGAGCTGGTGATGGCGGCCGTCGGGCCGCTCACCAGCCTCGCGCTGGGCATCCTGTTCCTGTTCCTCGCCGCGCTCGCCGCCGGCCCGTTCGAGCTCGATCCGGAGGATCCCCGCGAGGCCCTCGCGGCGCTCTCGCCGCTCGCGACGCTGCTTTTCTGGCTCGGCCCGGTGAACCTGATGCTCGCGGCGTTCAACCTCGTGCCCGGTTTCCCGCTCGACGGCGGGCGCGTGCTGCGCGCGATCCTGTGGGGCGCGACCGGCAACCTGCGCACGGCGACGCGCTGGGCGTCGCGCGGCGGCCAGCTCTTCGCCTGGCTGCTGGTGGCCACCGGGACCCTCATGCTCTTCGGCCTGGTCGTGCCGGTGCTGGGCGGCGGCCCGATCGGCGGGCTGTGGCTGATGTTCATCGGCTGGTTCCTCAACAACGCGGCGCTGTCGAGCTACCGGCAGCTCCTCGTCAAGGAAACGCTGGGGGAGGTGCCCGTCGCCAGGCTCATGCGCACGCAGCTCGCCCGCGTCGACCCGGAGCTTTCCGTGCGGCAACTGGTGGAGGAGCAGATCATGCAGAGCGGCCAGCGCGTGCTTCCCGTGGAGCGCGACGGGCGCTTCCTCGGCCTGGTGTCGGTGAGCGACCTGCAGAAGTCCGAGCGCCGCGCCTGGGACCGGATGACGGCGCGGGAGATCATGACCCCGGTCGGGCGCCTGGCCTGCGTGGGCCCCGGCGCGGATGCGGGCGAGGCCCTCGCCGAGCTCGCGCGCCGCGGCGTCAATCAGCTGCCGGTGCTCGAAGACGGGAAGCTCGTCGGACTGCTGCGGCGCGAGGACGTGATCAAGTGGCTCGCGCTGAACGAGCCTGCCGCGGCGGATGCCGCCGCCTAGGCGGTTTCGGCGGCCGCGGCGGCTCTTGATCTATCTCAAGCGGACCGCCGCGCGCGCCACCAGAATGGGCCCGTGCAAGCAGAAACGCGCACAGGTGCGCTGGCGCTGCCGCTCGCCGAGCTCGCCCGCGGCGACATCGCGCGGGTCGGCGGCAAGAACGCCTCGCTCGGCGAGATGATCGGCAGGCTCGCGCAGGCCGGCATCCGCGTGCCCGGCGGCTTCGCCACCACCGCCGAGGCCTACTGGCGGTTCCTCGACCACAACCAGCTCACGGAACGCATCGGCGCCAAGCTCGGCGAGCTCGCCGAGGACGCGCACAACCTGGCCACGGTCGGCAGGGCGGTGCGCGAAATGATCCTCGCCGCCGGGCTGCCGCCCGAGCTCGAGGCGGCGATCAAGCGCGGCTACCGCGAGATGGGGCGCCGCGCGGTGGCGGTGAGAAGCAGCGCCACCGCCGAGGACCTTCCCGAGGCGAGCTTCGCCGGGCAGCTCGAGACCTTCCTCAACGTGCGCGGCGACGCGGCGCTGCTCGAGGCGTGCAAGCGCTGCTACGCGTCGCTGTTCACCGACCGCGCCATCGTCTACCGGCGCAACCACGGCTTCGAGCACATGAAAGTGGCGCTCTCGATCGGCGTGCAGCGCATGGTGCGCGCCGACAAGGCGGGCGCCGGGGTGATGTTCTCCATCGACACCGAGACGGGCTTTCCGCGCACCGTGCTGATCGAGGCCGCCTGGGGGCTGGGCGAGACGGTGGTGCAGGGCATGGTCGAGCCCGACGCGTACCACGTGTTCAAGCCGCTGCTCGACAGGCCACAGCTGAAGCCGATCGTCGGCAGGCAGCTCGGCGCCAAGGCGCGCAAGAGGGTCGGCAGGAAGCTCGTCGACACGCGAAAGAAGGAGCGCGAGGCCTTCGTGCTCACCGACGACGAGGTGCTCCAACTCGCGCGCTGGGCCTGCGCCATCGAGGCGCACTACGGCCAGCCGATGGACATGGAGTGGGCCAAGGACGGCGACACGGGCGAGCTGTTCGTGGTGCAGGCGCGCCCCGAGACCGTGCAGTCGCGCGTCGCGGCGGGCAGGCTGCGCACCTACCGGCTGCAGAAGACCGGCCGCCGGCTCGTCACGGGGCTCGCCATCGGCCTGTCGATCGCCGCGGGCAAGGTCTGCCGCCTGAGCGGGCCGCAGGAGATCGACAGGTTCGAGGACGGCGCGGTCCTGGTGACCGGCAACACCGATCCGGACTGGGTGCCGATCATGAAGAAGGCCTCGGCCATCGTCACCGATCACGGCGGGCGCACGAGCCACGCGGCGATCGTCAGCCGCGAGCTCGGCCTGACGGCGGTGGTCGGCACCGGGAACGCGAGCAAGGTGCTGGAGAACGGCATGGAAGTCACCGTCTCCTGCGCCGAGGGCGACGAGGGGCACGTCTACGAGGGACGCGCCGAGTTCGAGGTCGAGGAAGTCGACGTCGGCGAGATCCCGCGCACCCGCACGCAGGTGATGCTCAACCAGGCGGAGCCGTCGTCGGCCTTCCGCTGGTGGCGCCTGCCCGCCGACGGCGTGGGCCTCGCGCGCATGGAATTCATCGTCGGCAACCTGATCCGCATCCATCCGATGGCGCTCGTGCGCTTCGACCGGCTCGAGGACCGCAAGGCGCGCAGGGAGATCGAGCGCCTGACGCGCGGCTACGCGGACAAGACCGAGTACTTCGTCGACACGCTGGCGCGGGGCCTCGCGCGCATCGCCGCCGCGCACCACCCCAGGCCGGTGATCGTGCGCACCAGCGACTTCAAGACCAACGAGTACGCGCGCCTCATCGGCGGCGCAGCCTTCGAGCCGAAGGAGGAGAACCCGATGCTCGGCTGGCGCGGCGCGAGCCGCTACTACAGCGACGGCTACCGCGAGGGCTTCGCGCTCGAATGCCGCGCGCTCGCCCGCGCGCGCGAGACGCTCGGGCTCGACAACATCGTGGTGATGATCCCGTTCTGCCGCACGCCGGAGGAAGGCGACCGCGTGCTCGCGGAGATGGCGCGCCACGGCCTCGAGCGCGGCAGGAACGGCCTGCAGGTGTTCGTGATGTGCGAGATTCCCTCCAACGTGGTGCTGGCGGAGAAATTCGCCGAGCGCTTCGACGGCTTTTCCATCGGCTCGAACGACCTCACCCAGCTGGTGCTCGGCGTGGACCGCGACAGCGCCTTGCTCGCCGCGCTCTTCGACGAGAGGAGCGAGGCGGTCAAGGAGACCATCGCCGCCCTGCTCGCCAAGGCGAAAAAGAGCGGCACCAAGACCGGCCTGTGCGGCCAGGCGCCGAGCACGCACCCCGAGTTCGCCGAGTTCCTCGTCGCGCACGGCATCGACTCGATCTCCGTGACGCCCGACAGCTTTCTCGCCGTGAAGCGGGCCGTCGCGCGTGCGGAGAGCGCCTGAGCGCGCTACCGGATAATGGTGCCCGGAATGAGCCCCCTCCCCCCCTCGGCGCTCGAGCGCATGCCGGAAATTTCCGCCCGCCTGGCCGGCCGCCGCCTCGCGCTGTTTCTCGACTACGACGGCACGCTGACGCCGATCGTGGAGCGCCCGGAGGCGGCCGTGCTCGGCGAGGACATGCGTGAAGTGCTGCGGCGGCTGGCCGCGCGCCACCCCGTGGCCATCGTCAGCGGGCGCGACCTGGAGGACGTGCGCAAGCGCGTCGGGCTGGACGAGGTGCACTACGCCGGCTGCCACGGCTTCGAGATCGCCGGGCCGCGCGGCAACCGCGTGCACGGCGCCGCCGCGGCCGCCGCGCCGCAGCTCGCCGCCGCCGCCGACCAGGTGGCGCACGATATCCGGGGATTGCCCGGGGTGCAGCTCGAGCGCAAGCGCTTCACGCTCGCCGTCCACTACCGGCGCGCGCGCGACGCGGACGTGCCCGCGGTGCGCGAAGCCGTGGCGCGCGCGCAGGCGCGCCACCCCGCCCTGCGCGTGACCACGGGCAAGAAAGTTCTCGAGCTGCAGCCCGACGTGGACTGGGACAAGGGGCGCGCGGTGCTCTGGCTCATCGAGACGCTCGGCCTCGAGGAGACGCTGCCGGTCTACATCGGCGACGACGTCACCGACGAGGACGCGTTTCGCGCGCTCGCGCACCGCGGCGTCGGCATCGCGGTGCACGAGGGGCCGCAGCCCACCGCCGCGGCGTACACCCTGCGGGACCCGGAGGAGGTGCGCGCCTTCCTGGCGGGCCTCGCGTGAGCTGGAGCCTCGAGTACCGCGAGTCCAGGCCCGAAGAAGAGCGCCTGCGCGAGGCGCTGTGCACGCTCGGCAACGGCTACTTCGCCACGCGCGGCGCGGCCCCCGAGGCCGTCGCCGGCGCGAGCTGCGCGAGACGCTGGCCCTGGGCGACGAGGAGCTCGCGCGCTGGGAGGACGTGAGCCGGCGGCTGCGCATCGCCTTCCACGGCGAAGGGCTCATCAGCCAGTTCGAGGGCTACGAGAAGCTCGCCGAGCTCGACTGGGATGGCTATCGCGCGAAATACGGCGACATCCATCGCCTGGACCGCATCCTGGAAGCCGAGGGCGGCGACGTGAACCGCTACCAGGCCGCCAAGCAGGCCGACGTGCTGATGCTCTTCTACCTCTTCTCCGCCGAGGAGCTGGAGGAGCTGTTCGCGCGGCTCGGCTATCCCTTTGCGCGCGAAAGCATCCCGCGCAACGTCGCCTACTACGCGGCGCGCACCACGCACGGCTCGACGCTTTCGCGCGTGGTCGACTCCTGGGTGCTCGCGCGCTCGGACCGCGCGGGCTCCTGGCGGCTGTTCCTGGAGGCGCTGGAGAGCGACGTCGCCGACATCCAGGGCGGCACCACCGCGGATGGGATCCACCTCGGCGCCATGGCCGGCACCGTGGACCTGGTGCAGCGCGGCTATACCGGGATCGTCACGCGCGGCGACGTGCTCTGGCTCAATCCGCGGCTGCCCCAGGAGCTGCAGTGCCTGCGCCTCGCCGTGCGCTATCGCGGCCTCACGCTCGAGCTCCGCGTGACGCACGAGGCGCTCGAGGTGCACGCGCGCGCTTCCAACGCCGCGCCCATCGCGCTCGGGGTGGTGGAAGAAGTCCACACGCTTAAGGCCGGCGAGACGCGGCGCTTCGCGCTCTAGCGGGCGGCGCAACGAGGCCTGTCGGCTTTGGGCCTTGCGGCGCCGGCGAG
>Ga0326597_10006476_pt1 | contig 16029 bp, 9 predicted proteins | sample RVTome_12_FD_203789 | JGI IMG/M metagenome (GOLD analysis project Ga0326597, IMG submission 203789) | Soil microbial communities from uranium-contaminated site in the Upper Colorado River Basin, Wyoming, United States - RVT100D185 | ecosystem: Environmental > Terrestrial > Soil > Contaminated >...
GGGGCGGGGCGTGGAACAGGAACACCGCGCGTGCCAGGTCCTCCGCGCCGGCGAGCGTGTCGAGATCGCCTGCGATCGTTCCCCAGCGCGTCTCGCCCTCCGCCACGGGCACGCTGCGCACACCCTCCTCGGGGGACACGCTGCCCGGGTCGACGAAGCGGGACACGTCGTAGCGCTCCCAGTCTTTGAGCGCGAAGGGAGTGGGCGGCACGCAGGCGTAACCGAACGCCGGCACTCCACGGAGCTCGACGCGTCTCCCGTGGACGTGCTCCAGCAGGCCTCGTTCCTGGAGCTTGCCGAGCGCGTGCTCCTCCGAGCGCGGGTCGTCGTTCCCGAAGATGGCGAGCACGCGCGGGTACGCGGAGCCGAGCGCGTCGCGCAGCGAGCCAAGCTGTGGTCCGAGCCAGTCGAGCAGGAATCCGCCGCCGCCCGCAGCGAGCGCCCCCGTGGGCAGCAGGTCGCCGCCCACGAACACCGCGCCGGGCCGCTCCGCCCGGATCGCCGCCAGCAACTTGAGGTAGCGGTCCTCGCGACCGTGCAGATCGGAAACGAAGAGCGCATGCGCCGTCATGGGCCGGTGCGTCTGGCGCCGGCAGCTCCCGCTCCCGCGCTGCCCGCGAGCCGTCCTTTCTCGAACAGGAGGGCGGCGGCACGGGAGCAGAGGAACGCGGCGCACAGAGAGGCGCTCACGCCTGCCCGCCGCCCGTCCGTCACAGGGCCAGCCGCTCTCCGATCGCGCGGAGCGCCTTGGCGGCGCCTGCCTTCTTCTTCCCCTCCAGGCGCTCGAGCGCCGCCGCCTCGAGCGCATCCTCGATCTCGACGAGCGCGGCCTGCTCCTCGGCGGCCGGCCGGCCGGAGGTGCTGATCGCGTCGCGCAGCGCCTGGGCGTTCGCCTCGCGGTCGACCGCGATCCAGGCAGCGGCGGCCTCGCCGATTCCGTTCCGCGCGCCCTGCTCGAGCCGGGGCAGCAGCAGGACGCCGCCACGGTTGATCAGGTGGTTGACCACCGCGGTCGCCACTATCTCGCGCCGCAGCACGTGCTCCTCGAACTTCGCCGCGAAGCCCTCGCGCAGCCGGCGCGGGAAATAGCCGTCGAGGAACGGCCGGCCCGCGGCGCTGTCGGGAAAATCGGTCTCCAGCAGCAGCTGGAACGCGGACATCTTCGAGTAGCCGAGCAGCACGCACAGAAGCGGCCGCGGCAGCCCGCGCTCGCGGTGCGAACTCGAGAGCAGCTCCTCGCGCGACGGAACCGACTCGTCCTGGCGGTTGAGCAGGCCGGCGCCCGCCATGTCGTCGACGAGCGCCACGAACTCCTCGTAGCGGCGGGCGCTGCGCAGGCCGTCGAGGCTCAGCGCCAGCGCCTGGCCCGCGTTGTCCGCGAGCACCAGCTGCGCGACGTCGTCGGTCATCTCCGCCAGGATCCGGTTGCGCTCGTCGCGGCCCTTGACCAGGCCCTGCTTGACCAGCATGTCGAGCAGGATCTTGATGTTCACCTCGTGGTCGGAGGTATCGACGCCGCCCGAGTTGTCGACCGCGTCCGTGTTGAGCCGGCCCGACGCGGCCCAGTACTCGAGGCGTCCTTTCTGCGTCAGCCCGAGGTTGCCGCCTTCGCCCACCACGCGCGCGCGCAGCTCGCGTCCGTTGACGCGGACGCGGTCGTTGGCGCGGTCCCCGACCTCCGCGTGCTCCTCCGATTCGGCCTTGACGTAGGTGCCGATGCCGCCGTTGTAGAGCAAGTCGACGCGGGCGGTCAGGATCTTGCGGATCAATTCCTCGCCCGACGGCGCGTCCGCCTCGATCTCCAGCAGCCGGCGCGCCTCGGCGGAGAGGGTGATCGCCTTTGCCGAGCGGTCGTAGATGCCGCCGCCCGCGCTCAGCAGCTTGCTGTCGTAGTCCCGCCAGCTCGAGCGCGCGAGCGCGAACATCCGCTCGCGCTCCCGGAAGCTCGCCTCCGGGTCCGGATCGGGATCGATGAAGATGTTGCGGTGGTCGAAGGCCGCGACCAGCTTGATCGCGCGCGACAGCAGCACCCCGTTGCCGAAGACGTCACCCGACATGTCGCCGACCCCGGCGACCGTGATCGGCTGCGTCTGCACGTCGATCCCGAGATTGCGGAAGTGGTGCTTGACACACTCCCAGGCGCCGCGCGCCGTGATGCCCATCTTCTTGTGGTCGTAGCCCGCGCTGCCTCCGGAGGCAAACGCGTCCCCGAGCCAGAAGCCGTACTGCGCCGAGACGCTGTTGGCGGTGTCCGAGAGGTGCGCGGTGCCCTTGTCGGCCGCCACCACCAGGTAGGGGTCGTCGCCGTCGAGCCGAACCACCTCGGGCGGGTGGAGCACCTTGCCGTCGGCCCGGTTGTCCGTCACGTCGAGCAGGCCCGACACGAACTCTCGGTAGCGGTCGATCAGGTACTCGTCGAGCGCCGGCCGCTGCGGCACGTCGCCCTTCAGCACGAAGCCGCCCTTGGAGCCGACCGGCACGATCACGGAGTTCTTGACCATCTGGGTCTTCATCAGGCCCAGGATCTCGGTGCGGAAGTCGTCGTGGCGGTCGGACCAGCGGATCCCGCCGCGCGCCACCTTGCCGCCCCGCAGGTGGATGCCCTCGAGCCGCCGAGAGTGGACGTAGATCTCGTAGAGCGGGCGGGGCGACGGCATCGCCTCGACCGCGCGGCAGTCGACCTTGACCGAGAACACCGGCCGCTCCGGCCGCTGGAAGGCGTTCGTGCGCAGCGCCGCCCGCATCAGGTTGGCGAGCGCCCGCAGCACCTCGTCCTCGGCGAGGCTACGAACCGAGTCGAGCGCGCGGGTGAAGCCCGCGTCGGCCGCGGCCACCGCGGCGCTTCGATCGCCCGGCAGCGAAGGGTCGAAGCGCGCGGCGAATGCGTGGTGCAGGGCGCCCGCCGCCGGGCTGTTGCGCACCAGGACGCCGTTGACGGTGTCGGCGTTCCAGTGCGGGCGCACCTGCAGCAGGTGGTTGCGCAGCGTGCGCAGCAGCTCGACGTCGCGCCAGCTCAGGCCCGCCGACAGGATCAGCCCGTTGAGCGGGTCGTCGGTGGCCCGCTCCTCGTCGAGCGCGCGCAGCACAAGGGCGAAGCGCTGCTCGCCCTTGGCGAGCGCCGCGATCCGCTCGGGCCGTGCCTCGATCCCGAAGCGATACAGCAGGCAGCGCCGGCCCTCCGGCAGCGTGAGCGGGATGCGCAGCTCGTCGGTGACGGTGAGGCCGAGGTTCTGCATCGTCTTGAGCGTGTCCGTGAGGTCGAGCGGGCGCACCGAGCACAGCTGCACCAGCGCCGTGTCGGCCGTTCGCGCCGTCACGCACACCTCGAGCCGGCTCTCGAGCGCCTCGAGCTGGCGCAGGTCGGCGGGCACCTGCTCCGGCGAGGTGACCTCGCGATACAGGCCGCTGCGCGATTCGGGGGTGACGTAGCGCCGGAACAGGCGGCGGCCTTCGCGCTCGCCGAACTCGCGTTCGAGCACGATCGCGACGCGGTCCTCCCAGTTGGTGACGAGCGGCTCGGTCAGGCGGCGTGCCTCGGCGGCGTCCACGGGATGCTCGATGCGGGTCGAGTCGAAGTAGAAGATCAGCAGCGTGACCTGCCCGCAGTCGACCGAGGTCGCGAAGGCGACCGGCCCGAAGCTGTGCTCGAACGCCCGGCGCAGCCCGGCCTCGATCTGGTACGAGTAGCGCAGGCGCGAGAACGCCACGTAGAGCGCTTCGTAGCCCGCGCCCCGGCGGCTCTCGACGACCAGCTCCTCGTCGCTCGCGACCTCGACGATCTTCTGGATCACCCGCTCGAGGTCAGAGGCGCCCGCGTAGAACAGGTCGGTCTTGGGGAAGTGGTTGAAGGTGGCGCGCGTCTCGCGCCAGGTGTGCGAGCTCGGGATCCCGCCGCAGCGCTCGAGAATGCGGTCGTGCTTCTCCTTCAGCAGCGGTATGCGGTCGGCGCGCTGCGCGAACGCCCCGCGCGCGAAGCGGCCGAGCAACAGCGTCAGGCCCGAGAGCCTGCCGTCCTCGCCCCACTCGCGCACGGTGAGGTCCTCGATCGGCTCGAGGTGGTAGATGGCGGAGGCGTTGGCGCAGAAGTCGAGGTCCAGGATCCGTTCGTCCCCCGACTGTGGGTGCAGGTGCTCTTCCACGTGCTCCACGACCCCCGGAAACACCACCGGCAGCAGCGACGGATCGCTGAAGACGCCGGTCGCCGTCTCGTCCACGCGCGAGAGCGTGCCGTCGGGCCCGGCCGCATAGGAGACGGTCCCCATGAAGATGTAGTTGTCGTCCTGCAGCCACTCCAGGAAGGCGCGAGCGGAGGCGAGCTCGGCCTGGTCACCGCGGCGCGCGCGCAGCCGGGGCACGAGCTCGCGACAAGTGCGCCCCATGTCCTTGAAGTCGTCGACCGCCAGGAACACGGCCTTGAGCAGCGAGAACACCTCGTGCTCGACCCGCCGCAGCTGCTCGCGCGACGGCAACGGCTCGAGGTGGAACAGGCAGTAGCTCTCCTTGCTGCCCTCGGCCTGCGCGTCGCCGAAGGCAAAGACGCGCTCCCATTGCCGTCTGACGGTGAAGATCGGGTGGAAGGCGGCGTAAACGCGCAGCCCGGACTTCTGCAGGTAGTTCTTGAGGCTGTCGAAGATGAACGGCCGATCGGGAGTATGCGTGCGCAGAACCGTGGTCTCGAGCGGGAGGCCGGCCCCGCCACCGATCCGCCGCGAGTCTTCTTCGCTCAGGTTGGTGGCACTCACGTGGATACCCGGCAGGCCCTTGTAGAGCTGGTGCGCGGGCGCCATCTCGCGCGCGATGAACGGGTAGTGGAGCCTCAGGATGCGGGCCGCGACCAGCTCCTTGGGCATGCCGAGGGCGATGCGGGCGGGCATCCCGGCGAACAGCAGCGGAGCGAGCGACAGCACGAGCTCGCGTTCCTCGGCGGGCGCCTCGCGCTCGAGGATCTCGAGGACTTGCGCCAGCCGGGCCGAGCGCTCGCGCGAATCTGCTTGCTGCATCGTGGTCTCGCTCCTCTCGCCGAAGCGTCGTGCGGTCGATCCTAAACCGCCCGCTCGACCGAAGTCGAGCGGCAAGAGGCTAGAATCCATCGCCCCGCTCGGCGGGGCAACGCCCATGCGCTTCGAGATCTCCTACGCCGGCGGAACGACCCACGAGGTCGATCTGCCGGGCAGCGTGTGCGTCGTGGGCCGTGATCCCGGCTGCGACATCGTCCTCAACGACTCGAAGTGCTCGCGTCGCCACGCGGTGGTCGAGGATGGGCCGGACGGCCTGCTGATCCGGGACTCCGGCAGCGCCAACGGCATATACGTCAACGGCAAGCGGGTCGAGAAGGCACCGCTGCACCCCGGCGACAGCGTGAGGCTCGGCGAGGTCCAGCTACGTCTGCTCCCCGAGATCGGCGAGACGGTGGTCGTGGCACCGGAGGGACTGAACCTCGACACCGTGGGCGGCGGACCGGCAGAGCTCGGCGATTCGGGGCCCCGGCCGGCAGCGCCCGTGCGGGCCCCTGCCCAGCATCCGCTCCCGTCGGCTCGGAAGCCCGCGCCCCGGCCGCCGCCCGCTCGCCCCTCGCCACGCCCGCGCTCTTCCGCGCGGGGCGCGAGCGGACCCGCCCGACCGGCGACCGTGAACCTGCTGGCCGGCCTGTGGGCCCTTTTCGTCCCTCTCGCCCTGTTGGGGGCGCTCCTGGCCGCCGCGCGGCTCCAGGCCGGGTGGCTGGGCTGGCTCGGCGCGGCAGCGCTTGCGGCGGTGTTCGCTGGCCTCGGCACCAGCATGGCGCTCGGGCTGCGGGCGCTCGCCTCCTGGGCACGGCACCTCCAGATCGCGACCGCGGCGATCGGGCTGCTGGTCTGTCCGTTCACCCTGGCAGCGGCAACGGTGCTCCTGTACATGACCCGCCCCGAGGTGAAGGCGGCCTTCGAGGCTGCGGCCGGACCCTCCCCCGGCGCTGACTCCGCCGAGCCGACCTTCGCGATCTCGCTCGTGGGCATGCTGCTGCTCGGGCTGGCCCTGACGGCAATCGCGATCTTGGTGCTGTAATTGTTCCTTCGTTCGTCTCTCTGTCCGCTCCGGTTCGTCCGTTCGTTGTCGTGGTTGGTTGCTCCAGCTTTCGACGGACAACGGCAACCTGGGGGGCTCCTAAGCCGCCCCCCAGACCCCCTGCTTCGCATTCGTTGACGCACGGCGTAATTCACAGTAAAAAAGGAATTTCGCCCGCCCGGGCGGCGGGGGTAGGTGCGCACGGAATGACGAAAGACGAGGCACTCGCGCTGTACCGGAGCATGCTCCTCATACGGCGTTTCGAGGAGCGCTGCGCGCAGGTATACGTGGAGGGCAAGATCGGCGGCTTCCTCCATCTCTACATCGGCCAGGAGGCCGTCGCGGCCGGGGCGATGAGCCTGCTGCGGCCCGACGACTACTTCCTCGGTTCCTACCGCGACCACGGCTACGCGCTCGCCCGCGGCACCGATCCCCGCCCGCTGATGGCCGAGCTGTGGGGCCGCGCGTCGGGCATCAGCCGCGGCAAGGGCGGCAGCATGCACTTCTACGACGTCCCCAGCGGGAACTTCGGCGGGGACGGGATCGTGGGCGGCCACCTGCCCGTGGCGGCCGGGATGGGATACGCGATCCGCCTGCGCAACACGGATCAGGTGGTGCTCTGCTTCTTTGGAGACGGAGCCGTGAACGAGGGCGCTTTCCACGAGGCGCTGAACGTCAGCGCGCTCTGGGGCCTGCCGGTCGTCTACGTGATCGAGAACAACCGCTACGGCATGGGCACGTCGCTCGACCGCGCCTCGTCCGTGAAGGACCTCTACCAGCGAGGCAGCGCCTACGGGATCCCCCGGCGCGACGTGGACGGGATGGACCTCTTGACCGTGCGCGGAGCGCTCGGCGAGGCTATCGACCGCGCCCGGCGCGAGAAGCGGCCCACGCTGCTCGAGGTCGAGACCTACCGCTATCGCGGCCACTCGATGTCGGACCCCGGCAAATACCGCACCAAGGAAGAGGTCGAGGAGATGATGCGCCACGACCCGATCCTGCGCTTTGCCTCCGTGCTCGGCGAGCAGCACCGCGTCGCCCAGGCGGAGCTCGAAGCGATCGACAAGGACGTGCAGGCCCAGGTCGCCGACTCGGTCCGCTTCGCCGAAGAGAGCCCGTGGCCGTCGGCCGAGGAGCTCTACCAGGACGTCTACGTGCGCTCGCCCTACATCCACGCGAAGGCCGCCGAAAAGGACCCCGCGTGGCGCGCCGCCGAGCCGGACGACCGCGTGCCGGAGAGCTTCCCGGCCTGGACGCAGCAGGCGGCGCCGGCCAAGGTGGAGGGCTGACGCGATGCCCGTGATCACCATGCGCGAGGCGCTCAACTCCGCGATGCGCGAGGAGATGCGGCGCGACCCGTCGGTGTTCCTGCTGGGCGAGGAGGTCGCCGAGTACCAGGGCGCCTACAAGATCACCCAGGGCCTGTTCCAGGAGTTCGGCGAGTGGCGCGTCCGCGACACGCCGATCGCCGAGGAGGCGATCGCCGGTGTCGCCGTGGGCGCCGCCTTCGTCGGCATGCGCCCGATCGCCGAGATGATGACGTTCAACTTCTCGCTCCTGGCGCTAGACCAGATCGTCAACCACGCCGCCAAGTACCGCTACATGTCGGGCGGCCAGATCCGCTGCCCGATGGTGATGCGCGGGCCCTCGGGCGCGGCGGCCCAGGTCGCGGCGCAGCACTCGCAGGCGCTCGAGAGCTGGTTCGTGCACATCCCGGGGCTGGTGGTGGTGATGCCCTCGACCCCGAAGGACGCGAAGGGGCTCCTGAAGAGCGCGATCCGGGACGACAACCCCGTGATCTTCATGGAAAACGAGGTGCTCTACAACCTCAAGGGCGAGGTGCCGGAGCAGGAGTTCACCATCCCGCTCGGCATGGGCGACGTCAAGCGCGCCGGCAAGGACGTGACGATCGTGGCCTGGAGCCGCTCGGTCCAGTACGCGCTACAGGCGGCCGAGCTTTTGGTGAAGGACGGAATCGAGGCCGAGGTCCTCGACCCGCGCACGCTGCGACCGCTCGACGAGGACGTGATCTTCGAATCCGTGCGCAAGACCAATCGCTGCGTGGTGGTCGAGGAGGGCTGGCGCTACGCGGGCTTCGGCGCCGAGATCGCCGACCGCGTGCAGCGCGAGTGCTTCGACGACCTCGACGCGCCCGTGATCCGCGTGACCGCAGCCGACGTGCCGATGCCGTACTCGAAGATGCTGGAGAAGGCGTTCCTGCCGCAGCCCGAGCGGGTCGCGGACGCCGTGCGCCAGGTGCTCTACCGATGATCACGCGCGTCGTCCTGGCCAAGCTCTCCCCCACGATGGAGGAGGGCACCATCGTGAAGTGGAGCAAGCAGGAAGGCGACGCGATCAAGGTGGGCGACGTGCTCGCCGAGATCGAGACCGACAAGGCCAACATGGAGATGGAGGCCCTGGGCCAAGGCGTGCTGCGCAAGGTGCTGGTACCGGCAGGCGGCAAGGCGCCGGTCGGCGCTCTCATCGGCGTGATCGCCGACGCGGGCGAGGACATCGCGGCGACGCTCGCCGAGGCCGCCAAGGCGTCCGCCGCCGCCCCGGCTCCCGCGCCCGCGCCCGCTCCCGCAGCGGCGCCGCGCGCGCCGGTCGTCGCCGCACCGCACGCCCCGCCCCCGGCAGCCGCCGCTTCCGGCCGCGTCAAGGCCAGCCCGCTGGCGCGCGCCATCGCCGCCCGCTCGAACGTGCCGCTCGCGTCCGTGGCCGGCTCAGGGCCCGGCGGCCGGATCGTCAAGCGCGACGTGGAGGGCTACATCGCGTCGCCGGCAGCCGCCCGCTCGGCGCCGCCGGCGGCACGCCCAGCGACTCCCGTCCCGACGGTGCCCCCGGGCACGGCGATCCCGCTCTCCAGCATGCGCCGCACGATCGCCAAGCGCCTGTCCGAGAGCGCCTTCACGGCGCCGCACTTCTACGTCACGGTCGAGATCGACATGGACGCGGCGGTGTCGCTACGCGAGCAGCTGCTGCGCGCCGAAGAGGTCAAGGTCTCCTTCAACGACCTCGTCGTGAAGGCCTGCGCCAAAGCGCTAAAGCACTTCCCCACCGTCAATGCGTCCTGGACCGGCGAGACGATCCAGACCCACGCCGAGGTCCACGTCGGAGTCGCGGTCTCGATCCCGGACGGGCTGATCACGCCGGTGGTCAGGAACGCCGACAGCAAGCACGTGGTCGACATCGCGGCCGAGATCAAGGACCTGGCGACACGGGCGCGCGACCGCAAGCTCAAGCCCGAGGAATTCATGGGCTCGACCTTCACGATCTCGAACCTCGGCATGTTCGACGTGACCGAGTTCACGGCGATCATCAACCCGCCCGAGAGCTGCATCCTGGCGGTGGGCGCCGTGCGCCAGCAGCCGGTGGTGAAGGACGATCAGCTCGCCGTCGGCCACCGCATGAAGGTGACGCTGAGCTCGGACCACCGCGTCGTGGACGGGGCGCTCGCGGCGCAATTCCTCGCCGAGGTCCGGCGGCTGATCGAGAACCCGGTCAGCCTGCTGCTGTAGGCACCGAGTCGGCGGCGCCGCGGAGCCGAAGCGCCCGGCGTGGACAACCTGTGGGAACTCGTTTCGGAACGAGTCGTACCGACGCTTCGAGCCGGCGAAGAAGAGTGTCCCAGTCCGTCTAACTGAGTTTGAGGGAGGCCTAACCATGGGCCACACGCTGATCGGCATCGCGGTAGCTGTGCTGGCGGCATCTGACGCCACGCCACGGCCGCCCGAGCTTCGCCTACCGGATGGCGTCCGGCCCGTCCGGCAGTCGATCGAGCTGAGCGTCGACCCGGGCCTCGAGACACTCTCTGGCTCGGTCGAGATCGAGCTCGAGGTCCGGGAGTCCACGAGCCTGCTGTGGCTGAACGCCGCCGGGCTCAAGATAACGAGTGCCTCGCTCGGCCGGAGCGAAGCGATGCGCCCGGCGGATGTGGTCCCGGGCGGCGACGACTTCGTCGGCTTCTCCACCACGACCCCGCTCGCCCCGGGCCCCGCGCGTCTCGCGATCTCGTTCGAGGGCGCGGTGTCCCGCCGCGACAACGAAGGGGTCTTCGCCGTGAAGGAGGCTGACACCTGGTACCTCTTCACCCAGTTCGAGGCGGTCGCTGCCCGCCGTGCCTTCCCGTGCTTCGACGAGCCCAACCACAAGATCCCGTGGCAGGTCACGCTGCGCGTGCCGCACGGCATGCTGGCGCTCTCGAACTCCCCCGCCGATTCCACGACGCAGGATGGCGGGCGTGACGTCGTGCGCTTCGCGCCGACGCCGCCGCTCCCGAGTTACCTCGTCGCGTTCGCGGTAGGGCCGTTCGATCTCGTGGACGTCGGTCCCTCGGGCCGCAAGCGTACGCCCACACGGCTGGTGGTGCCGCGCGGTCGCGGCAGGGACACCGCGTGGTCACGCGAGTCGACGCCACACATCCTTTCGCTGCTCGAGGACTACTTCGATCGGCCGTATCCCTATGCGAAGCTCGACCAGGTCGCCATCCCCGGCGTCGGCTTCGCGATGGAGCACCCCGGCCTCGTGACCTACGGGCAGGGGCTCATGGTCCAGCGCCCGGCCGAGGAGACGATCTCCTCGCGCCGCGGCTGGGCGAGCGTCTGCGCCCACGAGCTCGCCCACCAGTGGTTCGGCAACCTGGTCACGATGGCCTGGTGGGACGACACCTGGCTCAACGAGTCCTTCGCGAGTTGGCTGGGCGAGAAGGTGACGGACCGCTTCCGGCCGGACTGGGGCGTGGCCGTGGATCGCGCGGCCAGCCGATCGAGCGCGCTGGAGGCGGACGCCCTCGCGACCGCACGCCGGATCCGCCAGCCGATCACCTCGAAGGACGACATCTACAACGCCTTCGACGGCGTCAGCTACGGGAAGGGCCAGGCCGTGCTGGAGATGCTCGAGGCCTGGCTGGGTGAGGACGTCTTCCGTCGCGGCGTGAAGCTGCATGTCGACCGCCATGCCGACGGCAACGCCACGGCCGCCGACTTCATCGGCGCGCTCTCCGCGGCGGCCGGGCACGACATAGGCTCGGTCCTCGCGAGCTTCCTCGACCAGACCGGCGCAGCTGTGGTCTCGGCGGAGGTCCGCTGCGACGCCACACCCCGGCTTCTGCTCGCGCAACGGCCCTACCGGGCGCTCGGGTCACCCGCGGAAGCGAAGAGCTGGCAGCTGCCCGTGTGCGCACGGCTGCCCGGTCGCGAGGCTCCCGCGTGCGCCGTTCTGACCACGAACGCGGGTGAGATCCCGCTGGCGGCTGCCGCGTGCCCCGAGTGGTCCTACGCCAACGCGGGAGCAGCGGGTTACTTCCGGACGCTGCAGAGCGCAGCGGAGGCCCGCCGGGTGCTCGAGGCCGGTCGCCTGACCGCGGCCGAGCGCGTGGCCCTCGCCGGCGACCTCGAGGCCCTGGTGGCCTCTGGCGACGTCGCGGCCGGCGACGCCCTGGCGCTGGTTCCGCTGCTGGCGCGCGACCCGGACCGGCACGTGGTCGGGGCGAGCACAGGTCTCGTCGCGGAGCTCGAGCCGCTGGTCCCGGATGCGCTGGTTCCCCGCTTCCGGCGCGTGGTGCGCGACGCCTACGGACCAAAGGCGCGCTCGCTCGGCTGGTCGGCGCGGCCGGGAGACAGCGAAGAGGTTCGACTGCTCCGCCGCTCGGTCGTCAGGATCACGGTGCGTCTCGGCCGCGATCCGGACCTGGAGCGGGAGGCGACTACGCTCGTCGCGCGCTGGCTGGAGAGCCCGTCCGCACTCGATCCCGACCTCGTCCCCACCGCACTCGCGGCCGCCTCCGGCGCCGCAGACGACGCGCTCTTCGAGCGCTTGACGAACGAGGCTCGGCGAACGACCGACCGCGAGCAACGCGAACGCATCCTCAGGGGGCTCGGGGCCGTACGCGACCCCGTTCGCGTCCGTCAGGTCCTGGGCCTGACCCTCGACGAACGTCTCGACCCGCGCGAGACCGTGTGGCTGCTCTGGGAGCTCGGATCGCAGCGCGAAACCTGCCGCACCGCCTTCGACTTCCTGAGGGCCAACTACGAGGCGCTCGTCGCCCGACTGCCCCGCGGCGAGATGTCGCCGGTTCCCTACCTTCCGTGGGTCGGGGCAGGCCTCTGCGCAGCCGACACTCGCAACGAGATCGGGGGCTTCTTCGAGAAGCGCAGCGCCTCCGTCACCGGAGCAGCGAGGGTACTGGCGCAGGTGCTCGAGAGCGTCGACCAGTGCGTGGCCCGCAAGAACGCGCAGCAGGCGGGCCTGGTGGCGTACCTCGCGTCCCTTCCGGACCGCTGAGAGCCGAGCTCCGGGCCGATCAGTCCCTGGCCTGGCGGGCTAGGTAGTCGGCGACGATGGTCTCGATGCGGGAGCGGGCGTCATCGGAGAGGCCGCGGAAGGCGACACCGAAGCCGGGCGGCAGGCTGTGGACGAGGTGCTCCTGCTGCGGGTTGGTCCAGGCGACGACGCCGTCCGCCACCAGCTCGCGCTCGCTGCCGGGAACCTGGAAGCGGAACACGACCGCGCGCCCGAGGGCCGGCATGGTCTCGTGCGCCACGTAGGCGCCGAGCGCGTTGATGTTGACGATGAACGCGCTGTCGGTCTGGCCGCCGCCGTAGTCGAGCTGGCAGCGCCTCACGAACGGGACGCGGATCGCTCCCCCGGCCCGGCGCTTCTCGTCGGCCGACGCCGCTCTCATGTCCGTTGCATTCTACAGGTGCGGCCTCAAAGGACAAGCCGCGGGCGCCGCTTTGAGCCCTGCTTTCGTTAGATTACGACACGAAAAGCGCCCACGCGGCGCGTCACACGCTCGCGATCGAGGTATTCGAGCAGCGGGATCGCGTGCTTGCGCGAGAGCCCGACGAGCTCCTTGAACTCCCCCACCTCGATCCGCGTCCCCGACGGCCAGCGCTCGCGAACCCGCTGCTTGAGCGACTCGAGCTCGGCTTGGTCCACGAGCAGCCCGTCGCCCACGCGCGCGAGCAGCTTCTCGTCCGCGAGCACACGCGCCACGCGCTCGAGCAGGGCGGCATCGGTGCGGCGGAGCTCGGCGACCGCCGGGAGCTCGATTCCCGCGAGCCCTGCGGCCGCGGCGGCAGCCAGCAGGACGCGCCGGGCCTGCTCCTCGCCGGGGCTGAGGCGCACCTCGTGTTCGAAGAGGCCGACGGCGTCGGGCAGCAGCCGCACGCGTCCCAAAGCACCGAGCTCGTCCGCCACGCGCTCGAAGACGGTCGCGCGCGACCTGCCGAATACGCGGCCGCGCAGCTCCTCGCGCGGCATCGCCGGCCGCAGCGGGTTCTCGCGGTGATAGGTCGCGAGCGCCTCGAGCGTCGCTGCCTGCAGGCGATCGAGTGCTTTCCGCGCGAGCAGCACGCACGGCTCCGGCCCGAGGCTGACGACCTCTGGGCAGGCGGCGAGCAGCTGGCCGAGCTCCGCAGCCTCGACCGTCAGGCGCGCCGCCACGAGCGGCGCCTCGATCCCGGCGGTGCCCGCTTCCTCGACGAGGGCCTGGGCCGCCTCGCCAGGACCGGCAGCGTCGCGCAGGCGCTCGACGACCGGCCGGTCCGACACGCGGCGGCGCGGCGGCAGCGGGTCCACGACGAAGGCACCGCCGATCGTGGCCGCCGGCGAGTAGGACCGGATCACGAGGCGGTCGCGGCGCCCGGCCACGAGCTTCGCCTCGAGGCGCAGCTGGGCGAGCGCACGGCTGCCGGGCAAGAGCGGGCCTTTCTGGAGCAGGCGCACCCGTGCGAGCACTTCCGCGCTCGCCGCGTGCACGCGAACCCGGGCGCCGTCCGGGAGCGGCTTCGCGTCGGGCAGCAGCTCGAGCTCGACGTCGAGCATCGACGTGGCGTGGAAGCTCCCCGGCCGCACCAGCACGAAGCCGCGAGCGAGATCCTCGGTTTCGACTCCGGCCAGGTTCACCGCGGTGCGCGTGCCCGCGACCGAGCGCTCCACGAGCTCGCCGTGGACCTGGAGCCCGCGCACCCGGGCGCGCCTGCCCGAGGGCATCGCTTCCAGCTCTTCGCCGACCGTGAGCGTGCCCGCCACCAGCGTTCCCGTCGCGACGACACCGAAGCCCTTGATCGTGAAGACGCGGTCGATCGGCAGCCGGAGCAGGCCCTCGGCCGGCCGCGGAGGAGACGCCTGCGCCAGCGCCAGGAGCGCCGCCCGCAGCTCGGGCAGCCCTTCGCCCGTGCGCGCGGAGACGCGCACGAGCGGGGCCCCGGCCAGGAACGAGCCGGCCACCAGCTCCGCCGTCTCCAGCGCCGCGAGCGCCTGGCTCTCTTGGTCGGCGACGTCGCACTTGGTGAGCGCCACGAGGCCGCGCGGCACGCCGAGCAGGCGGCAGATGTGGAAGTGCTCGCGGGTCTGGGGCATCACCGACTCGTCCGCCGCCACCACCAGCAACACGGCGTCGATGCCGTGGGCGCCGGCCAGCATGTTGCGGACGAAGCGCTCGTGGCCGGGCACGTCGACGAAGGAGGCGACGAAGCCACCGCCGAGCTCCGCGTGGGCGAAGCCGAGGTCGATCGTGATCCCGCGGGCCTTCTCCTCCGGGAGCCGATCGGGGTCGGTGCCGGTGAGCGCGCGCACGAGCGCGCTCTTGCCGTGGTCGATGTGGCCGGCCGTCCCGACGACGAAGGACCGCAGAGGCGCTTCAGTCCTCGCGGGTCGTGACGCCGAACACCGACTCCGCGGTCTTGTGCAACTTGGCCGCGAGCGCGAGCCGGGCTTCCTTCTCCGCCCGCGCGATGAACGAGTAGTTCTCGCGCGCGACCTTGATCAGGAACAGCAGCTCGTCGCGGCTCAGGTTCAGCACCACGCGCCCGCGCTCCTGGTCGAAGGAGGCCTCGACCAGCTTGTCGCGCAGCCTGAGGCGCGCCTGCTGCTCGTCGTCGGTGATGAAGTGGTATTCCTGCCGTGTCACCTTCTGCAGGAACACCAGCTCCTTGGCTGACAGGTTGAGCGCCACCATGCGGACGTCGGAATTGCGGGCGGGCGGCTTCTGGGCTCCAGTGGTCACGATCGGCTCCGTTTAGGCAAAAGGACCGGCGAGGGTAGGGGCGCCCATTCTAGACACCCGCCGCCTCAAGTCCAACTATCATTCATTATTGCCGGTTGCGGCGGGCTTTGCCGCCCCCTCTCGGTCCCGGTGCCCGCGAGGGACCCGCACTCCGGCCCGCCCTCCGCCCGCGCGGCCTCGCGACCTTCGCCGCGGCGCCCGGCGAGTCGCACCTCGAGGAGGCGCGTTCGAGCACGTCGCCGAGCGCGAAGTCGATCTGACGGCGCTCGAGGTCGACGCGCACGACCTGCACTTCTACCCGGTCCCCGAGCCTGTAGCTGCGGCGCGTGTTCTCCCCCTTCAGCAAGTGGGCGCGCTCGTCGAAGCGGTAGTAGTCGTCGGTCATCGAGGAGACGTGCACCAGCCCTTGCACGTAGACCTCCTCGAGCTCGACGAACAGCCCGAACGCCTGCACGCCCGTGACATAGCCCGAGAACCGCTCGCCGAGCTTGCCCGCCATGAAGCGGACCTTCTTCCACTCGATGAGCTCGCGCTCCGCCTCCGAGGCTCGCCGCTCCATCTCCGAGAGATGCAGCCCCATCTCGGGCAGCTTCTGCTTGAGCCACGCCTCGCGCTCCGCGTCCTGGCCCAGGCGCAGCGCCCGCAGCGCCCGGTGCACCACCAGGTCGGGGTAGCGGCGGATCGGGCTCGTGAAGTGGGCGTACATCTCGGTCGCGAGGCCGAAGTGCCCGAGGTTCTCCTCGTGGTAGCGCGCGAGCTTCATCGTCCGCAGCAGCAGGTAGGACACGAGCTTCTCTTCCGGCTTGCCCGCGATCTGCCGCAGCACCAGCTGGAAGTGCTCCGGGCGGACGGTCTCCGCGTTCGTCGGCATGCGGTAGCCGAGTGAGGCCACGAGGTCCACGAACTCCTCGATCCGGCCGGGGTCGGGCTGCTCGTGGATCCGGTAGAGCGCACCCGCGCCCGCGCGGTGCAGC
>Ga0326597_10006477_pt1 | contig 16029 bp, 17 predicted proteins | sample RVTome_12_FD_203789 | JGI IMG/M metagenome (GOLD analysis project Ga0326597, IMG submission 203789) | Soil microbial communities from uranium-contaminated site in the Upper Colorado River Basin, Wyoming, United States - RVT100D185 | ecosystem: Environmental > Terrestrial > Soil > Contaminated >...
CGTCCTCGTAGTCGCCGCCGTCCCCATTCCCGTCGTCCTGATTCCCGTCGTCCTGATCTCCACCGTCGTCATCGTTATCATCGTCGTCATCGTTATCATCGTCGTCGTCGTTATCATCGTCGTCGTCGTTATCATCGTCGTGACTCTTCTTGCCCTTGTCGTCCTTCTTTCGCTTTGGACGATCGTTCGGCTTCGCCGCGGAGGGAGCGCATTCGACGGAGGGGAGGACGGTGATGGAGGCGGATCCCGCCACGCCGTTGAACGTGGCCCAGACCAGCGTGGCGCCCGGGGCGATGCCGCGGGCCCATCCATCGGGGTCCACATGTACCACGGATCGGTTGTCGGCCGACCACTCGACCAGGGCCTGGGCCTGGGCAATGGCCTGACTCGCCTCGTCCAACACGGTCGCCGTCAACTGGAGGTCGTCACCCTGCGAGAGCTCGGCCTCGTGCGGGGCGACCATGACGCGAGCCGCGACGAGTGGGGTGACGAACTCGGTCTCACAGCCCGAAGCGGTCAGCGCTCCGAGCGTGATGAGCGCGCCGGCCAACTTTGTTCGATGCATGCCACTCCTCCGGGTCGCTTCGAGACCCAGGAGGTGCAACTAGCAGGCCAGCGCGCTCACGGCCGCGCGCTGGATGAAAGGCTCAGTGCGTGCGCCAACCAGGCGGGCCGCACGCGTCCTTGCCGCTCGGGCACGCGCCCGGTCGCCGCGTCTCCGCGACAGATGGATGGGCGACGAGACAGTGAGAGGGGCCTACCCGCCTATCACGAATGGCAGGTGTTCGAAGAACACGAACCCGCTGCCGCCGCTGACCTCGATTTTCAGACCGATGTTGGGCCGGAAGTTTCCGAGCGCGAAGTACGCGCCGCCCCCCAAGTTGAATCCCCGTCCGGGAAGAAGAAGTAGTAGAAGAAGTCGGCCAGAATGGCGACGCGCTGGCCGAACTCCTGGATCGGGACGTTCAGCGCCGCACCGATGCCGAGCTTGAAATCGTCGTGATAGGCGAAGGCCGGGCCGAGGGTGGCTTGTGCCTGGACCACCGAGGGAGGGGTGAAGACTGCGAGCGCGGCAAGCGCGAGACGAGCGGGAAATCGCACACCGATGCGGCCAAGCTGCGCCATATCTGCTGAATTTGATGTCGAACGCCGTGAAATTCACCGATCAGGGGAGTGTGACGCTGGCCATTGGCGGCGGGACGGCGAGTGCTTCTTCGCCGGTCGGGACACCGGCGTGGGCATCGGACCGGTCGGCCAGGCGTCTCTGTTCGAGCCGTTCCGGCAGGGGAGATGTCGCGGTCGGGTCGTGAAGGGACAGGATTCGGATTGGCGATCGCCCGTCGATCTGCGGATATCCTGGGCGCCGAAGGCCCCTCCTACCAAGGCGCCTTGAAGGACCGCGAGCAACGGCCCCGGCGCCAACAATCCCACGGGACCTCCGATCACCCCCGCCGCGAGCAGCCCCCCACCAGTCGCTCCGAGCGCGGCACCGAGGCCGCCACCGATCTTCGCCCCGTCGACGAACTCCAGCTTGTCCTGGACTTCGCGCTGTTCCACCTTGCCGCCCGGTCCCTGGGATATGACGATCGAGATGTCCTCCTGCGGGTCGAAGTGTCGGTCGATCAGTTCCTGCACGGCCGTGGTGGCGGTCTCCTCGTCCGGGAAGAAGCCCGAAACCACGTCACGCTCGTCGGTCTTGTCCATGCAGCGTTGCCTCCTGAGAGCCAAGATTGGCGGGGCCTCCTCTACCATCGTCGTCGTGCGTCGTACCGATGCGTCCGGAACGGGGGGAGCGGATCGGCAAGGCGATGGCGAAGCGCCGCGGCGGTGCCGCAGCACCGAGCTCGTCGCGCCCCCGCGTCGCCGGGTGGCGCGCGAGCGCGACGCCTGGCCCGGCGACGCGTCTCCGTCAGACATCGTCGTGTCCGAGCCATGTCGCGCGGCCCTGGCTCCATTCGTTCGAGTCCAGTCTGCCGTCTCCGTTTCGGTCGAAGAGCCGGAAATAGAATTCTTGAAGCTCCTGCCGTGTGATGACCGCGTCGCCGTTCCGGTCGACCTGGGCGTTCAGCCCCTGATCCTCCGCCGCCTGGATGAATTCGGGGCCGTCCAACTCCCCGTCGCCGTCGACATCCCAGTCCGACCACGCGCCCGGATCGCCGTCATCGAAGAGGCGCTGTATGGCGGTGCTCCAGTCCTGCTCGTCGATGTCGCCATCCGCGTTGACGTCGAGCGCTGTCTGCAGGTGTTCGTGGAGGATTTCCACGTCCACGCCCTCCTCTCGGACCCAGTCTCCGAAGACGTCCTCGTCCTGGGTCCACATCCCGAACTCCGGAGCATCCAGATGCTGATCTCCATCCTCGTCCCAATTCGAAAAGCTCGAGATCTCGACGGGCCTTCCGGCGGGGGTGCCTTCGGCGGTGTCGATAGAGGGCGCGCCGTCCTCGTCCGCCGAGCCGCAGCTGACCAGAAAGAGGGCGGAGAGCAGGACGCATGGCCCCGATCGTCGTCTGCATTCGCTCATGCGCCTCTTCTCCGAAGCCGGGGGATCTTCAGCCGGGGGGACCTTCCACCCGGCCGGGTCGCGGCGACCAGGCCGAGCCGTCTCTTGGACCCGCAACGTCCGTGCCCGATCGAGGCCTCTCTTGGCTCGGCGCTTGCACCTCCACAGTAAGCGAGACGACCAGGACCCGGGAGGAGACGAATGAGCCAGACGGATGTCGATTACATGGAACGCCGGCTGCTGGGAGAGAGAGAGCGCGCGCTGGACGACCTGCGACAGGCGACAGAGGAGGAGTCGGAGGGCCAGCGTGAGTCCGCAGGGGAGCTCTCACGCATGCCCACCCACATGGCCGACGCGGCTTCCGACACGCAGGAAGCCGAGAAGGACCTGGCCAACGCGAGCCGGGAGAGCAACCAGTTGGCGCTGATCGACACCGCGCTGCGGATCCTGAGGGAAGATCCCGATGCGTACACGACCTGTGAGCGCTGTGGCGCGGAGATCGAGACCGAGCGACTCGATGTCGTACCGTGGGCACGTGTGTGCGCAGGATGCGCGCGGGAGCGCGAGGAGGAGGCCGGCGCCGCGCCGGATTGACATCCGGACGGCAGGTGCTTCTCGCCCGGATCGTCGGTCCGGGCGAACAGGCGGGCCGGACGCGTGTCGCGCCGTATAGACAAGCGAGACGACGCTCGATACGGGGCTTCGAGTACCCTTTCGGGGCCCTTCCGAAGACGTGCGGAACGAGTTTCGGGGCGGCGAGTGCGAGGGGTGCGGCGCCTTCCTCGGCTGGCTTCGCACGGCGATCCGGCGGTGGAACACCTCTTGCTCATGACGGTGGAGCGAACGTCGCTGATCACACAACTACAGGGGGCGGCATGAGACTCGATCCGAGTTCCACCAACTCGAGGGAAACGACGACCGAGCGGCCAGGCAGGAAGCGGGCTCGACGGAAGGAGCAGCGAGAGAAGAACCCGGCGAGCCGTGTGTCCAGTCCACTCACGGACGACATACAGCGAGCCTCCGTGGACGGCAGCGATTCCGTGGATCGGCGCAGTCTCACGGGCACCCAGATCCAGCGGCTCCAGCAGCGTCTGCTCGAGGAGCGCGCGAAGGCCATGCGAGCCATATGGGTGAAGCGCGCGGATATGGAGGACCATCGCGCGAGAGGGGAACTCGACGAGCTGGAGTGGGACATCCGGATGGCCGAGCGCCAGACCGAGTTCATCGTCCTTATCGAGGACGCGCTCAGACGGCTCCGGGAGTCACCCTATGACTTCGACGTCTCGGAGGTGTCCGGTGGACGTATTCCCTACGAGCGTCTCGAGCTCGTCCCGTGGACGCGACGCCTCACGGAGGAGGCCGACCCGTTCTCGTTCGGGAGGTGACGGGCGCGAGGGCATTCGCGCACATGTGAAACACCCGGGAGAGATCATGAACGAACATCGACGAGATGCGTCCGACGCCCGACTGAGCGGCTGGAAAGTGGCGCTGCTCGCGACCCACGGCTTCGAGGCCTCCGAGCTCTTCAGGCCGCTCACCGCGCTCCGGGACGCGGGCGCGGAGTATCTATCATCTCGATCGCCAGGTCGGCGGACGAGATACGTGCGTGGGACGAAGACCACTGGGGAGACACCCCCGACGAGGTCGTCGTGGACAACGGCCTGGTGACGGGCAGAAATCCGGGCGACCTGGACGCCTTCATCGGGAAGATGCTGGAGGAGATCCAGGAAGGCGCGCATGCGCCAGAGCCCCACGTCTCCCAGAGATAGCGGGGCGGCAAACAATGTTTCCTGTCGTCGCCTCCGACCCACGGCGATAGCGGGCGGTCTGGCGGCGCTTTCGAGACGGAGCGACGTAGCATGGGCAGAAAGATCAAGCAATGGGACGTGGACGGTGAGTCCGGACCCCAGCCGATGAAGCGGCGGCCTCGAGGAAAGCGCGTGCGCGAGAACCGCGCAGCCGTCGACGACCTTCGCGACCTCGCGGCCGACCTGGAAATCAGGGGCTACGAGAGAATGGGCGTCGACGACCTGATACGGGCCATCCGCGATTACATGTAGCGGACCATTAGGGCGCATCGAGGGCCGCGCGGGGCGGAGGTCAGGCTGACTCCGCCTCCGCCCTCGCGAGCGCCTCGGGCATGCGGAGCGTGAAGCAGGCTCCCCGACCGGGCTGCGTGCGTTTCTCCTTCATTGAGGCTTTTCCCCGCGGTCACGGCCGGTCTCTGCACGTGCCGGGATGAGTGCTCCGCCAGCGCGGATCAGTCGCCTCCGCGCGACAGGACACGGATCCCTCGTGCGGGTCCCCACCCCTCGAAGAACGGCTGCCGCCCCGACACGGCATGGCTTTCACCGACCCTCGTCATCGCGCGTCCGGGCGGAATGCAAGTTGCGTATTCGTGACCCCGCCCACGGGGCTTCCCCTCCTCAGGCGTGAAGGAAACGAAACCCGCGAAGGGTTCAGTAGATCATGCACCCAAGAACCAGAATACCTTGTCGAGGAGGGACGGCGACGGCGCTGCTGCTCGGCTTTGGGCTCGCGTTGGGCTCCGGCGGCTGCGCCGATGCGGCGGGTGACGCGCGGGCCGCCGAGCGCCAGAACACCCCTCACGACGATCTGATCGTCGCGCTCACGGCGGGACTCGATTCCCTGTCGGATGCGTCACTCGACTCGGTCTACATGCGGCCGGCCGCACCGCTCTCGGTGGAGGATGGAGGCCTGACCGCGACGGGGCGCTCCGCCCTCGACGCCCTCGCCGGCGCCCAAGCTGAAGGGATGGCCACGACGAGGTACGGGGTCATGTTCCCGAACCCGCACGACACGCCGGTGGATCATCTGTTCGTCGACCGGATGCGGACGTTCAGCCACGCGTGCGTGAGACCGGAGCGGCTGGTCGACCTGGCCCACCTGCTTCTCCGCGAAGCCTCGAGGCATCCTCCGTCCGAGTTCGAATCGGGCGCGCCGACGTTCACGTCCGACGTCTACGACCGAAACGCCGAGGCCCGGCAGGCCCCCGCGAGCGCCATGGCCCCCGAGGAGGAGCGCCCGTGAACTCCCGTGACCGCGTCCCGCTCATCCTGATCGTCGTTCTGCTGCTCCTCGCGGCGCTCGCGGCACTCCTCGCCCCGTTCGTGCTCGCGGATCCGGGACCGGCCGAACCCGTCCCCGACACCGCGGAGGCTCCGGCCCGCCCGCCCGTCGAGAACCGCCCTGCCGTCTCCCATGACGACGGGCCCCGCGTTCGCATGGTGGACGCCCTCCGCGGCGCGGCGGCCGTGTACGGCTCTCCCGCCCGGATGGCGGGGCGGTGAGGCGGCGCGCGACCACGAGACCGAGGCCGGCACGCGCTTTGGAGTCGCTCGCCATGGTCGGCCTGGCCGTGGGGTGCTCCTCTCCCTCGCTTTGTGAGGACGGCGCCGGGTGTCGAACCATCTCGGAGCTTCGTCATGGCGCGGTGCTCGAGGGCGCGTACACCATCGTCGACCGGGACGGGAACTCGCTGGCGAGCGTCGGGGGCGAGCAGCGGCGGTGGGTCTTCATTGACGCGCTTCCGCCGGTGATTGCGGCTGCCTGGATCGCCGTGGAGGATCGCAGGTTCCGGAAGCACGGGGGCGTGGACTTTCGGGGAGTCGCGCGTGCCACCGTGGCGAATCTGAAGGAAGGCTCGGTGGTGGAGGGAGCGAGCACCATCCCCATGCAGCTCGTGCGGATCCTCTGGCCGGAGGCGGTGGCGGGGCTCGGACCGTGGAGGCGGAAGGCCCTGGAGGTTCGCGTGGCACGCCGCCTGGTCTCCGAGCTGGGGCGGGATCGCGTGCTCGAGCTCTACCTGAACGCCATCTACATGGGGGACGGGCAGTACGGCATCGGCGCGGCCGCGAGCCATTACTTCGGGGTGGTACCCCGCGATCTCACGTTGCCTCAGCTCGCCACCCTCGTCGGCATGGCCAAGACGCCCGAGGCGTTCAATCCACGCGAGCACCCCGAACGGGCGAAGGCCCGGCGCGACGCCGTGCTCGGAATCCTCGCACGGGAAGGCGTTGCAGACTCCGCCGCGGTGGCCGAAGCCCGTTCCGCGCCGGTCCGGCTGGCGGACGGCGATCCGGTGTCACGGGAGCGGAGCTACGTCACGAGCGCCGTGCTGAGAGAGCTTCGGCGGGTCGCTCCGGAGTTGATCGACCGTGGGGGAATCACCCTCCGCACCACGATCGATCCGCGTGTCCAGAGCCAGACCGTCGCGCTCGTCGGAGAGCATCTCGAGCGTATCCGGGAGGGTGCGTACGGCGGGTTCCTGGGCGGGGACCACCCGGTGCAGGCCGCTGCGATCGCCATGGAGTCGTCGACCGGAGCCATCCTGGCCGTCGTGGGTGGCAGGGACTTCGCGAGCACAGAGCTCAACCGGGCGCTTCAGTCACGCCGTCCGGTCGGCTCCCTGGCGAAGCCGCTGATCTTCGCCGCGGCCCTCCAGAGGGGCATTCCCGTCCTCCGTCCGCTCTCGACCGCGGAGCTCGCCGTCGAGACGCGAGAAGGCTCCTGGAGCCCGCGCGACCATGTGTCGGCCCCTTACGTACTTCCCCACGACATGGTCGTGCACTCCTCGAACCGAGCCGCGGTGCGCCTCGGTAGGGAAGTCGGGGTCCGGGCGTTCGCGTCCCTCGCACGGGAGCTCGGCGTGGAGGCCGACATCGCCCCGTTCCCTTCAACGTTCCTGGGTGTGTTCGACGCCTCGCTCGCCGAGATGACCGGCGCGTTCGCGGCGTTCGAAAACGGGGGCAATGTCGTGGAGCCGCATTTCATTCGGCGCATCACCGACGCGGACGGTCACACCGTCTGGAGCAGGGCCGGGGCGCCGAGGGCGCGGCGGCCCCTGACGGTCGGCACTGCGGACCTGGTGCTGGACGCCATGCGCGGCGTCGTGGACGAGGGAACGGGGATGTCGGTGCGGCGGCACCTCCAGGGCGCGGCCGCCGGGAAGACCGGCACCAGCGCGGACGGAGCGGATGCGTGGTTCGTGGGTGTCCGTCCCGGGCTCGCGGCGGGCGTCTGGATCGGGCTCGACCGCCCGGCACCGATCACCGAGGACGGCAGCGGCGGGCGCTTGGCCGCGCCGCTCTGGGGACGTTGGATGGCGGCGCTCGTGCCACTCGGGTATGGGGAGGGCGAGTGGAGCGTCCCGGACAGGCTGCGACGGGTCTCGCTCGGCGAGCGGCCCGAGGGTGACTCCATCCGCTATTGCTGGGGCGGGGAGGGCCCCTCGCGCCTGGTGCCCGAGTGGGCGCTTCGCGACATGCGCGTATGCGAGCCGGAACCTGTCGGGCCCTGGCGCACGGAGGACGCCTGGGGCGATCTCGGACCTGGCCTGCCGCTCCCGATCCGCTCGGGAACGGACAGTGTCGGATCCCGCGCGGAGTCCGGCCCGTGAGGGCGCGCGCGTGAGCGACGAAGGCCGGCTATCGCCGCGCTCGTCGGGTCGCGCGCCGGCATCCCCATCGATATTGTCGCGCATGAGCAATCCTCAGAGTCGCACACCGCGCGCAAGATCGCCGAGGGACAGGTCCGCTCGCTCGCCTCGAAACTGACGTTGGCCGAGCAGGGGGAGTGGAGCAGGGTGGCCCAGATATTGCACGGAGGCGTGCAGCGGCGCCTGTTCAGCGCGCGTTACAAACTCGAGATCATCCGGTAGCGCGCGAAGGACAGTTTATCGGAGACGGAGGTGTTGTCGTCGTTGGGTGCGGGTCGGGCTTTTCGGAGGCCGTATGACGTTGGAAACCGCGCCCGGGAAGGGGACGCGCGTCACGATATTTCTGCCCAAGCTGGAGGAGCCAGAGGAATGAACAGTCGACCGAGCAGAATCTTCCTCGTGGAGGATCACCCCATGATGCTGGAGGTCGTTCGCGACTTCATCTCCGTGATGTCGGATCTCCAGATGTGCGGAGAGTCGTCGAGCGCGGAGGAGGCGCTCGAGATCCTCGACATGGCCGCGCCCGATCTGGTGCTCGTGGACACATCCCTCGGTCGCATGAACGGCATCGACTTCGTGGCCGAGGTGCAGCAGCGCTGGCCCGGCCTTCCCTGCCTCATGCTTTCGGGACACGGCCAGGAGCACTACGTGGCGAGGGCGCTCAACGTCGGCGCCCGCGGGTACATCCTGAAGGGCGATCCATCCGAGCTCCCCCAGGCCATCCGGTCTGTGCTCGGAGGCGGTCAATACCTCAGCCCGAACCTGCGCGTGCCCGGACTGGAGTAGAAGAAGTCCATGTCGGGGCCGGGCGAGCCCGTGGCGCGCGGGCCACGTCGCCTCAGCGCTTCTCCCGGATCGCGGAGATGAGATCGTCCTTCTTCCTCTTGCTCCGGCCTTCCACGTCCAGGTCGGCCGCCATGTTGTAGAGTTTGTCTTTCGTCCGGTTGTCGAGGGACTTGCCCGGCTTGGGGGTGCAATGGGGCGTCTTGTTCGGTGTCCGCCCCTCCTGACGCCGATCCTTGTTCACCGTGCGCGTCGCGATCTCCTTGGCACGATCGGTCGAGGCGCCGCCGTCCTTCGCGCTCTCCTTGATGAGCTCGTACTTTCGCTCGTCCTTGTCGCTCCAACCCTTGGCATGGTTCGTCCTCGTTGCGTTGCGTTGCGTTGCGTGGCTCGCGCTCGGCTCATCCGGCCGTCGTGCCCCCGCCGATCAACGGCAGCACTTCGCCGCTGATGAAGCTGGAGTCCGCGTTCGACGCAAAGAACACGTATGCCGGGGCGATCTCCTCCGGTTGCGCCGGCCGCCCCATCGGCGTCTTCGCGCCGAAGTCTTTCTCGGCTCCGTCTGGGAAAACCGGAACTCCGATCCTTTTCCCTTCTCGCTCTCGAAGGCGATGCTTCCACCGCCCTGCTCGATGAGACGCTTCGTGATCGACAGGCCCAGCCCCGTGCCTTCCGCCACACTGGGATGCGCCCGGAAGTGACGCTCGAACACCTGAGCCTGCGTGTGCTCCGGTATACCGAAACCGTTGCCCCGTGCGCGCACCTCCCACCGAGCCGTGCTCTCCGGCTCGACCCGCTCCGCCTCGATGCGGATCCACCGGTGAGGCTTGTCCGGGTCAGCGTCTATGCGTCGACCGTCGGCTCCACGTCGGCGGCCGTATCGTTCAGGTACGCCGGGACGACGAAGTGGAACGTGTATCCCTCTCCCTCGGTGCTCTCGAACCAGATGCGCCCTCCCGTCTGCTCGATCAGCTGGCGTGTGATCGCGAGACCCAACCCCGTCCCCTCGCCTACCTCCGGGCGGGCCCGGAAGTGACGCTCGAAGATCTGCGGCTTGACGGCGTCGGCGATCCCGAGGCCGTTGTCGGAGACCCTCACCTCCCACCGGTTCCCGTCCTCCGACTCGGCGCGCTCGACCTCAATGTCCACCCAGCGCTCCGACTTCGCCGGGTCCGCGTACTTGATGGCGTTCGAGATCAGATTCACCAGGGCGATCTCGACGCGCGTGGGGTCGATGTTGATGCGGGGGAGCGGCTGCTTGACGCGGATCTGGACGTCGTGCCTACGTGCCTGCTCCCTCATCTCGCGCAGCACGAGGTTCAGGGCGGCCTCCAGCGGCTGCCATCCCTCGTACTGCTGGGCGGCCTCGACGAGGACGAGCGTGCGGATCTCGTCAAGGAGGTCCACCGAGCGCTCGATGCCGTGTCGGATGATCCCGATGTACCGTTCCCGCCGTTCCTCCGTCAGGCCGTCGCCGCCCTCTTCCAACATGCCGGCTCCCCCCGTCATCGCGTTGAGCGGCTGCTTCAGCTCGTGGGTGATGGTCTGGACGTAGTTCTCGAGTTGACGGTGGAGCTCCCGCTTCTGCTCGACTTCGGTCTTGCGGTAGATGCCGACGGTGAGGTCGGTGACCGCGGACAGCGCTTCGGACAGCCTGGATTTGATGCGTCCGACCTCGACGGGGTCCGCGTCACCGGGATACCGAGTCAGCGCTTCCTCCACACGCTCTCGGAGGAACCGTCCGAGGCCGTGGTATTCGTTCAGCAGCTCCTCGATGTCGACGCCCTGGTCGTGCCGGATCCGGCCGTGGGTCTTGATCGCGTGGAGCAGCACGCCGACCGCCTCGACGGGCCCGCGGATGGCTTCGCTGACGCCCCTGACCACGTCGGGGATGTGGTCTCGGATCGCGTCGCGGGGCAGCATATGGGAGGGGCGGATCGACCCTTCTTCGAGAATCCACTCGATCCATCGCTCGACGATCGCGTCGGCCTGATCGCGGAGATCGTCCGCGAGGTATTCACTGAGCTCCGGATGGTCCGTTTCCGCCATCTACGCCTCCCTCGGGTCGAGGAAAGCCGGATTGGATCGCCTCTGTTGAGTGTCACGCAAGTGCCAAGCCGTCGGCGCACCACGTGCCGACTCCGGGCATCCGATCCCGGCACTCTCACCGGCCAGGTCGCAGCGGTGGCCAGGCCTTCACGTCCAGGTGCCGAGCGAAGTGGCCCAGAGGCGGAGGGCCCGCCAACCGCACCCCGATCGGCAGGGCGATCGTGTTCTCTTCGATCTCGACAGAGGCGTCGAGTCCGTCACCGGTCCGTCTTGGCTGAGTGCATTACGCCGCCCGACCGAGCCGATCACGTTGATGAGGTAAGTGATCGCCGCAGTCACGATCCCGAAGCCCAGGACCGCCTTGGTCGGGGTGAGCGACTGGAGCACCGGGCTCAGGGGGGTGATGTCGCGAACGCCATGATGAACATCGTGACCCAGACGCCGAAGACGCTGGCCAACGCCAACGGCCCGGCCAGGGGACTCAAGACCGGCCGCAAGCGGGGAACATGGCGGCCCACGAAGCGGGTCGTGTGCCAGACCCCGCGGATGAGCGCGTGGGCGAGAGGGCCGTCCCGTTGCATGTGCAGCACGGTCAGGAAGACATCCAGGAGAACGAGGAGCGCGAGCAATGCTCCCACGGCGCTGACCGCCCAGCATGGCGCGGACGACCTCCTTCGACGATTTCGGATGCCGGGTATGTCGGCAAGGAGCGTCCGGATCGTCCCGCTCGGCGACCCTCTCGCCTAGTGGCGCATGCGCGGGACAGTCGGGCCACACTCGTCGCGTGCCTTGAACGCCTCGCGGCCGTCGGTCTCAGGGGGCTTCCTCCACCGCCTCGGGGTCCCCCTCGCGCTCGCTATTGCGCGTTGTTCAAAGGCTTTCGCGCTTCTGCCGCCTCGCTGGGAACCGGGTCTGGGACCCATCGCCTGTATGGTCCCCTTCTTGCGCTACCTAAGTCCCTACCGCTTCAAACGATGCGAACCAGGGGGGTCAAATGGTAGATCAGCACGCACCCGCCGGCGGGCAATCCGACGGGGAGCTCGAAGCCGGCGCGCGTGAGAAGGCCGATCGAGCCAGAGCTACGGCGAAAGAAGAGGCGAGAGACCTGAAGGCGCAGGGCAGGGAGGTTGCCGACCAGGTCAAGCACGCCGCCGAAGGGGAGATCGATCGTCGGTCGACCAAGCTCGCCGACGGCCTCGACTCGGTGGGGCGCGCGATGCGCTTGGCGGCCGAGGACCTCGAGGGCGAAGGCCAGGACTGGCTCGCCGACTACACCCGCCGGGCTGCCGGTCAGGTGGAGCGCATGACCCGGTATCTCCATGCCGAAGACGCGCCCGCGATGCTGACGGACCTCGAAGACACGGCCCGGAGGAATCCGGGAACGTTCCTGGGGACGTCGTTCGCCGCGGGTGTCGCCGCGGGCCGGTTCCTGCGCTCGTCCCGTCCCGAGCACGGACGTGGTCGGCAACGCGCACAACGCGACGAGGCGTATCGGGGCGAGGGGCGTGGTCATGCTGCTGAGGGCGGCCTGGATCAGCTCGATCGCGGTCCCACCATCGGCGGCGTCCAACAGCAACCGGGTATGTCGAGTCATCCCACCGCAGCCACCTCGTGGGACGAGCATCCGACGCCACCTGAACACGAGAGGAGGCGCTGATGGCACGGCACCAGGATCGGAACCAGGTCATTACCGGGAACGGTGAGACGCAGCGATACCTCCAGCCCGCGGATGACCGGTCCCTGGGTAGCCTGATCAGGGAGCTCGGCGACGAGGGTAGCCACCTCATTCGAGAAGAGGTCCAACTCGCCAAGACCGAGCTCCGGGAGAAGATCGAGGTCTACGAGCGCAACACGGTGAAGATGGTGGTGGGCGGCGTCATGCTACTCGGTGCTTTCTTCGTGCTGCTCGTCGCGGTGAATCGTGGCCTCACCGTCCTGCTGGGCCAGTTCATGACCGCGGAGGTGGCGGTCTGGATGGCGCCACTGATCCTCGCGCTGATCGCGGGGGTGACCGGCTGGAGCATGACCCGCAACGCGCAGAGCGAGATGAAGCGCGAGGGTCTCACTCCGACCCAGACGATGCGGACGCTCCGCGAGGAGAAGAACTGGGTCCAACAGCAGGCACGGAAGGTGCAGCATGGCTAAGCGACACGATCACCGGAGCTCCGAGGAGATCCGGCGCGACATAGAGGGGACGCGCACGGAGTTGCGCGAGACGGTCGTCGCCCTCGAAAGGAAGCTCTCTCTGGGGCAGGTCGTCGACGAGGTGTGGGGGCGTGTCGGCGGCCGCCGGACGGCCAGGGACGCGGTCTCGAATCTCGGGGACACGATCCGGGACCATCCGGTGCCGCTGGCGCTCATGGGCCTCGGCGTCGCGTGGTTGGCCGTCGACAAGGCCAAGGGGGACCGGGACGATGTCGTGAGTCGTGGAATCGGTCCGGGGACCTACGGCCGCGCCGAGGGACGGGTGGGGCCGTATCGAGGTGACGTCGTCCACGAGTCGACTGAACCGTCGTCCATGGACAAAGCGAAGCACAAGGCGTCGGAAGCGGCCGAGAAGGCCAAGGACAAGGCATCGGAGATGGCGAGCAAGGCGAAGGGCCTCGCGTCGGATGCCAAGCGCAAGATGAGCGACGCCAAGGACAGCTTCGGATCGTCGGACGACGAAGAGTCGGGCAATGGCGAGGCCTACGCATGGCGCGAGGGCGATGAGGGCGACCGGATGTCGGACGCCGCGGGCGAAGCGGCCGACCGGGTGCGTCATGCGGCGGACCGCGCCCGAGAAGGCGCCCGGCGCGGTGCCGAGAGGGTCAAGCATGGTCTACGCTCCGCCATGGACGAACAGCCACTGGCGCTGGGCGCGGTGGCTTTCGGTCTCGGGCTGGCCAGCGGACTCGCCGCGCCGACGACGAGATGGGAGGATGAAACCATGGGTGCGGCCGCCGACGCGGTGAAGGAGGAGGCGGGATCCCTGGCAAAGGATGCGACGCGGGACGTAAAGCAGGTCGCGGCGAGTGCGGCGTCCGCCGCGAAAGACGAAGCGGGACGCCAGACCGGGCAGCCGAAGGATGCCGCGAGCAGCGTCGCCTCCGAGGCCGCGAAGGAGGAGATGCGCGACCGGGGTCTCGACGCCGCAGACATGAAGGCCCGCGCGAAGAAGTCACGCGAGCATATGGAAGAACGCCTCACAGACTAACCGGCAACGGGCCCAGCCGGGGCCGGCTCTTCGGGTCGGCCCCGGCCGCACGGTCCGTCGCCTTGTGACAGAATCGTCCCCATGACCAACTCCTTGATCTCCCCCAAGCGACTCTCCAGACAGCGGCTGCTCGACCGTGTGGCTGAGCTCGAAGCGGAGTTGGCACGCCTACGCATCGGCGTCCGGGATGGACCGTGGGCGCCCGAGGGCGACGCCGGCGGTGCCGTCCTTACGGGCGGCGGGGAGCAGCAGGACCCCGCGATCGTGAGGGCCCGGCTCGAGCGAAGGACGCTCGAAGCGATTCTGGATTCGAATGAGGACTTCCTCTACCTCATCGACCTCACGGGCCGTTTCACGTACATCAACCGCGCGCTGCTCGATTTCTGGGGCATCGATCTCTCCGAGGCCGTCGGCAAGAACTTCCACGAGCTCGGCTATCCGAGCGAGCTCGCCGGGCTGCACCAGCGACAGATCGAGCAGGTGATCGCGACCGGACGCCCGATCCGTGCGTCCAACGCCTATGAAGACACCGAGGGCGAGACGGGAGATTACGAGTATCTCTTCGCGCCCGTGCTCGACGGGGACGGCCGCGTCGAAGCGGTCGCCGGTGTGACGCGGGAGGTCAGCGAGATCAGGAAGAACCAGGCTGAACGGGAGCGGTGGCTGCGCGAGACGGCCGAGGCCCGGGCCGCCGCGGAGGCCGCGGAGCGCCGCCTCCAGAACATCCTCGACCAGGCCCCCGCGCTGGTGGCCGTGACCGAGGGTCCCGAGCACCGGTTCGTGCTCGCGAACCCCTGGATGGAGCGCGTCGTGGGGCGAGGGAAGCTGGCGGGGAGGACGGTGCCCGAGGTCCTTCCCGAGCTGGAGGCCCAGGGCGTCTTCCGCATCGTGAACCGCGTGTTCGCCACCGGCGAGCGATACTCGGCCACGGAGACGGGCATCGACTGGCCCCGCGAGCCCGGCCGTCCATACGAAGCATGGTACAACTGGGTCTGCCAGCCTCTCTTCGACGGGGAGGGTAAGGTGATCGGCATTCTCCATCATGCCGTCGATGTGACCGAGCAGGTCCTGGCGCATAAAGCGGTCGAATGCGCCAACGACACGCTCCACGATACGGAGGTCAAGCTGAGCTTCGCGCTGGCGATCGCGAACCTGGGCGTATGGGAGCTCGATCTGACAAACGAGAACGCGTGGCGGGACGAGCGACACGACGAGATCTTCGGCTATGCTGAGCCTCGTCCCGATTGGGGGCTCGCGGCGCTGCTGCGGCACGTGGTGCCCGAGCATCGCGACCGGGTTTCTGCCGAGCTCGCTCGCTCGGTTCGGGCGGGAAAGCCCTGGGACTTCACGTGCCGAATCATCCGGGCCGACGGGGAGGAGCGGTGGATCGCGGCGCGAGGAGAGGCGGTCCTCGACCCGCGGGGCGACTCTACGCGGCTCATCGGCATCGTGCGCGACATCACGGACGAGCGCGAAGCCGAGGCCGAGCTCTGGGCGGCGAAGGAGGCCGCGGAGGCCGCCAACCAGTCGAAGAGCGATTTCCTCGCGATAATGTCGCACGAATTGCGGACCCCCCTCAACGCGATCAGCGGCCACGCCGACCTGCTCCGGATGGGCATCTATGGTCCGGTCACCGAGGCGCAACAGAAGGCGCTGGCCCGGATCCAAGACAGCCAGCAGCACCTATTGGGGCTCATCAACGAAGTGCTCAACTTCGCCAAGCTCGAAAGCGGTAGTGTGCATTACGACATCGGTGACGTCAGCATGCACGACCTCCTGGCCGAGCTGGAGGGCCTCGTGGAGCCGCCCGTGAATGCCAAGGGGCTGAGTCTGGAGATCGCCGAGTGCGAGCCGAACCTCATGGCGAAGGCGGACGCGGAGAAGTTGCGGCAGATCGTGGTCAACCTCGTGACGAACGCTATCAAGTTCACGGAGGAGGGTGGGCACATCGCGCTCAACTGCGAGATCGAGAAGGACGTGGTCCAGGTCTGCGTGGAGGACACCGGCATCGGGATCCCACCGGACAAGCTCGAGATCATATTC
>Ga0326597_10006478_pt1 | contig 16027 bp, 13 predicted proteins | sample RVTome_12_FD_203789 | JGI IMG/M metagenome (GOLD analysis project Ga0326597, IMG submission 203789) | Soil microbial communities from uranium-contaminated site in the Upper Colorado River Basin, Wyoming, United States - RVT100D185 | ecosystem: Environmental > Terrestrial > Soil > Contaminated >...
GGCCAGTTCATGCTGCCCTCGCTCCCGGCCGGCTCCTACACTCTCCGTGCGATCGGGAGCGGGCACCTCCCCTCCGCCGCCGAGCACGTCACCGTGCTGCCCAACCGCGATTCCCTGTTCACCCTGAGCCTCATCCCGGTGGGCGAGAAGCAGTCGGGGCCCGAAAATACCGCGAGCGAGAAGCACGACCGCCCCGAGGACGACGCCCTGCGCGAATGGCGGTGGCTCCTGCGCCACAAGCGGCGCTCCGTTCTCGAAACGGCCGCGCACGAGACCGCTCCCGCGGACGTCGCCGCCGCGACGAGCCTGGCCGCACCCACCCCGAGCTACGACTCGCTCGGGGCGCTCGCCGGGCGCGTCGAGCTCATGGCTCTCTCGACCGGCAATGGAAGCACCACGACGCCTGTCGATCCCGGGGGCCTCCCCACGGGCCTGGGCGCGCTGAAGCTGCACGGTCGGCTCGCCGAGGGCGTGCGGTGGAGCCTGGGCGGGCTTCTGGCCGAGACCGAAGACCGCTCCTGGCGCATGGCCGCGGAGTTCGTCCTCGAGCCCGGGGGCGGGCACGAGATCCAGACCGGGGCCGGCTACGGGGCTGGATACACCCGAGCCCTGTTCCCCACCGAGTCTCCGACCTCGGCGGACCGCTCGGTGGGCGCCTTTTTCCTTCGGGACCGCTGGCGGGTGGGCGAGCGCCTCACGACCTCCTTCGGCGCACGCTACACGTACATCGGTTTCCTCTCGAACCCCCACCACGCCGACGCGGTCGTTCAGATCGAGTTGCGCGGCGACGACCCGGCGACGGTGCTCCACGGGTCGATGGCCACGCGGACCCTGGCGCCCGGCGGGGATCTGCTCACCCTTTCGACCGCCTCGGCGTCCCCCGCCATCTCGTGGGCGCGGCTGGACGACGGAATCGAGGCGTCGCGGACGCTGAGCTACGAGCTCGGCGTCGACCGCTCGATCGGGAAGGGCACCGTCGGCGCTTTTGCCTTCGGTGAGCGGACGCGCGATCAGCTCTTCACCGCTTTCGACGCCACCGAGGCTCTTTGGGTGCGCAACGTCGGCGCCGTCGGCGCCCAGGGCATCGGTGTCCGTGTGGGGCGCCGCATCGGATCGGTCTTCAGCGGGACGGTCACCTACACCTTCGGACGGGCGTCGCACCCGGTCTGGGCGCGCCGGAGCATCGACCCGCTCGGCTTCGAGGACGCCCAGTTCCACGACCTGGTGGCCCGGGTCGAGACCTTCATCAGCTGCACCGACACCCGGGTCTCCGCGCTGTACCGGCTCAACGCTCTTTCTGAAGAGAGCGAGATGCTCCCCTCCCGCTCGGGGGGAACGACGACCACTCGCTTCGATCTCCAGCTCACCCAGGGGCTGCCGTTCCTCCAGCCTCTGACGAGAGCGGACTGGGACCTGCTGGTCGCCGTCAGCAACATCTTCTACGAGGCGTCGGAGGGTGGTTTCCTCGACGAGCTCATGGTCCAGGAACCGCCAACCCGAGTGGTGGGAGGCATCTCCGTCCGCTTCTGAGGTTGGGCTTGGGGGGGCGTGTCGCCGGGTGGGGCCAGAGGTGGTGGCCCCATTTTTTGGGTGAACCGAGCAATCCAAGCCCTTGGTTTCCCATCCGGTACGCTGGATTCAATGCGAGCGGGGACAGGCGAACCTGCTGAAGAATCAGGCCTTTCATCTCGAACGGGTGAGCCTCGGCCGGCATGTCGCTTGCAGGTCTCCGACGAGAGTCCGGCTCCCGACTCCCGGACGATGCGCCGCTCCATGACCCGTCGCCAGTCCAAGAACGCTGTGGTTGTCCTCGTCGGGGTGGCACTCGGTGCCCTGGGGGTCTACAACCTCGTCCTGAAGGCCACCTGGAGCGTCATGGACGACGGCGTCTTCTGGGTGTCGGCTCCCCAGGGCGTCGTCGCCGCCCGCATCGCCCACGGCCATCCCGGGGACCGTGCCGGCGTCCGGGCGGGCGACATCCTGATCGCGGTCGACGGCCGTGAGGTGATGAGCTCGTCGGCGGTCGAGGCGGTCCTCGCCTCCCACCGCCCGGGCGACCGCATGACCTACACGCTGCTGCGGCAGGCCGAGCGCCGCCAGCTGGACGTCCGGGTCCGGCCCCTGCCCAAGGGGAACGTCTCGGCGTTCTACTACCTCTCGCTCGTCGGGTTCTTCTCGCTCGTCGTGGGCACGGTGGTGATGCTCCGGCGTCCTCCCGATCGTGCCTCCCTGCATTTCTACGGCATCTGTGTCCTGTTCTTCCTCGCCTACTCGATCTCCCACACCGGCCGTCTCGACACCGCCGACTGGTCGCTTCTGTGGATCGACCTCCTCGCCCGCCTGTTCCTGCCCGTGGTGTTCCTGCACTTCTGCCTCACCTTCCCGGAGAGACGCCTCAACGCCCAGCAGCTGTGGCTGGTCCCCGCCCTGTACATGCCGGCTCTCGTCCTCGCCGGTGCGGTGGCCATGAGCCACGCGCTGGGGACGGCGGGAGAGGGAACCGACGCCTTGTGGGGCATCGTGAACACGATCGACCGCACGCAGCCTCTGTACTTCGCCGGCTTCTTCGCCATGGCCTTCGCCGTGCTCGTCGGCGCCTACCGGCGCACGCGGAGCCTGACTGCCCGGCGCCAGATCAAGTGGCTGGTGTGGGGAACCGGGGGAGGCGTCGTCCCCTTCCTCGCCTTCGAGGCCCTGCCCTTCGCGCTGGGGAGGCCGACGGGGCTCGCCATGCAGCTCGCGGGCTACGTGCCCCTCGCGCTCGTCCCCCTCGCGCTGGCCTACGCCGTGGTCAAGCACCGGCTCATGGACGTGGAGCTGATCGTGCGACGGTCCCTCGGCTTCCTGCTCGCGGTGGCCGTGCTGGTGGGCGTGGCGCTTCTCACCGTGGGTCTGACCGACGTGCTCTGGGAGGAGCCGCAAACGACGGTCATCGCGCTCCTGAGCGCGGTCGTGGCGGTGCTGCTCTTCACGCCGGTCAAGAGCCGCGTGCAAGAGGCCCTCGAGCGGCTGTTCTACCGGGAGCGCTACAGCTCCCGCCGCGCCCTCGTGCGGATGTCGGAGGACCTGAACACGGACCTCGACCTCGAGCGGATGAGCGAGCGGCTGCTGGAGGGCGTGGGGGCGGCGATGGGCCTCCAGGAGATGGCGCTGTTCCTGCCCGCAGGCGAAGCCGGGCTCACCCCCTTCCGTGCCCGGGGGCTGCCGCGCAGCGAAGAGATCCGCCTCGATGGCGCGAGCCTGCTCGAGCGGCTGGAGTCGGGACAGGCGGTGGACGTCGAGTCGGCTCCCGACGATCACCCCACGATGGCCCGCCTCGGGTTGGGGTGGCTCTTCCCGTGTCGCGTCAAGGGCGAGCTCATCGCGGTGCTGGCCGTGGGTCGCAAGGACGGGCTCGACCCCCTCAACAGCGAAGAGGTCGACATCCTCAAGACGCTGGCGGCGCAGGCCGCCACCGCGATCATGAACGGACGCCTGTACCGCAGCCTCCACGCCAAGGCCGACGAGCTGCGCGAGCTCAAGGACTACAACGAGAACATCCTCGAGAGCCTCGACTCCGGGATCGTCGTGCTCGGCCTCGATGGTCAGGTCGCGCGCTGGAACCGCGCCATGGAAGCGCTCGACGGCCGGCGGCGAGACGAGGTGCTCGGACGCCCCCTCGAGGAGGTCCTCCCCGCGGCGTTCCTCGACGCCCTCCGGGGATCGCTGGTCCTCGGCAACCAGGGCGAGATCGCCCAGATCTACAAGCTGCACCTGCCCGCCGCCAACGGCCGCAGCCTGATGGTGAACGTCTCGGTGGCGCCCTTCCAGGCCGGTCCCGCCGAGCGGTGCGGGACGATCCTGATCCTCGACGACGTGACGGCCCGGGTCCGCCTCGAGGAGCAGCTGCAGCACACCGAGAAGATGGCCTCGGTGGGGCTCCTGGCCGCCGGCGTCGCCCACGAGGTCAACACGCCGCTGGCCGGGATCTCTTCCTACACCCAGCTGCTGCGGGGCCAGCTCGACGAGGCCGATCCCCGCCAGCAGCTGCTCGAGAAGATCGAGACGCAGAGCTTCCGCGCGGCCAGGATCGTCAGCAATCTGCTCAACTTCTCCCGCTCGAGCGGCACCGAGTTCGAGCAGATCGACGTCAACAAGGCCCTTCTCGACGTGCTCTCCCTCGTCGAGCACCAGCTCGACGGCTCGCGCATCCGGCTGCGTCGCGAGCTCGCCTCCGACCTCCCCCCGGTCCGCGGCAACGAGAACCGCATCCAGCAGGTGTTCTTCAACCTCATTCTCAACGCGCGCGACGCCATGCCGCGGGGGGGCTGGCTGACGCTCGTGACCTACGCCGACGCCGACACGGTGGTGGTGGAGGTGAAGGACACCGGGCACGGCATCCGCCAGGAGCACATCCGGCGGATCTACGATCCGTTCTTCACGACCAAGGGCATCGGGCGGGGGACGGGGCTGGGTCTGAGCGTGTCCTATGGAATCGTGCAGGAGCACGGAGGCGCGATCTTCGTGGAGAGCGCGCCGGGGAAGGGGACCAACTTCCAGGTCGCGCTGCCCGCCGTCGTCCTCTCCGAAGCCGTCCAACAGGGGTGAGATGAGCCAGGAGTCGATCCTCGTCGTCGACGACGAGGAGGTGATCCGAGATTCCCTTCATCAGGTCTTGAAGGGGGCGGGGTACGACGTGTCCCTCGCCGAGAGCGGCAAGGACGGGCTCGCCCTTGCCCGCAAGGGCTCCTACGCCGCGGCGATCGTCGACATCATGCTGCCCGAGATGGACGGGCTGGCGGTGCTCGAGGAGCTCCGAAAGCTCGACCCCGAGCTGGTCGTCCTGATGATCACCGCCTACGCTTCGGTCGAGACCGCCATCGAGGCGATGCGCAAGGGCGCCTTCGACTACGTCGCCAAGCCCTACAAGCACGAGGAGTTGCTCCACATCCTGAGGAACGGCCTGCACCAGCGCCAGCTGCAGGACGAGAACCGCCAGCTTCGCTCCGCCCTGCGCGACCAGGGCCGCTTCATGGAGATCGTGGGCAAGAGCGAGAGGATGGTTCAGGTCTTCCAGCTCATCGCCCAGGCCGCTCCGGCGCGCTCCACGATCCTCGTGGTGGGCGAGAGCGGGACGGGCAAGGAGCTCGTGGCCAAAGCGATCCACGCCCACTCTCCCCGCACGGACAAGCCGTTCGTCGTCGTCAACTCGGGGAGCCTGCCTCACGACCTGCTCGAGTCGAACCTCTTCGGCCACGTCAAGGGTGCGTTCACCGGCGCCGTCTACGCCAAGAAGGGCCTGTTCGAGCTGGCGGACAAGGGGACGCTCTTCTTCGACGAGATCGGCAACATCCCTCTCGAGACCCAGGCCAAGCTGCTGCGGGTCATGCAGGAGCGGGAGTTCATGCGGCTGGGAGGCATCGAGACCCTCAAGGTCGACGTGCGTGTCGTCGCCGCGACGAACATCGACCTGCGACGGGCGGTGGACGAGGGACGGTTTCGCGAGGACCTCTACTATCGACTCAACGTCATCGCCGTCCCGCTGCCCCCGCTGCGCCACCGCAAGGAGGACATCCCCGCTCTCGTGCAGCACTTCATCGACAAGTACTCCCGGGAGAACAGCAAGGGAGTCGAGGGCGTGACCCCGGAGGTGATGCAGACCCTGCTGGACTACGACTGGCCCGGGAACGTGCGCGAGCTCGAGAACGTCATCGAGCGCGGAGTGGTGCTCAGCACCGGCCCCTTCATCGGCAAGGAGCTGGTCCCCGAGAACGTGCGCAGCAGCCCGAGTTTCCACATCCCCCAGGTCGCCGTGCCCCCCGAGGGCATCAACCTCCGTGAGGTCATCGCGCACTTCGAAAGACGCCTCATCGAATCCACCCTCGAGGCGACCGGAGGAGTGCAGAAGGAGGCCGCCCGGCTTCTTGGCCTCAAGCCCACGACGCTCAACGAGATGATCAAGCGGCACAGCATCCTGCTCCCGCGAGACCGGGAGCGGCGGGCGGCCCCGGGAATGGAGACGGCCTCGGCCAAGACGACTCCGGCCTGAGCTTGACAGGACCGGGTGGTCGCTGATAGCCTCACATCCCTTAATTGGCAGAAATCAAGAGACTTAGCGGAAGAGGTCCTGCCTTCCACTATGGCCTTCCAGGGCTCGCTCGCTGAGCTGCACCTTCCCGACATCATTCAGCTCGTCAGCGTGAGCGCAAAGACCGGAGTCTTCCACCTCACCGACGGGCCGCGCCGGGGCGAGATCTTCCTTCAGGAAGGGCAGATCGTCCACGCCATCCTCGACGACGAAGTGGTCGGAGAGGAGGCCATCTACTCCCTGGCGATCTGGCGACAAGGGGAGTTCCGCTTCGAGGCCGGGGTGGCTCCATCCCGCCAGACGATCCAGAAGAGCAACACGAGCCTTCTCATGGAGGCCGCCCGACGGCTCGACGAGTGGAGAGTGCTGGCGAAGAAGATCCCCTCCGTCGACCTCGTTCCCGAGTTCGTGATCCTGGAGAACCGGGAGGGTCAGATCAACCTGAACACCATGGAGTGGCTCCTCCTGTCCAAGATCGACGGCCGGCGCAGCGTGCGAGCGATCGCCACCGCCACCGGTCTGTCCGCTTTCGACGCCGCCAAGCTCCTCTACGGCCTCGTGGCGACCGGGCTCATCCGGCTCAAGGAGCCCTCGGGAGTGGGACCGGTGCGCCCCGTCCTCCCCGACGTTGCCCCGCCCACCACGCCCGAGGTGCCGCCGCTGCTCGCCCGGCTCGCCCGGGTGCAGGACGAATGCGCGGCACTGCTCGGCCCGGCCGGCGAGAGCGTCGTCCAGCGCCACATTCACCGGGCCCGGACGGAGATCGAGTCGGGGGCGGGGGTCGAGGCGGTGGAGGGGGCGGTCCAGCAGATCTCCCGCGCCGCGGCCGTCCTCAAGGGCAGCGCCGTGGCCGAGACCGTTCTCGGTCTGCTCAAGGGGTTGCGCTAATCATTCAATGACCCCCCACCCTGTCCCTCCCCACGTAGGGGGAGGGAACACCTCTGGCTCGGTCCCTGTCGACCCCGGGCGACGGGATCGACAGGGACCGCTGGCCGGGTTCCTTCCGCGGCTGATCTCAACGTGGCCTATCGGATTGCGGCCGCCATAAGTGACCGCCAGCGCTCGATCACGACCTCCCAGCGGTAGCGCTCGCGCACGTAGGCGCGGCCGTTCCCGCCCATCGCGGCGCGGAGCCGCGAGTCCCGCAGGAGCAGGTCGAGCGCTTCGCCGAACTCCTCGGCGTTCCCGTAGAACAGAGCGGCGTTCGACCCGAGGCAGTGGTCCTTGAGGACCTCCGAGCGCTCGTTGACCAGGCCGGGAGTCCCATGGGCCAGCGCCTCGAGGAGCACGATCGACAGGCTTTCGTAGGGGCTCGGACAGACGACCACGCAAGCCCCGGCGAGCGCCGCCTCCTTCTCCTCATCGGGGAGGTAGCCGAGGTACCGGACGCCGGGCTGTCGCAGGTCCTTTAGCGCCATCCGGCCGATGAGGACGAGCTCGGGGACGTTCTCGCGGGCGGAGCGGAAGTGCTCGTAGAACTCCAGCATCTGCGCACAGCCCTTGCCCGCGTCGATCCGGCCCGCGTAGATCAGATAGGGACCGGTGATCCGGTGGCGGGTGCAAAACCCGGCGACGTCGGGAGCCGCCGACACGCCGACGCCCATTCCGGCCACGGTCGCCGGGCGCTCCCCGAGCGCAAAACGCCGCCGCACGAGCCGCTCTTCGGCCGGCGTGAGAAAGGCGAAGGCTCGCGGAAGAGCGAACAGCTCCCGGTACACGTCGAAGCGAAGCGGAGGCTCGTCGTGAGCGGTGGGGACGAGGACGGAGCGCGCCCCGGCCGCCTTGAGGCCCCAATAGGTCGGGTAGTACAGGTACGTGAAGAAGACCACCACCTCGAAGCGAGCCGCCTCTCTCCCCAGGGCCTCGACGAGCCGGGGAACGCAGGGGCCCTGCCGCCGCAGCCACTCCCGCTCGTCGTCCGCGGTGTGGGGGCGGTCGTAGAGGGTGTCGGAGAAGGCGTTGAAGGCGTCGAGGTCGCGCTCTTCCTCCACCGGGAAGCGTCTGACCAGGACTCCCCGTTCCTGCGCTTCCCCCTCCGGCAGCTCGTTCCGCCAGGTGACGTAGTCGAGGGCGCACGTGGTGAAGACGCTGACGCGGTGCGACGCCACGAGGCGCTCCGCCACCTCCCGGGCGAGGGTCTCCGACCCCCCGGTCACCTTGGGGCCGTAGCGCTGGACGACGAACGCGACCTCGGGGCGCGCGGCGCTCACAGCGCGTCCAGAAAGCCACGGAGGGCCGACTCCACGGCCGCGGGCGCGAACGCGGAGAGGCGCCGGTCCTGTCCCGCGAGGACGGGGGCGCGCAGCGCCTCGTCGGTCGCCAGGAGGTGGCCGAGCTCGGCCACCTCGGGAAAGCGTTTCTCCCGGAACTGGACGCCCGCCCCAGAGAGCGTGTGCGGCACCGCCGCCGCGGCGTGGGCGAGGATGGGCACTCGCATCAACATGGACTCGACGAGGGGCACTCCGAAGCCCTCGTGCTCGCTCATCGACACGAACAGCCTTGCCGAGGCGTAGCAGGCGATGAGCTCGGCATGATCCACGTGCCCGAGGAAGACGACCTCGCCCGGGGTGAAGCCCTCCTCGTAGGCGAGCGCCTGGAGGGCCTCGAAGTAGCCGCGCCCGCGCGGGAGCTTACCGACCAGCAGCAAGCGGAGATCGGGGGAGAGGAAGCGCTTCCAGTAGCTCGCGAGGCGGATGAGGTCCTCCGGCCGCTTGTTCGGGGCGAGGCGGCCCACGAAGAGCACGTTCGTCCGTCCGTCGTCGAGCATCCGGCGCAGCACCGGTGAGGGCGGCTCCCGATAGCGCTCGAAGTCGAGGTAGATCGGAAGGACACCGGTCCGCGAGAATCCAAGGGACTCGAGCTCCCGGCGGTTGAACTCGCTGTCACCCAGGCCCAGGTCGACGTGGCCGGCCAGGGTGGCGAGCTCCTCCCGCCCGAGGGTGCAGATTCGAGCCATCTCCGCGTCCCACCCCACGAAGTACTCGCTCGGTGTGATGTTGTGATGGAGGAGGACGCGTCGTCCGCGGTGCTCGCGCAGCGCCGCGGTCAGGGGAGAGGGCAACGCGTAGTGGAGGATGACGGCGTCGTCTCGTGTCCCCGCCTTCCACTCCGAGAACCGCCGCCCGTCCCCCTCGAGGTCGGTGTCGAGCTCGAGGGCGTACACGTCGGCCACGTGGCCCCACGCGCGAAACGCGTCCCGCATGAGCCGGGCCGAGTCCCCGATCGCGTCCCCTCGGTGGAGGGTGGGTACCCACTGGTCGACTCTCACTGCGTCCCCGCGGCGCCCCGACCCCCGAGCACCGGGGCGAGGCGTTCCTCGAGCAGGTTGCCGAAGTCGGTGGATCGGATCCGGGCGATCGCTCGCTCCTGCGTCTCGAGGACCGCCCTTCGCAGCCGCTCGTCCCGAACGACGAGCCCGACGAGCTCCGCGACCTCCTCCGGGCGCTTCTCCCGCAGAAGCACACCCCCTCCCTGCAAGGTCTCGCGGACCGCTCCGGCGTCGTAGGCGATCACCGGCACCCCGAACAGCATGGCCTCCTGCAGGGGGACGCAGAAGCCCTCGTGCTCGGACAGGCAGAGGAACACGTCGGCGGAGCGGTAGTACGCGTAGAGGTCGTCGTCGTCCACCTGCCCGGTGAAGACGACCCCCTCGGTCCGCAGCTCCCGAACGAGCTCCTGCAGTCGGTCGAAGTACCGTTCGAAGCCACGGTAGTCGCCGACGAGAAGCAGGCGGCTCCTGGGCTCGACCCACCGCTGGTACGCGGCGAACGTCCGTACCAGGTCCTCGATCCTCTTGTTGGGAATGATCCGTCCGACGAAGAGCACGTTGGTCCTCCCGTCGTCGAGCTGGCGACGCACGACGGGAGAGGGCGGGCGGCCGTACCGACCGAGGTCGAGCACGATCGGGAGCACACCCGTCCGGGCGAAACCCGCCGCCTCGAGCTCGCGGCGGTTGAACTCGCTGTCCCCCAGGGCGAGCTCGGTCCTCGGGGCGAACGCGGCGAGCTCGCGCCGCCCGTGGTGACACAAGCCGGCGAGGTGCGGGTGGAAGCCGAGGAAGAAACGAGCCGGGGTGATGTTGTGGTAGATCGACACCAGCCGGTCCGGGGAGTGAAAGGCGAGGCGACCGGCGGCGCTGCCGATCGAGAAGTGGAACAGACAGACGGTGTCGGGTGAGGACACCTCGCGGTACTGCCACAGGGGCCGCGCGAGATGAGCCATCCGGGGATGCACCTTCTCCGCGAACACCGAGGACTCGAACCCCGCTGCCCGGAGGTGATCCTGGATGGCGAGCGCCTCGTTGGAGATGGCGTCGCCGTACGAGAGCGCGGCCAGGAGCTGGTGAACGTGGCGCCGCGGCCGGGCCGCGCTCATCCGCTGCCCCGCGAGCCTCCCCGCTCCTCGCCTTTGGCGAAGGACGCCACCTCCTCCTCGAGGGTCTTCTCGCGTCGGGCCAGCAGCTCGAGCCGGCCCGTGAGCTGGAGGTTGCGGCTCCGCAGCTCCTGCACCTGCAGGTTGAGCCGGGTGAGCTCGAGGACGAGGTTGTGGAGCAGGTGCACCTGGTAGCGGTTGAGGTCGGCCTGTCGCGACAGCGCCGAGATCATCGGACCGGGATTCCAGAACAGCCTCTGCACGGGCTGGAGCAGGCGACGCAGCTTCCGGAGCTGGCGGCCCGCCAGGCCCGGGCTCGAACGGTAGATGGACTCGGCGTCGAACGAGTAGTTCCACCGGGCGTCTCGGGACCTGAACTCGTCGATGAGGTCGCCCCGGATGTCGCCGGCAGCGAGGACGGCCTCCAGGCCCCTCTCCGCGACCTCCCGGAGCTCGTCCTCGGTATAGAGACCGGCCTTGCGCTTCTCGGCGATCCGATCGCGGATGAGGCGCAGGATCCGGTCGACGTCCAGCCCGTCGCTTTCGATCTCGAAGCTCATGCTACTGCCCGCGCGGAACGGGGAGGCCGGGAGCGGCGTAGACGATCACCGCCACCGTCACCGCCCACAACGCCACCGCCACGAGCAGAGGGCGGTCGGCGAGGAGCAGATCCGTGGGGCTTCCCCCCTGGTCGCGCTGGTGGACGAGGTAAAGATAGCGGAAGATGCCGTACAGCACGAAGGGGATGGTGAGGGCGAGGCGGTCGGTCTGGTACTTCTCCACCGTATCCGGCGCCATGGTGTAGAAGGCGTAGGCGGTGAGGCAGGAGGCCGTCACGACCGAGATCATCTGATCGAGGAGGTAGGGGCTGTACTCCGAGAGGATGCGACGATGCTCGCTGGCCGTCGCGTGGAGCAGCACCAGCTCGTGGCGGCGCTTGGCCAGTGACAGGAACAGCGCGAGGAGAATGGTGCACACCAGCAGCCAGTCGCTGAAGACGACGTCGATGGCGAGCGCCCCGGCGACGGCCCGCAGGACGAAACCGAGCGATATCGCGAGCACGTCGAGGATCACGACGTGCTTCACCCCCAGCGAGTAGGCGACGTTGAGGAGCAGGTAGCCGAGGGCCACGAGCACGAACCCGCGCCCCAGCCCGGTGGCGGCGGCGAGCCCACCGATGTAGAGGACGGCGACGGCGAGACGCGCAACCGGAAGCGGCAGCGCGCCGCTCGCCAGCGGGCGCAACTTCTTCTGCGGATGAACGCGGTCCTGTTCGAGGTCGGCAAGGTCGTTGAGGAGGTAGGTGGCCCCGGAGAGGGCACAGAAGATCACGAAGGCGATCCCCGCGGGCACGACGGCGTCGAGGTCGAACAGGTGCTTGGAGAACACCAGCGCCGCGAGGACCACCAGGTTCTTCGTCCACTGGTGGGGCCGGAGCGAGACGAGCAGCGCGTGGGCCAGGGTCATCGGCTTCCGGTCCGGCCGCACGACGGACGCTCGGCGGGCCTCCGCGCCCGCCGTCAGATCGTCGGGATCAGGACTGATAGCTGCGGACCGCCTCGTCTTCCGATTCGTACGTCTCGAACACGGTCAGCAGCTTGGTGATCGACAGGAGGTCCTCGATCTTCTTGGTGAGGTTCAGCAGCTTCAGCTTCCCGCCCTTGCGGCTGACGGTCGTGTAGGTGCGGACGATCTCGCCGAGACCGGCGGAGTCCACGTACGGAACCTCGGCCAGGTTGAGGAGGATCCTGGTCTTGCCCGAGTCGGCCAGCTTCGTCACGGCCTCCCGGAGTGCGTCGTCCCCCTCACCGATCAGGATCTTCCCGTGAAGATCCAGGATCACCACGTCACCGACCTGGCGCTCGACGATCTTCATTGCGGTATCTCCGTGTGGATAGAGTCGGTTGCGAAAAAGCGAGGCGTACGCTACCACGCCCGCTCGGGCCAAGTCAACGCAAGGGCTGGTCGCGCGCCCCGCCCCGGGGTCGGACGTTGACCGCGCGCCCGGGGAACGCGCGGATCAACGTCACGCGGGTGCGACCTTTCTGTGTTCGAAGCACTCCTTGCAGTACACAGGGCGGCCCTGGGTCGGCCGGAAGGGAATCGTCGTCTCCCGCCCGCACTGGGCACATACGGCGCTCGTTGCGACCCGTTCCCGCCCTTCGTGTCCGCTGCGGGAGTTGCGAGTGGCCTTGCACGTCTTGCAGCGCTTGGGCTCGTTCTTGAAGTTCTTGTCGTGATAGAAGAGCTGCTCCCCGGCCGTCCACACGAAGACCTCGTGACAGTCCACACAAACCAGGTTCTTGTCCGTGAACTCCATGGCCTCTCCTCGCGAGGCCCTGGGGACCGCCCCGGCTACGAAAGGGGGGACCTCAGTCGGCCTCGCGACGAAGCTTCTTCCGGTTCCGCTTTCGGGCCAGCGCCTGCTTGGCCCGGCGGCGATCGCCGGGCTTCAGGTAGAAGCTGTGCTTCTTGATGTCCTTGATGATGTCTTCCTGCTGGACCTTGCGCTTGAAGCGGCGGAGGGCGTTCTCGATCGACTCTCCCTCCTGGACCTTGATCTCGGCCAAACTGTCTACACCCCCTGACTGCCGTGGATTTCCTGTGATAGGAACGGGCATGTTCGTTGATGCCGGGGTGGGAATGGACGGCCCCGCCCCGTCTCAGTCGACCCATGATGCTAAGGCGGCCTGCTGGGGGTGTCAAGCAATCTCCGCCCGATCAAGGAGTTATGTTGCCTGACCCGACGAAACCCACCGGAACCCTGCACGTCGTGGCGACCCCTATCGGGAACCTGGAGGACCTGACCCTGCGGGCGCTGCGGGTGCTGCGGGAGGTCGACCTCATCGCCTGCGAGGACACCCGGCGGACGGGTGCGCTGCTCCGCCGCCACGGCATCACGACCCGGACGACGTCGTACTTCGAGCAAAATGAGCGCTTCAAGGGACAAAAGCTCCTGGCGGCGCTGCGGGCCGGCCAGAGCCTGGCCCTCGTCTCGGACGCGGGGACGCCGGGCATCTCCGACCCTGGCTATCGCCTCGTCCGTGACGCGCGAGACGCTGGGATCCCGGTGATCCCGGTCCCAGGCCCGAGCGCCGCCATCGCCGCCCTTTCGGTGTCCGGGCTGCCGACCGACCGCTTCCTCTTCGTTGGCTTCCTGCCCCCGCGCGCCGGGGCCCGGCGGCGGGCACTTCTGGATCTTGCCGCAACACCGTCGACGCTCGTCTTCTACGAGTCGCCGGTCCGGGTCATTGGCGCCCTCTCTGACATGATCGAGACGCTGGGCGACCGCGACGCCTTTCTCTGCCGCGAGGCCACCAAGGTCCACGAGGAGTACGTTCGCGAGCGCCTCGGGCAGATCCGCGAGCGGCTGCAGGGGCGGGACGGGGTCCGGGGCGAAATCGTTCTCGTCGTCACGGGAGCAGGGGCGGGTGTGGCCGCCGCCCCCGCCGGCGGTCTCGCGGAGGGCGCTGCCGACTCGACGCCCGAGGCACTGTTTGCCCGGCTGGCCACCGAGGGGCGCACGCGTCGCGAGGCGGTCAAGGAGGTGGCGCGGCGGCTCGGTCTGCCCGCCCGCGACGTCTACCGGCGCGTCCTGGAGAAGAAGGGCGGGGGGGAGGAGGCCTGATGCGTCGATCATCGACCCCCCAGTTGTTCATTGACCCCCCTCCCTATCCCTCCCCACGTAGGGGGAGGGAAACGCCGGTGCGCATCGGTCCCTGTCGCTCCCGGGGACGGGATCGACAGGGACCGCACCCAGCCCGCGTCCGGTGACTTGGCCAAGCCCTGTCCCCTTTCAGCGGCGGCATCATCGCCAGGGGAACTCGCGCCAGGGGAACAGCTCCTCGGGGTCGACTTTCCGCGCGGGGAAGACGACGGGCTTCATGAGCTCGCGCGTCTCGTGGGCGACGCCGAGCTCGTCGAGGCGGCGCTCGAGCTTCCGGGCCGCCGTGCGGTTCACGGCGATGTAGGCAGCCTCCGGGGCCCGCTCCACCTCCTCGCGGTACGCGAAGAAGTACTCGGTCGTCACCGGCCCGAGCTTGGCGGTGCAGACGACCCTCTCCGCGGAGAGGAAGTTGACGCGAGTGGCGAGAAAGAAGTCCGTGTAGCACCAGCGCACGCTCGCCGACTCGAGTGCGGCCACGAACCCTCGCCAGCGGGCGTCGGCGCGGAGCGTGCCGGGCAGCTGGGCGAGCGAGGCGGTGGCGCCGGCGGCCACGAGCCCGGCCAGCACGAGCCGCCTGTGGCCGCCCGCAAACGCGTCGCCGAGGAAGACCGGCAGGACGGACATGAGGAAGAGGAGGTACCGCGGGTTCCCGGGAACGTGCGGGAGCGCCACGAGCGCGATCGCGACGTTGAGGCCGGCGAAGGTCAGCAGCGTCGCGAGGGGCCAAGACCGCTCGCGCCAGGCTCGCCGCACCGCGAGAGCGGTGGCGACGACCGAGGCCACCACGCCCGCCCAGGCCCCGAGGATGAGCAGCCGGTCGATCGCCGGACCGTAGCCCGAGTCGTACCCCAGGAGCACGGGCCAGTGGTCGGTCACCATCGCGAGGAGCTTCTCGAAGGTCCCGCCGAGGAGCGCCCCCACTCCGGGCGTCCCGGCGCGCGCCTCGCCGGGCAGCAGGTAGCGAAAGGACAGCCACTCGTTCCCGGCGTTCCAGAGCAGACCCGGCGTGTAGCCGAGCGCCCACCCCGCGCCGAGGGCCACGAGCGACCGAAGGGAGCCGCGGCGCGCCACCAGCACGAAGACGGCGCCGAGGGCCGCCAGGTGGATGACGGCGAGGATGTGGCACCAGAAAGCGAGGCCGAGGAGCACTCCCGCGGCCAGAGCCAGGGTGGGGCGCCTCTCGGGCTCACCCGCGAATCGAATGCCCAGCCAGAGGGCCCACGTGCCCAGCGCCAGCACCTCGACGTAGTTGCCGTCGTTGCTGAGGCTGTAGCGCGTGAGGAAGGGCGGGCTGAACGCAGCGTAGAGTCCCGCGAACAGAGCGACCCGCGGCCCCGCGAGCTCACGGGCCAGGCGGTGCAGGCCGGCCACGTAGCCGAGGTAGAACAGCACCGAGACCAGGGCGAAGGCCCGAGCCGGATCCATCACCGTACACAGCGGCGCCGTCAGGTGCGACTTGAGGCTCCCGCTGTAGGGGACATGGGGAACGAAGACGGGGTGGGAAGTCCCGGCGCGCACATGGAGGGCCACGATGCCCGAGAGCGCGCCGTCCGGAGTGACCGCGGCCGCCGCCCCCCGGGTCACGATGGGGAGGCGAAAGAAGAAGGCGAGGGCGAGAACGAGAAGCAGCCCGAGGGCGGGGGCCTTCGGGGACGTCCCCCGCAGGTCCGTCCATCGTGCGCGGAGCCAGACGAGGGCGAGAACGAGCGCGAGCCCGGCGAGCGCGGCGGGAGCGACGGCCTCGAGCGCGGCCGGCCGCCAGGACTCCGCCGGATCGAACCAGCGCACGCACAGCAGCACCCAGAGGACGGCGGCGCCGGCGCCGGCCAGGGAGGCGCCGGCGGGCAGGCGCACGCGCGCTTGGTGGGGCTCGCCGGGGGAGGGCGCCATGCCATCCGGAGGCTAGCACACGCCACCGCCCC
>Ga0326597_10006479_pt1 | contig 16027 bp, 16 predicted proteins | sample RVTome_12_FD_203789 | JGI IMG/M metagenome (GOLD analysis project Ga0326597, IMG submission 203789) | Soil microbial communities from uranium-contaminated site in the Upper Colorado River Basin, Wyoming, United States - RVT100D185 | ecosystem: Environmental > Terrestrial > Soil > Contaminated >...
CGCCTCGAAGAGCTTGTCGTGCTGCGCCCAGTGCTCGACCTGGTTGCCGTCTCGATCCACCACGAAGAGGACGTGGTGGTAGCGCCGTTCCCAGCCCCGCGTCCTGGCCGGTTCGCATGTGGCGCCGAGCCCATCGTCGTTGCCAGTGGCGTTGCCGCGACTCGGCTGGAGCAGGGAGTACGGCGTCCAGGGCGGACTGCCCGCCGGCAGCGGCAGCTCGCCACGCATCGCCACCCAGATACGGTCCGGGGTCTCGGCGAACACGCTTCCCATCGATCCCCAGGTCCATCCGTCATGCGTCACGCCGTCGTCACCGTCCGGCAGCGGCTTCGGCCAGTTCTCGACCACCTCGTAGTCCCCGAATATTTCCTGTCCGCCCACCGGCTGTGTCGCGTTGGTGCCTGCCGACGAGGCTCCCGGATCGCTCATCTCGGAGCCGCCGCAGCCTACGAGGACCGCACACCCCGACAAGACCCCCACCGATAGCAGCGTAAGTGACCATCCTCGTACTCGCATGTATGCCTCTCCTTCTCCCGTCGTTCCTGGGGCGCCCGCAGCCTGGATGGGCGTGCGTCGATTTCGGCTCAATTGTATGCCAAGCATATCTATCCTGACCGCCCCCATCCCTACAGCGACTCTCCTCAACTGTGCCAGAGTACGGCGGTCGGGCTCGAAACGGTCTCATGACAGAACGAGCGGCGATTCTAGCGGACTTCCAGCGCGAACGGAAGGGCCGTTCGATGATGGCCACGCGCGATGCGCCTGCCAGCAGGCACGGACGCCGCTCGCCGAATCCGCGCTGATTTCCTAGAAATGTCGTGGAGGGCCGGGGGGGGACACGTGCCTGTTTGGCGAGCCCGTCAGGGGGACGCCAACTTGCCTGAGTTCCCCCGGCGAGACCGCGCCGAGCGGTGCGACGCGTGGTGAGCCGGGGGGGAATCGAACCCCCAACCCGCAGATTAAGAGTCTGCTGCTCTGCCAATTGAGCTACCGGCCCACGAAAGACGGATTGTATCTCATGCACCGCGGCCATCTCGCGAGGCGGAGTGGTGCGCCCGACAGGATTCGAACCTGTGGCCTTCGGCTTCGGAGACCGACGCTCTATCCAGCTGAGCTACGGGCGCGTGGATACTGGCCATTCGTGATTTACGATTCGTGATTTGCGATTCAGGCATCCAGGCGTCGCCAATTCGCCAATCGCGAATCATCATCACGAATGGCGTTGGTGCGCCCGGCAGGACTCGAACCTGCGACCTACGGATTCGAAGTCCGGCGCTCTATCCAGCTGAGCTACGGGCGCAGGACGCGCATCATACCACGCACCCCGCGACCTAACCCAACCACGAACCACGCGAAGCGCCGCCACCGGATCAGGCAAGAAGCGCGAAGCGCTCTCGTATCGTTCGTGCACTTAACAGGCGTACCTCATGGAGCCCGCGACGGGCTCCTGCCTATCGGTACACGTCACGCCGATGGGCGATCTTTCGCACGGTGACGACACTCGTATCATCATCGACGTCGTACACCACGCGCCAATCACCCTGACGGATCCTGTATCCGGGAACGCCGGTCAATTTGATGGAATCGTGAGGAGATGGCTCCACGGCGAGTGACAGGACCTTCTTGACGACGCGCTTCAGATCCGGCTGCGGGATCTCTTTGAGCTCCTTTTCGGCGCTCCGTTTGAATCGGATGTCATAGCCTTCCGGCACGCTTGAGATCCTTCAGCACAGCGTCGAAGCTCCGGCTGGGTTCGCGCTCCCGTTTCCTGAAATCGCGGATGTCCGCCTCATCCTCTCTCAGGCTCTGACGTAATGCATCGTTGACCAGAGAAGAGAGAGTCTGGTCCGTCTGGGCCGCCTTGAGTTTGACGGCACGCAAGAGGTCGTTCTCGACGTAGAAGGTGGCTTTGCTCGTCATGCGTCACTGTCCCCGAGACATCGTACTGGCATGCTGGCATGCTGGCAACAGAGAACCCTCTGGAATCGTGTCCGGACGTTGATCGACCGGCATCAGCGACTACGCCCTGGTCGCCGGTTCGGGACGGACGAAGTGCGGCTCGATGCCGATCGGGGACAATGGGGCTGTCGAGGGGGTGCACATCGTCGGCGACGTGCTCAAGCGGCAGGTCGTCGGCGAAGCGCGGTTCACGTTCTAGCGCGACCTAACCCAACCACGAAGCGCACGAAGCACACGAAGCGCCGCCAACGGATCAGGCAAGAAGCGCGAAGCGCTCTTGTGTGAGGGAATGGGGTGGGTGACGGGTCTCGAACCCGCGACTTCCTGAACCACAATCAGGCGCTCTACCCCTGAGCTACACCCACCACGAGGCAAAAAACAAGTGTAACACTTGGAGCATATGGAACACCCAACGGTCATCCGTCCCGCCGACCATGCCGATTGGCGCGCGGACAAGATGGGGAAGAGCACTCTGTACCAATCGGCGCGGCTCCTCGTGGGCTTGAACGCGTTCGAGCCGGGACAGGCGCACGCCCTGCACGGGCACGAGGGGATGGACAAGGTGTACCAGGTCATCGAGGGAGCCGGAGAGTTCCTCCTCGACGGTCGCGAGCTGCCGATGCAGGCGGGGGATCTGCTGGTGGCTCCCTCGGGCGTCCCCCACGGGGTCCGAAATACCAGCGCAGGGCGGCTGCTCGTGCTCGTGTTCCTTGCGCCCTCGCCATAGGCCATCACGTACCACCCAGGCGCCGGTGAGTCATCGTGTGATCACGTGAGCCGGCCAGCTTTGTGTTGTGCTCCTCGCAGACAGCGGATACCGTACGTCGATATGACCGAGCAGTCTCGCGCCACGAGCGCCTGTGTCGACTTCATCACCCGCGCGCGGTGGCAGGACGTCACGCCAGAGGCGGCGGACCTGGCGAAACGGTGCGTCATCGATGGCCTCGGCGTGGTGCTCGCCGGGTCGACGACGCAGGGCAGCACGATCCTGCGCGACTACGTCCGCCGTACCGACGGAGGTGCCGAGGCGACCGTGTTCTCGCGCGACCTGTTCCGCGCGTCGGCGGCGTCAGCCGCACTCCTCAACGGTGCCAGTGGCCACGCGATGGACTGGGACGACACGCAGCTCTCCACGAGCGCCGATCGCATTTTCGGATTGTTGACGCACCCGACGATCCCGCCGCTCGCGGCGGCGCTGGCCGTCGGCGAGCGGATTCGCGCGTCCGGTCCGCAGTTTCTGGAGGCGTTTCTCACCGGCTTCGAGGTGGAATGCAAGATCGCCGAGGCGATTCATCCCAATCACTACAAGAAAGGGTTTCACTCTTCGGGCACGATCGGAACGTTCGGCGCGGCGGCAGCGACGGCAAAGCTGCTCCGTCTCGACGCTGACGCGACCGCCAACGCGATCGCGATTGCCGCGAGTCTGTGCGCCGGCATCCGGGTGAACTTCGGCACCATGACCAAGCCGCTGCACGTCGGGCGCGCGGCGCAGAACGGGGTCTTTGCCGCGGAGCTGGCGGCAGGCGGCTTTACCGGTGGTCGCGATGGCCTCGACGGCCCGTGGGGCTTCTTCGAGGTGTTCAGTGCCGGTGGTGGCATGGATGCCGACCGGATCGTCGGCAGGCTCGGGAACCCGTACACGATCGTGAGTCCCGGTGTGTCGATCAAGCCATATCCATGCGGCGTGCTCGGGCATCCCAGCATGGATGCCATGCGCAGCCTTGTGACAGCGCACGATGTGCAGCCTGAGCAGATCCGAGCCATTCGGCTGCGCGCCGGGTCGAATATTCTGAACCCGCTGCGCTATCGGATCGCGCAGAGTGAGCTCGATGCCAAGTTCTGTCCCGCGTTCATGCTGTCGGCGATCGCGCTTCGCCGCAAGGCCGGGATCCACGAGTTCACGGATGCCTTCGTGCGCAGCGCTCCGGTGCAGCAGATGATGGTCCGCGTCGAGACGATTCTCGATCCGGAGATCGAGGCGCGCGGGTTCGACAAGATTCGCAGCATCGTTGAAGTCGATCTGGACAGTGGAAGGTGCCTCGCCCAGGAAGCGGATGAGCGCTATCGCGGCGGCCCGGACCGGCCGTTCACGCGTGAGGAGCTTCACGAGAAGTTCACCGACTGTGCGGACCTGGTGCTTCCCGGAGAGGCGAGCGCCGAAGCGCTGCGCGTCGTCGAGTCGCTGGAACAGGCGGACGACATCACTGCGCTCGTTCGGATTCTGTCGGCAACCGGTGCGGATCGGCGCGACGAGTTCTTCGGGGCCGCTGATGCGCCACTTCTCGCCTAGACATCTTGGGCCCATGAGGCCGGAAGACTGGCCATCCAGAACCCTGGAGGACGTGTGAGAGACACGATACGGAACATGGCGCTGGCGGCTGGCCTCACGGCCGTCACGCTGCTCGGGGCCTGTGTCGTGGCACAGACTGCGCCGGCGGCGGGACAGGGCGCCACGCGCGCGGACATGATGCAGAACGAGCGGGACAATCTCGAACTGCAGCTGGTCCCGCCCTTCGAGGCCTTCGACAGCCTCTATTACGTCGGCGTCGGCTGGGTCGGATCCTGGCTCGTGACGACGACCGAGGGATTGATCCTCATCGACACGGTGGACCGGCCGGCACACGTCGATCACCTGTTGGATGGCGTGCGGAGGATGGGCTTCGATCCGGCAGACATCAAGTACGTGATCATCACGCAGGCCCATGGGGATCACTACTTCGGGGCCGCGCGGATCCAGCGGGAGTTCGGCGCCCAGGTGGCCATGGGCGAAGGTGACTGGCTGGCCGTCGAGGCGCCGCCGAGCGGAGGGATCGGCGCAAATGCGCCTGAGACGCCGCGTCGGGATATTGTCCTCGAGGACGGCCAGATGCTGACGCTGGGCACGACGAGGCTGAAGTTCTGGTCCACCCCCGGTCACACGCCGGGCACGACATCGGTGGATTTCACGGTGTTCGACAACGGGCAGCCGCACCGCGCGTTTCTCCTCGGAGGCGGCGCTCCCGCGCGCGGTGTGCCGGCGGCAGAGCAGTTCCTCGCGAGCATCCAGAAGGTCGAGAAGCTTCAGGACGGCGTTCAGGTGCGCATCGTGAATCATCCCTGGATGGATCCGCAGTTCTGGGATCGGATGGATCGCCTCAGGGCACGTAGTGCCGGCGAGTCGAATCCCCTGGTAGACGGGCAGGCCTTTCGCTCGTGGATTCAGGAGGTCAAGGCGTCGGCTCAGAAAGCCCTCGACGAGGCGCGGGCCGAGCCCAGTGAGGTGTCAGCGCTCTGACAGCGGTGACGTGGTGCCGTTTTTAGGTGACCGTCCAGCGGGCAACGAGCGCGGTACGCGGTCGCCCGTGCACGGCCGCAACGGCGTCATTGCCACGAGCCAGCCGCTCGCGTCCGCCGCCGGGTTGCAGGTGCTGCAGGCAGGCGGAAATGCGATCGATGCGGCGGTGACCGCGGCTGCCGTCCTCGCGGTGGTCGAGCCCACCATGACGGGCATCGGCGGCGACGTCTTCGCAATCGTCCACGACGCGAAGACGAAGACCCTGCGCGGCTTGAACTCGAGCGGCAGGGCCGGCTCCAATGCGACTGCCGACGCCCTCGTCGCCAAGGGCATCACGCACATGCCGACCGACGGCGTGTACCCGGTGACCGTGCCAGGTGCGATTGCCGGATGGGCGGCGTTACTCGAGCAACACGGCACCATCACACTGGCGCGCGCGCTCGCGCCGGCGATCCGCTACGCCCTCGACGGTTTCCCGGTGTCGGAGATCATCGCGAACCAGTGGGTCGACGGTGCCGAGAGACTGTCGGTGGACCCTGCCGCGGCTGCGGTCTTCCTGCCGGGAGGTCGCGCTCCGAAACCGGGTGAGATCTTCAGGAACCCTGATCTGGCGCGGACACTGGAGCAGATCGCCAACGGGGGCCGGGACGTCTTCTATCGCGGGCTCGTCGGCGCGGCGATCGTCGCAGACATCCAGAAGCGGGAGGGGTCCCTCACGGCGGCCGACCTCGCGGCGCATCACGCTGACTGGATCGACCCCATCAGCACCAACTATCGGGGATACGACGTCTACGAATTGCCGCCGAACACACAGGGGTTCGTGGCGCTCGAAATGTTGAACATCCTCGAGGGCTACGACGTCGCGTCACTGGGCCACAACAGCGCCGACTATCTGCACCGGCTCGCCGAAGCCAAGCGCATCGCGTTCGCGGACCGCGCCGCGTACCTGGCCGATCTCCGGTTTGTGCCGCCATCGACGCTGCAGGCACTGATCTCCAAGGACTATGCGTCGACGCGTAGACGGGAGATCGACCTCGCGAGGGCGGCGTCAGGCTACAACCCAGGCGTGTTTGGCGGTATGGTCCCAGACGGCACGGTCTCCGGCACCACGGCCTCAGCCGGCACGCCACCCGGCAGTGTTGTAGATGGCACTGCCTTAGATGACACCGTCTCGCGCGACGTCTCGTTCGACGGCCGCGACCACGGCGACACCGTGTACCTGGCGGCCGCCGACGGCGAAGGCAACGCGATTTCGTTCATCAATTCGCTGTTTTCGTCGTTCGGATCCGGCGTCGTCGTACCGGGGACGGGCGTCCTGCTGCACAACCGTGGAGCCGGCTTCACACTGGAAAAGAATCATCCAAATCGCCTCGCGCCGGGAAAGCGACCACTGCACACGCTGGTGCCGGCGTTCGTCATGAAGGATGGGAGACCGTTCATGCCGTTTGGCGTCATGGGCGGCGACAACCAGGCACAGGCCCACGTCCAGATCATCGTCAACATTGTCGACTTCGGAATGAACGTGCAGGAAGCGGGCGACGCCGCGCGCGTGCGTCACGGCGGCGAGGGTTTCGCCGCCGAACGCGGCATCGGGGAGGCCGTTCGCGCGGCGCTCAGGCAGCGCGGCCACGTGATGATCGACGGTCGCGGGGCGATGGGCGGGTATCAGGCCGTGATGATCGACCCGGTCACCGGCGTTCTCATGGGCGGATCGGATCTGCGGAAGGACGGCCTGGCCATCGGCTGGTAGCGTGGCAAGCCGGGTGCTCGGCGCGGGTTCGTGCTCAGGCCACGTCTGAACCTGAGCACGAACCGAGTGGGCGCGCGCGGATCCGAGGTCGTGATCTTCGTGATCTTCCTGGTTCTACGTCTTCAGGTGCTGGTTCCAGAGCGCGATCGTGCGCTGCCACGCCACCGCGGCCTGCTCCTTGTTGAAGCGGGGCGTCGTGTCGTTGTGGAACCCGTGCTGCGTGCCGGGATAGGTGAACTGCTGATAGCTGATCCGGTTCGCCTTGAGCGCCGCCTCGTAGGCCGCCCACCCCGCGTTGATGCGCTCGTCGTCCTCGGCGTAGTTGATCAGCAACGCCGCCTTGATCTTCGGCACATCCTCCGCGCGCGGCTGGCCGCCGTAGAACGGCGCGCCGGCGTGCAGGTCGGCGCCCAGTTCCACCGCCAGGTTGTTGACGACGCCGCCGCCGAAGCAGAAGCCGACCGCGCCAAGCCGCCCCGTGCTGTCGGGCCGACCTTTCACGTAGCGCGCCGTGGCGATGAAATCCGCCATCATCTTCGGCTGTTCCAGCTTCCGCTGCATCTCGGCGCCCGCTTCGTCGGTACCCGGATAGCCGCCGAGCGACGTGAGCGCATCGGGTCCGATCGCCATGAAGCCGGCGACCGCCGCGCGGCGCACCACATCCGCGATGTGCGGGTTCAGGCCGCGGTTTTCGTGGATGACGATGACCGCGGGAATCCGGCCGGTGGCGCTGGCTGGGCGTGCCAGCAGCGCACTGATCGTGCCGTAGCCGGCAGGCGACGGGACGTTGATGCGCTCGGTCGTGATCCGCGCGTCATTCTCCGGTACTTGGATCTGCGCCTCGGCGTAATTCGGGCTCAGCGCTTCGAGGATCCCGACGGCCGTCATGCCGCCGACGGCGTACTTGGCCGTGCCATCGAGAAAGCCACGCCGGTCGATCAGGCCATGGACGTACCGATCGAACAGCTTCCAGACTTCGGGGTTCAGGTCTTTCGTATTCAGCTCACTCATGTCTGCCCTCCAGGACGTCCTGGCCTGAGTGCGAGGGGATCGCCAGGATATTTTCGGGAGCATACCATGAGGGGATTTCCGCGTTGTATGCTCCTGAGTAGTGCACGCGCTGCTGGTGTTTGTCGCTGCCGTGATCGCCGGCGGCATCAACTCGGTCGCCGGTGGCGGCTCGCTCGTGTCGTTTCCGACGCTGATCTGGCTGGGCGTTCCCCCCATCAACGCCAACGCCACCAACACCGCTGCCATGTGGCCAGGCACGATCGGCAGCGTATGGGGCTACCGCCGGGAGCTTCGCGGCGTCGATCCGCGCGTCTACGCGTTGATCGTGCCGAGCGTCATCGGCGGCGTCGCGGGCGCGGTACTGCTGTACCGCACGCCGGAGGTCGTCTTCGATCGCCTCGTGCCCGTCCTGATTCTGTTTGCCACGTGCCTCTTCATGGCGCAGGAGCCGCTTCAGCGGCGGTTCAATCTCTCCGCCGCACACGCCGCACGGTCGCACTGGCTGTCATGGACAATGGTTTTTCAACTGGCCGTGGGACTGTACGGCGGCTACTTCGGCGCTGGCATCGGCATCCTGATGCTCGCGGCGCTCAGCCTGATGGGGCATACCGACATCCATCGGATGAACGGACTCAAGAATCTGCTGGCGACGTGCATCAACGGCGTTGCCGCGGCGTACTTCGTCTACGCGGGCCTCGTGATCTGGTCCGACGCCCTGGTGATGGCCGTCGGCGCCATCGTGGGGGGTGTGGGCGGCGCCCACATCGCGCGGCGGATCGGCCGCGATGCGGTCCGGCGCGTCGTGATCGTCGTTGGATTCGTCATGGCGCTCTCGCTGATGTTGCGATTGTGACGCGCAAGGTCGCCCGCGGGTTCCAACGCAGAACCAGGAACGCGGAACGCCGGGCGGTGCGTCACGTTAGGATGTACGGGTGACCACCGGACCAGCGCCGCAGGTCGATCTGTCGCGCTTCGTGGAGTTCAGTCGGGCCCAGTGGGCGCGCCTGCGGGCGTCAACCCCGCTACCGCTGTCGGAGGCGCAGCTTGGCGGCCTCGTCGGTCTCAACGAGCGGGTCTCGCTCGACGAAGTCGCGGACGTCTACCTGCCGCTGTCGCGTCTCCTCAATCTGTATGTCGGCGCCACGCAAACCCTCCACGAGGCGACGGCGACCTTCCTTGGCTCGGTGGCGCCGCGTGTGCCATACGTCATTGGACTCGCCGGGAGCGTTGCGGTGGGGAAGAGCACGACGTCGCGCATCCTGCAGGCATTGCTCGCGCGGTGGCCCAGCCATCCCCAGGTCGATTTGCTCACCACCGACGGATTCTTGTGGCCTCGGCGTGAGCTCGAGGCGCGCGGGCTGATAGAGCGCAAAGGGTTTCCGGAGAGTTACGACGTACGGCGCCTCGTGCGGTTCATGGCCGACCTCAAGTCCGGCGCCGCTGAGGTCTGTGCGCCGGTCTATTCACATCTGGCCTACGACATCGTCGAAGACGAGTTTCAATGCGTCCACCAGCCCGACATCGTGATCGTCGAAGGATTGAACGTGCTGCAGACGGGCACCGGCCGCGCTCCCATGTTCGTGTCCGACTTTTTCGATTTCTCGATTTACGTGGATGCGCACGAGGCGGATATCGAGCAGTGGTACGTCGAGCGCTTTCTGACGTTGCGTGAGACCGTGTTCCCTGACCCGTCTTCATACTTCCATCGGTACGCCTCGTTGACACCGGACGCGGCGACCGAAAACGCCCGACGGGTGTGGCAGACGATCAACCTCGTCAACCTGCGAGAGAACGTGTTGCCAACGCGCGAACGCGCCCATCTCATCCTCGAGAAGGGGCGCGACCACGCGGTACGGCGCGTGAAGCTGAGGAAACTGTAGAGGCTGGTCGCCCGCGCGGGCTGACTGCCTGCGCGCTACAGGTGCTCGTCCAGCCAGACCGCCCATCGTCGAAAGGCCTCGCCCCGGTGCGCCACGCGCAGCTTGGCGTCCTCCGTCACCTCTCCGAGCGTGCGTCGATAGGGCGGGTAGTGGAAGATGGGGTCGTAGCCGAATCCGCCCACGCCGCGCGGCATGTCGGCAATGTCCCCTTCAATCGTGCCCGTCGTTTCGTACACGATCGTCCCCGCCTGCGCCACGGCCAGCGCGCAGATGAAACGTGCGCTTCGCGCGCGCGCCGGCGTCTCGGCGAGACGCCTGTAGATTTCCGAGAACCGCTCGGAATACGTCGCGTCGGGACGCAGAAACCGGGCCGAATACACTCCCGGCTCGCCGTCGAGGGCGTCGATGACCAGGCCTGAGTCCTCGGCAACCGTGTAACGGGGGCGGGGCTGCGCGGGCGCGAGATCCGCCCCCGCCATGGCGTCGTAGTACAGCGCCTTGAGGCGCGCGTTCTCGGCGAAGGTCGTGCCAGTTTCTTCCGGCTCCGGAACCGGCGTCAGGTCCCGCAGCGTCATGATCTCCACAGGGAGGCGGCTGAGGATCCCTCGGATTTCACGCAGCTTATCCGGATTGGTCGTCGCGACCAGGAGGCGCTCCATCGGAAGGGGAAGACGCTATTTATTGAGGATGTGCCCGACGAATTCCCGCTGCAGCGCGATGAGTTGGCGGATACCGGTATCGCCAAGGTCCAGCAGGCGGTTCAGCGCTTCGCGCCCAAAGGGCACCGCTTCCGCTGTCCCCTGGAGTTCGATGTAGAGCCCGCTGCCCGTCTGGACGATGTTCATGTCAACGTCGGCTTTGGAGTCCTCGGAATATGCCAGGTCGAGCATGGGCTCGCCTTCGACAATGCCGACGCTCGTGGCCGCGACGTAATCCTGTACCGGCATCGTGCGAATCACTTCGCGCTCTCGCATCTTTTCGAGCGCCAGCACGAGCGCCACGAACGCGCCGGTGATCGACGCCGTCCGGGTGCCCCCATCCGCCTGGATGACATCGCAGTCCAGCGTGATGGTGCGCTCTCCCAGCGCCTCGAGGCGTGTCACCGTGCGGAGCGATCGCCCGATCAACCGCTGGATCTCCTGTGTGCGGCCGCCGACTTTTCCTTTTGTCGATTCCCGCTGCGAGCGCGTATTGGTGGCGCGGGGGAGCATCCCGTACTCGGCGGTCACCCATCCCTTCCCGGTGTTGCGCCGGAACGGCGGCACCCGGTCCTCGACGCTGGCGGTGCAGATGACTTTCGTCTGTCCCGCTTCGACGAGGACGGATCCCTCAGCGTGTATCAGGTAGTTGGGAGTCAGGCGGGTCGGGCGGAGTTGTTCGGAGAGACGACCATCGGCACGCATGCCCTCACTGTAGTTCAAACAGCGGACTCAGCGCGCCAAGAGAGACTGGCAACCAGTCACGGGCTCGGGGCCAGCACCTCGTCGATTCGCGGGATATCAAGGGCAGGGCCCGTGGCTGGTGCCTGGCGCACGAGCGACAGGTTCTGTTCGAGCGGCCGCCGGAGGTCGACATGACCCGCCAGGGTGTCGGTCTCACGGCCATCGATCAGGATCTGCACCCGCTGAATCGTCGCCAGATTGGCGGTCACGGCATGGACGATCGCGTAGACGGTCAGGAGTTCGGCGAAAGACCCTCCCGGGTGACGAGAGGTCGCCTCGAGGCTCAGGTCGACGAACGCGTCGCCCCGCTCGGTCACGTAGAACGCGCGGAGCTGCGTCCCCTCAGGAATGACCGATGTGTACGGCGGCGGCGCGCCCTGCAGCTGCGCCGTGAGAATTTCGCGGCCCTGGGGAACCAGGCCTTCCGCGAGCGCAACATCCTGGCGGACCGGGACCAGGGCCTGGCCGTCCGTGGAGCTATAGAAGAGCGTGGCTGTGATCTGCGGCACATCAAGAAGCGCTGGCGGCTCCGAGACCGCCTGAGCGGACTCCGGCCGAATCCCGATCAATTGATCGAGACCGCGATTGACGGCCCAGGCCAGGAGACCGACCAGCAGGATCCCGGCACCGGTGAGGATGTACTGGCGCCTGATCACGGGGCGCCCCGTCCTTCGAGATAGGCGCGAAAGCTAACCACGGCGTCGTACATCGCCTGCGCCAGGGAGTTCTGATAGTCCTCGGAGAGTGCGAGCTGTTCCTGTTCGGGGTTGCTGAGGTACGCCATCTCGATCGAGGCAGCCGGCATGTCCACGCCGGCCAGTACGCGGAGCGGCGCGTCCTGTCGCGGCCGGCGGCTCATCACCACGCGCGCGCGCAGATACTCCTCGAGGATTCCGGCGAACACCTCAGACCCGTCCACGTGTCGTGCCTGCGCCAGGTCCCATCGGATGAAGTCAATGGTGCGCCCTTCACCCCCGAGAACGGGGAGGGCCACGGCTTCGCTTGCGGCTGCGCGCCTGGCATCCTCGCCCTCGCGGTCGAGTCGCAGGTAAAAGACCTCAGCGCCCGCGACAGTCGCGACGGGGGCGGCGTTCATGTGGAGGCTGAGAAACAGGTCGGCCTTGCTGTTGTTGGCGAGGGCCGCGCGCTCGTCCAGGAGTACCGCCCGGTCGTCCTCGCGGGTCAGGATCACCCGGATGCCGAGCCGCGTCTCAATGAGCGTTCTCAGCCGCCGCGCGACGTCAAGTGTGATCGCCTTTTCTTCTGTGCCACGCGCGCCACGCACGCCCACGTCGTTGCCGCCATGGCCGGGATCGATCACGATGGTCCGCAGCAGCGCACCGGATCTGGCCTGGAGCGGCACCGTGATCGCCCCGGCGGATGGCGCGACAGCGGGCGGCGCAATAGCGGTTGGCGCGGCGGTGCTGGAGGGAGCCGCCACGCCCGCGACGCCGATGGTGATGCGGGTGATCCCGTCCACCTCCGTGGGAACGGCGCGGGCGGCGCCGGCCAGTCCGGCCAGCACGATAGCCACGGTGGTCGGCTGATCGTCCTGGCGCATTTGCTCGATGAGCCCGGCGCCGTCGGGGGGCAGCCCGACATCGAGCGCGTCAGCGTCGATGCGTACGAGAAGCCGGCCCGCCTCCGTCGTCACCGACACAGGAGCCGCGGGAGAGATCTCGATCGTGGCTCGTGTCGGCGGGCCTGCCGAGTCGATGCGGCCCGTGACGCGCGGTACTCGGAGATCCCCCACGATTAACAGCCTGGAGACCACTCGGAGGACGATCGGCACTTCGTAAATAGGGGCCAATGCCCGGGGGAGCAACTCGAGCGGCACAAACCAGCGGTTGCCCAATCGAGCAGCCGGAGAGGGGAGCGCGATCATCCGTCCGCTGACCGAGGCCATCGGTTGATCGTTGGAGATCACGATGATCTGGCCCCCGTACGTGATCGTGATCCCGCCCGCCAGCGTGTCTTCGCGAACGGTCGCCTGGAACAGTGCCGCGACCTCGTCCAGGGCGATCAGCTCCCGGCCGTTCAGTACGATCGTGGGAACGGCACGTCGACCTTCACGTGAGAGAAGGGTCAGTGGGGTCGCGGGTGCCGTCCCCTGCGCCTGCGGCAGCGAGGCGAGCAGGAACACGAGGACGGCGAGGGAGAAAAGGGCCGTGCCTCGCACAGTTCAATCATCGCACGAACCCGAAAACCAGCCGTGCTAAGCTGGGCGAACCCCACGCCCCGCTAATGGGAGAAGCCTTCGTGGCAGGAGGAGCTTTCGTGAGACGCACACTGCTGGCGGTGGCGGTCGCGACCGTCATGGCGGCTATGCCCGCCGGAGCCCACCATTCGTTCGCGCGCTACTACCTCGAGGATCAGTCGATCACGATTGAAGGCGAGGTACATGAGTTTCAGTACCGAAGCCCTCACGCGATCCTTGTATTTGCGGCCCGGACTCCAGACGGAGGGACGCGGACGTACGAAGCTGAGTGGTCGAATCCCCGGCGGCTTGGCAGCCAGGGCGTCGATGAAGGCACGTTGAAGCCTGGCGACTTCGTCCTCGTGACCGGCAGCCCGGGCCGCGCCGGTTCAGAACACAAGGTACACCTCAAGGGTATTCGCCGGCCCGCCGACGGCTGGTCGTGGACGGGTCGTCGTCGCTAGAGGCCGGACCAGGCGCTGTACCTTTTCCCACGGAGCTGGCAGATGCGCAATGAACTTCTCGGCGTAGTCGCCGCTGCGGCCGTGGCCGCGGGCGCGATCGTGGCGGCCCAAGCACGTCTTCTGGGCCAGGAGTTTCCATCCCTGGCGCCCACGCCACAGTCGGTCTGTCCCGACAACAACCCGCTCGTGATTCGCCCCTGCGCGCTCGAGCAGGCGAAGACCTTTCAGCCGTCGCGGACGCCGGACGGCAAGCCGGACCTGTCGGGATACTGGCGCGGGTCGCAGGTGCCGCACGAGAGCCTGGAAGCGCACGTGCAGACTCCGGATGACAACGGTGGTCCGAGCGCCGTCGTGGATCCGGCTGACGGCAAGGTGCCCATGCAGGCATGGGCGGAGGTGAAGCGCCGGGAAAACCGAGCGAAGTACATCGATCAGAACGCGCAGTGCTTCCAGTCAGGCGTGCCGCGACACCTGTACATGGGCTCCTACCAGTTCCTCCAGACGCCGACTCGTCTGGTGCAGCTCTCGGAGGAGACCAACGCCTATCGCAATATCCTCATGGATGGGCGGCCCCATATCGGCAAGGACATCGTGCTGTGGCAGGGCGACTCGCGCGGGCGGTGGGAGGGCGACACGCTCGTCGTCGAAACGACGAATCAGAATGGGATGCCCCGCCTGGACCAGCAGGGGCGCTTCCTCACGGACGCGGCCACCGTGGTGGAACGGTTCACGATGTTCGAAGTCGACTCAATCCTCTGGGAAACCACCATCACCGACCCGTTCGTGTATACCCGGCCCTTCACTCTCGCGCTGGCGCTGCGCCGCAACGTGCAACCCGGTTACGAGATCTGGGAGGAGTCGTGCTACGAGGGCGAAGCCAACGCGGTGCATCTCCGCAATCTTGGCTACCGGAACTACCCGGGGTTCTCGTCGGAGGACGCTCGGAGGGCCAAAGAGGCGTACGAGCAGTTCATCAGGAGCGCCAGATGAACATCAGACGTCTTGTTGCCGGTTTCACGCTCACGATGCTAGGCGGTCTCGCCGCCGACGCGCCGGCCCATCACTCGCTCACCGTCGAGTTCGACATCAGCAAGACCGTGACGCTCACCGGCGTCATCACCGAGATGCGGTGGACCAACCCTCACGCATGGCTGTATGTCGACGTCACGGACGAACAGGGGCGAGTGCGAAACGTTGCGGTCGAGTTCGGCAGTCCGAACTCCCTGTACCGCCGCGGCTGGCGCCGCGACGATCTCCCGCCAAGCAACACGGTCACCGTGACCGGGTACCCGTCGCTCGACGAGTCGCCCCGCATCAGCGCCACCGACGTCACGTTGCCCGACGGGCGGAGGCTTTTCGCCGGCGCGGCACCCTCGGCGGCGCAGTAGCAGACACGAGGGGAAGGTGTCCGTGAAGAATCATGTCATCGCATTCGCGGTCGCGGCATCCGTCACCGCGGCGGTGTTGGCGTTCACATCCCTGAACGCCGCTGGCCAAACGCCAACGGATGCGCCTGCGTACCGCGCGCCCCGCACGCAGGCGGGGCAGCCGGATCTACAGGGCATCTGGCAGGCGGTCAATACCGCCGTCTGGAACATCCAGGACCACTCGGCCGAGCTCGGCGTGCCGGCCGGCGCGGGTATCGTTGAAGGCAACGAGATTCCGTATCTGCCGCTCGCGCTTGCGAAGCGAGAGGAGAACCGCCGGAATCGGTTCACCCAGGATCCGGAAGTGAACTGCTTCATGGTGGGGACCCCGCGCATCAATTACATGCCCTACCCCTTCGAGATCGTCCAGACGCCGACGCAGATCACCCTCCTCTACGAGTACGTGCACACGTCCCGGCACCTGCGCCTGGACAGCGAGCACCCCGAAGGGGCGATTCAGTGGTACATGGGCGATTCCCGCGCCCGCTGGGATGGGGAGACGCTCGTTGTCGACGTGAACCACTTCACCGATCAAACCTGGTTCGATCGCACGGGGAACTACCACAGCGCAGACCTGCACGTGGTCGAACGCTGGACGCGCACCGGGCCGGACCATCTGTGGT
>Ga0326597_10006480_pt1 | contig 16027 bp, 20 predicted proteins | sample RVTome_12_FD_203789 | JGI IMG/M metagenome (GOLD analysis project Ga0326597, IMG submission 203789) | Soil microbial communities from uranium-contaminated site in the Upper Colorado River Basin, Wyoming, United States - RVT100D185 | ecosystem: Environmental > Terrestrial > Soil > Contaminated >...
AGATTTTTGGTTAAACAGATTACTGGAACAAATAAAACATCCAATGATTGTTGTATCAGATGCAAGATTTATTAATGAAGTTGAAGGATTAAAAAATAAAGGATTTATAACATTAAGAATTATTAGAAATGAAATTAGAAGGGAACAAATTGGAATTGAGCATAGAAGCGAAACCGAACTTGATACATATAATAAATGGGATTATATTATAGAAAATAATGGTTCTCTTGAAGAATTATATGAAAAAGTAAATTTATTTCTACATATGTTTCAAGTAAAAAGAGAGTATCCAAATTTAATGGAAAAAATTGGTAACTTATAAGTAGTATCGATACTTTTATATATTATTCCATTAATTTAAATATATTGAAATGAATTCCTTCATTTCAATCGCCTCCAAAAAAGGAGTAATTACTGAGTGAACTATAACAATGCTTCATAACAGTTATGGTTTTAAACGGAATTTAAAGAAGGTGTAGCAAAACCTTAATTCGACGGCTCGCTATTTACTCCAACATTATATTTTAAAAATACGAGGTAAATAATATGAGTGAAATAACAGATTTAATAGAAGAAATTAGAAGTCTTCAAAATCAATTAAGTGCTATGAATAAATACTATGCTCAAGCAGTAACAAAAACTTTAATAACAAAAGAAGAATTACAAGAATTAAAAGATATAATGAAATTGATTAAAGAAGAACCAGTAACAAGTAAAAAAATAAAACAAATAAAAAATAAAACAAATGAGGTAAAAACTAAAAATGGCAGACGCAAAAAGTAGATATGAGATAGTTAACGAGTTAACTGAAAAGAAAACAGGTATATTAGATACAATTACAAATTTGAAGAATAAAGTTTCAAATAATGAAGCAAATATTTCTCAAACAGAAAGAAACCAAGATAGAGAAGCAAAATCATTAGCTGAAAAACATGCAGAACACTTGGAAGATATTAAATTTGCACATAAAGTATTAGAAAAAAATACTAATACACAAATTGTTGAACTTGAAAAGAAAGTTACTGCATACAATGACGCTATTGAAAGTATTAAAGCAATCAGTGGTGGAATTGACTCAAAGAAAGAAGAATAAAATCTTCTATTTTATGGGGAGGAATGTTGAAATTACAATCTAAGAATCCAATCTGGGCAGTGCCCTCAACTCTTAATCAAAATGGAAATATTAGAAAGAAAATTGGCTCTTAAGCAGGTTTAAATCCTGTCCTCCCCACCACTTATTATGAAGGATATAGTATAGTGTTTGACGAAACTTGGACAAATACAAGACCAGTCTGTGGTCAAAATGTTGGTTCGAATCCAACTATCCTTCTTTATTTTTACAGAGGTAATATATATGAAAAATGAAACACCAGAACAAATAATGAAACGATTAAAAGATATGAATATAAATAAAAAACCAACCATGGAATTTATTAAAGGAATAATATATTTTTTAACTTTAATTACCATAGTTGTTACTTTAAGTATTTTTGGAGTATGGTTGATAACTCTTTTATGGAATTGGTTAATTACAAGTATCTTTGGATTAAGAGAAATAACAATATTAGAAACCTTTGGATTATTAATATTAATAGTATTATTTAGAGGAATCAATATAAAGAAAAATGATTAAGACATACCATGAACGTATACTTATTGTAGATGGAAAAAATTATTTTCCATTAAAAGATGTTTTAATTTTTGATATTGAAACAGACCATAAAGATAACAGTAAAATTTCAGCAGAGAACTGTGGATTTAAAATATGGGGTGCTTATAGTTATAAGACTGGAACCGCTAGTTATGGTTATGAAGGTAATCATGCTAAAGAGTTGCAAGACCTTATTAATAATCATAGAATAATTGTTGGTCACAATATTAAAGATTTCGATATTCCTATTCTTGAAAGAGATTTAGGAATTTCTTTTAGAGGTAAGATACCGTTTGATATACTTGAAGTCCTTAGAAAACCACCAAGTAAATTAGAAAAGGAAGCCTATTTAAAGAAAGGTAAAAGAGCACCAACTGGTAAGGGTAGAAGCCTTATTATAGGTGAAGCTTTACAAAAAGGAATGAAAGATAATAGATTTCCAGATTTTAAATTATCAACTATTGCAAAACATGGACACAAACTTTTTGGAGAACATCCTCTTTATAGTAAATTTTTTAAAGAATATAAGGATGATGATTTTGATTATAATGTTTTAAATAAAGAAGTTATAACAGAAGAAGATTGGGTTTATATTATTAATTATCTTAGACAGGATTTAATTGTTACAAAAAATATATTTGAATTTCTTGAAAGATATTTTGAAGGAATGAGTGATGGTTTATCACCTAAAAGTATTGAAGATTTAGGATATGTTCATTATCCAACCGGTTCATATTTTTATAATTCGATTTGTTATGCTTTGAATTTACCATTAGAATATGGTGATAATACATCAGATAAATTTATAGGAGCATATGTTAAATTACCAGAGAAAGAAAAATATGAAGGCGATGGTTTTTGTGTTGATTGGTCAAGTTTTCATCCACATAATATTTGGAGTGCTAATTTAGCAACACCTATAAATAAATGTAAACATAAAGTTAATGGAAAATGTCCTAATCCTTATAATGGTGATGGTAAAATATTTAAATTAAAAGGAATTTATTGTGGTTGTGAAATTGGAGAAATTGAAAAATGGATTAGATATAAATTTTTTAAGAGAAATGAATATAGAAGAAAATTTATAAGAAGTAATGGTAGTGAAATAAAATATAAAGATATAACTAAAGAAGATAATATTTATTATGTTGATGAGAATAAAGATTTATCTGTTAAAAAATTAACAGATAAAGAAATATTAGAAGTTAAATTATTATATGATTTAGGAGTTGACCCAAGAGAATATAGTATTAAAATTCTTATAAATTCAGGATATGGTGTATTAGCTTCTCCAATATTTAAAAGTACTTATAATGAAACTACTGGTGCTGATACAACATTAATGAGTGTTCAAGCAAATAAATTTATTGCTAAATGGTTTGAAGACCATGGTTATATTGTTACTTATATGGATACTGATAGCTGTTATATAATTGATATTTTTAAAGATAAGAATAAGTTTATTAAAATAATGGCTGAAGGAGTTCAACAGGTTAGAGATGCTTTACCATTTTCTGATAATACTTATAATATGGATATTGATGCAGATTTTAGTCATATATTTTTCTTTCAAGATAAAGATAGTGCTGATAAACATTATAAGAAAAAGAATTATATTTATATTACAAAAGAGAATGAAGTTAAACTTAATGGTATTCCTTTATTAAAAATTAATGCACCATTACTTGCTAAGAATATATATAATAATTATTTAGAGAAAGAAATAATTAGAACTAAAAATATTAAATTTGATAAAGGTTATCTTAGACAACTTATAGAATTTGAAATAAGTAAAGATAAAAGTGTTTTACTTTCAAAAATAAGAGTTAGTCCAGCAGCAAGTTATGCAAGTGAAGGACAATTACAAGCACAAATTAGTGCTAAATATTTTGATGGTAAAGCAGGAATATTTCAAGGTTTCAAACACACTCGAAAAGGTTATGGTGTAGGTAAAGGAAAGTTTTATTGTAGTCTTGATGAAAGTAAAAGTTTAGGAATACATGAATATGATTTAGAAACCGTATGGAAAGTATTAGACCCATTTGTTAAAGAGGATAAACAATTAGGACTAGGAGATTTTTAGAATGAAAATAGCAAGGTAAATAATAATTTTATTACAGAAAAGTAACAACAATAAGTTTATATATAATATTGTTATATTATATAATACATATATATTATATAACAATAAATTGTTATAACAAAGCACAAAGCAAATACAATAACGTATATTATTATATTATAATATATAACATATAGGGAGGAAATATGAAGATAGGAAGATTTTATTTAAACACAAAGGATAATGGTTTATACCATGAAGTTAATGTATATGAAGATATGACAATAAAGGTTTTTACAAGAACTTTTAAAGAACATCTTATACATTTAATTAAAGGTTTTACAACATTAATATTTAGTAAGAAAACAACAAATCAAAATTATCAAAAAGATTTAAGTCTTAAATCATTTGATATAATTACTGCTCAAAACCATAAAAGAATTAAAAATGGTTTGAAACCTCTCAGTGAAAAGAAAATTGTTAATGGAATAGTAAATGCTAACATAAAAGTAAAAGCAAAAAAACAAATTAACAAGAAATTGAATGAGAAAAAATTACAAAAACAAGAATATGAAAAAAAACCAAACTATATAGGATAGTTAATGGAGGAAAAATATGAGTGAAGAAAAACAATTTGTACCAGTTTGTGATAAACAAGGAGTAATAGTAGGCAAGGCATTTACAGTAGTAGATAAGAACCCTAGAGTTACTTGGAGAACTAATTACAGTTGGTATTTGAAAAAAGCAGCAGAGAAGAAATTAGACCAGAATGTTAGTTTAAGACCTTTTATTGGTAGATTTACTGATGCACCAATAAATAAAGACTTTGAAGTTTATATGGATGGTGAATGGGTTAAACAAAGTTTTTGGGATGATTGGACACAACCAGTATTAAATGATGGAATAGCTGTTTTAAATAAAGCTGGTAAACCAAAACAAGCACCATTTTTTACAGAGTATCATGAGTTCTTATTAAAATTTGATGAACCTATTGATGTTGCTTACTGGGATAAGGACTTAAAACAAAATGTTATTGAAGCGTTTGAAGAGTTTTATGTTAGAGTAAGTAAGAATACTTCTAAGAAAATTCTTAAAGAAGTAAATGATGACAGAAATCCATCTGATGCAAAGTTTATTTTAAACTATGATAAGAATGAGATGCCTGCAGACCAATATAGTGTACAGTATGTAAAGGGATAAATTCCCTTTACCTTTTTTCTTCTTGGAGGTAGAAAATGATAAAATATGATAAATTAAAAAACATTGATAATGAAGAAACTTATTTTGATTTTAAATGTACTGAGTGTAGTGCTGATGGATTAAAGAAAGATGTTTTTAATATTAAACCTATTGGTAAATCTTGGAAACCTGATTATACTAATAATAGTGATATTAAAAATCTTCAATTTAGAAAATCTTTAGATGCTCTACCAACATTAAGAGGAGCTATTGAGTTAACAATAAAAGAAGGATGCACTCCTACTAATCTATCAATATGTTGTAATAGTTGTAATTCAGAAGTTAATTATTATGAAAAAATAAATATTTCAGATATAAGAAAATGGATGAATAAGCATTTAGCAAAATATATGGATTTAAGAAAGAGGGATTAAAATGGAAAATATGGAAGTAGTAATAGACCAAAAACAATATCATGCTGGTGCTCTACATAAGATTACACAGAATGGTGGTTCTATAAAATTTCCTAATTCTCCTTTTGGTGTTAGAGTTAGAGGAACTGGTGGTATGTATCTTAGTCTTGAATTATTTGTTGTTGAAACAGGTAGAAGATACGAAGGACATATTACACCAAGTAAACCTAAACCAGCATCTCCTGCTCCAATTGTAACAGAAGAAACAGATGAAATTGAGATGTAAAATGGAATACGATTACGAAACAGATAATAGAAATTGGGAAGCACAACATGGTAAGAAAAAATATTTAAAACCAGGAAAATTTAAAAAGAATTTAATAACAAAAGAAGATGAGCTAGAAAATGAAAATAAATGATATGCCTAAACTTTGTAGTCCTTTTGTTCGAAAAGAGATTAATGGTAAATATGTTGTTATTCCCGAAATAGCAGAAGGATATGAATGGGTATTTAATGATGATAATGTTTGGGTAGAAGAAAAATTACATGGAACAAATGTAAGCATTATTATTGAAAATAGTAGAATCAGTAGAATATTTAATAGAACTAAAGAGATAGATTTTTGGACTAGTAATAAAGGAGATATGGCAATAATTGATGGTATTAGAAATGCTAAATCTAAAGGTTATTGTAATTTTACAGATGGTCAATATTTTGGTGAATTAATTGGTCCTAAATTTTTTAATAAATATCATGAAGAAGAACATATATGGATACCTTATGAAATTATGAAAGATAAAAATCTTTATTATAAAAGTTGGGGTAAATATCCAAAAGATTTTGAAACAATAAGTAATTGGTTTAAAGAATTAATGCCACTTTATAATATAAGCAAGGGTTATAAAGATGGTTTTGTAGAAGGAGTAGTATTTAAACACCCTGATGGACGAATGGCTAAATTAAGATGTGATATGTTTGATTGGTATAAAGGAGAAGGACATAAAGGAGGAAAACAAAAAGATGAATAAAGATGTATTGTTAGGACATTATGATGTTCTAAGTGCTTTTAATGAAGAGTATTATAAGGACTTAATTACAAAGAATAATCTTGGTGAAGAAACAATCATTAAAGTTAATGAAGAACAAAAATTCGTATATCCTGTTAAGTATAAAGGAAAGATATATGCAATACCTAGTAAAGTAGTGGAAGATGGTAAATTACCAATAAAGATTCAGAAAGCAATCAAGGTTGGATACAGAACATCTGTTTATCATTACGTTACAGAATATGCAAGTGCAAGAATTAAAGACCAGAAAACTATGACGTATAGACAGTTAATAAATAACTTAGCTAAGTTTGAACATAGTGAACCTGATGATTTCTTGTTGTATAAAATTGTTGCAACTACTTTATATCTAAGGAAAGGATTTGTACGAATAGTTTCTCCTGCAGCTTTTGGTAAGAATAGTATAGTTGGTATTTTAAAAACATTAATGACAGATGTTGCTATTGCTAATCCTAAATCAACAGCTGCTTTAGAACATAAACTTATTAACAAAATGGTTGTATTAGATGAGATGACTAATTTAGAGAAAACTCATCGTAGTAGTATGCAGGATGCTCTTTTAATGATAGCAGATGGAAGTCCAAGTTATGAAAAGAGTACAAGAGGTTCAGCAAAAATAGGAACAAAGGATGAATATGATATCAGTAAATTAAGTGTTCAAATACAGTACAACATCTATCAGTATTATATTGATGCTGGTCAAGGAGATAAATATTTTGATAATGTTTTTCAATATGCATTAAAATCAAGATTCCTTCCTTTATATTTTGATGGTGTATTAGATTCTCAACAGTTTGTTAATATATCTAAACCTAAAGCAATTGCTGGTGAATTAACTGAGGATATTAAAAAGTTTATTAGAGCTTTAAAATATTATCAAGCTAATTTTGAAAAAGAAGATAATGATTTCAAATTATTCAAAGAATATAAAATATCAAGAGAAGGTAGACATGAGAAAACATTCCATGTTATTTGTCAAGGTATTAGATTATATGCTAAAGATGAAATTGAATATAATAAACTTGTTGAAAGATTATATGCTTGTAATTTAAAGTATGTTAATATGATGAATAAATCTGATGTTACGGAGGTACCTTTAGATGTTGAATACAAAGGAAAAGTTAAACAAGACAGCCTTGGGAGTTATATGTAAGAAAAATGGTTGTAACAACACAAGGTATTCATTATATTATTGCAAACAATGTCTTATATCAGAAAATGAACGTAAGAAACTCTTACATAGAAGAAAATATGATGAAGGAAAATGTGCAAATTGTGGTAGAGACAATAACAACAGTAAATGGTTATGTGATGAATGTGGTATTAAAAACAATATAGTTAATCAAATAAATAGAAGTAATAAAGCAGTAAAGTTTGGATATTATGGTAAATTAAAACAAATAATGGAGATAATATAAAATGGAGATAAGAAGAAATGGTAAGAACAATAAAACACAAAGAAAATAGAGATATTAAAATCTACTTTATAGGAGATATGCATTTAGGAAGCAGAACTTTTGCAAAGGAAGAATTTGAAACATTAATGAATAAGATTAAGAAAGAGAAGAACTCTAGAATAATTATGATGGGAGACCATGGTGATTTTATAGAATCTGATGACACAAGAAGATATGACCCAGCTAATATAGATAAGAAATGGAATAATTCAGTTAAACAATATAATGCTATTAAGAAATATCTAGAACCTCATAAACATAAAATTATAGGAGTATTACGAGGAAATCACGAAGGAGGCTTTGCAAAGTATCATAAAGAATTATTCTCAGAAGAAATTAGAGACCATTCTGAATTACTTAGTCATGATTTGAAAGTAGAATTCTTAGAAGATATGGGTATAATAGATTTAACTGTTGGTAAGTATAAGTTTAATATTGTTGTAGCACATGGTGCTGGAAGCAGCACAAACCTAGCTGGTCAAATTAGAAGTTTAAATAATATAATTAATAACTTTGAAGTAGTACCTGATGTAGTTTGTATGGGACATGTTCATGCGTTACAAACAATAGTGAATCCGAAAATGGACTTTAAATTTAAAACAAAGATTAAACATTTAGGATTAACAGGAAACTTTTATAAGACATATATAGAAGGTAATATTAACTATGCAAGTAGTAGTTTGTTTAATCCATTACCTATTGGATGTATAGCTTATATATTTAAACAGGATGGAACAATAACAGATGAGAAAATAATATTAGGTTAAAAAATGAATAAAGCAACAAAAGATAAATTAGATTATTATAATGAATTATATCCTGGATTTAAAGTCCAGAGATTCATTGATTTTCCATGTCCTTGGATATCATATAATAGTCCTGATTATGAAAATTATGTTGCTACATATGGTGACCCCAATCATAGAGAAATATTACCTGATGAAATAGTTATTGATGTTGATGCTGAGAATACCAAACATGGTAAGATTCATGCTGATATAGTTCAAGAAAGACTTGATGCAAAAGGATTTAACTATAAAAGATATGTAAGTGGTGGAGATGGTGAACATTTCCATCTAATATTTTCTTCATTAGATTTAATATTCCCTAATATGAATATTGAAGATGTTAAATATGGTTTAATTGAATTTATGTTAGAAGGATTAATTAATCCAGAAGATTTAGATTCACATATATGTTTATTCAAAAAGAAATTAATTCAGATAGAAGATGCACCTCATAGAAAAGGTAAGAAGAAACTATTAAGAAGTAGAAGAAAAGGAATTAATATTATTCCAGATGAATTCTTTACATTCTATGCTTATAAGTTAAGTCAACGTGAAGCTATCACTTCAAGAATCTCAAGTATTAAACAACCTGATAATCTTAATTGTATAAGATATTTTTATGGTGAGAATATAAATGGAGAAAATTATTTTGATTTAAAACGAATTAATTATAGAACATTATTTAGTATTGCATCTTATTATCATAATAAATATAAGAATACTAAAGAAGTTAAAGAAAAAGTAATGGAATGGTATAATAGTATTCCCTTACAACTTAGAAGAGATAGTGTTGGAACAGTAAACTTACGACAAATAGATATCTTATCTAAGAGAAGTAATGGTACAGCAGGTTGTCTTTATAGACTTAGTTTACTTGAAGAACTAGGAAAAGAGAAGAAAATATGTGAAAGTTGTCCATATTATGTGAAAGTCACTGAATAGTAGAAACAAAACATTTATATATGAATAGAATAATCATATATTCATGGCTGATGAAACCAGAGGACAAAGAAGTAAACTATGTGATATGATTGGTTGTGAAGACCATGGTAGGATACTAGCAAAAATGGGTACTATTGAAATATCATATTGTCCCAAACATCGTAAGAAATATGGAGAAAGAATAGTTAATGCATTAATAAATGCAAGATTCAATTTCAAATTAACCAATTTCTTAAGTGGCGTAAAAAAAGATATTTTTATGTCAGACAGTATGTTCTGTGAAGAATGTGCTAGTAAAGTAAAGAGTTATGTAGTAGAGAAAAGTTCTGAGTTAGATGCAATTCTTGAATTTCAAGAAGAAAATGATGCAAGTTTTGATGAAACAATAAAATGAATTGGGTTGGACTTCGAGAAGATTATATGGATTACCAGGGTTTCGTTTATAAAATAACTAACTTAAAAACCGGACAATATTATATAGGAAAAAAGTTCTTCCATAAAAAGAAAACCCTTCTACCATTAAAGGGTAAAACAAGAAAGAGACATTCCACAGTAGAAAGTAATTGGAAAGATTATTATGGAAGCAGTGCCTGGCTTTTAGAAGATATTGAAACCCTTGGAAAAGAATCTTTTAAGCGAGAGATATTACATCATTGTAAAAACAAGTTTGATTGTGCTTATTTTGAACTAAAAGAGCAGATGAATAATGAGGTTTTATTTGATAATATGTCATATAATGGTATCATAAATGTTAGATTAGGTGTCAAAAAGACCAATTTAAGATAACATTTAAGAACAAAAAGATATAACTTAATAGTACCGAAGAAGGTTTATGACCTTCCTTTTTAATAAAAACAAAAAATCGATTTTAACAATTTCTATAGTTTAAAATTTAAGTTATAGACGCAGTTATCTCGGAGGAAAATAAAAAATGATAAAAGATAATAAAAATAAAGTAATGGCAGCTATAGCAGCTGTAGCAATTGGTGCAGCAGGTGTTGGAGCAGGTTTTATGCTTGATAATCCCGCTACAATTGTAGAAAAACAAATTGAATACATCAACCAAATGGTTGAAGTGCCAGGAGAAACAGTATTTGTAGAAGTACCTGTTGAAGTAGAAAAAATTGTTAAAGTTGACAATGGAGACTTAGATTTAGTTCTAACTTATCTTGAAGACAACTTTGATAATAAATTAGTTTTCGAAGATGTTAGAGACATTGTTGATAACATTAAAATGGAAGACTCATATCAAAATAAAGCATTAGATATGTTTGAAGCAGACTATAAAGATTATGTTTCTGTACCTAATGGATATTCACTTTCAGATGCATCAATTATTAAATTAAGAGATGAAACTGTTAAAGCATATAGCTATGAAGACAAAGAATTCAAAGTAACATTTGAAGCTGAAATTGTTTTCGAAGACGAAGATACTAAAGTAACAAAATTCTATGATGTTACATATGATTTCGACTTAGATAGAGATGACAACGAAGATGTTGAAGTTTCTGTAGTTATACAATAAGGATTAATTCCTTATTTTTTTATTTATTATTTTTAAATAGTAACATAACATTTATATATCGGTTATTATATCTTATAATTTAGAGCATTGGTTTCCGTGTTTATGTTTCGACATTTACCGAACAATGCTAACCCTTACGGGAACAATAAAATGACACAGCTAAATATTTCCATGATAATTTCACTGGCAATTAGTTTAGCTCTGGCTATGCTTTAAGCATCCAGGTGTCATTACAATTTCTAAAAATTTAATATCGGAACATGTGATGACATGTGTGAAGTATAAATAATAGCATCATAGGGTAGAAGCAATCCCGTTGGACTCATGCTCCAAAGAACACCAGTGCAAGTCTGGTTGGTGCTACTTTAATGTCGTAATTGAGCAATCTGGTAGCTCACTTCCCTGCTAAGGAAGCTTCTGTAATGGATATACGTGTTCAAATCACGTTTACGACGTTTAATATTGCCAAGATGGCTGAGTAGTCGAAGGCTCTCCGCTTGAGACGGAGTGATGTTTAAAAGCATCCGTGGGTGCAAATCCTGCTCTTGGCGTTGATATAACGGGCTTGTACGTCATTGGTAGACTCCTTCACTTGCAATGAAGAGGCATTGGGTTCGATTCCCAACTCGTCCATATGAGTAAACATAAACCAAAAAAGATAAAAAGAGAATCAGGAAGAACATATAATAAAACTTATGACCCAGAGAATGGTTCATATTATATGATTTATTGGAATGATTGGAATGATTGGAGAGACGGTATGAGATATTACGGCTCAGATAGTTCAAAAATATATAAAGTTCCAAGAGGTGGTTTTAACTGGTCTTGGGTAAAGGAAAATATTCGTAATGAAAAGAATAAGAAACTACTTAACAGAAGAAAGTTAAGAAAAATTACACCAACATAGCATAATGGTAATGCCTTCGTCTTATACACGAACGAGTGCAGGTTCAATTCCTGCTGTTGGGGGTGCACATCGTCGGTTCAAATCCGACATTTCCCATTTTTCTTTTCAAATATGAATTCTTTATAAAGATTTTGCACATCATTACATAGTAATAACATAACATTTAAATACTAGTAGTGATTTATAGTATTTATGGCTTTAGCTATCAATGTCGGAACAAGAAATTTTGAACAGACAAAGGTAGCTGGCAAACCGCATACCGATTGGTATTGCTAAGTTTGCCAGGCCATAATCTATTTTCTAAAAATTTATATAAAGAATAATAATTGTGGCATACAGCTATATTCAAATAAACTGCTCGAGATGTTTAGTAACCACACGAGGCTGTAAATTTATAAACAGAGCCCTTGTCAAACCAGTGCGATTCTGGTCGGGTAGATATGATGTCAAAATATTGTGAAAATTGTAAAAGGAAAAGACAGGATAATTGGACTGATGATTTAGGTCATCATTTTGGATGTTCTGGAACACCTACAGGTTTATGCAAACTATATGAACCAAAGGATAGTAACATATAACTATTCTATAGTACACTTATAGGTGTATCGATTAATGGTAAATCCTCAGTCTTACACACTGATGTTCTGAGTTCGATTCTCAGTATGCCTACCATGGAGTGATAGTGATAATGGTAACACCCGTGACTTGGAAAATGATTCTTATGAATTATTCAAGTTCTCACGTAATTGCAGTTCGAATCTGCATCACCCCATATTGGCAGATTGGTGTTAATGGTAACATATTTGGCTTCCAACCAAAAGTTTTGGGTTCAAATCCCGAATTTGTCATTTAATAGCCCTGTAGTATAGCAGTTAATTATGCCAGTCTTTGGAACCGGTGACCTCGGTGCAAATCCGAGCAGGGCCATTACGGAACTATAGGACAATCTGGGAGTCTAACTGACTGAAATTCAGCATATGTGAGTTCAAATCTCACTGGTTCCATAATACATCGTTAGTCAAGTAGCAAGACGTTTGGCTGCAACCCAAAAGACATCAGTGCAAATCTGATACGGTGTTCCATATTGCCTTTGGGCTCCTATAGGTAGGGAGGCTAGACTGTTAATCTAGTTGCTGCAAGTTCAAATCTTGCCATGGGCGTTGTCAAGGAAAAGACTTTAAAACCCGTCACAGGAAACGTTAATTCTTACATGGTCCATTGGTGTAATGAATAGCATCAGAGTCTTCTAAACTCTGGAATCGGGTTTAATTCCCGAATGGACTTCCAATGCTCGTATAGCACAAATGGCAACTGCGGTTGGTTTGTACCCAACATATTATCGGTTCGAATCCGGTTACGGGCTTAAGGGAGAGATTACTGGTTCAAATCCAGTACTGTGTCTGCATCAAGTAGATACGGTTAGTGTAATCTGGTAACATACTCCCGCATATTGCTCGTTTGGTGTACTGAAAACATTAGTCTCTTTCGAAGACTAGCAGCGGGTTTGATTCCCGCAACGAGCATTATTGCCTATGTGGTGTAATGGCTAACATCTGAGACTGTCACTCTCAAGCTTCGAGTTCGATTCTCGGCTTAGGCGTTTAAGACACCGTAGTATAGCGGTCAATTATACCAGACTTTTAATCTGAGAGACGTGGGTTCAAGTCCCATCGGTGTCATGAAACAAATGGAAAACTACAAAATATACAGAAAAAAATTAACTTATGATGAATATTTCGAGTTATGGGAAGAAGTAAAAATAGAAGCTTTAACAAAAGGTTTAATGAGAGAAATCTATGCTAAATATTTAGTTAAATGTGATGTTTTTAGTAGAGATAACTTTAAGTGTCAAAATCTTAATTGTAAAACACCTGATAGTGATTTAACTATGCATCATGTTAAATGGCAAAAGAATGGTGGTAAGGATAGTTTAAGAAACTGTGTTACTAGTTGTGACAGATGTCACAAAAATTATCATAGTGCTAAAGCAGAGTTTAGTTTACCTGATAATGATTTACTTCCTGCTCATATGAGAGGTATGACTTATCTTGCTCATAAAGATGAAGGTATTAATTGGAAGATTATTAAAAAACAAAATAAACAATTAAGAAAAAGTTTAAGACATGAATTCAAAAGTGCTAATTGGGATATTATCTCAGCACTAATGAGATGGCTTGAATATTAAAGACGTATAGTGTACTGAATAGCACGCAAAGCTTCGAACTTTGAAGAAAGGGTTTGATTCCTTTTACGTTTATTATGTTGGGTGTAGTATATTGGTTATTATTTCAGGTTGTGACCCTGAAGAAGTGAGTTCAATTCCCACCACTCAACCCATGGGATGTTAGTGTAATGGTAGCATCTGTGACTCCAGACCATAGGGTACGAGTTCAAATCTCGTACATCCCATTTTCTAATTCATTACATAGTAATAACATAACATTTATAAAGTTGTAAGTTTTATAACTATTTATTAGTAAATAAAAATGGAGTTGATTAGTAATGAGTTATAAAAGAGACCCGATAACAGATGCGGAAACGTTGAAGACGTTAAGAATAAGTCCTTCAAGTATAAATACATATAGAAAATGTCCTAGAAGATGGTTTCATGAGTATATTTTAGCTTTACAAGGACCACAAACAATAGCCTTAGTTAGAGGTAATGTAGTACACTATGTTCTAGAAGAAATGTTTAAACAAAGATTTGTTCCAACAGGAGAAGCCTTTAGACCTCATATGATGAATAAAGCACAAAAATTATTTGATAAAAAATGGAATGAAGATGTTCCAAGTTTAAATCTACCTAAAGAAGAACATGATATAAATTATGAGGAATCAAAATATATGATTGAAAGATTTTTCAAAAGATTCTGTGATAATGTTCAAGATGGTATTAAAGCTAGAAGATATGAGAATGAAACACAAGGTTATTATTTTACAAGACCAGCATTCAAAGAATTATGGATTGATGACCAATTTAAATTACAATTTAGTGATAAATGGAAAAGTGAAAAAATAGCTAAAGAAGATAGAGAAAAATTAGAAGATAGTTTAAATGTAGGCGGTTTTATTGATAGTGTTCAAAAAGATTTTGATGGAAATCAAATGCTTATAGACTATAAAACAAGTAATAAATACCAAAATGTATTAAGTGATGATTATGTTTTACAGTTAGCTATCTATGCTTATCTATGGCAAAAACAAACTGGTAAATTACCTACTTTTGTAGCTATTAATTATCTTAAATATGATGAAACTTTTTATATAATGGTAACACCAAGTTTAATTAAAGATGCTATTGATAAAATTAAAGCTATGAGAAATGAAATAGTTGAAAAGAAATTGGAAATATGTGAATATCCTGCTAAGTTCAGTAAACTTTGTGATTACTGTCCTTTCCAAAAGGAATGTGGTATTCTTGAAACGGAGTGTGCTAAATGAAAATAATGTTTTATGCTGATAGTTGGAAAGCAACAAGTGGTTATGGTAGAGTTGTTAGAGCTCTTGCCACTAGACTTGCTAATAATCCTAAATTAGATGTTTATGTTCAACAAATAGTTGATATGTCACCAGCACATGTAGACCAAAATGTTAAAATATTACCTGCTTTTGGACAAAGAGGAACTGACCAATTCTTATCATCAATTGTTAATAATCTTAGGATGATTAATCCTCATGTATTTATTCCTATTTGTGACCCTTTCTTATTAGTTAGAGATGGTATAGATAAAATAGATTTTGTCAATATGGATTGTATAATTTATATGCCTCTTGATTCAGAAGGTATACCAGATACATCAGAACAAATACTTAATAAATGTAAACATATTTTTATTATGAGTGAAGCTGGTAAGAAACAATTAGATGATGCTGGTTATATAAATAATAGTGTTTTATATCACGGTGTTGATACTAAAGAATTCTATCCAGAAAAAGATAATAATATATTAAAAGAAAAAAGAAAAGTTCTTGGTTTTAAAGAAACTGATAAAATATTTTTAAGTGTTGGTAGAAACTTTCCAAGAAAAAGACCAT
>Ga0326597_10006481_pt1 | contig 16026 bp, 15 predicted proteins | sample RVTome_12_FD_203789 | JGI IMG/M metagenome (GOLD analysis project Ga0326597, IMG submission 203789) | Soil microbial communities from uranium-contaminated site in the Upper Colorado River Basin, Wyoming, United States - RVT100D185 | ecosystem: Environmental > Terrestrial > Soil > Contaminated >...
GGTCTGGACTAACTTGAGCGCAGCCCGTTCCGCTCTGCAACCTGCCTCGAGCGACGCTCCGGACGATGGCCACGAAAATCCCCTCCGACATCATCGACAAGATCCGCGACGAAGTGGCGATCGAAGAGGTCATAGGCCACTTCGTGCCGCTGAAGCCCAAGGGCAGTTCCTTCTGGGGAGTCTGCCCGTTTCACAGCGAGAAAACGCCCAGTTTCCATGTGCATCCCGAGCGGCAGATCTTCTACTGCTTCGGCTGCAACAAGGGCGGCAATGTGTTCCGCTTCTTGATGGACCGCGAAGGGATGTCCTTTCCCGAAGCCGTCCAGTGGTGCGCGAGCCGCATCGGGCTCGACCTGGCTCGTTTCCTCGAGGCGGATGGCGATGGAGAGAGCGTCCGCAGCCGCATCCTCGAAGCCAACCGGCGCGTCGCCGAGTGGTTCGTGGAGACTCTCCTAGCCCCTGGCGGCCAGAAGGCCCGTGAATACGCGCGCGAGCGCGGGTTACGCCCGGAAACCCTCGAGCAGTTTCAGGTCGGGCTGGCGCCGAGCGACGGGAGCGCGCTCGTGGAGTTTGCGAGGCGGGAGGGGATCTCGCAGGAGATCCTCCTGCAGGCTCAGTTGCTGAGGCGCCAGGAGGGGCGCCCCCCCTTTGCCTATTTCCGGTCGCGTCTTATATTTCCCATCCAGGGCGTAGCCCAGAAGATCCACGGTTTCGGCGGAAGAATACTGGGGGCCGGCGAGCCCAAATACCTCAACTCACCCGAAACGGCCGTCTTCCACAAGCGCTCGACTCTCTATGCAGTAGGGGCGGCGCGTAAGCAGATCATCAAGAAGCGTTCGGCCATCTTGGTCGAAGGCTATCTCGACGCGCTCGCGCTGCATCAATCCGGATGGAGTCATGCCGTCGCCACCTGTGGAACGGCGTTCACGCCACAGCAGGCACAAAGTCTAGCGCGCTACGCGGATCGCGTGACGATCCTCTTCGATGGGGACAACGCGGGAACGCGAGCGGCGTACAAGGCGGCAGAGGTTGCTCTCGTCGGCGGCCTCGATGTTCGTATCGCACAGCTTCCCGTCGGCCTCGATCCGGCGGACATGCTGCAGAAGGGTGAGGCAGCCGGCTTGATCGAAGTCCTGGAGACCGCTGCCGGTCTCGTCGCCTCCATGGCCGCCGAAGTCGAGCGGCGCGGCAACAGCCGCGAGATGAAGGAGCGCGCCTTGCATCATCTGGCCGACCTGCTGCAACGGGTCGCGGACCCGATCCGCAGCGAGTTACTCATGCAAGAGGCGGCCGACTGTTTTCACGTGCCGCGCGAGCTGCTCAGAGGCTCGGGCAAGGGGCAGCAGAAGCAGCCGCAGAGCGCTTCGTCCGCGCCGGTCGGCAAGCTCGAACCCGGCCGAAGAGAGTCGCTCGAGCGGACTCTGCTGCAGCTCGCCAGCATGAGCCTGGAGGCACGGCAGAAACTTTTTTCTCTCCGCAGCGTGGAGTACTTCGAATTCCCCGTCCATCGGGTCGTGTATCAGCTGCTCCACGACCAGGATGACGAGGTCGGCCGGTTCGAGCCCGCGGCGATCGCGGCCGAAGAAGAAGAGCTCGCGAGCTTCCTGGCCGCCATCTCCATCGACAGCCCCGAGGACGGTTTCGATTCCGTGGCCCAGATCGAGACGACATGCAAGGCCCTGGATGACATGCTCGAGCGCGAAGCCGCACGGACGCGGCGCCGCGAGCTGGAAGAGATCTTTCGCAGCGGTGGTGACTGGGAGAAACACGAGAGTCTCCGCACACGAACCGCCGAGGCCAATCGCCCCACTTCGCCCGATGATCCCGATTCCAACAGCCCGCAAAGGGAGAATGATCTTCCATGAAGAAGAAGAGCTTCGATGGTTTGATCCGTGAGCTGAAGAAGCGCGCGAAGGTCCGCGGCGGATATGTCCTCAACGACGAAATCAATGAGATGCTCGAGGACGACTTCGAGGTCGTCGAACTGGACTCGATCTATGACCGCCTGAACGAGTTGAAGATCGAGTTCTACGACGACGAGGGTGCGGCCAAGCAGAAGATCGAGCTCCGCGAGAAGCGCCGCATGAAGAAGCTCAAGGCCGAGAAGAAGAGCGCGCGGACCCATGTGAAATACGACGATCCGGTGCGCATGTATCTGCGCGAGATGGGCAAGGTGCCACTCCTCGATCGCCAGGGTGAGGTGCGTCTCGCCAAGCGCATGGAGGACGGGCAGCTGATGGTCATCGCCGCCATCATCCAGTCGGACAATACGCTCCGCGAAATGAAGGGTCTCGCCGATCGCCTCTCGCGCGAGGTTCTGACGCTCGATGAGGTCGTACAGGCGGATGCGTCGACCTGGAATGTGAACATGACGGCCCGCAAGGAGGCCCTACGCATCGAACGCGCGGCCGAGAAGATCCAGGGCTTGAACAAGGAAATCGCCAAGGCCGAGGCCGAGCTGGGAAAGAGGACATCGGAAGCTCGCGCGAAGGTGCTCGAGAAGATGGTCGAGGTTCGGCGCGAGAAGGCTCTGGCCGAGTTCGTCGACCTGCGTCTGAGCATCCACCAGGTCGAGACGATGAGCAATTCACTGCGCGTGGTGTTGCAGAAGATCGACGACCTACGCGGTCAGATTCGCCAGTGTGAGGACTTCGTGGGGCTGAGCAGTCAGGAACTCAACAAGGCGGTCAAGGAAATGACCGCCAAGAAGCTGAAGAGCCTCAAGATCGAAGGCAAAGGCGAACTGAACAAGACCGAACTCGTCGACATCCAGAACAAGATTCGCTCGTTGAAGGCGCGCGTGAAAAAGGTCGAAGACGAGATCTCGATTTCCGAACCGCGGCTCAAGGCTCTGGTCAAGGAGATCGACGCCGGCGAGCGGCAACTGCAGCAGGCGGTCCGGCAGATGATCGAGGCCAACGTCCGCCTCGTGATCTCCATCGCCAAGCGCTACACCAACCGCGGGCTGGAATTCCTGGATCTCATCCAGGAGGGCAACAGCGGGTTGATGCGCGCCGTCGAGAAGTTCGACTATCGCAAGGGCTACAAGTTCTCGACCTATGCGACCTGGTGGATCCGCCAGGCCATCACGCGCGCCATCGCCGATCAGGCCCGCACGATCCGCGTGCCCGTCCACATGATCGAGGCGATCAACAAGGTCAATCGGGTCAGCCGCCAACTCCTACAGGAGTATGGGCGCGAGCCGACGCCGGCCGAGATGTCCCTGCAGCTCGACATGCCGGAGGAGAAGGTCAAGAGCGTCATGAAGGCGAGCCTAGAACCCGTCTCGCTCGACCGGCCCATCGGCGAGGATGAGGACAGCAATCTCGGCGACTTCATCGAGGACACCAACGCCCCCAGCCCGGCGCGCCAGGCGGCGCACTCGATGCTCACCGATCGGATGAGCCGCGTCCTGTCCACGCTGACGCGCCGCGAGGAAAAAGTCATCCGCCTGCGCTTCGGCCTGGGCGATGGGACGCCGCGGACCCTGGAAGAGGTGGGGACGATCTTCAAGGTCACCCGCGAGCGCGTGCGGCAGATCGAGGCGAAGGCGCTGCGGAAGCTCAGACACCCCAGTAGGGCGCGGAAGCTCAAGGGCTACACGGAAATAGTGTGAGCTGGCGCCACGAATCCCCCGTTCTGTTGAGCGGGGGTTTCTGCGTTCTGCCACGCAGGGATCCGGCCGGCCGAAATTTCCCCACGGCGAAAGCCCCGCCGCAACAGCGGTGGGGCGAAAGTCTCCTACAACTCCCTCCGCCGCCGCCGGCCTGGGTGGTGAGGGCTGGGCGACTCGGAGAGCTGCGCCAACAGGCGCAGCGAACCGGGAGCCCAGCCCTCACCACCCAGGCCGGTTTCTTGACCGACCCCAACCCCGGTGCTACTTTGTCTGGCCCGGATAAAGCCCGCGACGGCCCCTGCGGGGGCCGCGGCGTGTATGGGCCCATAGCTCAGCTGGTTAGAGCTGCCGGCTCATAACCGGTAGGTCCCAGGTTCAAGTCCTGGTGGGCCCACCAGTTCTGAGATGTGCGCCCCAGCCGGTGGGATGGGCGATTAGCTCAGCTGGCTAGAGCGCTCGCCTCACACGCGAGAGGTCACTGGTTCAAGTCCAGTATCGCCCACCAATCGCCGGGAGAGGGCTCCGGCAACGGCTCGGAAACCGAGAAGGAACGCAGCGATTAACGACGGAAGAGGGCAGGATCGCTTGATGGGCTCGCCTGAGCCTCGCCGCGCGGCGATAGCCGCGCAAGGCTGGATTCCTGATCCGTCAGGCGGGTGCATGGGCCCGCGGCCGAGTTTTGCGAGCAAGGGGGACGCCGGAGTTAGCGTCCCCCTTCTCCTTGTCACCACCCGTTCAAAGGCGTCAGCTCAGTGATCTCTGGAGTCGATCCCCGCACCTTCGTCAATCTCGTCCTGCACGATCGCCAGATTCACGAACTTCGGCAGAACATCTCGGCGGGCAAGCGGCGCCGCAGGGAACTCGAACTCCTGCTTCAGGAGTACGCCACCGCGCGCAACCAATCCAAGGGCAAGCTCGACGAGGTGCAGTTCGAGATTCGCCGCCTGGAGCGCGAGATCGAAGACCACAAGCGCCAGGCCAAGACGCATTCATCGCGGCTGAACGAGATCTCCGACACGCGTGAATACCGCGCGCTGAACGACGAAGTCCGCTATCTCACCCGCAAGGTGGGTGACAGCGAAGAAGCAATTCTCGAGCACATGGAGACGGCGGAGAAGCAGGGCGCCGAATACGAGAAGGCACAGAGCGAACTCGACGCAAAGACGGCCGAAATCAACGATGAGATCCGCCAGATCGAGAGTGACGGTTCCGAACGCAAACTCAAACTGAGCGATGCCGAAAAGACGCGCGATCAGCTGCTCGAATCGCTTCCCCCCGCCGCCCAGGCGCTGTACGTGCGCCGAAGCAAGCGCATTCAGATGCCGATCGTCTGGATACGCGATGGAGCATGCGGCTACTGTCACCACAAGCTCACGCCGCAGACTGCCATCGAAGTACTGAACGGGAAGACGCTTTTCGAATGCGAGAGCTGTGGGCGCCACATCGTGAACGTCGATCAGAATGGGGCCGAGTCGATCCAGGGGGCACCGTGAGCGAAGCCGCCGAGCTTTCGCGTCCGCCCGCAATCTCTCCCTATCCCGAATCGCAAGTGGCGATGGCGTACACAGACGGAGCTTCGCGCGGCAACCCGGGCGCGGCCGCGTTCGGGGTGGTCTACACCCTCGAAGACGGCACGCCGCTGTGTGGCGAGGGCGAAGTCATCGGCGAGGCCACCAACAACGTCGCCGAATATCGCGGTCTCCTGGCCGCGCTGCAGCGCCTCCGCGCCTGGAAGATCACCGCGGCCGTCGTCCGGCTGGATTCCGAGCTCATCGTCCGGCAGATGCAGGGCCGCTACAAGGTCAAGAATCTCGGGCTCAAGCCGCTGCATGAAAAGGCGAAGGTTCTGGCCGGCGAATTCTCGGACCTGCGTCTCGAGCATGTTCCCCGCAAACAGAACGCCCTCGCCGACGCCATGGCCAATCTCGCCCTCGACCGCTGAGCCGACGCCTCCTGGCATCCCCCGCAGAGTCTGTTAGACTCAGCCCGCGAGTCGGAGTTGAGCAGACGGCCGCGTGCGGCTTCGCGCCGCCCGAGGAAAGTCCGAGCACCGCAGGGCAAGATGCTGGATAACGTCCAGGGGGAGCGATCCCACGGAAAGTGCCACAGAGAACAGACCGCCTAAGCGGATTCGTCCGCCGGCAAGGGTGAAACGGTGGGGTAAGAGCCCACCGCCTCTTCGGTGACGAAGAGGGCACGGTAAACCCCATCTGGTGCAAGACCAAATAGGGGAGGATGCGGCGGCCCGTCGCGTTACACTCCCGGGTAGGTTGCTGGAGCGCCTGGGTAACTGGGCGCCTAGACAAATGGTCGTCGCCGACGCTGCCGCGAGGCGGCGGCGGTACAGAACTCGGCTTATGAGCAACTCCGGCTCGCGTCCCTCCACTTGTTGTTGTGCCGAGGAATCGATCGTGCCCGAGCATCCGTGGATCTTCTCGCAGCCGGATCGCGCGAAGCTCGAGCTTCTGCGCAGCGAATTGAAGCTGCCACGTGCGGCTGCGCAACTCCTCATGCAACGCGGATTCGACGACGCGGACAAGGCGCACGCGATTCTCAACGATGCCCCGGGCGACTTCGCCGACCCCTTTCTCATTCCCGACCTCGAGGCGGCGGCGCGGCGCGTCTGGACGGCAATCGAGCGCGAGGAGCGCATCGTCGTCCATGGCGACTACGACGCCGACGGCATCTCCGGGACCGCGCTCTTGACCGGGGCGTTGCGCCGACTCGGTGCGCGCTGCGAGCCCTTCGTCCCCGATCGCAAGCGCGACGGCTACGGCGTGTCGCGACGCCTGGTGGAACACGCGGCTGCGAAAGACGTGTCTCTGCTCATCACGGTCGACACGGGCAGCTCGGCCCACGAGGAGCTGGAACTGACGCGTGCCTGCGGGATCGACGCCATCGTCTGCGATCATCATCTCTTCGAGGCGCGCCCCGCCGGGGCGACCTACTTTCTCAACCCACAGCGTTCGGACAGCGCGTATCCACATCTCGAACTCTGCGGTTGTGCCGTCGCCTACAAGTTGCTCGTTGGCATCGGCAAGGTGGCGGGTCGCGACATCGAATGCGAGCGTGAGCTGGACCTCGTGGCCCTGGCCCTGCTCGGCGATCAGATGGTGATCACCGGTGAAAACCGCGCTCTGGTGCGCGCCGGCCTAGAGCGCCTGCAGGAGTCGCCGCGGCCGGGCATGCTGGCGCTGCTCGAAGTCGCCAAGCTCACGGGCATCCGGTTGGAGGCCGAGGATCTCGCCTTCCAGTTGGCGCCACGCGTGAATGCGGCGGGGCGGATCGCCTCGGCGCGGCTCGCCCTGGATCTTTTGCTCACCGAGGACTACGCGACGGCGCGCTCGCTGGCCTTCAAGCTGGACGAACTCAACCGCCGCCGCCGCGAGATCGACGCGCGCATCACGGCCGAGGCCACCCGCGACGCCGAACTCCACCATCGCGATGGCCGCTACCCGGCTGGTCTGGTCTTGGCCTCCGATCGCTGGGAACTCGGAGTCGTCGGCATCAGCGCCGCACGGGTCGCGCGCAAATTCGACGTCCCAACGGTCGTCCTCAGCATCGACGGGAGCGTGGCCACGGGCTCGGCGCGCAGCGTGGACGACTTCGATCTGAAGGCGGCGCTGGATCTCTGCGCCGAACACCTGACGCGCTATGGCGGCCACGCGGCTGCGGCGGGGATGTCGTTGCGCGCGGATTCGATCGAGGCATTCCGCGCCGCGTTCGAGCGGGCCGCGGGCCAGATCCCGCGCGTGACGAAGGTGCCAGGCCTGCGCATCGACGCCGAGATCGGCCTGGATGAGCTCGATGCGGACATGGCCGATTTTCTGCGTCGCTTCGGACCCTTCGCCAGCGGCCATCCCGCCCCAGTCTTCGCGACGCGCGGGCTGGATCGCCTGGGCCCGCCGCGCGTGGTGGGCACGAAGCATCTCAAACTCCACGCGGGAATGGGGGATGCGGCGCGCTCTTTCATCGGATTCTCCCTCGCGGAGCGCCTCCTGAGCCAAGTCGAGCTATGGCCGAGTCTCGATCTTGCTTATCGTATTCGCTATCGAGAGGGCAGTAGTTTCGACCCCTGGGAGCTCAGTCTGGTGGACGTGCGCTCCCACGAAGCTGCTCCGAGTCAGCAGGCGAAGGCACGGAAAGCTCGGCAATGAGCGACAGCGCACACGACACACAGGATCTCGAGGCGCGCATGGGCGCGATCATAGAATCCGTGCGCCAGTACCATCCCACGGTCGACGCCGACAAGCTCTGGCAGGGTTTCCGCGTCGGTGTTCGCGCGCACGAGGGCCAGTACCGCAAGACCGGCGAGCCCTACTTCATCCATCCACTCTCGGTCGCCGAGAATCTGGCCGAGTTGCGCATGGACGCCGACACCATCGTTGCCGGGCTGTTGCACGACGCGGTCGAGGACTCGTCCCTCTCCATCGCCGATCTCAGCGTGCAATTCGGCAGCGACGTGGCGGTCCTCGTCGACGGCGTGACGAAGATCAACGAAATCCGCCACGAGAATCCCGAGACGCAACAGGCGGAGAATTACCGCAAGATGCTGTTGACGATGGCGCGCGATGTCCGCGTCATCCTGATCAAGCTGGCGGACCGCCTGCACAACATGCGCACCATCGCCGCACTCCCGGAGGCTCGACAGCGGGCGATCGCCGAAGAGACCCTCAACGTCTACGCGCCGCTAGCTCACCGCTTTGGCATTGGGCGCATCAAGTGGGAACTCGAGGACCTCTCCTTCAAGGTGCTGCATCCCGAAGAGTATGGCGAGATCGAGCGCAGCATCGATTCGCGCCGTGAAGATCGCGAACGTCTCATCGAGGATATGCAGAAGCCGCTGGCCCAGCTGCTGCGCCAGGCCGAGATCAAGGCGGATCTGAGCGGACGCGCCAAGCACTTCTATTCCATCTGGCAGAAGATGCAGGCACGTAGTGCGAGCTTCGATCAGATCTTCGACCTCCTCGCCATGCGTGTCCTGGTCTCGACGACCGCCGATTGCTACGCGGTGCTCGGCCTGGTCCATTCCAAATTCACGCCGCTGCACGATCGCATGAAGGACTATATCGCCAATCCCAAGTCCAACATGTACCAGTCCCTGCACACGACCGTGAACGGCCCCGGCGGACGGCTGGTCGAAGTACAGATCCGCACGCAGGAAATGCATCGACGCGCCGAGATGGGGATCGCGGCGCATTGGCGCTACAAAGAGGGTGGAAAATCGACGGACGATCCTCTGGACGAACAGCTGCGCTGGTTCCGCGAGATTCTCGACTGGCAACTGGACGTGACCGACCCGCGCGAATTCATGGATGCCCTGAAGACCGATATCTTCCAGGACGAGATCTATGTCTTCAGCCCGGCCGGAGACGTCTTCAAGTTGCCCAGCGGCAGCTCGCCGCTGGATTTCGCCTTCTACGTCCACAGCCAGGTCGGTCTGCACTGCGTTGGTGCGCGAGTCGACAAACGCCTGGTGCCACTGCGCTATCAACTGAAGAGCGGCGAGACGGTCGAAATCCTGACGAAGAAGGGCGCGAAGCCCAGCAAGAACTGGCTCTCCCTGGTCAAGACAAGCCGGGCGAAGCATCACATTCGCCACTGGATCCGCTCCACGCAGTTCGAGGACTCACTCGGCCTCGGGCGTGAGATGCTCGAGCGAGAACTGAAGAAGCGGGGCGCCGACGTCGATCTGGAAAGCGAGCTCATCGACGTCGCCCAGTCGCTCGGCCACAGCGAGGTGGATGGGCTGCTCGCCGCCATCGGCTCCGGCTCGATGAAATTGCAGAAGGTGGCGAACCGGCTGGCGCCGGTGGAGGACAAGAAGCGACGGATTCGCATCCCCGAGCGGCTCTCGCGCGCCTTCCAGCGCAGAAACCAGAGCGCCGTCGCGGTGCAGGGTGTCGGGAATCTGCTCATCAGATACGCCCGCTGCTGTCAGCCGGTCCCAGGCGACGCCATCAAGGGCATCGTCACGACCGGGCAGGGCGTGTCGGTGCATCGGGAGGACTGTCAGAACCTGGAGGATCCCAAGCTCGACAGGGACCGGCTCATCGAAGTCAGTTGGGATGTCGAGAAGGACACGACATTTCCCGTGCAGCTCAGCGTCCTCGGCCAGGACCGGAAGAATCTCCTGGCGGACATCTCCCGCGCCATCGGCGACTTCGATTGCAATATCCAGTCGGGCAGCTTCGATGGCGCCCATGAATTCGCCCGCTGCACCTTCATGGTCGAAGTCCGCAATCTCGCTCAACTCGAGCGCATCATCCTCGCCGTCCGCCGCCTCGAGGGCGTGTCCGAAGTAGAGCGCTCGGTCTTCGCGGGCGACGGCGGATCGATCAGCTCGGTCGGTAGAGAAGAGTGAGAGTCGTGCTGCAGCGTGTGACGCGCGCCAGCGTTCAGGTCGATGGAGCAACCGTAGGCAGAATCGGTCCTGGGCTGCTCCTCCTCGTCGCCATCGCGCCCGACGATGACGCCGATACAGTCGTCTGGATGGCGCGCAAGTGCGCCGAACTGCGCATCTTCGCAGACGACGACGGTCTCATGAATCGCAGCCTCCTCGATACGCGGGGCGATATTCTCCTGATCAGCCAGTTCACACTCTATGGCGACGCCCGTAAGGGACGCCGGCCCAGCTTCATCGGGTCGGCCGAGCCGGAACTCGCAAAGCAGCGCTACGAGGAGTTCGGCGCCCTGCTGGCGGACATGGACATCGATGTCGAGTGGGGGATCTTCGGCGCCCACATGGAGATCGAGTCCGTCAACGACGGCCCCGTGACGCTCATCCTCGAACGATGACTCATCCTTTCCTACCCGATCTGCGGCGGGAACTCGTCCTGGCCAGCCGCAGCCCGCGGCGCGCCGAACTCTTGGCGCGGCACCGGTTGAGCTTCGACATCCTCCCTGCGGAAATCGAAGAAACTCGGCTCCCCAACGAATCCACCTTCGACTATGTCGAACGCTTGGGTCGCGAGAAGGCCCTCGTCGCGGCCAAGCTACGGCCCGCGGCGGTCTGCATCGGATCGGACACGATCGTCGTCCTGGGCGACCGCGTGCTCGAGAAACCCGCGAGTCCCGAGGCGGCTCATGCGATGCTGCGCGCGCTGTCGGGCCGAAATCACCTGGTGCTCAGCAGCGTCGCGCTCGCCTGCGCCGAGTTGGATTTCTGCCGCGCGCGCGTGCAGCGGAGCGAAGTCAGGTTTCGTGAGTTGCGGGAAGCCGAGATCGAACGCTATGTGGCCACGGGAGAGGCCATGGACAAGGCTGGCGCCTACGGGATCCAGGACTACGGCGCTCTGATGGTCGAGTCCATCAAGGGCGACTACTTCGCGGTGATGGGTTTACCCCTGCAGCAGCTGCGCGAGCTCTGGATCGAGTTCGCAGCCAAGGACACTGGAGCAAGTTGATGGAGCCTCAGACCATCGCCTATGAGAAGGGCATCGTCCGCCTGCTGGATCAGACTCGACTTCCGCTCGAAGAGAAATATCTCGACTGCAGAAGCGTCGACGAACTCATCGACGCGATTCGGCGCCTGGTGGTGCGGGGAGCCCCTGCCATCGGCGTCGCCGCGGCCTATGGCGTCGTCCTCGCGGTCGACCGGGGAATCGCTGCCGCCGCGGGCAGCCCGCGCAAAGATCTCCCCGCGGCGATCGAAAGCCTGCGCGCCGCGCGGCCGACCGCGGTGAATCTGGGCTGGGCCCTGGACCGCATGGCCAGGCTGCTCGACCAAGGCGAGGCCGATGGCAGCGCACTGCGCGCCGCCCTGCTCGCCGAGGCCGAGGCGATTCACGAAGAAGATCGCGATCTCTGCCGCCGCATGGGCGAGCACGGAGCGAAACTGCTGCCGGATCGGGCCACGGTGCTCACCCACTGCAACACCGGCTTTCTGGCGACGGGGGGGATGGGCACAGCCCTGGCCGTGGTCTACACGGCCCACGCCCAGGGAAAGCAGATTCGCGTCTTCGCGGACGAGACCCGTCCGCTCCTCCAAGGCGCCCGCCTGACGGCATGGGAGCTCGAGCGGGCGGGCATCGAGGTTCATCTCCTGGCCGACGGGGCCGCGGGATGGCTCCTGGCCACACAGAAGATCGACGCCGTCTTCATCGGCGGCGACCGGATCGCGGGCAACGGGGACGTGGCCAACAAGATCGGCAGCTACCCCCTGGCCGTGCTGGCGCGGCGTCACGGAGTGCCCTTCTATGTCGTGGCCCCGTACAGCACGCTTGATCGGAGCCTCGAGGACGGTAGCCAGATCGCCATCGAACTGCGGGATCCGTCGGAGGTCCATCATGCCCTTGGGCAGCGTTTGGCCCCCGAGGGTGTTGGAGGCTACAACCCGGCTTTCGACGTGACCCCGGCCGAGCTCGTGAGCGGCATCATCACCGAGCAGGGGGTCTTCCGCGCCCCGTATCGGCGGGCATTCGCGGCCGCCTATGGAGGCTAGACGGCCCGAAAAAGAGCCGAGGGCCCGAATCCCCCTCAAACAGGTCGCCTTGACACCTAAAGGATCCGTTGCTAGATTCGACGCCTTGCTGTCCAGAAGTGACTGCTTCGATTTTGGACTCGATTTGATCGAGTGCGGGCCTCGGAGGGCTTCCGTTGAAGACTTACAGCGCCAAACCCGGCGATATCGATCGCCGCTGGTATGTTGCAGATGCGTCCACCGAGCCCCTCGGCCGATTGGCGACTCGCGTGGCGACGGTGCTGCGCGGGAAGCACAAGCCCATGTTCACGCCCCACATGGACGTAGGTGACTTCGTCGTGGTCGTGAACGCCGAGAAGCTGGTCCTGACGGGCCAGAAGATGGACAAGAAGGAATATCAGAATTACAGCGGCTACAGCGGCGGGCGCAGCACGCGCACGGCCGCCGAGCAGCTCGCCGTCGACCCCAGGGAGATGGTGCGCCGCGCCGTATGGGGGATGCTCCCCAAGGGTCGTCTGGGCCGCCAGCTCATCCAGAAGCTCAAGATCTATGCGGGGAGCGAGCATCCCCACCGGGCGCAGAAACCACAGGCTCTGCCGAAGTAGTCGGGACGGAAACAAAGAACATGACCGCTACGAAGAATCGATTCTATGCAACCGGCCGCCGCAAGGAAGCCGTCGCTCGCGTCTGGATCAGTCCGGGCACGGGCAAGATCGTCGTCAACGACCGCGAATTCGACAATTTCTTTCCTGCCGAGACCCATCGGATGATCGTCGAGCAGCCCCTCGAGACACTGGCCAAGAAGGGTGAGTACGACATCCGGGCCACGGTCCGCGGTGGGGGCACCTCGGGTCAGGCCGGCGCCGTACGGCTGGGCATCGCCCGGGCGCTCGTGTCGAGCGACGAAGAGTTCCGCAGGCCGTTGCGGCGGGTGGGACTGCTGACGCGCGACGCGCGCGCGGTCGAGCGGAAGAAGTACGGACAGCCTGGCGCCCGCAAGCGCTTCCAGTTCAGCAAGCGCTGAGTTCGTTGCGGACGCGTGGGTCGCGGCGCTCGGCGAAAATTCACACCCATCTGGAGCCGACCCCCGGGTGCGCCACGGCGTGGGGGAGAGCGACGAAGGATTGGGGAGGATCAACCCGGACGGGCAGCCATCTGCCCCTGAAAGGACCGAGCTACGATGCCGGCCAATATTGCTCTCAAGGATCTACTCGAAGCGGGAGTCCATTTCGGACATCAGACCCGCAAGTGGAATCCCAAGATGCGGGACTATATCTTCATCGCCCGCGGCGGGATACACATCATCGATCTCCAGAAGACGTTGCGCCACGTGGAGCGCGCGTACGACTTCCTGGTGAAGACCTCGGCTGCGGGCAAGGATGTCCTCTTCGTCGCCACGAAGAAGCAGGCGCGCCAGTCCGTTCGCGAGGCCGCGCAGGCCGTGGGCATGCCCTGGGTAACCGAGCGCTGGCTCGGTGGCATGCTGACGAACTTCCAGACGATCAGCAAGAGCATCGCGAAGCTCGAAGAGATCGAAGTCAAGCTGGCCGACCCGATCGCAGCAAACCTCTCCAAGAAGGAAGCGCTCGAGCTCTCGCGCCTGGGCGACAAGCTCCGCCGCAATCTCGGTGGCATCCGCGACATGAAGCGGGTTCCAGGCGCGGTCTTCGTCATCGACACCAATGAAGAGGCCATTGCCGTGCGCGAGGCCAACAAGCTCGGCATTCCCGTTGTGGGAATCGTGGACAGCAACGCCGATCCCGATCCGATTCAGTATCCCATTCCGGGCAACGACGACGCCATCCGCGCCATCCAGCTCTTCACCGGCATGGCCAAGGCGGCGATCGCGGCCGGGAAGGCTGCCAGGAGCGAGGGCGCGAACATCGGCGAGCCCACCGTCGCCAGCCAGGCTTCCGTGGGCGGAAGCAGTGGGGCCGCGGCCGTCGGGGCCGAAAGCACGACGTCCGACAGCTAAGAGCGATCGCGCGCCGCGATTGCCACGCGGTCCGTCCAGCAACCTGAATTCACGAAGGATTGACTCCATGAGTATCAGTGCGGCCGTCGTCAAGGAGCTCCGCGAGAAGACCGGAGCCGGCATGATGGAGTGTAAGAAGGCTCTGGTGGAGGTCGATGGAGACATCGACAAGGCCGTCGATTATCTGCGCACCAAGGGTATCGCCAAGGCTGCCAAACGCGCGGGCAAGGCGACGGCCGAAGGCATCGTCAATTCCTACATCCATCCCGGGGGCGGCGTCGGTGTCCTGATCGAGGTCAACTGCGAGACGGACTTCGTCGCGCGTACCGACGAGTTCCAGGCCTTCGTGCGTGATATCGCGATGCACATCGCGGCGACCAACCCGGCGGCCATCAGCGCCGACGAGATCGACGACTTAGTCCTGGCCAAGGAACGCGAGATCTACCTGGCACAGGCCGCCGAAGAGGGCAAGCCCGCGGAGATCGCCGCGAAGATCGTCGAGGGCCGCATGAGCAAGTACCGCAAGGAAAACGCGCTCCTGGATCAGCCCTTCGTCAGGAATCCCGACGAGACGGTCGGTGAACTCCTGAAGTCGAAGATCGCCAGCCTGGGCGAGAACATCATCATCAAGCGCTTCGCGCGTTTCTCGATCTCGGACTAGCTCTCAAGGGCGCCCACCGCCTCGGCCGGTAGACTTTCGCCGGCCCCGGCGGTGGGCGTTGGCGCATATGGCCGATCGCAAGCGCATCCTCCTCAAGCTCAGCGGCGAACTCTTCCGCGAGGCGGACGATATCCTCGCCCCTGGCCCCATGCGGGCCTATGCCACCGCCATCCATCAACTCTATCAGGCCGGGCTTCAGGTCGCCGTCGTCCTGGGCGGCGGCAACATCCTGCGGGGTCGTAACTGGGCCGACCACCCGCATCGCGCCGATGTCGACCACGTCGGCATGCTGGCGACAGTGCTCAACGCCGCACTGTTCAAGCTGGCGCTCGAAGATGTGGGGTGCCCCGCCCGCGTCTTCTCGGCACGCCCCTGCCAGCCCGTGGCCGAACTCTTTGAGCGCCGGCCCGCCATCGCGGCGCTGGACCGCCGCGAGGTGGTCCTTCTGGCGGGAGGGACCGGAAATCCCTTTTTCTCCACGGATTCCGCCGCCGCCCTGCGCGCGGCCGAGCTGGACTGCGACTGCCTGTACAAAGGAACGCTTGTCGATGGCGTCTATGACAGCGATCCTCATCGAAATCCCGACGCCAGGCGCTTCGATACCATCAGCTTCGACGAGGTCTTGCGCCGGGACCTGCGCGTGGTGGACGGGGCCGCGGTCGCCATCTGCCGGGACGCCGGGATGCCGGTGGTGGTCTTCGACTCCACGGATCCGGCGAAGTTGTCTGGGATCGCCGACGGCAGCCTGCGCTGCACGGTCGTCGGCCCCACCGATCCGGACTGAGGAGAGGGACATGCTGGACGGACTCTATAACGAAACGAATGAACACATGGAGCGCTGCGTCGCCAGCCTGCAGCAGCAGCTCGGTGGCCTGCGGACGGGCAAGGCCTCGCCGCGTCTGTTGGATGGAGTCAAGGTGGAGGCGTACGGCACGAAGATGCCGCTCAATCAGCTGGCCACGCTAGGCGCGCCGGAACCACGACTGTTGACGGTGCAGCCCTTCGACAAGTCGCAGATCGGCGCCATCGAGAAGGCCATCCAGGCCGCCAATCTCGGCATCACGCCTGCCAACGACGGCAACATGATTCGTCTTCCCGTTCCGCCTCTGAACGAGGAGCGACGCCGCGAATACGTGAAGCTCGCCAGGAAGCACGGCGAAGACGCCAAGGTGGCCGCGCGTGGCGCGCGACGCGATGCGAATGAGCGAATGAAGAAGGCCAAAGAGGCCGGTGACATCACGGAGGACGATCTGCATCGTGGCCACGATCGCGTGCAGAAACTGACGGACGCGACCGTCGCGCGAATCGACAAGGTGCTCGCGGCCAAGGAAGCGGAGATCATGGAGGTTTGA
>Ga0326597_10006482_pt1 | contig 16026 bp, 14 predicted proteins | sample RVTome_12_FD_203789 | JGI IMG/M metagenome (GOLD analysis project Ga0326597, IMG submission 203789) | Soil microbial communities from uranium-contaminated site in the Upper Colorado River Basin, Wyoming, United States - RVT100D185 | ecosystem: Environmental > Terrestrial > Soil > Contaminated >...
CGGCGCCGATGCGGTGATCGACGGGACGGAGGGCGACTGGTCCGAGACGGTCCGGCGCCTGACGGACGGCAAGGGCGTCGAGGCCGTTATCGATTTCGTGGGGTCGCGCGGGACCTTCGAGACCGACATGAAGTGTCTCGGTCGCATGGGGCGGCTGGTGATCATCGGCGACCGGCCGGCGGACGTGTTCGGGGAGCCCTCGGATTTCATGATCAATCCCCGCGAGATCCTCCGGAACATGTGGGAGATCCACGGCTCGCGCTACGTGAACCTGGCGGAGCTGCATGACACATTGAAGCTGGTGAGCGAGGGACGGATCACGCCGGTCATCACCAAGACGGTCCCGCTGGAAGGGGTCGAGGAGGCCCATGACCTACTTCGAAAGGGGACGCTGATCGGCCGCGCCGCCATCGTCCAGACCTAGGGACGGCCGTTCGCAGGTTCGCCGTCGTTCTTCTTGTCCCTCTCCCTCGCCGAGGGAGAGGGTACATGCCCTCCCCCCCTGTGGGGGCGAGGGCCTTGGGAGTCGGGGATACATCACCGTCATTACGATCGACAAGACTGAGGGGAGGAATCGCATGAAGGCGATGCGGTTGCACGAGCTGGGCGGGAGGCTCAAGCTCGAAGAGGTGCCGGTGCCGAAGCCGGGGCCCAACGAGGTCCTGATCAAGGTGAGGGCCACGGGGGTGGGCCTCACGGTAGTCATCATGCTGGGGACCCCGGGGCTGGTGAGCAGCTATCCTCGGATCCTCGGGCACGAACTGGCCGGCGTGATCGAGGGGGTCGGGTCCGAGGTGGACGGGTGGACGAAGGGCGACCGCGTCACCTGCCACTTCTACCTGACGTGCAAGCAGTGCAAGTGGTGCCGGATGGGCAAGGAGACCCTCTGCCCGAACTTCCGGGGATACGTGGGCATGGCGTGCGACGGGGCCTACGCCGAGTACATGACGCTCCCCGCGGTGAACCTGTGCCGCCTCCCGGACAGCGTGTCCTTCCTGGACGCCTGCGTGGCCGCCGACGCCATCTGCACCCCATATCACGCCTGCCGGCACGAAGCCCAGGTGGGTCCCAGCGACGACGTGGTGATCGTGGGGGGCGCCGGCGGCGTGGGGATCCACGGGATCCAGATGGCCAAGCTCTGCGGCGGGCGCGTGATCGGCGTCGACATGGGCGCTCCCAAGCTCGAGGCGATGAAGACCTACGGGGCGGACACGGTGATCGACGCGGTGGAGGGCGACTGGTCCGGGCGGGTCCTGGAGCTGACGGGCGGCAAGGGCGCCGAAGCCGTCATCGACTTTGTGGGGTCCCGAGGCACGCTGGAGACCAGCATGAAGTGTCTCGGGCGGATGGGCAAGCTGGTGATCATCGGCTTCCGCCCGCCCCACGTGTTCAAGGACCTGCCGGACTTCACGGTGAACCCGCTGGAGGTCCTCAGCAAGATGCAGGAGATCCACGGGTCGCGCTACTCCAACCTCCAGGAGCTGCACGACTCCCTCAAGCTGGTCAGCGAGGGCCGGATCAAACCCGTCATCACCCGCACGTTCCCGCTGGAGGGGGCCGAGGAGGCGCACGAGCTGCTCCGCAAGAACGAGTTGATCGGCCGCGCCGCCCTGGTCCAGGGCTAGGCGCGGGGGCTCAGGACCCAGGGTCGGGAGTCGGAAGAGGCAGTCAGCCGTCGGTTGTCAGCCCGGGGGTTTCGCCCCTGGTTCCTGTCGGGTAGGCGTGCTTGGCCCGCTGACCCGGGGGGGTGACGACTGATGGGCTGAGGGCTGTTGGCTTCGGAGGAGTGGGGCGAGGAGCGAGCGATGACGCACGCGGTGACCACCGATACGAAACACGTGAAGTTCTTCAAGGCGAAGGATGGCCGCACCGTGGCCATGCTGGTGCGGGCCGGTTTTGAAGAGTACGGGCAGTTTCCGCCGTTCATCGACACCGCAGCCGAGCGGGCGCATCTGGAGAAGGCCTACACACCCGAGACCTTCGAGCGCGAGCGGGACACCAAGGCCCACCTGACGGACGACGAGTTCCCCCTCCAGGTGATCATGCTGAACCGCGACCCGGGGGCCACCACCAAGGCCCACTACCACATCGTTGAGCGTCACTCGACGTCTCCTACACGCCACCAGGTCCTCCTGTGCCAGCGGGGGGCGGCCCGTGTGGGCGTGTACACCAAGGAGGGGGAGCATCTCGGAGACGTCCGCCTGGGCCCGGGAGACCTGATCCTCATGTGCGAGGGCCATGAGGTGGAGTTTCTGGAGAAAGGGACGAAGCTGGTGGAGATCAAGCAGGGGCCGTTCCCCGAGACCGACGAGAAGGACAAGGTGATGCTCCGTTGACGGCAGACATTGCCCGGGGCGCCCCGTCAGGGCTGACGGCCGGCGCCCGGCGGACTCTGCGAAGGAGGACGCACGTGAAAATACCCTTCGACGCCAAGAAGCTGGATACCCTGATGGAAGAGGCCGGGGTGGACCTGGTGCTGGCCACGTCCAAGCACAACTGCCAGTACCTCCTCGGCGGCTACCGTTTCTTCTTTTTCGCCCACCTGGACGCCATCGGCCTGAGCCGATATTTGCCGGCCGTCGGGATCCTCCGTGGACGGCACGACGCGGCCTTCTACATCGGGAACTCCATGGAGCGGTGGCAGCAGGCCGGCGAGCCGCTCTGGGTAGGGGCCGTGCGGAACGCCTCGTGGTCCAGCGTCCAGACGGCCAAGGAAGCTGCGGCCCTCATCCGGGAGCGAGGGCTGGCGAAGGGCACCGTGGCGGTGGAGGAATCCTTCCTTCCGGCCGACGCCATGGCGGCCCTCAAGACTGAGCTGCCTCAGGTCCGCTGCGTCGAGGCGCTTCCCATCTTGGAGGCCCTGCGTGCCATCAAGCGGCCGGATGAGCTGGTCCTCCTCAAGGAGGCCTCGGGGGCCATCGTGGATTCCATGGTGGCGGTGGCGCGGAGCGCCACGCCGGGCATCACGACCCGCGAGATCGCCGAGCGGATGCACAAAGAGGAAGCCCAGCGCGGGTTGAACTTCGAGTATGCCCTGGTGGCCACCGGTCCTAGTTCCAACCGGGCTCCTTCCGAGGCGCGGTGGGAAAGGGGATCCGGCCTTTCCATCGATTCCGGCGGAAACCGGCGCGGCTACATCGGCGACCTTGCGCGCATGGCGGTGTTTGGCAAGGCCACACCCCTGATGCGGGACCTGCTGGAGGAAGTTCGTGTCGTGCAGGCCGCCGCCCGCACGGCGATTCGCGCGGGGGGACCGGGCGGGGGTGTCTACGAAGCCGCCCTGGCAGCGCAGGCAACATGCCCCCACGCGAAGGACATTGTCTTCCTGGCGCATGGGATGGGGCTCATCAGCCACGAGGCCCCGCACCTGACGGACAGCGGGGTTGTCCCGTATCCTGGTTCGCACGCCCAGCGCCCGCTGGAGAAGGACATGGTCCTTTCCGTCGAAACGGAACTCACGCACCCGGAGGCGGGGTTCGTGAAATTGGAGGATACGGTGGTCGTTACCGCCGACGGCTGGGAGGCCTACGGCGATCGGGCGCGCGACTGGATTGAAATGGACGCCTAACACGAATGACAAATGACCAATGACAAGTGGCCAATCGCGGCGGCGCTTCGCGCATCTCTCATGATGGTTCCCGTGGGCGGCACGCGCAGCGCGCCCACCACCATTGGTCACGTGTCAATCTAAGGAGATCGAATGAAGCTGGCGACCTTTGATGTTCCAACGAAAGTGGGCCCGATCCCGCGTATCGGCGCAGTGGTGGGTCCGGCAGATGATCGGTTGGTAGACCTGACGGCGGCCTGCGGCCGGATGCTGGCCGAGCATGGGGACGCGCGTGCAAGCGACCGCGCGGCGTTCCTCGTGCCGCCGGACATGGCGGCATTCGGCGCGGCGGGCGCCGAGTCGCTGATGATGGCGCGGCAGGCCGTAGCCCACGTGCAGGGCCTTCCTGGCAGCGGGGCCGAGGCGCGCGGGCCCCGCGGGGAGACCCTGGTGTACCGGCGGGACGAGGTGCACCTGCTGGCCCCCGTGCCCCATCCGCACTTCATCCGGGACTTCGCTGGGTTCGAGCGGCACCTCAAGAAGACGTTCGGGGACATGGGGTTCCAGATCCCCGAGTCCTGGTACCGCCGGCCCCTGTGCTTCATGGCCAACCCGGGGACCGTGATCCCGCCGGAGAGCGAGGTTCTCTGGCCGGGGTTCACCCGCAAGCTGGACTACGAGCTGGAGATCTGCGCCGTCATCGGCGTGGGCGGGCGGGACATCCCGGTTGAGAGGGCGCGGGAGCACATCCTGGGCTTCACCATCCTGAACGATTTCAGCGCCCGCGACATCCAGCCGGACGAGATGGCCATGCGCACCGGTCCCTTCAAGAGCAAGAGCTGGGCGTGGGGCCTCGGCCCCTGGATCGTGACCCAGGACGAGATCCCGAACCCGGGCTCCCTCCACATGGCCGTCCGCGTGAACGGCGAGACGTGGGCGCAAGTCGTGCCAGAGGATATGTACTGGACCTTCGAGCAGATGGTCGCCTACACTTCCACGCATGAAGACCTCCGCCCCGGTGATATCCTCGGTTCGGGCACTGTCTCCGGCGGCTGCGGCCTGGAGATCAACCGCTGGGTCCAGCCGGGCGATGTGGTGGAGCTGGAGATCGAGAAGATCGGCATCCTGCGCCACCGCATCGGCCAACCGCAAAGCACCCCGGCCTCCTGGATCCCGAAGACGCAGTGATGCACTCTCGAATGTCGAACCGCCAAGTTCCGGTGTCCAACGGCGGTTGTGCTTCGCCCGGTTTTCGGCGTCCGGGCTACAGTTCGCAAGTGGGAATTGGCAGTTCGAAGTTCGCGATGTGGAGGTTCCTATGGACCTGGGCATCAGGGGTCGCGTCGCGCTGGTCACCGGGGGGAGCAAGGGCCTGGGATTCGCCACGGGCCGCGCGCTGGCCGAGGCGGGATGCTGCATCGCCCTCGCGTCACGTACCCAGGCGGAGCTGGATAAGGCCGCGGCGGCGCTCGGCCGAGACTTCAAGATCGAAGCCGTGGGAATCGCGGCCGATCTATCCGACCCCGCCTCGCCGCGGCGGGTGGTGGATGCAGCGGTGCAGCGATTCGGGCACGTGGACATCCTGGTCAATTCGGCGGGCGCGGCGCCGGCGGGCAGCCTGGAGCAGCTCACCGAAGAGCAACTGGAGGGCGCCCTCCGGCTGAAACTCTTCGGCTACATGCGGATGGTCCGCGCGGTCCTTCCCATCATGCGGGCCCGGAAGTGGGGGCGGATCATCAGCATCGGGGGCCTGGCCGGGCGGTCCCCCGGGGCCGGTTTCGTGGCCGTGGGTCTGAACAACATCGGCATCGCCACCATGACCAAGAGCGTGGCGGACGCCGTGGCCGCCGACGGCATCCTGGTCAACGCCGTGGACCCGGGCTCCATCGCCACCGACCGCCAGGAGAACCTGATCCGCGCCGCCGCCGAAAAGGAAGGCAAGGGCGTGGAGGCCGTCCGCGCCGAGCGCACCAAGAGCATCCCCCTCGGCCGGATGGGGAAGCCCGAGGAAGTAGGCGCCCTGATCGCCTTCCTGGCCTCCGAATGCGCCGGGTTCATCACCGGCGCCTGCATCCCCGTGGACGGCGGCACCAACCGCAACATCTTCTGATTCTGATGTAAGGCCTTCCCCGACGGGCTCCCGCCAGGGGAGAAGAAAAGAGGCCAGATTCGCCTTGACACTCTGGGGCCTTTAAGTGTACAGATATAGAGGTCTGTAACCGCGTTTGGGTGGGCGAGATTAGGCACGTAGCTCAGGGGGAGAGCGCTTGCTTGACACGCAAGAGGTCGGCGGTTCGAAACCGCCCGTGCCTACCATCGCGCCCTTCCTTTGCTAGGTGATCGTCGAAGCATCGCGGGCTGGTGGCTCGTGGTGTTTTTTTTTCTCCGGGTGAAGCCGTGGCGGATGCGATCCTCGTGATGCCGGACGGCCGGGAGGTTCCGGGGGCGGCAGGGCAGCCCATCCGGACCATTTTGGAGGAGGCCGGCATCCCCTGGCAGGGCAGGGTGGTGGCCGCACAGGTGAATGGGCGCACCGTGGATCTCGGTGCGCCCGCGCCGGCGGCCGGCCGCGTCGCCCTGCTGGCCCAAGACTCGCCGGAGGGCATCCAGGTGCTACGGCACAGCACGGCCCACCTGATGGCGGCCGCCGTGCAGCAGCTCTTCCCCCAGGCGAAATTCGCCATCGGTCCCGCCATCGATGATGGGTTCTACTACGATATGGAATTGCCCCGCGCGCTCACGCCGGAGGATCTGCCGGTCATCGAAGGCAAGATGCGCGATCTGGGCGCCCGGAACCTGCCCTACCTGCGGCGCGATGTGCCGCTGGACGAGGCGCTGGCCACCGTGAAGGCGGCCGGCCAGGACTTCAAGGTAGAGATCCTGGAGGAAATCCGCAAACAGGGGGCATTTGGCAAAGGGGCCGCCGCCGTCGCGGCGCCGGCTTCCACGGCCGAGCTGGCGGCCGAGGCCGATCCGGGCGCGACCTCCGTGAGCTTCTACGAAACGGGTCAGTTCCTTGACCTGTGCCGCGGCCCCCACGTGCCGGGCACCTCGGCGCTCACGGCCTACAAGCTGACACACCTGGCCGGCGCCTACTGGCGCGGGGACGAGCGCCGGCCCATGCTCCAGCGGATCTACGGCACGGCCTTCGCCACGGTCGAGGCGCTGGAGAAGCACCTCCAGCGGATCGAGGAGGCCAAGCGGCGGGACCACCGGCGCCTGGGTCGCGACCTCGACCTGTTCAGCGTGGACGAGGACGTGGGCGGGGGCCTGATCCTCTGGCACCCCAAGGGGGGCATCCTGCGGAAGACCATCGAGGACTTCTGGCGCGCCGAGCACCTGGGCAACGGATACCACCTGGTGTTCTCGCCCCACGTGGGGCGGGCCAAGCTCTGGGAGATCAGCGGGCATCTGGACTTCTACCGCGAGAACATGTACGCCCCCATGGAGATGGAGGGGAACGACTATTTCGTGAAGCCCATGAACTGCCCGTTCCACATCAAGATGTACCAGTCGCGCGTCCGCAGCTACCGTGAGCTGCCCCTGCGCCTGGCGGAGCTGGGCACGGTCTACCGCTTCGAGCGCGCCGGAGTGCTCCACGGCCTCCTGCGCGTGCGGGGCTTCACCCAGGACGACGCCCACATCTTCTGCACTCCGGACCAGGTGGAGGCCGAGATCACCCGGGCCGTGGAGTTCAGCCTCTTCTTCCTGCAGGCCTTCGGGTTCGAGGAGTACGAGGCCTACATCGCCACCCGCCCCGAGAAGTTCGTGGGCGACCCGGCCCACTGGGATCGGGCCACCGAGGCCCTGAAGGGGGCCGCCGCCCGCGCCGGTCTTGCCTACGCCCTGGACGAGGGGGGTGGGGCCTTCTACGGTCCCAAGATCGACCTGAAGATCAAGGACACGCTGGGCCGCCCCTGGCAATGCACCACGGTGCAGTTCGACTTCAACCTGCCCGAACGGTTCGACGTCACCTATGTGGCCGAGGACAACCGGCAGCACCGTCCCTTCATGGTCCACCGCGCCTTGCTGGGATCCCTGGAGCGGTTCCTGGGCGTGCTCATCGAGCACTACGCGGGGGCGTTCCCCGTGTGGCTGGCGCCAGTGCAGGCCCGGGTGCTGCCCATCGCCGACCGGCACGCGGCCTTCGCCGAGGGGGTGGGGCGGCGGTTGCGCGCCGCGGGGGCGCGGGCCGAGGTGGATGCCCGCAGCGAGAAGATCGGCCACAAGATCCGCGAGGCCGAGTTGCAGAAGATCCCCTACTGCCTGGTGGTGGGGGATCGCGAGATGGCAGGGGATGCCGTATCGGTCCGGGGGCGTGGGGGCCGGGACCTCGGGGGGATGCCCGTGGCCGCGTTCCTGGACCAGTTCCGGCGCGAGGCCGGCCCGCCCGGGGCCCCGGCGCCCGAGCCCGCGCCCGCTGAAGGAGGGAGTGCCCATCGCTAGTAAAGGCCCGCGCATCAACGAACGGATCCGGATCCGAGAGATCAGGGTGATCGGTGCCGACGGGTCCCAGCTCGGCATCATGACGCCGCAGGAGGCCATGGAGAAGGCCTACGCGCTGGGATTCGACCTGGTGGAGGTGGCGCCCGAGGCCCGGCCCCCCGTCTGCAAGATCATGGACTACGGGAAGTACCGGTACGAGCAGAGCAAGAAGGAGCGGGAGGCCCGGAAGAAGCAGACCGTCATCCAGGTCAAAGAGATCAAGATGCGCCCCAAGACCGATGAGCATGACTTCCAGTTCAAGATGCGCCATGCGGAACGGTTCCTCAAGGAAGGGAACAAGGCCAAGGTCACCATGATGTTCCGGGGCCGCGAGATGGTGCACATGGACCTGGGCATGAAACTGCTGTTGAAGTTCGCGGAGGGGCTCAAGGAACTGGCCCACGTCGAGCAGCAGGCCAAGGTGGAGGGGCGGGCCATGTCCATGATCCTCGCCCCGAAACGCTGACGCGGCTGGGAATGGGCCAAGAGAAGCGAGGGGTACAAATAAGATGCCCAAGATGAAGACGTTGAAGGGGGCGGCCAAGCGGTTCAAACGAACCGGCAGCGGGAAGCTGAAGCGCTTCAAGGCCACCAAGAGTCACCTGCTCACGGGGAAGGCGGCCCGGCGGATGCGGCCGCTGCGCAAGTCCGTCCTGGTCCATCCGGCCGACGCCAAGCGGATGGCGCGCCTCGTGCCCTACCTCTGAGAACCAAGAGCGTTCGAACGCTCGAATGTTCGAACGTCCGGGCGAACCGAGAACTGTGAACCGAGAACACTAAGGTGAATGGAGTCGTACGATGCCGCGAGTGAAAGGTGGGTTCGTGACCCGGCGGAGGCGCAACCGGGTCCTGAAGAAGGCGGAGGGCTACTGGGGCAAGCGCAGTACGTCGTTCCGCAGCGCCCAGGAGGCCGTGGACCGGGGCGAGGCCTACGCCTACCGGGACCGGCGCAACCGCAAGCGGGACTTCCGGAAGCTCTGGATCGTACGGATCAACGCGGCGGTGCGGGAGCACGGGCTGTCCTACAGCAAGTTTATCGCGGGGCTCAAGGGGGCCGGGATCACCCTGGACCGGAAGGCTCTCGCGGACTTGGCGTTCCGGGACGCCGGAGCCTTCGCCAAGGTGGTGGCGGCCGTGCGGGGCGCCGCCGTGAGCTAGCCGCCGGTCTCACCGGCGCGCCCCGATGCCGCATCGGGGCGCTTTTTTTTGCGCAGAGGGCTGACGAGAAATGGAAGACTGGCGCGCGGAACTCGAGGCGCTGGAGCGGGAGGGGCAGGCCGCCATCGCCGCGGTGGCCGGCGTCCCGGAACTGGAGCAGGTGCGTGTTCAGTTCCTCGGGCGCAAGGGGCGGCTCACCGCGATCCTGCGCGGCGTGGCGGGCATCCCGCCCGCCGAGCGGCCGGCCGTGGGCGCCCGGGCCAACACCGCCAAGGCGGCCCTGGAGGCGGCCCTGGAGGCGCGGCGGGCCCACCTGGAGGCGGCGGCCCGCGAGGCGGCCGTGGCCCGGGAGCGCGTGGACGTCACGCTGCCGGGGCGACCCGTCGGGGGCGGCCGGCTGCACCCGCTCACCAAGATCCTCCAGGAGATCTGCGCGGTCTTCGTGGAGATGGGATTCCAGGTGGTGGAGGGACCCGAGGTGGAGTGGGACTACTACAACTTCGAGGCCCTCAACATCCCGGAGCACCATCCGGCGCGCGACATGTGGGACACCTTCTGGGTGAATCCGGCCAGCGCCGGCACCGAGCGGCCCATGCTCCTGCGCACTCACACCTCGCCCATGCAGATCCGGGTGATGGAGGCCACGCGCCCGCCGGTCCGCGTCATCGTGCCCGGCAAGTGCTACCGGTACGAGGCGGTGGACGCCAGCCATGAGAGCCAGTTCCACCAGGTGGAGGGTCTGGCCGTGGACACGGGCATCACCTTCGCCCACCTGAAGGGGACCCTGCAGCGGTTCGCCCGGCGCGTCTTCGGGGAGGAGCGGCGCGTGCGCTTCCGGTGTGATTACTTCCCCTTCGTGGAGCCGGGGGTGGACATGTCCATCGACTGCTTCGTCTGCCAGGGTGCCGGATGCCGCCTTTGCAAGGGGACCGGCTGGATCGAGATCCTGGGGGCCGGCATGGTCCACCCCGACGTGCTGGCGCGGGTGGGGTACGACCCCTCCGTCTACACCGGGTTCGCCTTCGGCATGGGTCCGGCGCGCATCGCCATGCTGAAGCACGGGATCGAGGACATCCGCCTCTTCCACGGCAACGACCCCCGCTTCCTCAGGCAGTTTGCCTGAGGAAGGATGACCAATGTCCAATGAATCGATGTCCAATGGCGGAGGCGCAACGCGCCGTCATTTTCATTGGAGAGCGCGCGAAGCGCGGCGACCACAATTGGTCATTGGTCCGTTGGAGATTGGTCATTAGAGCGAAGCGATGAAGGTGCCGTTGAGCTGGCTGAGGGAGTATGTGGCGGTGGATCTGCCGCCGGCGGAGCTGGCGCACCGGCTCACCATGGCGGGCACCGAGGTCGCCTCCATCGAGACGGTGGGGGAGGCGTGGGACGGCATCCTGGTGGGGCACGTGGCGGAGATCCAGCCGCACCCCAACGCGGACCGGCTGGTGCTGGCGACGGTGGACCTGGGCGACCGCGCCGAGACGGTGGTGAGCGGCGCCCCCAACCTGGCGGCGGGAATCCGGGTGCCTTTTGCGCCCGTGGGCGCGCGGCTGATCGACGGCCATACCGGCGAACAGATCACGCTGCGCGCCGCCACGATCCGCGGCGTGGCCTCCCGCGGCATGGTCTGCTCGGAGCGCGAGCTGGGCCTGTCGGACGACCACAGCGGCATCCTGATCCTGGATCCGGAGGCCCCGGTGGGCGGGGCCCTCCGCGAGGTCCTCGGGGAGACCGTCTTCGACCTGGAGGTGACGCCCAACCGGCCGGACCTGCTGGGCATGCTGGGGGTGGCGCGCGAGGTCGCGGCCCTCACGGGGGCGCCCCTGCGCCCGCCGGGCGAGACCTACACCGAGGCTGGCCCGGCCGCCGCGGACCTCACCACGGTGGAGATCCTGGACCCGGACCTGTGCCCCCGGTACGTGGCGGCCATCATCGAGGGGGTGACCATCGGCCCGTCCCCGGCGTGGATGCGCCGGCGGCTGGAGGGCGTGGGCGTGCGGCCCATCAATCTGGTGGTGGATATCACCAACTACGTCATGATGGAGGTGGGCCAGCCGCTCCACGCCTTCGACTTCGAACGGCTCCGCGGGCGCCGCATCGTGGTACGGCGCGCGACGCCGGGCGAGCGGGTGACCACGCTGGACGGGACGGACCGCGCCCTGCCGCCAGAGGCCCTGTTGATCTGTGACGGGGAGGGGCCGGTGGCCGTGGCCGGCGTCATGGGCGGCCTCGAGAGCGAGGTGACGGACACGACGCGGACCATCCTGCTGGAGGCCGCGAACTTCCAGCAGGTCTCCGTCCGGCGCACGTCGCGCGCCCTGAAGCTCCGCACCGAGGCGTCTCACCGGTTCGACAAGGGGATCGCCCCCGTCCTGGCCCTGGTGGGGGCACGCCGTGCCGTGCGCCTCATGGTGGAGCTGGGGGGCGGCCGCGCCGCTCGGGGCCTGGTGGATGCGTACCCGGGCTGCCGCGAGCGGCCCCCCATCTCCATCGGTCCCGCCGAGGTGCGGCGCGTTCTGGGCGTCGGCCTCGACCGGGGAGAGATCCGGGCGGCCCTGGAACGGTTCGGCATCGCGTGCGAGGAGGCGGGCGAGGGTCTGCTGGCGCGGCCTCCCGAGTACCGCATGGATCTGACGATCCCGGCCGATCTGGTGGAGGAGGTGGCCCGCTGCATCGGGTACGACCAGATCCCGACCCAGCCGCTGGACGGCTCCATCCCCAACGCGGCGCCCGACCGCACGCTGGTCACGCTGGAGCTGGCCCGCCAGACGCTGGCCGGGCTGGGCCTACAAGAGGTCATCACCTACTCCCTAGTGGGCGAGCGGCTCCTCTCCCGCCTGCGGGAAGGCGCGGCGGGCGGGCTGCACCTCGTGAACCCCATGTCCGTGGACCAGGCGATCCTGCGGCCGACCCTCCGGGCCAGCCTGCTGGAGCTGGCCGCGCAGCACCAGCGCCAGGGGGAGGGCCGCATCCGGATCTTCGAGGCCGGGCGGGCCTTCCTCCCGCGACCGGGGGAGCTTCCCGAGGAGCGGGAGACCGTCGGGATCGTGCTGGCCGGCGCCCGGGCCGAGACGTTCTTCGGTGACCCCGCCGCCGAGACGGACTTCTTCGACCTCAAGGGCGTCGTGGAGGAGCTGTTCCGGCGCCTAGGGGTGGCCGGCCTCCGCTGGGAGCGGTGGGAGGACCCGCACATGCTCCCGGGTGTCTGCGCGGGGGGCCGGCGGGAGGGCGAGACGCTGGCCGTGGCGGGGGAGCTGCACCCGCGGGTGGCGGCCGCCTTCGAGTTGGGGGGTCGCGTTTTCCTGGCGGAGTGCGATGTTTTCCGGCTCGTGCGGGCGGCCCATGCCCGGCCCTTCCAGGTTGCGGCCATCCCCCGCTTTCCGGCGGTGCGCCGGGACCTGGCGATCCTGGTGAGGGAGGGCGTCGCCGCCGCGGAACTGGAAGCGGCGGTGCGCGGGGCGGGGGAGGGGATGCTGGCCGAGGTCCGCCTCTTCGACGTGTACCGAGGCGATCCGATCCCGGCCGGGAAGGTCTCCTACGCCTACGCCCTGAGCTATCAGGCCGCGGACCGGACCCTGCGCGACGACGAGGTGGACGCGGTGGAGACACGCCTCGTGGCCGCCCTGCGCGAGGGCTTCGGCGCCACGCTCCGGGGGCCGGCAGGCTGCTGAAAACGGCCCATCTGCGGCGTTGGTCCGGCTCTGCCTCGCTGCGGCGGACACACCACGTACGCCTCGCTCCGCGGCCGCCGCGCCTTGCATCTGGACCGTCTTGAGCAGCCCGCTCCCACCGTGAAGTGTCTTCACCTCAGCAACAACTGGTGCCCATGGCAAGCGCTTCGATCCGCATCCGCCTCGGGGGTTACGCGCCGCTCGACTCCGTGCACACCGAGGCGGCCCGCTACTTCAAGCAGGCCGTGGAAGCCGAGGCGGGGGGGGGCGTGGCCGTGGACGTCTTCCACAACGTCCTGGACTTCGGCTACAGCTTCAGCGACCTGCTGCAGATGGTGCGGACCGGCGTGCTCACCTGCGGCTACGCCTCCACGGCGTACCTGGCCGAGGCCGTTCCCTCACTAGGGGCCTTCGACCTGCCCTTCCTCTTCGCGGGCCGCCCCGCCGCCCACGCCGCCATGGATGGGGCCATCGGCGACCTGCTCGCCCGTGAGGCCGAGGCCCACCTTGGCCTCACCTGGCTGGGCTATTGGGAGAACGGCTTCCGCCACGTGACCAGCCGCCAGGGGCCGGTGACTTCTCTGGCCGATCTGGCCGGCCTCCGCATCCGCATCCAGCCCAACGCCATCCACGAGCGAACCTTCGCCCTGCTGGGTGCGGTCCCCGTGCCCACCGATATCAAGGATCTCCTTCCGGCCATCCTGGAGGGGCGGGTGGATGCGCACGAGAACCCCCTGGAGAACATCCACGCCTACGGGATCCACCGCCACCACCCCTTCGTGACGCTGACGGGGCACTTCTACGGCGTGCGCGGCCTCTACGCCAACGCGGCGGCCCTGGCCGGCCTGCCCGCGGACGTCCGGGACGTCGTATGCCGCGCCGGCCGCGCCACGGCCCGGCACCAGCGCGGCCTGGCCGAGGCCAAGGACGCGCGGATGGCCGCCGTCCTCGAGACCGAAGGCGTGCGGATCCACCGGCCGGACGCCGCCTTCCTGGCGGCCTGCCGCGCGCGGGTCGCGCCCCTCCTGGACGACGCGGCGCGCTGGGTTGGCCCCCGCGCCGCCGCCGCCCTCGCCTCCGTGCGCTGACCCCTCCCGGGTCGGGGGCTTCCGCACCTCCTGCCTGGGCTCCCCGTGAACCCGGGACAGGGAACCGGGACCCCGGAACTCGGCGGCATCTGCCGACACCCCTGGCCCTTTACAAGCGTTGGGGAGTTTGATAGCGTGATGTTGCCATTGACTTGCCGAGGGGAGTCCATGCTTGGGGAACGGCTGCAGCAACTGGAGGTGCGGGTGCGCGAGGCCGTCGCGGTGCTGGACAATCTCCGCGCCGAGCGACGGAGCTTGGAAGCCAAGGTGGCCGCCCTGGAGGCCGACGTGGCCCGCGGGGCGGCGGAGACGAAGGCGCTGGCCGCGGAGCGGGACCAAGAGCGGGCCCACCGCCAGCGCCTGGAGGCGGAACGGGAGGAGGCCCGGGTCAAGGTCGAGGCGCTGCTCGCCGAGTTGGGACGGATCGAAACAGCGGTGCGGGACGGGACGGCATGAGCGGTGAGGAGCGGGTGCTGCACGTCCAGATCTTCGGGGAGGGCTATGCCCTTCGCTCGGCCGACCCGCCGGATTACGTGCAGCGGGTGGGGCAATACGTGGATGGGAAGTTCTACGAGGTCGCCAAGGGGAGCCCCAGCCTCCCCCCGGCGAAGATGGGGATCCTGGCCTCGCTGAATATCGCGGACGAGCTGTTCCGCCAGGGGGCCAGCTTCCGGGAGTCCGAGGCGGCGGCGGCCGCCAAGGTGGCCGAACTGGTGGCCCTGCTCGATGCCGGCCTGGCCCCGTCCTAGTGTCCGGGTCCGTGGGTGTCCCGGGAGGCCCCATCCTCGGGGGGGACTTGCACCCGGCGGGCCGTCGTGATAGGGTCTCGATAGTGAGCGGCAGGCAAGAGAACCCCTACCGTGTTCGTGATGCGGTGACCATTTTTGAGCCAACAGACTGCAGATCGGGGATGGGCGCACGGACGTGGTGAGCACGCCCTCCGCCCTGCGGAGGGACGCCTGAAGCGTTCGGCCGGTCCCCACCTGGTATTCCAGGTTCAAAGACTGCACTAGCACACGGCACAAAGGTAGGGGTTCCTTTTTTTCTGCTGCCGCGGGGGAGCGGCAATTCCAACCCCGGCGAGCCTGCGATCATCACCCATCATCCCGCTCCATCCTTCCCTCGGCCCTTCTCCTCGCCTGCTCCCGCCGTTCCGCCAGTGGAAGAGGAATCCTATCCGGGATCGCGCCGCCACGGGCGGCCCGCGGCCCGCCCCTGAGGGCGTCGCGGATGCGATGCCCGGTTTCGCCGTGAGCTGCCGCCCTGCCCGCCCGGATAGGGCGGGCAGGGCGGCCCGGGCGCGCCCCGAGACGTGGCCCTGGTCCGCCGCGCGCCGGTCGCTCGTTCCAAGGAGGTGAGGCTCCCATGGAGACCTCCCTGATCATACTCATCACGGCCGCGGCCATCGTGGTCGCCGTGGCCGTCGGACTGGCCGTCGGGCTGGTGTTCCGGCGCCGCATCGGAGCGGAGAAGATCCGGGCCGCCGAGGAACAGGCCCAGCGCCTGCTGCGGGACGCCGAGCGGGATGCGGAGACGCGCCGCAAGGAGGTGGAACTCGAGGTCAAGGACCGCCTCCTGCGGGCCCAGGCCGACCTGGAGCGCGAGGGCAAGGACCGCCGCCAGGAGATGCAGAACGTGGAGCGGCGCCTGGCCCAGCGGGAGGAGTCTCTGGCCCAGAAGCTGGACCTGCTGGACCGCCGCGAGAAGGAGCTTTCGGGGCGCGACCGCGACGTGCAGGCGAAGGAACGAACCGCCGCCGAGGGCCAGACCAAGGTCCAGGCCATGCTGGACGAGGCGCGGCGCACCCTCGAGCGGGTGGCCGGGATGACGACCGACGAGGCGAAGAAGCATCTGCTGGCCTCCCAGGAGCACGAGGCGCGGCTGGAGGCCATGGCCCTGGCCAAGCGAATCGAGGAGGAGGCCCGCAACGAGGCCGAGCAGAAGGCCCGGGAGATCCTGGCCATCGCCGTGGACAAGTGCGCCTCGGATTTCGTGGCCGAGGCGGTGGTCTCGGTGGTGGACCTGCCCAGCGACGACATGAAGGGCCGCATCATCGGCCGCGAGGGACGCAACA
>Ga0326597_10006483_pt1 | contig 16025 bp, 16 predicted proteins | sample RVTome_12_FD_203789 | JGI IMG/M metagenome (GOLD analysis project Ga0326597, IMG submission 203789) | Soil microbial communities from uranium-contaminated site in the Upper Colorado River Basin, Wyoming, United States - RVT100D185 | ecosystem: Environmental > Terrestrial > Soil > Contaminated >...
TGGGCGTCGGGGCCCCACGGACCGACCGAGCCAGGCGGGGTGCAAGGGCCCCCGCCGATCCAAGAGAGGACCGAGCCGGGGTGTGGGGCGGAGCCCCACGCGAGTTTGGAGACCCGCCCCATGGCCGACCTGGACAACCTGAAGGACACGAAGGACTACCATCTCGAGACGCCGGCGAAGACCGGCAGCTTCCACGTCAAGGGCGCCGGCGCCCTCGATTGGGGCATGCAGAACCGGATGGCCCGCGTCTTCCGGCCCGGCTCGGGGCGGACCGTGATGCTCGCGATCGATCACGGCTACTTCCAGGGCCCCACGGCCGGTCTCGAGCGCGTGGACGTCAACATCGTCCCGCTCCTTCCGCACGCCGACGCCCTGATGTGCACGCGCGGCATCCTGCGCACGACGATTCCCGCGGCGTTCAGCAACGGCGTCGTGCTGCGCGCCAGCGGCGGGCCGAGCATCCTGAAGGAGCTGTCGAACGAGCAGATCGCGGTCGACGTCGAAGACGCGACGCGCCTCAACGTCGCCGCCCTCGCGGTCCAGGTGTTCGTCGGCGGCGAGTTCGAGACGCAGTCGATCCACAACATGACCACGCTGGTGGACGCGGGCCTGCGCTACGGCGTCCCGGTCATGGGCGTGACCGCCGTCGGCAAGGACATGGTGCGCGACGCGCGCTACTTCCGCCTGGCCACGCGCATCTGCGCCGAGCTGGGCGCCCAGTTCGTCAAGACCTACTACGTGGCCGAGGCGTTCGAGACCGTGACCGCGTCGTGCCCGGTGCCGATCGTGATGGCCGGTGGCAAGAAGCTCCCCGAGATGGATGCGCTGACCATGGCGTATCGCGCGGTATCGGAGGGCGCGGCGGGCGTGGACATGGGCCGTAACATCTTCCAGTCGGACGCGCCGTCGGCGATGATCCGGGCCGTCGGCAAGGTCGTGCACGAGCTGATGAAGCCGGAACAGGCGTACGAGCTCTACCAGACCCTCAAGCACGAGAAGGCGGGCGTTGGCGCCTAGCGACCTCACGACCCTCGCGGCCACGGCGCCGGCGCTCAGCGTCGGCATCCTCGTGCTGCTGCTCGCGATCAACTCCGGCTGGGGGGGCCAGCGGTTCATCCCGGCGACGTTCGACCGGCTCGCGTGGGCGAAGGCGATCGTCGGCCGGGCCGGCCGGCGCATTCTCGTCGGCGTCGACGGCGGCATCACGAAGCAGAACGTCACCGAGGTCGCCCGCGCCGGCGCCGACCTCATCGTCACGGGCAGCGCGGTGTTCGACGGCAGGGCCGCGGCCGACAACGCGCGCTTCATGCTTCGGGCGGTCCAGCCCGACTGACAGCCATGCACTCCCGATGGTCGGATGGCGACGCGCAGCGCTTCGTGCAGCAGCACGCGGCGCGCTGGGGCGAGGACCTCGCGCTCCGGACGTATACGAGCCGGCTGCTCGGCGCCGAGCCCGCGCTCGTCCTGCACGGCGGCGGCAACGCCTCGGTCAAGGGAACCATCGTCAACGCCCTCGGCGAATCGGTGCCGGCGATTTTCGTGAAAGCCTCGGGCCACGACATGGCGGGGATCGGTCCCGAAGGCCATCCGGCCGTCGATCTCGAGTACCTGAAGCGACTGCGGGGTCTGTCCGATCTGACCGACGAGGCGATGGCGAACGAGCTCCGGACGCACCTCTTCGACCATCGCAGCCCGACGCCGTCGCTCGAGACGCTCGTCCACGCGCTCATTCCGAAGAAGTACCTCGACCACACGCACGCCGACGCCGTGCTGGCGCTCACGAACCAGGTCAACGGCGCGACCCGCGTCCGGGAAGCGCTCGGAGACGACGTCGCGATCGTGGAGTACATCGCGCCGGGCTTCCAGCTCGCGCTGGCGGCCGCGCTGACGTTCGAGACGCAGCCCGAGTGCCGCGGCATGGTCTGGATGCGGCACGGCATCGTGACGTGGGGCGACACCGCGCGCGAGGCCTACGAGAGGATGATCGAGCTGGTCTCGCGCGCCGAGGCGTATCTGCACGAGAAGGCCTCGCGGGCGCTCAGGGTCGAGGCGCTGACGTCCGTGGACGTGGCCAGCGAGCGGTTGGGGCGCGTCGCGCCGATCGTACGGGGGCTCCTGTGCCGGCCGGCCACCGACACGACGCCACGGCAGCCCGTCATCGTGCGGCCGATCGTGTCCACGGAGGTCCTGTCGTTCGTCGATTCGAAGGAGGGTCGCGCGCTCGCGCTCACGCCGCCGCTCACGGCGGACCACCTCATCCGGACCCGACCGCTGCCGCTGTGGCTGGCGGACGCCCGTTTCGACGACCCGGCGCGGCTCCGCGTGCAGATTGCGACCGCGATCCGGGAATACGAAGAGCAATATCACGCGTACGTCGCGAAACACCGATCGAGCGTGCCGGAGCTGCCGGACGCGTACGACGCGTCGCCGCGGGTGATCCTCATGCCCGGCCTCGGCGGGCTCTGCATCGGTGCGGACGTGGACGCCGCGACGATCGCGTGCGACATCACGGTGCACACGCTGGCCGTCAAGGAGCAGGTGGCGGCGATGGGCGGCTACCTGGGCCTGTCCGAGCGCGACCTCTTCAAGATGGAGTTCCGTGCGTTCCAGCAGGCCAAGCTGCGCGAGGACCGGGCGCGGCTGGAGGGGCACGTGGCGCTGGTCACGGGCGCGGCGGGGGCGATCGGCGCGGGCGTCTGCCAGGCGCTCTTGGAGCGCGGCTGTCACGTCGCCGTCACCGACCTCGCGGGCGAGCGGCTCGACTCGATGGCGGCCGAGCTGACCGCGACGTTCGGCGCGCGCGTCGCCGGCGTGCCGCTCGACGTCACCGATCCCGCCTCGGTCTCACACGCCTTCGGCGTCGTCATCCGGACCTGGGGCGGCGTCGACCTCGTCGTGGTCAACGCCGGGATCGGGCTGGTGGCGTCGCTCGTGGAGATGGAGCTGGAAGCCTTCCAGAAGCTGGAGCGGGTGAACGTGGACGGCACGCTGACCGTGCTCGCCGAGTCGGCGCGGCATTTCGCGCACCAGGGCGCGGGCGGCGATATCGTGCTGGTGTCGACGAAGAACGTGTTCGCGCCGGGCGCGCGGTTCGGCGCCTACAGCGCGACGAAGGCCGCGGCGCACCAGCTGGCGCGGATCGCGAGCCTGGAGCTGGCCGAGCTGGACGTCCGCGTGAACATGGTGGCGCCCGACGCCGTGTTCGCGCACGGGACGCGGCGGTCGGGTCTCTGGGCGGAGGTGGGGCCGGACCGGATGAAGGCCCGCGGCCTCGACGAGAAGGGGCTCGAGGAGTACTACCGGACCCGCAACCTGCTCAAGGCGCGCGTCACGGCCGAGCACGTGGCGAACGCCGTCCTGTTCTTCGCGACGCGCCAGACGCCCACGACCGGCGCGACGATCCCCGTCGACGGCGGCCTGCCCGACGCGACGCCGAGGTGACGCGATCGGTACCCACCCACGAAGGCACGACGATCACGAAGACCCGGTCGTGGCACCCACCACGACGGCCCAGGGCTGCACCTCCCACCGTGGGACGAGGCCGTTGACGACGTACGGATCCTGGCGGGCAAAGGCCTCCGCGGCCTCGCGCGATATGAACACGAGCAGCGCGCGATCGACGGGATCGCCCAGCGCGCCCCCCATGAGGAGCTCGCCCCGGCCCTGCGCCTCACGCGCGAGGTTCAGGTGCGCCTCCCGAAACCCCGCGCGGCGCGCCACGTAGTCATCCGCGACGACGTACAACAGCACGAAGCGGTACGTGGGCTCGATCGTCACTCCTCACTCCCCGGCGGCTTCAGCAGACCCTTCACATCGTCGGGCAGGCCGCGCAGGATCAGGTCTACCGCCTCGTCGGCCGAGTCGGTGATGATCGCGAAGCCCAGGCCGTCGCGCGCGACCGCCCCCTCGTCGACCAGGTGGAACACGAACTCGCGCAGCGGACTCCAGAACTGCCGCCCGAGGAGGACGAGGGGAAACGGGCCGATCGTGCCAGACCGGATGAGCATCGCCGCCTCGAACAGGCCGTCGAGCGTGCCGAACCCGCCGGGCAGGCAGACGAACCCGCACGAGTACTTCACCAGCATGACCTTGCTGGTGAAGAAGTGGTTGAAGGTCACGACCTTGTCCAGGTACTGGTTCGGGTTCGGCTCCGGTTCGTGCGGCAGCCTGATGTTGCAGCCGATGCTGGGGCCGCCGGCCTCACGGGCGCCGCGGTTGGCCGCCTCCATGAGCCCGGGGCCGCCGCCGGTCATCACGGTGAAGCCGGCCCGGGCCAGCTTGCGCCCGAGGTCGACGCCCAGATCGTAGTAGGCCGTCCCCTCAGGGAACTGCGAGGATCCATACACGGCGATCGCCGGGCCCAGGCCGTAGAGCTGCTCGAACCCGCGGGTGAACTCCTGCATGATGCGGTTCATGCGGTCGCGCTCCCCCTGAGGCGTGCGACGCCGCAGCAGGAACTCGTGCGCGCTCTCGTGCTCGCGGGTCTCGAGCCGCGCCTCGAAACCGACCGGACCGGCCTTGCTCCAGTGGTCGTGCCACTGGCGGTCCCACTGGGCCGCGCGCTGGTCCGGGTCCATCGGTAACGACGCCTGGTCCGTCTTGTCGCGATCAGTCATGGCCTCTCATTCGGCGCGGGTCACGCCGTGCAGACCCGCAGCCGGCCGTCTCTCAAGCGCGCCCACGCTTCCCGGTCGCCCGGTTGCACCCAGTCCCGGCCGATCCGTTCCCAGTCGGGATCCTCGGGGTCCAGCCCCAGCGCGCGAATCCCCTCGGACTCGCAGATGAAGTACTGCCGCCTATAGGGAAACAGAAATCCCCCCCGCTCGTCCAGCGACGCGCGCGAGAGCCCCACGTCGCGCCCGGGTTTGTGCGGAGCGCCTGCGTGGGATTCGCTGGCTCAGGCGGGCCGTCGCCCCGCCAGATAGCGATCGCGGCAGCGCTCCGAGCAGAAGTACTGGCGCTCGGCACCCGCGCCGAGCGTGACGGCGCGCGACTGCACGACGTGGGTCCCGCAGACCGGGTCGCGCACCAGGTGCACCGTGGACCCGCGAGCGCCGGTCGTCCCCGACGTCCCGCGCGTGAAGCCCGCGCCCTCGAGCATCCCGGCGAGCAGGCGCGCGATGGCCCGAAGCAGCAGGACCACGAGAAACCCGATCAGGGCCCAACGGATCAGCATGACAAGACCGAGGCAGCCCTGCTCCGCCAGGGCTTCGGCCGCCTTCGCCGTGTGCGACGGCGAGCCTGACCGAAGCTCGGGAGCGTAGGCCGGCGGTACGCCGGAGCCTCACGCGAAAGGGCAAGGGCCGCGCTACATCCCACCGACGCCCGGATGGGCCGACCTCAGGCTGTCGAGCGCCTGCTTCGCCGCCCGGCCCTCGGCGCTCTCCGGCGCGAGGTCGATCGCCTTCTGCCAGGACTCGGCCGCGCCGGCCAGGTCCTGCTTGCCGAACGCCCGGACGATCCCCTGGTTCAGCAGCGTCTTGGTGTGTGTGGGATCGACCGTCAGCGAGTGGTCGAACTGCTGCAGCGCGCGGTCCGGCTGGTTCGCGTAGTAGTAGGCGACGCCGAGGTCGGTGCTCGCGTTCGCGTCGTTCGGGTCGATCTGGAGCGCCGCCTCATACCAGCGGATCGCCTCGGGGAAGCGCTCCGCGTCGAAGTACAGATCGCCGAGCGCGACACGCGTGCCGGCGTCCGTGGGAGTGGCCTGGGCGGTCGCCTCGAGCGCCCGCGCCCGGTTCTCGTCGAGGGGCGGCGGCGCGGGCTGTCCGCCGGCCGGCGCGGCCGGCGCCTGGACCACCGGTGCGCCGACCGGGCGCGCCGGGCGCTGCTGGCTCCCGAGGATCCAGCCGACCAGGAGGCCGAAGAACGCACCGGAGATGGCGAAGACGACGGCGTCGCGTCTCATGAGACCGAGGATATCAGATGGGACGCCCAGGTCTGAAGGCCTGGGCACCGCGACGGGACGGCTACGGCTTCAGGAGCGCCACCATGTCGCGGACCGCGCGGTCGAGGCCCGCGAGCGCCGCGCGCGCCACGATGCTGTGCCCGATGTTCAGCTCCACGATCTCCGGGATCGCCGCGATCGGGCGCACGTTGAAGTAGTTCAGGCCGTGGCCGGCGAGCACCTCGAGCCCGTGACGGCTCGCCATCCGGGCCGCGTCCGCGATCCGCTGCAGGATCTCCGCCCGCGTCGCGGAGGACGCCTCGGTGTACGGGCCCGTGTTGATCTCGATCGCGTCGGCGCCGACGGTCTTCGCCGCGCGCACTTGGTCGAGGTCGGCATCGACGAAGAGGCTCACGCGGATGCCCGGCTCGTGCACCAGCCCGATGAAGTCCTTGACGGCGTTCGCGTTCAGCATGACGTCGAGGCCCCCCTCGGTCGTCAGCTCCTGCGCCCGCTCCGGCACGAGCGTGACCTGATCGGGGCGCACCTGCAAGGCGACGCGCGCCATGTCGGACGACGCCGCCATCTCGATGTTGAGCCGCGTCGCGATCGTCCGCCGCAGGATCTCGATGTCACGCTCCTTGATGTGCCGCCGGTCGCCGCGCAGGTGAACGGTGATGCCCTCGGCGCCGGCCAGTTCCGCGACGACCGCGGCGGCCACCGGATCCGGCTCGTGGCCCTGGCGTGCCTCCCGGATCGTGGCGATGTGATCGACGTTGACGGCCAGTCGCATGGCGTTCACCCCAGCTCTTCCCTCGCACGGTCGGCCAGCTCGCTCGCCCACGTCTCGATTTCCTGCTGGCGCTCCCCCTCGATCATGATCCGCAGCAGCGGCTCGGTCCCGGAGTAGCGTACGAGCAGCCGCCCGCGGCCGCCCAGCCGCGCCTCCACCTCCGCCATCGATTCGACGAGGCGCGGCACGGCATCGAGCGCCGGCTTGCGCGCGACCGGCACGTTCAACAGCACTTGCGGGTACTGGATGAGATCGCCCGCCAGATCGCCGAGTTCGCGGCCGCTGTCGGCCATCACGGCGAGCACCTGCAGCGCGGTGAGCAGGCCGTCGCCCGTGGGCAGGAACTCCGAGAAGATGACGTGCCCCGACTGCTCGCCCCCCAGCCGCGCGCCGTGTGCCGCCATCGCCTCCATCACGTACCTGTCGCCAACCGGACAGCGCACCAGCGCGATGCCCGCGTCGCCCAAGGCGATTTCCAGGCCGATGTTGCTCATCACCGTCGCGACGACGAGGCTGCCTGGCAGGCGGCCGGCCGACTTCAGGTGCTTCGCGCACACCAGCAGCACCGCGTCGCCATCGACCACCCGCCCCGCGGCGTCCACGAAGATCGCGCGGTCGCCATCGCCGTCGAACGCGGCGCCGAGCCGATGACCGCCGGCCACGACCGCGCGCGCCAGCGACTCGGGATGCGTCGAGCCGCACTGGTCGTTGATGTTGCGGCCGTCGGGCGCGGCGTGGAGCACGGCCACGTCGAATCCCAACTCGCGGAACAGCCGGGGCGCGACGACCGACATCGCCCCGTTGGCGGCATCGACGGCGAGCGTCAGCCCGCTCAAGCGGTCCGGGTCCGGCAGGGCGCGCCGGAGGTGGTCCAGATAGTCCCGCGTGTAGTCCGCCGGGGTCGCCCGCACGGCCGCGAGCCCGGGGGTCTGGAGTCCCGGGTCCGCGACCAGTGCCTCGACGCGGCGCTCCTGGTCTTCCGCGAGCTTGACGCCATGTCCCGAGAACACCTTGATGCCGTTGTCGGCAAAGGGGTTGTGAGAGGCCGAGATCACGAGGCCGGCGTCGAACCCGCCCGCGCGGGTGACATGGGCGACGGCGGGCGTCGGAAGCACGCCGGCGCTCGTCAGGCTCGCGCCCTCGGCCGCGATGCCGGCGGCCAGCGCCGCTTCGATGCCCGGTCCCGACTCGCGGGTGTCGCGGCCGACGAGGAGGCGCGGCGTCCGCCCGCCGGCCGACAGCACGCGCACCAGCGCGGCGCCCAGCCGCGCCACGGTCGCGGGGTCGAGCGGGTAGCCGCCGGCCGTCCCGCGGACGCCGTCGGTGCCGAAGAGGCGCTCGTTCATCGAGGGAAAATCGCCGGGCGGCCGGCTCCCGACCTGGCGCCGGGCCACGCTCATTGGATTCGCACGGCCACGGTCGCCGGCTCGAGTCCGGTGACGCCGAAAGCGGAAGGCGGATCGACCCGAACCGGCAGATTGTACTGGCCCGGTCCGAGGCCGGCAAGGTCCACGAAGACGATCACGGCATCGGCACCGAGATCGGCGAGCGGCGCGTGCTGGCCGCGCACGCTCGCGGTGACCGTGGCCGGCACCACCTGTGCCCGCAGGCCGTCGTCGAGATTGCGCAGGCGCACGGGCACGCTCGCCAGCACCCGCGTCAGCGGGGCAGGGCGGATTTCCACGGTGACGCTCGCGCTCTGCTGTGCTGACAGACGGAGCGCCGAGTCGAGCACGCCGATCGTGACGACGTCGTGCACCGTCGCGCGCGCATTCTCGATCGACACCGGCTCGGTGATCGCCTTGCTCAGCTCGCGCAGCCGGCTCTCGGGCCCGACCACCTGGACACGCGCCGGGTCGATCTGCACCGCGCCCATGACGTACCCGGGCGCCGGATCGCCCTCGACCGCGGGCACCACCGGCACCATGAGCACCCCGGTTTTCTCGATCTGGAGCGCCACCGTCGCGGGCAGCACCTGGGCGATCTCGACGCCGTACGGCGCCTGCACCTGGTCGGTGCGCAGGTAGAACAGCCGGGCGCCCGGCCGGGCCGTCCTCAATTCGAGGACCGCGACGATCTCTCCCGGCTGCAACCGGCTCAACAGGCCCGAGCTGCCCCGCACGCGGACTTCGACGTCGCCGGGCGGGTTGCCCACGATCTCGAGGGCCTCCGGGATGTTCCGGAACTGGAGCGGGATTCGCATGCTGCGCTCGACCACGTGCTCGCCGAGCACGGTCAGCCAGAGCAGCGTCGCCAGCCCGACGGCCAGGACCTTGAGCCCGAGGTTCCGGAAGGGGTGGAACTCCATGCCTACAACCCGTACGCCGTCGAGGCCGGTGCACGCTTTGCCGAACGGCCGTAGAGCAGGAGCACTTCGAGGCGCATTCGCAACTGGTCGGCGTCGAGGCCTCGTTCCAGCTGGCCATCGAGCGCGAGCGAGATCCGGCCGTCCTCCTCGGACACGACGATCGCAACGGCGTCGCACTCCTCGGTGATCCCGATTGCCGCGCGGTGCCGGCTGGCGAGATCTCGGCTCCACCGCGGGCTCACGGTCAGGGGCAGGAAGCATGCCGCCGCCGCCACGCGTCCCTCCTGGACGACGACGGCGCCGTCGTGGAGCGGCGACTTCAGCTGGAAGATGGTGACGAGCAGGTCGTAGGTCAGCGCCGCGTCGAGCGGGATGCCGCTCTCGATGTAGTTGCGCAGCCCGATCTCACGCTCGATCACGATGATCGCGCCGGTGCGGTGCCCGGACAGCATGCTCGCCGCGACCACGATCTCCTCGATCGTCTCTTCGGCGGCCTCGGTCTTCGTGAAGTAGCGGAAGAACGGCGCGCGGCCGAAGTGCGCGAGGGCGCGCCGGACGTCCGACTGGAAGATGACGATCGCGGCGAACACCACGTAGACGAGCACGTTGCGGATCAGCCAGTTGACCGTCTGCAGCGGCGCCAGGCGCGACACGTAGAACAGCAGGACGAGCAGGAACGACCCGACCGCCATCTGCACCGCGCGCGTGCCCTTGATCAGCTTCAGAAACTCGTAAATCAGGACGGAAACGATGAAGATGTCGGCGACGTCCCACCAACTGAGCGAGGGCATCGACACGAGGTCGGTCAGGCCCGGCATGTCGGGGCCTAGATTACCCTAAATCGGCACGTCGGGCCGAGTTGCCGCCGCCTCCCAGGCGGCACGCACCCGGTCGGCCACGCGCACGACCTCGGTCATTTCCCGGACGCCGTGGACCCGGACGACGTGCGCCCCGAAGAGCACCGACGCCGTCACGGCCGCCGCAGTGCCCCACTCGCGCCCGGTGGGCGGCGCGCCGGCCAGCGCCTCCCCGATGAAGGACTTGCGCGATGGCCCGACGAGGATTGGGCGGCCGAGCGTCCTCAGCCGCTCGAGGCCGGCGAGCGCCGCGTAACTGTGCGCCGCGCGTTTCGCGAAGCCCAGCCCGGGGTCGACCAGAAGGCGATCGCGCGCGACGCCGGCCGCCTCCGCCGCCGCCACGCGCTCGGCCAGCTCCGCCACCACCTCTCCCGCCACGTCGCCGTAGCGGGCGTGCTCGTACATGTCGGCCGACCGCCCGCGATGGTGCATCAGGACGAGCGCCGCCCCCCGCGCCGCGACGACCCCGGCGAGCGCCGGGTCGAACCGGAGCCCGCTGATGTCGTTGACGATCGCCGCGCCCCGGTCCAGCGCAGCCGTCGCGACGCTCGCCTTGTAGGTGTCCACGGACACCGGCACCCGGATCCGCCCGGCCAGTCCGTCGAGCACGGGCAGCAGTCGATCGAGCTCCTCGCGCTCGGCGAGCGGCGGCGCCCCCGGGCGGGTGGACTCCGCGCCGATGTCCACCAGGTCCGCCCCCTCCTCGACCATCGCCAGCGCGCCCTCGACGGCTCGGACGGGATCGGCCCTCAGCCGGCCATCGGCGAACGAGTCCGGCGTGACGTTGACGATGCCCATCACCAGGGTTCGCTCACCCAGGATGAGCGGGCCGGAGGGCAGCGGGAGCGTGAAGCGCTGGCGAGGGAGCATGAAATGCCCACGGAATGGCCACGGAATGCCCATGGAATGGCCGCAGAAGACCCACGGAAGGCTCACGACATGCGCGGGTCTTGCCTTTATTCTGAGGCTATTCCGTGGGCATTCCGCCGCCCTTCCGCGGGCATTCCGCGGGCATTCCCGTCAGGCTACTCCTGCGGCACGGGCTTGCTCAGCGGGACGGTCGGGGCGACCGCGGGCCGCTCCTTCGTGCCGGCGCGTGAGGGGTCTTCGGCCGGGGCGGTGGCCGCGCGGGGCTCGTCGACCGGCAGGCCCTGCACGACGCGCTTGACCTGCTCGGCGTCGAGCACTTCGCGGACGAGCAGCTCCTCGGAGATCCTCACGAGGATCGCCTTGTTTTCCACCAGCAGGCTGTGCGCGCGCTCGTAGTTCGCGGTGACCAGACGCCTGAGCTCCTTGTCGATCTGGATCGCGGTGTCCTCGCTGTAGTCCTGGTGCTGCGCGATCTCGCGGCCGAGGAAGATCTGCTCTTCCTTCTTGCCGAAGGTGAGCGGGCCCATGGCGTCGCTCATGCCCCACTCACAGACCATTTTGCGCGCCAGCTCGGTCGCCCGCTCGAGGTCATTGCCGGCGCCGGTGGTGGTGCCGCCCATCGTGATCTCCTCGGCGATGCGGCCGCCGAGCAGGATCGCGAGCCGGTCGCTGAGGTACTCCTTCGAGTAGTTGTGCCGGTCGTCGAGCGGGAGCTGCTGCGTGACGCCGAGCGCCATGCCGCGCGGGATGATCGTCACTTTGTGGATCGGATCGGCGTGGGGCAGGAGCACCGCCAGCAGCGCGTGCCCGGCCTCGTGGACGGCGGTGATCTTCTTCTCCTCGTCGCTGATGATCATCGAGCGGCGCTCGGAGCCCATCATCACCTTGTCCTTGGCGAACTCGAAGTCCGACATGCGGACCGTTTTCTGGTTGTAGCGCGCGGCGTTGAGCGCCGCCTCGTTCACCAGGTTCGCCAGATCCGCGCCCGAGAAGCCCGACGTGCCTCGCGCCAGCACGTGGACGTTCACGTCGTCGGACAGCGGGATCTTGCGCGTGTGCACGGCGAGGATGCCCTCGCGGCCCTTCACGTCCGGCGAGTTCACGACGATGCGGCGGTCGAAGCGGCCGGGCCGGAGCAGTGCCGGGTCGAGGACGTCCGGACGGTTGGTCGCCGCCACCAGGATGACGCCCTCGTTCGACTCGAAGCCGTCCATCTCGACCAGGAGCTGGTTGAGCGTCTGCTCGCGCTCGTCGTGACCGCCGCCGAGCCCCGCGCCGCGGTGCCGGCCGACGGCATCGATCTCGTCGATGAAAACGATGCAGGGGGCGTTCTTCTTCCCCTGCTCGAACAGGTCGCGCACGCGCGACGCGCCGACACCGACGAACATCTCGACGAAGTCTGAGCCGCTGATCGAGAAGAACGGGACGTTGGCTTCGCCGGCCACCGCGCGGGCGAGCAGCGTCTTCCCCGTGCCGGGCGCGCCCATCAGCAGCACGCCCTTCGGAATCCGTCCGCCGAGCTTCTGGAACTTCTGGGGCTCCTTGAGGAAGTCGATGATCTCCTGGAGCTCCTCCTTGGCCTCCTCGACCCCGGCCACGTCCTTGAACGTGATCTTCTTCTGTGAACTGGACGAGAGCTTCGCCCGGCTCTTGCCGAACGACAGGGCCTTGTTCCCGCCGCTCTGCATCTGCCGCATGATGAAGACCCAGAACCCGATCATCAGCAGGATGGGCGCCCAGGCATAGAGCAACGTGGCCCAGGGGCTGGCGGACTCGGGGTCGGCCTTCAAGTGGACGTTCCGCTCCAGGAGCTTGTTGCCCAGGCCTTCGTACTGGGTGGGCGCATAGGTCCGGAACCTCTCGTTCGGCGAGGTCTTGGCCACGCCCGTGATCTCGTTCCCCTTGATGGTGACCGACTCCACCTCCCCGGCGTCGACCATCGAGATGAAGTGGCTGAACGAGACGGGCTGGTCCTTGCCCTGAAAATTCGTCGAGAAGTTCCAGATGAGGACCCCCACGACCACGAGGACCATCCAGAACAACAAACTCTTGAGGGTCGAGTTCACCCCTGTCCTCCTAAACGGCTTGCTTTCAAGATTATCACGGCTCGTGACGCCTCCGTGACCCGAAAATCCCCGGCGACCGCGTGGCCCACGACCCACGCGATCCGGCCCTGCCCGTCGACGACCAGCGGGACCCGGTCCCGCTCGGCTCTCGGCACCTTCCGGTCCACGAACAAGTCCTGCAGCTTCTTCCGCCCCCCCAGCCCGAGCGGCCGCAGCCAGTCGCCGGGCCGACGGGTTCGGACCGTCAGCGGGCCGGCCAGCGTCTCCGCGTCCAGCGTCACGACCGCGCCCGGGTCCAGGGCCGCAGAGTCCCCTGATGGTTGGACACCGCCGGCGCCGCCACGGTCCGCGACGAGCGCCCAGCCCAGCGCCGGCAGCTCGATCCGGCCCGGCACCGGCAGCTCCACCGGCGCGTCCGGCAGGTCCGCCCCCCCCGTCGGGGCGACGATCCGATCGGCCGGGCGAAGGGCAATCCGCCCACTTGTGATCTCGGCGCGCTGGCCCGGCAGGTCCAGCCCCTGGGATGCCCGGCCGGTGCGCGCCAGCTCGAGGAGCGCCTCGACGTGGTCGAACCCCACGAACCGGCCGGGGGCGGCTTGCATCAGGGCCTGCCGCACGACGCGCCGCGCGACCGCCGGGTGGAGGGCCAGCAGGCCGCGCCGGTCGATCTCGAGCGCGTCACCCTCTAATAAGACGATCGCCCGGCCGGTTTCGATTGCCTGGGTCTCCAGCCAGTCGGCATCGTCGCGGGCAATGGCCGCCTCCCGCGCCAGTACGGCCGCGACGTCGGGGGCGAAATGCCGGGCGAGGTACGGCAGGACGTCATGGCGCAGGCGGTTCCGCGGGTTGGCGAGATCCTCGTTCGTCTCGTCCTCGCAGAACGGCTGACCTTCGGCGGCGAGGAACGCGCGCAGCTCGTCCCGGCTCGTGTCGAGCAGCGGGCGGATGACTGGGCCGGCCCGAGGCCGGATGGCCGCGAGGCCGCGCGGGCCGGCGCCACGCAGCAGCCTGAGGAGGAACGTCTCCGCCTGGTCGTCGCGGGTGTGGCCGACCGCGATCCGGTCGGCGTCGGCTCGCGCCGCCGCGCGCCGGAGAAACGCGTAGCGGGCTTCGCGCGCCGCCACCTCGATTGATAGACGCGCGTCGGCCGCACGCGCCGCCACGTCCTCCGACTCGACGTCGATGGGCAGGCCGAGCCGGCTCGCCAGCGCGCGGCAGAACTCCTCGTCGCGCGCCGCCGACGCGCGGAGCCGGTGGTTGAAATGGGCGACGCCGGCCAGCGTGAGCCCGCCGGCGGCGGCCAGACGCGTCAGCAGGAGCAGCAGCGCGACGGAGTCGGCGCCGCCCGATACGGCCACGACGACGCGGCCGTCGCGGTCGACCAGCGCGTGGGTCCGGATGGTCCGGCGGACGCGATCCGCGAGCGATCGCATGCGGTTCCAGGCAGGGAAAAAGGGGCCGGGAGCCCGTTTCGCGGAGCCGCGCGCGGCGACGCTCGGCGAAAAAGGCCCCCGGCCCCGATTCGACATGGTGCCGGTGCAGGGACTTGAACCCCGGACTCCGCGGATATGAGCCGCGTGCTCTAACCAACTGAGCTACACCGGCGGCAAACGACGATTGTACCACAGGGGCGGCAACAGACCTTTCAGGTCAGGCCTGTGCAGACCCCGACTTCTCGATCGCCGCCGCCGCCAGCAGCGGGATCAGGATCTCGTGGTGGCCGACGAGTGAGTACCCCCGCGCGGAGCCCTCGACAGGCCGGGTGACCACGTTGGTCTCCGGCCGGTAGAGGCGCACGAAATCCAGGTTCACCGTCGTCAGCCCGGAGAAGGTGACGCCGCGGTTCCGGGCCAGCGCGACCGCCTTCAGGAAGACCTCGGGCAGGACGACGGCCGACCCGCAGTTGAGATAGACGCCGCGCTCGAGGCGCGCGACGTTCGACGCGAAGTAGCGGAAATCGCGGAGGCTGCCCTCGCCGATCGCGGCGCCGGACGCGGCCGGGTGCATGTGCGTGATGTCGGTGCCGACGGCGACGTGGACGGTCAGCGGAATGTCGAGCCGCGCGGCGGCCGCGGCGACGCTCAGCGCGGCGTGCGGCGGCGCCGCGTCGCGCAGGTAGGCGCCGACGGCCTGTCCGATGCCCAGTCCGGCGGCGACGCCGCGGTTGATCGCCTCGTTGAGCAGGCGGCCGGTTTCCTCCGCCATGCCGAACCGGCCGGGACCGAGCGACTCGCCGACGTCTTCCGAGGTTTCGCCGCCGAGGGCCAGCTCGAAGTCGTGGATCACGCCCGCGCCGTTGGTCGCGAGCGCCGAGACGAAGCCGCGCTCCATCAGGTCGATCAGCACCGGCGACAGTCCGGTCTTGATCACGTGCGCACCGAGGCCCCAGACGATGCCGGCGCGCGCCGCGCGCGCCGCCACCAGGGCGTCGACGACCGCGACGAAGTCGGCGGCGGCCAGGATCTTCGGCAGCCGCGCCACCCAGCCGGCGATCCCGTCGCCGGGCACGTGCGGCCGCGCGAAGTCCGCCGCCCGCGCCTTGCTCGTGCGCGAGGCGAGGGGATAGGTGCGCACGCCGGTGAGATCGAAGGCGTCGTAGGTGAACTTCATGACAGATCTCGATTCACCCGAGGTGCAGCCCGGCTCCGGGTCCGACCGGTAGCCCGAGCGCCATCCAGATCATGAGCAGCACCGACGAGTGTCTTCGACATCTCCACCTCGCCGGGGCCGGCGGACCGGGGTCGAGGCGTCCGGCCGCGAGCCACGATTCGTGCTAGGGTATATCGGATTGGCGCCCGCGCCGCCATCCTGTCGCGCTTGTATAATGGCCTGTAGCCCGGACGTCCGTTCGCCGGCCCAACATGATCCCGTTCATCTTCCGACTTCTCGCCATTCTCTTGCTGGTCGGTCTCGCGGTGGCGGCCCCGGCGCTGGCGCTCGAGGGTCTCGTGGTGGATCGAGCCACCCGCAAGCCGCTCGCCAACGCCGAGGTGTCGATCCTCGGCCTGCCCGGCGTGGCCTTCACGAATGCCGAAGGCCGCTTCACGTGGAGACCGGATCCCCAGCCGCCGTTCGAGGTCCTGGTGATCCTGCCGGGCGGCCGGTTCATGAAACCGGTGCTCGTGCAGAAGCTGCCGGACAACGGCCCGCTGACGATCGAGGTCGCGCCGCTGGCTGAAGAGTCGATCACCGTGGTGGGCTCGGCGCCGAGCATCGAGTCGACGCCCGCCGCGGGCACCGCGACGCT
>Ga0326597_10006484_pt1 | contig 16025 bp, 12 predicted proteins | sample RVTome_12_FD_203789 | JGI IMG/M metagenome (GOLD analysis project Ga0326597, IMG submission 203789) | Soil microbial communities from uranium-contaminated site in the Upper Colorado River Basin, Wyoming, United States - RVT100D185 | ecosystem: Environmental > Terrestrial > Soil > Contaminated >...
GAGTCCGAGGGGCTCATGACGGTGCCGCTCATGATCCTGGCCGGCTTCTCGGTGGTCGCCGGTGCCGTGAACATGGCGGGTTTCAAGGTCGGCGAAACGATAGTTCTGAGGTATACCGGGTTCACGGAGTGGTTGGCTACCCGGGACTTCTCTCCACTTGGCGATCATCATCCCGAAGCGCTTGAGTGGGGCCTGGCGCTGTATGGCACCCTCGCCGCGGTGGGCGGCATCGCCATCGGGTGGATGGTGTTCTCGAAAGACGCCGAAACCCAGGAGGCTCGTGATCGGTTGTCGATCCCGGTGCTGTATCCGATATTGCGCGCCAGGTATTACCTCGACGATGTCGCCCTTGCCCTGGTCGGGGTCATCAAGGGTCCGGCCGCTCGTTTTGTCGACTGGACCAACACCTATATTTTCGACACGATCGTCAACGCGTTCGGGTTCGCAGCCGGGTGGCTCGGCAAGGTCGTCTACAACGTGGCCGATCAGGGCGTCATCGACGGATTTTTCAACGGCTCGGCCGGGGTGGCGTCGGTGGCCGGCGGTTGGCTCCGAAAGATCCAGACCGGCAAGATCCAGCAGTACGCCGGGGCGCTCGTCATTGGTGCGGTCGCGCTCGTCGTTGGCTTCGTAATTTTCAACAGCAACTGATACAACAGGAGGACCCACAATCATGGAGCTTTTGGACAACGGAACAGTCCTTAGCCTCATCACGTTTCTGCCGCTGGTCGGTGCCCTTGTAGTGGGTTTGATTCCCCGGGCGCAAGAAGAGGCATATAAGTGGGCGGCTCTCATCACGGCTCTGGTCGTGGGCGTTCTGTCAGTCGTGGTGGTGTTTGTATTCGATTACGGCGATTCGGCCAGGTTCCAGTTCGGGGCGGATCTGTCGTGGATCGAGTCGATCGGTTCGAGTTTTCATATCGGGGTCGACGGGATCTCGTTGCCCATGTTGGTGCTGTCGGCGGTTATTACGATCCTCGCCATCATCTACTCCTGGGACCATTGGGAGGAGCCGCGCAATCCAAAGGCGTTCCTCATTCTCATGCTGTTGCTCGAGACCGGCATGAACGGGACCTTCGTGGCGCTGGATCTCATCTTGTTCTTTATCTTCTTCGAACTCGTGTTGCTCCCGATGTACTTCATGATCGGAATCTGGGGTGACAAAACGCCCAGGACGATTGCCATGTTCAACCTCACGACCGAGACCCGCCTCTACGCATCGATCAAATTTTTCCTGTTCACGCTGTTCGGCTCGGCGTTCATGTTGCTTTCGTTTCTCGGGTTGTATTTCAGCTCGGGAGATGCCGGTGCCAGGACGTTCGACATCCCGAAGCTCATCGAGATGGCCCCGCACCTGTCGGCTCTGCCAATAGCTGGATGGTTGTTCGCAGGTATGTTCCTGGGATTCGCCGTGAAGGTGCCGATGTGGCCGTTCCACACCTGGTTGCCGGACGCCCACACGGCGGCCCCCACCGTTGGATCAGTGCTGCTGGCCGCCATCCTGCTGAAGCTCGGCTCGTACGGGTTCATCCGTATTGCTCTCCCCATCTTGCCCGAGCAGGCCATGCAATGGGCCCCGACCATCGCCATCCTGGCGGTCATCGGGATCATTTACGGATCGCTGGCCTGCTTGGCCCAGACCGATATGAAGCGCCTCATTGCCTTCTCGTCGGTTGGTCATATGGGCTTCGTGATGCTCGGAATCTCGACGATGACCGAGGCCGGCATCAACGCGGCCATTATCGGCATGGTCGCTCACGGCGTCATCACCGGCATGCTCTTCTTCGTGGCCGGTTCGATGCACCATCGTTATCACACCCGCGATATGGCCCGGCTTGGTGGGAACGCGACCATGATGCCGAAGATGGGCTTCATTCTCGGATTCATCGCCATGGCCTCGCTTGGCCTTCCCGGCCTGGCGGGCTTCTGGGGTGAATTTATGGCCCTGCTCGGGGCGTTCCGGCCGGCGGCCGGTCTGCCGGTTGGCCTGTTCCAGGCGGCCATGGTAACCGGTGCCGTCGGTACGATCCTGACCGCCGGATACTTGCTGTGGATGCTCCAGAAAGTCAATCTCGGTGAACCAAACGAAGAGTGGTCCGGCCACGAATTCCACGACGTCGATAAGTTTGAGATGGCTGCGTGGGTCCCGCTGTTGCTGGCGACCGTGGCGATCGGCGTGTATCCGAAGCTCGTGCTTGGATCGACGAACGGCGCCGTCAAAGAACTCGTTTCGACCATTCTCGAGAATCTGGCGTAACGGATGGGACCCACCCTCGACTACCTGGCACTCGCGCCGGAGCTTGCTCTCGTCGCGACACTGATGGCGGTGCTCACCGCCGACATCGTGCTGCCCCACGCCCAGAAATACTGGACGGCGGTATTGTCGGTGCTTGGCCTGACGGTAACGGCCCTCCCCATCCTCTTCCTGCTGTTGAGCGACGAGGGCACCCGCACGATGCTCGACGGATCCTACGTCGTCGATGACTTCGCGCTCATCCTCAAAGGTCTCTTCGTGGCGGCCGGCTACATCGTGGTTCTCATGTCGGTGAGTTACATCGAGTCGGACCGCTACTACCAGGGCGAGTACTACTTCCTGCTGCTGGCTTCGATCCTCGGGTCGGTAGTCATGGCCTCGGCTAGGGACCTCATCCTGCTGTTCGTTGGTCTGGAACTCGTCTCCGGGCCACTGTTCCTGCTGGCCGGGTGGCGCAAGGGTGATGTGAAGTCCAACGAAGCCTCGCTGAAGTTCTACCTGCTCGGTGTCTTGTCGGCAGCCATCTTGTTGTATGGCATGTCGTTCCTCTACGGCTTGACCGGTACCGTCGACTTCAACGGAATCCGGGAGGCGTCGGCTGGTCTGTCCCACACGCCGGCCTTCATCATGGCTGTGCTCTTTGTCATGGTCGGGTTCGCCTTCAAGATCTCGGCGGTGCCCTTTCACTTTTGGGCGCCAGACACCTACGAAGGCGCTCCTACCCCGGTGACCGCCTACATGTCAGTCAGTTCCAAGGCTGCCGGGTTTGTCGGCATGCTGATCGTGACCTATGTCGCATTCCCCGGGGCGTCAAACATTTGGGGTCCGGCTTTGTGGATTATGGCCGCGTTGACCATGACCGTTGGGAACCTGACGGCCCTGCGGCAGACCAATATTGTGCGGCTTCTGGCGTACTCGTCGATTGCCCAAGCCGGATTCATGTTGGTCCCGTTTGCGGTGGCCGGCGTCAGTTCGGATCCCGCCGCCGTTGCCGGTGCCTTCGGAGCGACGGTCACCTACATCGCCATTTACACGTTTATGAATCTGGGGGCTTTCGCGGTCGTCATCGCCGGGGCGCGCTACACCCGTTCGGGTGATATCGACAAATGGGCCGGCCTGGCCAGCTATCAGCCAGGCGTCGCGCTGTTCGGACTGATCTTCTTTCTGTCACTTGCCGGGATTCCACCCTTGGCGGGATGGTACGCCAAGCTGGTGATGTTCTCAGCCGCCATTGGAGGCGGTTCCGTTTGGACGGCCGTTCTGGCCGTGATCGCCGCAGTCAACGCGGTAATCGCCTTTTACTACTACGCCCGGGTCGTCAAGGCCATGTGGTTCGATCCCGTCCCTGATGGTCACGTGGCCGGCAAGCCCGAGCAGAGTCGGTCGCTCCAACTGGCTCTTGTGATCACCATGGTCTTCGTGATCGGGGCGGGCATCTACCCGCCGATCTCGGCGTACTTCGGAGACACGGTCGCTTCGATCGTCGGTGGCGGCTAGCCGGTCGCTTCGTGGCCCCGATTAGATCAACCTCATGTCGGTAGAGTAACGCCATGGATCAACGGGCCGCCGTCATCATTCTCGCCGGTGGTTCTGGGACCCGCTTCGGTGGTCCGGTCAACAAGGTGTATCGACCCTTCGACGGTCAACCTGTTCTCCAGTGGTCGTTGGACACGTTTGCTCCGCTGGTCGGGCACCTGGTCGTCGTCGCCCGCCCTGATGATGCCGACCTGCTTGGTCCGATCGTGGCCCGATTTGACGTGTCGCTGGCCGAAGGCGGGCCGACGAGGACCGGTTCGGAACGAGCGGGCCTTGAGACGCTCCGGAGTCGGATCGAATCGGGAGAAGTGGACCTGGTCGCCATCCATGACGGGGCGCGACCATTCGTAACCGCCTCGCTGACGGCTGAACTCATTGAAACTGCCCGGCGGGTCGGTGGAGCGGTGCCGGGCCGGGCTACCGCCGACCAACCGGATTCAGGAGACGGCTCGGCCGGATACGAGCTGCCCGGGTTCGGACATGTGACGGTTCAGACTCCGCAGGCGTTTCGGGCGAGAGAACTCCTGGCGGCGTTTGATGCCGCCCCTGGTTTCGAGGCCGCCGACACCGTGCTCGTGGTGGTGAAGCACGGGCGCCTGGATGTTGCTCTTGTCGCATCAGATCCGGCCAACCGGAAGATCACCTTCCCGAACGATCTTGCCTGATTTCCCCCGAAAGACTCCTGGCTTCCGTCCCGCGCGGACCTCCCGGGTCCGATAGGCTCCGGCACATGAAGGGGACCGGGTACTTCGTTGGCGCAATCGTAATTCTCCTCGTGCTCGTGGCTTGGATCTACAACGGCCTCGTGCGAGCCCGAAATCGGGTGGAAAACGGCTGGGGTCAGGTCGACGTGCAGCTCCGCCGTCGGTATGACCTGATTCCGAACCTGGTGGAAACGGTCAAAGGCTACGCCAGTCATGAGAAGTCGACGTTCGAAGCGGTCGTCGAGGCCAGGGCGGCATCTCAAGCCGCCACGACGGTCGAAGGCCAAGCTCAAGCCGAGAACATGTTGACCGGAGCCCTCCGACAGCTGTTCGCGCTGGCCGAGGCGTATCCCGAGCTGAAGGCAGCCACCAACTTCCAGTCGTTGCAGCAGGAGCTGTCCGAGACCGAGGGCAAGATCGCCATTGCCCGACAGATATACAACGATGCCACCCTCACCTACAACAACGCCGTCCAGACCGTGCCAAGAAATATCGTCGCTTCCATTCTGGGATTCCGCCCCAAGCCGTATTTTGAGGCCGCCGGCGACGAGCGAAGCGTGCCACAGGTGGACTTCTGAAACGATCGCTCCTCGCGGTTGGAGGGCTGCTTGTTCTGGCGGCGCTGTTTGTGCCCGCCGTCCAGGCTCAATCAAAGTCGTTTTGGTTCCCCGATGTCAATGTCAACGTGTCGCTCACCGACGACGGCACGGTCATCGTCACCGAGAATCTCACCTTCTCATTCAGCGGTTCGTTCGAGGGTGCCTACCGGGACATTCCGGTACGGGGCGGGGAGAGTGTCTGGGGTGTGACGGTGTCCGAGTTCGGGGCCGCTCAATATCAACCGGGAGGGTCGACGGAGCTCGGATCGACGGACACTCCAGGAACGTTCGGGGTCGAAGATCGCGGTTCGGTGATACGGGTGGTTTGGCATTATCGGGCGAGCGACGAGGAACGGACGTTCACCGTCCGGTATGCGTTTTCCGGCCTGGCAGTCGCCTATGACGACGTAGTCGACGTCAACCTCCAGGTCTGGGGCGACCAGTGGGATGTGGGGGTAAGCCGCCTCGCGGCCGGATTCATCGGTCCCGGGAATCCCTCGTCGGGTGACGTACTGGTGTTCGGCCATCCAACTGACGTTGAAGGGAGCACGTCACTGGGAGTCGACGGTGTCTCTCCCGAACTGTCAGCCCGCGACATCCCTGCGCACCAATTCGTGGAGATGCGCGTGGTGGTACCCCGGTCGGTTTTGATCTCCACGGCGGGAGCCAGGGTCGTGGACGGCCAGGGTCTGGCGGCCATCATGGTCGAAGAACAAGCCGAGGCTGACCGGGCCGACCAACGAGCCGGAAGCCTCCGGACAGCGCTCGTTGCGGTCGCCCTGGCGTTTGCTGCTTTCCCCCTGGCGGTGTTGGTCGGATTTGGTCTGTACGGGGCAGAGCCACGGGTCGACTACGACCGGGAGTACGAACAATCTCCACCTGCTGCCACGTCACCAGCGATCGTCGATGCCCTGGCCCGGCAGGGGCTGGTCGACGAACGCGGCTTCACGGCGACACTTTTCGACCTGATCCGGCGGGGCCGCTATACGGCTACGCCCGCCACGGTTGAGAAGGCCACCTGGCTTGGATTGCGAACGGAGCAGATCACCGACCTTGAGATCGGTATGGGGCAGAACACTGTCCCGCTGGAAAGCCACGAACGACCGGTAGCGGCCATCATCGATCGTATCGTGGCCGACGGACCCCTGCCTCTCACTGACTTCCGACGAGAACTGCGGGAAGACCCAGCGACGAATCACGCCGACTATGAGCTCTTCAAGAAAGCTTCTGCTGCCGCACTCAAGCAAGCGGGGCTCCTCGACACTATTGGGAAACGGTATCCGGCCTTGCTGATCCTGGGCGTCATCGTCGTCGCCTTGCTCGGTGCCCTGGCCCTGCCGCGGATACTCGGTTCACGGTTGTCTTTTGAGGCGAAGTCGCTCATGCAGGTCGGCTTCTTCGGCTTTGGTATCACCGGAGCGGCCCTGGGTGGGGTCCTCGCCGGAAAGACGAAACTGTGGGTGCGCCGGACCCGGGAGGGTGCCCTTCTCAATGAGCGGTGGAAGGCGTTTCGACGGTACCTCGAGGACTTCAGCCGGCTCGAAGAGGCTCCTGCCCTGTCACTCGGGCTCTGGGAGGAATACCTCGTGTACGGCATTGCATTGGGGGTCGCCGAAGATGTCCTGGAGGCAGCCCGACTCTACGCCCCTCAGGACCTTGAGCAGACCTCGAGCGTCTACTGGTACGGAAGCCATGGCTATTCCGGCGGGCACTCAAGCAACGCCATTTCGGGCATCGAATCGGCGCTATCGGGAGCGTTCGCTCCGCCCTCCTCATCCGGGGGAGGGGGAGGGTTCTCGGGTGGGGGCGGAGGCGGGGGCGGAGGCGGTGGGGGCGGAGCCTGGTAGGCCTGTCATTTACCAACGTTCGTGCACGTGCGCCCGAATGTACCGATCGTACATGTTGCGCACGGCGGCCATGTCGTCTCCGTTCAACGGGGGCAAATCGCTGGCGGCGGCGTTATCTGCGGCTTGTTGCGGATTGCGGGCGCCCGGAATGACGGCCGTAACCTCTTCGTGCATCAGGATCCAGCGTAACGCCCATTGTGCCATGCTGGCCCCTTCGGGTACCAGCGGGCGGAGCGCATCGACGGCTTCCAGGCCGGCTTCGAACGGAACGCCCGCGAAGGTTTCCCCGACATCGAAAGCCTGCCCATCCCGGTTGTAGTTGCGATGGTCGTCGGACCCGAACGTCGTTTCGGCTGTCATCTTGCCCGCCAAAAGGCCCGACGCAAGTGGCACCCTGGCGATGATTGCCACATTCTTTCTCGCCGCGTGGCCGAGTAGCTCCCTGGCAGGCCGTTGACGAAAAGCATTGAAGATGACCTGGATGCTGGTCAAGGTTGGCCATGCCAGGGCGAGTTCAGCCTCGCTTATCTTCTCGACGGATACGCCCCAATACTGGATCTTGCCGGCGGCCACCATGGCGTCCATGATCTCGAATTGCTCTGTGCCTTCGTATACGTCCGGGGGCGGGCAGTGCAGTTGAACGAGATCGAGCACTTCGACGCCGAGGTTCTGGCGGGATCGATCCACAAAGGCGTTCAAGTTGGTTTTGTTATATTCGCCCGATGTGTGCGGGTCGCATCGCCGCCCCGTCTTGGTGATGATGTGGAACGGCTCGGATCGCTCACTGCGAAACTTGGCCAGTCGTCGCTCGCTTAGTCCATCGCCGTATACATCGGCGGTATCGAAGAGCGTGATCCCCGCATCGAGAGCCGCGTGCAAGGTGGAGGAAGCATCCTCATCAGAAACCTCACCCCATTCAGCTCCGATCTGCCAGGCCCCGAACCCAACCTCGCCAACTGTCCAGCCGGTTTTGCCAAAGGTTCGTGTTTTCATGAGGCGAGCGTAGCGGCGATAGTGACGTGGGGCGGGTTCCGCGGGTGGCGACTCCCACCGGGGATCCGGTACAGGTCAGTCCTGGTTGGTCGCCCGCCGTTCGAGCAGGACCTTGAGGCGGACATAGTCGGCGTTGATTGATCGTTTGACCATCAGGTTCATGACCGGGCCCAGGACCTTGAAGATCCCGGTGGCGTCACCTTCGATGATGGCACGAACCCGCGATCCGCCCCGGTCGGCATCGACGACCCGGGTGAAGGTGATCGGGAAGGTCGACTTGGTTGTGGTGGCTTTCACCTTTCGGCCCGGTTCGTACTCAACAACTTCAAACGAGGACAAGATCTGTCGATTCGCCATGTGGGCGACCTGGTCGTACGTCGAACCGACACCGAACTCACCGTCCGAAGTCACCGTGCACGAATCCATGCCCTTTTGCCATTGTGGGTTGTTCGCGAAGTTGGATATGAATGCGAAGACCTCGTCGGGGGGGCGATCGATATGGATGTCGATCTCAACGTGGGTGGCCATAGATGTTCTCCCTTTGCCAGAAGGTAACGCCTCAAGGGAACGGAGACGGTCTGGCAGGGTCATCGTATCGGATCGGTCTCATTGACGGCTTTGACCCCTGGTAGCTTCGCGGCGATACTCCCATGGGCAAGAACGCGAGGAGAACGAACGATGGCCACCATGTACTACGAGAGTGACACAGATCCCTCGATCATTTCGGCGAAAACCGTTGCGATCATCGGGTTTGGCAGCCAGGGCCACGCACATGCCCGCAACCTGCACGAGTCCGGCGTCCATGTCGTCGTGGGACTACGAGAAGGCTCGAAGGGCCGGATCGACGCTGAAGAAGCAGGCTTGACCGTCGTCACCCCGGTTGAGGCGGCCAAGGCCGCCAACGTCATCATGATGCTCGTTCCTGACCAGCATATGGCCGATCTCTACAAGTCCGAGATCGAACCCAACCTCGAGGCCGGCGATGCCTTGTTTTTTGCCCACGGTTTCAACATCCACTTCGGCGAGATCGTCCCTCCCGAGTTCGTCGACGTTGTCATGGTTGCCCCCAAAGGACCAGGACATCTGGTCCGTCGCACCTACACCGAAGGTTCCGGCGTTCCGTGCCTCATCGCAGTCCACCAGGATGCCAGCGGCAACGGTCACGCTCTCGGCCTTTCCTATGCCTGGGGTATCGGGGGAGCCCGCGCCGGGATTCTTGAAACCACCTTCAAGGAAGAGACCGAGACCGACCTGTTCGGCGAGCAGGTCATCCTGTGCGGCGGGGTTTCTGAAATGATCAAAGCCGCGTTTACGACCATGGTTGAAGCCGGCTATCAGCCAGAGTCTGCGTACTTCGAGACACTGCACGAACTGAAACTTATCGTCGACCTCCTCTATGAAGGTGGCTTGTCGTGGATGCGGTATTCGATATCGGATACGGCCGAGTATGGGGACTACACCCGCGGTCCACGGATCGTGACGCCTGAGACGAAAGAAGTCATGAAGACGATTCTCGGTGAGATTCAGAGTGGCGAATTCGCCAGGGAGTTCATCGCAGAGACCCGGGGTGGTGGAGAGGGCCTTGTCACAATGCGCCATGCCGAGCAGGATCAGGAAATCGAACGGGTCGGTGCCAAGCTGCGCTCGATGATGCCGTTCCTTACGCCGAAGGCCCCCCCTGCGGATTAGGACGGGTCAGACCACCGCCATGAACATCGGGATTCTTTCTCGAAATGCCGCGCTGTACTCGACAGCTCGCCTGGTCCAGGCCGGTCGTCGACGCGAGCACAACGTCGTCGTGGTTGATTACCTACGGGCCTACATGGAGATCACGTCCACTCGACCAGAAGTAATCCTCGGTGGCAGCCGGCTCAGCTTCGATGCGGTGGTTCCGCGGGTCGGGGCTAGCCATACCTTCTATGGCACGTCTGTGGTGCGACAGTTCGAAATGATGGGTACGCCGACGGCGAATGGTTCGGTCGCCATCGAACAATCGCGCGACAAGCTGCACTCGATGCAACTTCTTGCCCACGCCGGGGTCCCGATGCCGGTGACGGGTTTCGCCCACAATATCCAGGACATCGACCTGCTCCTCGAGTCCGTTGGTGGGCCGCCCGTCGTCATCAAGTTACTTGAGGGTACGCAGGGCCTCGGGGTGGTTCTTGCGGAAACGCGCAAGGCCGCCGAGTCGGTTATCGGCGCCTTCCGGCAGATCGACGCCAACATCCTGGTTCAAGAATACATCGAAGAGTCCGATGGTGCCGACACCCGGGTTCTCGTCGTCGGTGGTCAAGCCGTTGCTGCCATGCGGCGGATCGCACCGGTCGGGGAGTTTCGATCAAACTTGCATCGGGGAGCCAAAGCGGTTCCGGTCGAACTCACCGAGGAGGAGCGCCAACTGGCTATCGACGCCACACGGATCATGGGTTTGGGAGTGGCCGGAGTGGACCTTCTGCAGGCCGATCGCGGCCCGGTTGTCCTGGAAGTGAATTCGTCTCCGGGACTCGAAGGGATCGAGACGACCACCGGCGTCGACGTTGCCGACCGTATCATTGGATGGCTCGAAGTGGTGGCTGAGGTGGAAAATGGGCGGTAGACAGGGTCGGCCGCGATTCGAAATCGCCGGTGTCAAAATTTCCTCGGGGTATCGCAAGACCCTTGAGATTCCGCTTATGAAGCTGCCCACGGGATCGTCTTTGTCACTGCCGATCACGGTTCTTAACGGCGTCGAAGACGGCCCGGTCGTTTTCTTGTCTGCTGCAATCCATGGTGACGAACTCAACGGGGTCGAAATCGTTCACCAACTGCTGGCAACGATTTCGGCCAAGTCCTTGCGCGGGACGATCATCGCGGTGCCGGTGGTCAACGTGCTTGGCTTTGTGAATGAATCCCGTTACCTGCCCGACGGTCGAGACTTGAACCGTCATTTCCCAGGCTCGGCGCGGGGTTCACTCGCTTCCCGTATCGCCAACCTGTTCATGACGAACGTTGCGAACAAGTGCGAGCTCGGGATCGACTTCCATACCGGTACCGGTCATCGCGGCAACATCCCTCAGATTCGCGGCAACATGGACGATCTCGAAGTGAGAGCACTCACCGAGGTCTTTGCCCCGCCGGTAGCCCTCCACGCCCGACTCCGGGACGGATCCTTACGCGGTGCGGCATCGGACGATGTCCGCAAGGTATTGTTGTTCGAAGGTGGTCAGGCTCACAGATTTCAGCCCAAGATGATCAAGGCCGGTGTGGAGGGAACCCTCCGGGTGTTGGCCCACAAGGGCATGATCGACGATGCGCCCGCACCGGACCACGAGACCTTCTGGTCACGATCGACCAAGTGGGTGCGGGCCAGACGGTCAGGGGTGCTCCGCCTTGAGGCGAAGCTGGGCGACACGGTCACGAAAGGTGACATCATCGGCCGGATCGGTTCGACCTCTCCGGGGAAGTCTCTGCGGGTTCTGTCTCCGGTCGGTGGGGTCATCATCGGTATCATTCGCAACCCCATCATCAACCAGGGCGGGCCGATTGCCAATATCGCCGAAGCAAACCCGAACGGAGCCCCAAAGTGAGTAGCTCGGACTGGTCTCCGAAAAGCACAACCACCCGGCTGACGCCCGCTGACGTTGGGCCCGGCCAGCCGAAGGGTTGGGAACCGGCAACTGCGGAGGACTTGAAGCGGTTTAGGACCGGTACCCATGCGGGTGTTCATCGATTCCTTGGAGCACATCGGACAACGCTCGGCACAAGGCCGGCTGTAGCGTTTGCAGTGTGGGCCCCGGCGGCGACCCGAGTGACGGTCCTTGGCGACACGACGGGATGGGACGAAGTTGCCCTCCAACAACGAGACGGCATCTGGGAGGTGACCGTTGTAGGCGGCGCGACAGGTGACGCCTATCACTACAAGGTCTATTCGGCGACGGGGGTCGCCGACAAATCAGACCCGTTCGGAGCATGGTGGGAGGTTGCACCCGCCCGGAATACCCGCCTGTGGTGGGATGAGTACCGGTGGTCCGACGACGACTGGATGAGTCGTCGGGGTGCCGCGCATGAGGGTCCGGTTTCGATCTACGAGATGCACATCGGGTCGTGGCGCACCGAAGCGGGCAAACTCCTCGGCTACCGAAAGCTTGCCCAACCACTCATCGACCATATCACTCGTCTGGGTTTTACCCACGTCGAGTTTCTCCCTCCCAACGAACACCCTTTTGGTGGTTCATGGGGTTATCAGCCGATTGGCTGGTTCGCCCCCGCTTCCCGATGGGGCACCCCCGAGGATTTCAAATACCTGATCGATCAGTTGCACCTGGCGGGTATTGGCGTAATCGTCGACTGGGTGCCCGCCCACTTCGCAGTGGACGCCAACGGGTTGGTCACGTTTGATGGTAGGCCTCTGTACGAATACGCCGACCCCCGCAAGGGCAAGCATCCGGACTGGGGAACCTACGTGTTCGATCTCGGTCGACCTGAGGTCCGCAGTTTTCTTCTCTCGAGCGCTGCGGCCTGGTGCGAGCGATTTCACGTCGACGGTTTGCGAGTCGATGCCGTTGCTTCGATGTTGTATCTCGACTACTCACGTGAACCGGGCGAGTGGGTTCCGAATCGGTTCGGGGGTCGCGAAAACCTTGACGCCATCGACTTTCTGCGCCAGTTCAATGACACGATCCATGGTGGGTTTCCCGGGGTGGCGACGTTCGCAGAGGAATCGACCGCCTGGCCGATGGTCTCGTCACCAACCTACGTTGGGGGCCTCGGGTTTGACTACAAGTGGGACATGGGCTGGATGCACGACACGCTCCAATATCTCGGCCGTGATCCCGTCTATCGGAAGCATCATCACGGCGAAATCACGTTCCGGGCTGTCTATGCGTTTTCGGAGAACTACACATTGCCGCTAAGTCACGACGAAGTCGTCCACGAAAAGGGTTCGTTGTTCACTCGCATGCCGGGTGACGAGTGGCAGAAGTTCGCCAATCTTCGCTTGTTGCTCGCTGAGCAGTTCACTCAGCCCGGCAAGAAGCTGTTGTTCATGGGAGGGGAGTTCGGTCAGGTTTCCGAATGGAACGATGCCGGTCAACTCGACTGGGCGGCGTTAGAGGATCCGGCCCATGCCGGAATCCTGACGCTGGTATCGGACCTGGCGGGCCTGTATCGGGACGTCCCGGCGCTGCACCAGGGCGACCATGAACCTGGATCGTTTGCCTGGCTCATGGCTGACGACTCTGATCGCTCCGTGTTGGCATGGTCGCGGTCCGATGGAAAGAACGTGGTTGTTGCGGTCTTCAATTTCACGCCGGAAGTTCAGCTCGGATATCGGTTGCCGGTTCCGGTCGATGGGCCCTGGCGGGAATCGATCACGACAGACGACGCCAAGTACGGCGGTTCGGGTGTCATGCAATCTGGCCCCCTTGTGTCGACGGAGGGGACGTTGACGTTGACCTTGCCACCACTTGCCGCGTTGATTCTCGCCCCGGAGTGATCGGCCATCCTCACCGGCTTCGACCCGGAGATCCGCCCGATGGCTGACAATCAGGCTCGGTGTTGGGACGGTCTGGGTTGGACGGGGGATCGTAGACTCGCAATAAGGTCTTGGCCCGCCGGTGCGGGCCTGTATCGGAGAAAGAGATGACCATGAGAGACCAATTGCTAGACCTCATTGTCGAGAAGGGGCCGATTCCATTCGAGGAGTTTCAGGAACGAGCTTTGTATGGAACCGGCGGGTTTTTCGTCGGTGATGTTCTCAGGTCCGTCAAGGCGGGCGACTTCCTGACCAGTCCGGAAGTCTCGCCCCTCTTCGGGGCGACCCTGGGGGCGTTCGTCACCGCTGAAGCAGGGCGCCTGGGTGCCATGCCCCGAGTGGTGGAAGTAGGGACAGGATCAGGTTCACTGTTGAAGGCGCTGCTGAAGGTCGTCGACGCGGAGACCTGGGCGGTCGAGATTTCCATGGCTGCCCAGATTGCTACCAGCTACGTGGTCGGCGAGGAGCGGGTGGTCGCTTCGCTCGCAGACGTGCCATTCGACGGACCCGTCGTGGTCATCGCCAACGAACTGCTTGACAATGTTCCAGTCGCCATCGCCGTTCGTACGGGTTCCGGCTGGGAGGAGCGATGGATTGGCGTGGATGGCGGGGACCTGTGCCTGGTCGCCGCGCCGATTCGTGACGAGGTGGCCGATTGGGTGGAACGCTTTGGGGGCGATGTGCCTGTTGGAGGACTGGTTGAAGCACATGTTCTTGGTGACGCGTGGTTCCGTGACGTGCTTGGCCGCATCGAAACGGGGACGGTTTGTATCATCGACTACGGCGACACGGCAGAAGCGCTCGCACCGAGGCGTAGCTTCGGGACGCTACGGACCTACCGATCGCATCATCTCGGTCCTGATCCGCTGGCGTTTCCAGGAGAAACCGACATCACCGCCGATGTGAACTTCTCTTCATTGCTGGCGATTTGCGGCGAGCTGGATTGGGAGGCAACCCTCCAGAGGCAAGAAGACTTTCTCACCGAGTACGGATTGCGCGCTCAACTCTCCGAGTTTCGCCGACAGGAACTGGCTCTCGCCAGGGACGGCGACCCGATGGACCGTCTAATGGTTCGGAGTCGTAAGAACGAAGCCGAAACGTTGCTTCATTCGAGGGGTCTCGGCGACTTCCGGGTCCTCACCGCCCGGCACTAACCGCGGCGCACACCATTCTTCGGGTTGGTTTCCAGGGGGATCCCCCAGGCGATCCGCTAGGTGTCGGGAGGGTCGGCCGGTATCCTGCCCGCAGGCCTACGAGCGTAGGTGAAGGAAGGGTTCCCACCATGACGGCTAGCCAACCACACCGCCGGAGACGTTTCACATGAGCGTCCTGACCCGACCACGTGAGATCGCCAGACAAACGCCCGATGACCGGTCGCGCAGTATCGACTTAATCCGCACCGCCTCGATGCTGGTGGTCGTGTTCGGTCACTGGCTGATGGCCCTGGTCTGGATCAACACCCTGGGCGAAGCCCAATTTGGTGACGCGCTTGCCGAGAGTCGGGTGCTGCAATATGTCACCTGGGTTCTTCAGGTCATGCCGCTGTTCTTTCTGGCAGGTGGTTTCTCCAACGCCCGATCGATCGCAGCCGCTCGCCGGGCCGGGACGCCGCGACGCGAGTGGCTGGCGTCGAGGGCCCAACGGCTCATCACGCCGACGCTTCCTGTTATCGCAGTCTGGAGCCTTGGCGTCTTCGCTCTTGGCCGATTCATCGATCCGGGCATGCTGAAAGTTGGAACGATCGCCGCAACCATTCCGATGTGGTTTCTGGCTGTCTACCTCATGGCTGTGGTGGCAGCCCCGTTCACGTATGTGGCATGGGAGCGGTGGGGATTCAAGTCCGTTGCCTTCGGAGTCGCGCTGGCCATTCTCATCGACGTACTCCGAATCGGGTTCGACGTTCCGTATGTTGGCTACCTCAACTTTCTGGTCGTGTGGCTGACCATCCACCAGTTGGGCCACGGCTGGGATCGGCGGCCCAAGCCGCGAACCGGATGGCTGCTGGCCGGGCTGGGGTTGCTGCTGCTGGTCGGCCTCACCCGGATTGGCCCGTACTCGGTTGCGATGGTTGGCGTTGATGGCGCCAGGGAGATGAGTAACAACTCGCCTCCCACCGTTGCTTTGTTGGCCCTGGCGCTGTTCCAGGCGGGGTGGCTGGCCGGCATGACACCGACCCTCGAGAGGTGGTTGAAGAAGGAAACGCCGTGGTCGGTCGTCATCCTCGCCAACGGGTTCACCATGAGTGTGTACTTGTGGCATATGACCGCCATGGTGCTGCTCGTTTTGGTCTCCCTGTCTTTTGCCCAGGGTTTGTTGCAAGCGGTTCCGCTCAGTGCTGAATGGTGGGCAACCCGGCCGATCTGGATCTCGATCCTCATCGTCATCACGCTGCCGCTCGTGTTGTTGTTCCGCAGGTTTGAGCATCGCAGCGCCAGGCAAGTGAGCCGACATCCGGTTGCCCTCGGCTTTGGGATTGCAATCTTCGCCATGACACTGACGGCGACCGTCACGCTCGGGCTGTCGAACGCGTCAGGTGCCACTCGTTTGTGGATCCCGTTGTCAGCCTTTGTCGGTGCGGGA
>Ga0326597_10006485_pt1 | contig 16024 bp, 14 predicted proteins | sample RVTome_12_FD_203789 | JGI IMG/M metagenome (GOLD analysis project Ga0326597, IMG submission 203789) | Soil microbial communities from uranium-contaminated site in the Upper Colorado River Basin, Wyoming, United States - RVT100D185 | ecosystem: Environmental > Terrestrial > Soil > Contaminated >...
TTGATCAGTTTTGCTGCCGCCCGCGCCAATTTTGATCCGGCCATTCTGTGGCCGGTCGCAGGTCAGCCGCAAGCTGAAATCAGTCCTGGCGCTGTATTGGTAAATTGCCATGTCTGCGGGCTGGTCACAGATGAAAAACACGGGCATGAAGTATGCCCGCGCTGTACTACGCCGCTGCATCACCGCAAGCAAAACAGTATCTTGAGGACGTGGGCGCTGTTGTTTACTGCGACGATACTCATCATCCCGGCGAACATTTATCCGGTGATGACGGTAATCCAGTTTGGTCAGGGGGAGCCTAATACTATCCTTAGCGGGGTATTGCACCTGATCGAAAGCGGCATGTGGGGCCTGGCGATGATTGTGTTCGTAGCCAGCATCGTCATACCGGTAATGAAGCTGACCGTGCTTGCTTATTTATTGATATCCGTACAGAAAAAATCAGTCTGGCGTCCACGTGACCGGACTTTACTGTACCGCGTGACCGAGGCAGTAGGGGCATGGTCGATGGTAGACATCTTCCTGGTCGGGATCTTGTCCGCCCTGGTCAGTCTTGATGCCTTGTCGACGATACGTCCCGGTATAGGGGCCACCTATTTCGGGGCAGCGGTCGTTATTACCATGTTTGCGGCGCACAGCTTCGACCCAAGACTTATCTGGGACAATCTGGACCATTCAAAAGACGTGGTCTCAGCGTGATGGACGTTGCCGCCCCTAAAATCAGTAAACGGTCCGGGATCTCCCTGGTCTGGATCATTCCCCTTGTGACCCTGCTGGTCGGAGGCTGGTTGATCGTCAAGACCCTGTCGGAGCAGGGACCAGAGGTGACCATCAGCTTCCTGACCGCGGACGGTATTGAGGCCGGAACTACCCGGATTAAATACAAGAATGTCGTGATCGGCGTGGTTGAAGCGATGCAATTCAGTGACGATTTTTCACATGTATTGCTGACATCCAGGTTAAACCAGGGTACGGAATCTTTTTTACGTCGTAATACCCGGTTCTGGGTGGTGAGGCCTCAGTTCGGTCTCAGGGGTATATCAGGTCTTGAAACTCTGGTGTCCGGGGCCTATATCGAGATCGAACCGGGGCAGGGGGCGCCGCAGCTTCATTTTATAGGTCTGGAAAAACCACCTGTGGTGCTGTCCGAGTCCATAGGTAAGAAGATTATGTTGGTTGCCAACAGGCTGGGTTCGGTGGATACCGGTTCGCCGGTTTATTACAAGGGCCTTCTGGCAGGGGAAGTGCTGGGCTACGACCTTGCCAACGATCACCAGAGCGTATATATCCATACCTTCGTCCGGGACCCGTATGACCAGTTGATCAGGGGGAATACCCGGTTCTGGAACGTCAGCGGGATGGATATCACGCTGAATGCCGATGGCCTGCGGGTCAGGACCGAATCTTTGCAATCACTCGCATTCGGAGGGATTGCCTTCGAGACCCCCGCGACATTGGAGCAGGTGGGCGATGATGTCGAGAACCTTATCTATACACTTTATGATGATTACAGCAGTATCCAGAATTACGCTTACACCAGAAAAATAAATTATGTTGCCTATTTTGACAGTTCGGTGCGTGGCCTGAGTATGGGTGCGCCGGTTGAATTCCAGGGTATCCGGATCGGGACAGTCCTGGATTTCAAGCTGGAATACGACAGTGTGAATGCGAGTTTCAAAATACCTGTCCTGTTAGAGATAGAGCCGGAAAGGATAGTCGAGCGCGATTCAGGGGTGGGGATTGCCTCGGATGATACAATTAATACCCTCATTGAAAGGGGTCTGCGGGCGCGTTTGCAGACAGCCAGCCTGTTGACCGGCCAATTATTCGTGGAAATGGTGATGCAGCCGGACAGCCCGATACAGCTCGTTGCCGGTCTGGGGACTGTCCCGGAGATGCCTACGATCGGCGCTGCCGGAATTGATAGCATTACCCAGTCACTTGAGTCATTTGTCTCCAGGCTCGAAACCGTTAATATAGAGGAAATTGGCAGGGAACTCCTGGGCACCCTGGAAGGCACAAACACGCTCTTTAATTCTTCGGCCATTCATGGATCACTTGAAGATCTGGAGGCGTCCATGCAATCTTTCCGCAGTATCCTGGCGAGACTTGATAATAACAATCTGGATGGAACCATATTGGCGGCCCGCGATGTACTTGAGAAATTGAGAGAGACCTTGGATTTGATGAACAACGTCTTGCAGCCGAATTCACCGGCGCAATATAACATTATCCAGATGACCAGCGAGCTGGAAGAGGCCGCCCGGTCTATCCGTACACTGGTTGAAACACTCGAACGAAACCCACAATCATTGTTATTAGGGAAGTAAAGCGGAGGTGAGTGACATGCAGTATAGCAGAGGTAAACACACAGATTTGTTACTCACCCCGTTCCTGGTAATTGCGTTTGTACTGGGTGGTTGTGGTGGAGGAATATCTTCCGTGCGATATTACCTCGTGGATCCGGTAGCCTATTCCGATGTAGAGGCAGCAACGGCAACGGGGTTGGCCGTCGAGATCCTGGATGTACAGGTCCCCCAGTATCTGGAGAGGTTCCATATTGCCACCCGTGATGCGGAAAACCAGCTACGCTTTTCCGAAAACCATCAATGGGGTGAAAATCTTCGCAAGAACCTGTTGCGTACGCTGGCCATGAACCTGTCTGCCTTGTTGGCCACCAATGATGTATCAACGCCACTGAACCGGTCCATGTCATCGCCGGTCTATCGCATCCAGGTCCATATCGAACAATTCGAGCGTGATGCTGACGGTGTTGTAAAGCTGGTTGCCCGTTGGCAGATTTCAGGTATAGACATTTCCTTCCCTGTCACTACACACAAGGCCGAACTTACGAGTGGTATCAGCATTCCGGAGGGCGACTATGATCGCCTGGTTGCAGTAATGCAAGACCTGTTCGGGCGGCTGAGCGAAACGATCGCAGCAACTGTCAGGTCCGCAGGAGATGGCGGAGTTCAACGGATAAGGATATGAACCTGCAGACACTACTTTTGCCTGCAATACTGCTTTTGCCGGCGGTTGCAGGACAGGCTGCAGGTATCACTGATGGCATGTCAGGTATGGAAATCATGGAAGAAGTGCAGCGCCGTCAGCGTCTGGATGCGAATATATATGAGGAACAGTCCATTATCCTCGTGGACGGCATGGGCAACCGGGATACCCGTACCATGCGCCGCTACCTGAAAACAGACAGCAGCGGGAGCATAAAATGCCTGTTACTGTTTGATTCCCCGTCTGATGTTTATGGTACGGCCTTATTAGCGACGAAGTATGCGCAGGGCGAATTCGAAATTGTTATCTATCTCCCGGCTTCCGGAGGGAATATTCTGCAAAGCAGGTTTTCAGGGCAGGAAGAAAATATGCTGGGTACGGATTTTTCATTTGATGAATTAATCGGTGAGGTACTCTCTGGTTATCAGTTTGTCCGGCGCGAGCAAAAGAAGATCGAAAATGTTTTATACGTTCTCGTGGACGTATATGAAAAAGATGTGGATGTCGCTACCGCAAGTCCGACTAAACGTCATTTCGTGCACATGGACAATTATTATATAACCCGGACCGATTATCTGGACAGGTACGGCCGTTTGATCAAGCAGCAGACACTACACGATCTCAAACAGCCTGCTGCCGGCACATGGCGTGCGGGCATGGTCCTGATGGAGAACTACAAGGAAAACCACACTACCCTGATCAAGATTAACAGGAGGATATTCTCTGAAGAATACGTGCCGGACGAGGTGTTTACCGTGAACTGGCTTTACCAGAACCAGCCGCCTCATGTTTTGGATCTGCCCGTCAATGAAGAAGGAGTGGAACCCGACCTGATCGGCAGAGAGGCAACACTGTATCCTGCCCGGTCCGTGGCAGCGAACGGGGCAGGGGGGCGGTGATACATGCTGGTTAAGCTGTTTTCACTGGGCGTTCATCAGCGCAAGACTGTATTGCTGGGTGTCGGGCTGGTTACAGCCTTTTTTATTACCGGGTTGCCAGGATTGCAGATCAATACCGGACTTGACAGTCTCGTTCCTGCAAACAACCCGGACAGGCTGGTATACCAGCGTGTTCTGGAAGAATTCGGCACGGACAACAAAACCATCATTTATGTACGCGATGCAAACCTGTGGTCGCCCGGGAAACTGGCCGGACTGGAGAGGTTGCACTATGCCATCGAAAAAATAAACGGCGTCAACCGGGTGGACAGTCTTTTTAACCTGCGCTCCTTGATCAGGAACGGCGATAGTGTAGACGCCGGGCCTGTTATCGGCGAGTTGCCGGACACAGCGGAACAGGCGCTGGACCTGCGGGAACGTGTACTGCAAAACCCGTTATATACCGGTGAATATTTTTCATCGGACGGGCAGGTAACGGCCATGATGGTTTCTATCGATAATTCCCGGCCGGACAGCGAGGCGGGTGAAAGAATATACCGGGAAATTGAAGCATTGCTGGTTGCTCAGAGGGCCGGGTTTACTTCCCTGTTCCAGACAGGGCAACCCCGCCTGGATGCGGAACTCAGGACCAACCTGTACAAGGATTTTGTCCTGCTGGGGCCGTTGTCAGCGCTGATCCTGATTCTGTCTATCCTGGTATTCATCCGCAGCTGGCTCGCTGCGACTATTCCGCTGCTGACATCGCTCATAACGATAACATGGACATTCGGGATGCTGGCGTGGACCGGGGTCCCGGTAAATATATTGAGCGCCACGCTGCCTTCGCTGATTATCGTAGTTGCGGCCACCACCAATATTCACCTGATCATTTCATACCTGCGGGGCCTGGAAAAAACCGGCAGTCATAACCATCCCGAACTGGTACAGCTCATCGCCAGGCAGTGCGGCCTGCCATTGTTGTTTACCCTGTTGACCATGACGCTGGGTTTTGCCAGCAATATTTTCAATAATATTGATTTGATCAGGGGCTTTGCGCTAGCCTCAGCGTTCGCAATACTGGCAAACGGTATCGTGACCGTGCTGCTGGCGCCGGTACTGTTGTCTTTGTTTGCCAGGTCGCCACGCCGGTTTATTGAAGAGAGGAACCATCCGGACAGGTTCCCGGGCAGGGTCCTCCGGGTGTTCAGATATTCACGAGACCGTTACCCCCGCGGAATTCTACTGGTGACGGCATTGCTCTGCATTTTCTTTTTCTACCATGCATCAACTCTGTATGTTACCAATGATCCCATTTCCTATTTTACCGCAGACCATCCCATGGTGGATGATATCAACCATGTACATGAAGACCTCGCCGGGGTGAACTTGTTTTTTATAACGCTGGAGTCCAATACTGAGCGGACTTTTCTCGAACCCAGGAACATCGAGAAGCTTGCAGAGATACAGGCTTTCGTCAGGGAACAGGGTGTGTTCGATCAGAGCCGCTCATTTGCCGATTACCTTGCCTACGTGCACCGTGAAATACAGGGCGATCAGCCGGGCCTGTCGTTACCGCGGACAAGGCAGCTGGTGGCGCAGTATATGCTGCTGTTTCACAGGGCCGATATAGACAGCTATGTGAGCCATGATTACAGCCGCGCCAATATTATCGTACGGCATAATATCAATGATTCACACATGCTGAATGAATATGTCAGTGAACTACGCAATGTCGTGGATCATATCGCAGGAGCGGAACTGGCTGCACATATCGTCGGACAGAATCTCATGGTGAACCATGCGGCCGAAAGTCTGAAGACCGCCCAGGTCAATGCATTGCTGGTCCTGCTTGCACTGGTGTTTATCATTGTCTCAATCCTGTTCACTTCCATCAAGGGCGGCCTGGTTGCACTGGTACCTGCCCTCATCCCCATTGCCCTGATGTTCGGTGTCATGGGGCTGCTTGGCATTCCACTCAACCCCGGGACGGCCATGGTTGCCGTGATTGCCATTGGCCTGGCCGTGGACGGCACCATACATTTGCTGACCAGATATAATGAACTGTGCCGGCAAACCTCTGACTATGCAGGTGCTGTGCACGGTGCAGTGACAGAAGTTGCCCCGCCATTAATCATATCCAGCCTGGCACTGTCGCTGGGTTTCAGCGTCCTGGTATTTTCCAATTTCACCATGGTTGCACAATTCGGGGCACTGGTGACTGCAACGATGCTGTTTTCCATTTTTGCCAATCTGATGATCACCCCGCTCATCATGACCAAAATCCGGTTGATTGGCCTTTATCAGATATTGACCATGTCGCTGGATGATGACGCCTTTGCAAAATGTTCCTTGTTCCGGGACATGACCGAGTACCAGCGCCGCAAGGCGATTTTGATTTCCGAGCTGCGAGAGTTTAAACAGGGTGAGCTGCTGATCGAACAGGATACACTGGGCCGCAGCATGTACCTGATATTGACCGGACGGGCGGAGGTAGTCCGCCGCGATGGCGGGCAGGCCCACCTGCTGGCGACACTGGAGGCAGGACAGGTATTCGGCGAGATCGGTTACATCCGGGAAACCAAACGCACGGCCGATGTCCGGGCCAAGACCGATATCACCGCCCTCAGGTTCGACTACGAGCGCCTGCAGAAAGATCTGAAATACTTCCCCAATATCGTGGCCAAGCTGAACTTCAACATCAGTTATATTCTGGGCAAGCGCCTGGCAGACATGGTGGAGCAGTCGAAGAACTGAAAGGCTGTGGGTCTCGGGATTCGCGGCGATGTCGCCGCTCCTACAGTAGGAGGCCCGCCCTCGGGCCGAACGGTACTCTGCAGTATTTATGGTTTCCGCGCTATCCACAATACCTCGTCCCGTAGCAGGGCATAGCGCGGTTCATCTGCCTGCGGTAACCGCCAGGCCTTTACTTCAAGACCGGTATTGGCCACCCGATCCGGGAAGTCGCTGCCATAGATCCTCAGGTGTGAGATATCGTTGTAGTGGGCATATCGTTGTTCGGGGGTGGTGACATCAGGGTTTTCATAAGTATGCTCGCGTGCCCAGTTTTGCGGTACGGTGAGTAGTGCGAACCCGCCGGGTTTCAATACCCGGTAGATCTCCGCTATCGCTTTCCGGTCATCAGGGACATGTTCAAGTACGTGATTGGATATCACCACGTCCACACTGGCATCATCAAATGTCATCGCTGACATGTCCATGGTATGACGCGCCTTGCCGGGGACGATATCGGCCGTATGGTAGGCATTGTTTCCCCGCATCGCTTTTACAAAATACTTCTCCGGGGCGAAGTGCAGGACAGTGCGCCCGTCATTCAGGTTGATATTTTCACGGTTGAGAAAAATGTGTATCAGGCGGTGCCGTTCGCGTGATCCGCAATCGGGACACCGGCCGTCCCAGCGCGGCGGCGTGCCTAGTGCGAGAAAGCGTCCGTGATAACCGCAAATCGGGCAGTCCCTGGGCGGGCTTTGCGTCGAGAACTGCCTGGGGTCCCGCAGACGCCCCCGCAATTTTCTAAAGAAAATTCGAAGCATGGTAACGACTTCCCCCAACCGCCGTGGCTACAACAGAAAATAATGATCGGTCTGCGTGATTATATCCAATTAGCCTGTGTTCCTATATAACCCCGGCTAAGAAATACAGGTATTTTACTGCATCACGGGATTCTGCCCCGGGGTACAAGGACAGGCAGGGTCAGGTATAATGCCGTGTAATTCACCCATAAGGCACAATATTAACAAGGCAGGGTACGTAAGGCATGACGGCAGCACACATCGTGGTCACCACATTCTACAAGTTTGTTTATCTCGATAATTTCCGGCTGATGCGTGGACCGTTGCTTGAGTTTTGCCGGGCAAACAAACTCCGCGGGACGGTCCTGCTCGCCTCGGAAGGGATCAATGCCACCGTGGCGGGCGGCAGGTCAGGCATCGACAAGCTGGTAGCCTGCCTGGAACAGGACCCCAGGTTTTCGCACATGAAATACAAGGAGTCCATCACCCGTGAATTTCCATTTCACCGTATGAAGGTCAAATTGCGAAAGGAGATCGTAACCATGGGCGTCCCCGGTGCAGGGCCGGACAGGCGGGCGGGGACCAGTGTTGCCCCGGCGGACTGGAACGCGCTGATCACCGATCCCGGTGTTACCGTGATCGATGCACGCAACCAGTATGAATGCGATGTCGGCAGGTTTAAAAACGCCGTCTCCCCCGAAACAGCCACATTCAGCGAATTTCCCGCTTATGCCGCCAACCGGCTGGACCCGGAGAAGCATAAAAAGATAGCAATGTATTGTACCGGCGGCATACGTTGCGAAAAGGCCAGTTCTTATTTACTGCAACAGGGTTTCAGCGAGGTCTACCAGTTACAGGGCGGTATACTCGCCTACCTGGCTGAAGTCCCTCAGGAAGAGAGCCTGTGGACAGGGGAGTGCTTTGTGTTCGATGGCAGGATAACAGTCAATGAAGAATTGCAGCCGGGGATATACCAGCAATGCTATTCATGCCGGCGTCCATTGTCACCCGAAGACAGGCAATCTGCAAAATATGAAGAGGGTGTGTCCTGTCCTGCTTGTCTTGACCAGTTGACAGATGCAAGGCGTATGAACCTGAGACAGCGCCAGTACCAGGTCAGACTGGCAGAGCAGCGTAATCAGCAACATATAGGCGCAGCACTTTTGTCCGGACAAGTACTGACAGAGTAAGGCGAATAGAATATCAAATGCGTGTTTCGCGGCGAGGGCGCCGCTCCTACATAAATGTTCAGGAATAGATGTAGGAGGCCTGCCCCCGGACCGAATGTCTTATTCGTTTTCGTGTCTGGCAACAACGGAGAGGGTTTCATCAACGGATGATACGGTGAGGACGATCGGTTTACAGCACACGGTACAGTCTTCTATATAGGTCTGTTGCCCGATGCTGCAATCGATGACCAGCTCTACCTGTTCACCGCAATAGGGACACTGGATGGATGTCGTTTCCAGCAGGTTCATATGGGATATCAGAACCGCGGTTTCATCGCCTTGATTATAAATTGGTCCGTTTTGCCGCGGATGGCAGGATCAAATACATGGAGGCTGTGATCGTCTGCCGGATTGGAAAGCAGGTAAGACCTGTCCACGATCATAAATCCCGCCCTGGCCAGCAGGCCTTCAGCGATGGCGGGGTCGATACGGTGCAACTGGCTGTTATTACGGCCGCTCATGCCGGTATGATCAACCACACCCAGTATGCCTCCCGGCCTGAGCGCGAGCATGATACTGGCCAATGCGTCTGATACCTGTTTCTCACCACCGAATATATACAAGTCATGCAGGTTAAGGACCAGGGTCGCAACATCGACCTGTTCATTCAGACCAAGTTCAGTAATCTTGTTTGTCCATAATTGCGTGTTTGACAACCGGTTTCCCAGCAAGCGCCTGTCCATGGCCTTTTGTATTTCCCCGTTGCGCATCCGGAGCGCCATGACGTCATTATGGGAATAGACCTTGCCCTTTACGCCTACTGCGGCGGACAGCATTTCAGTGAAATAACCCGTTCCCGCCATGAGATCGAGTGCGATCATCCCGGCCTCAACTCCGAGGAAATCCAGTACTTCGCCCGGTTTCCTGTCACTGTCCCTGCTGATGTCTCCCACAGGTCTGTCAGGGGCATTCATTGCAAAATACAGTCTTTGCTGCAGTTCTGGATCTGATACGGAGACAGCCTGGCCTGTGACAAACAATACCATCAGCAAAACCAGGATACGATAACCGCTAGTTGTCAGCTTAAGCATGGAGAGTTATCTGGCCAAATAGGTTATGCATAGGGATCGTCCTGATGGGATTATCTATTGATACATTCCAGCAGTTTTTGATCATTGAACATCCGCTGCAACGCCGATGCGAGCGTGGAATTAATTAGCTCCTGGTTACGGGTACCTGACGGCGCCTTGAGTATGTCCTGTTTGTCAGTGACCCGGTACGAGTTATTCATCACCAGGTTGCCACTGCGGCAGGTTGCGTTTACTGCGGCTATGGTCTCTACGGCCCTGATAGTAGTTTCACCGGAAGCGGTGTATTTCAGCTCTGCAATATCTATGGTCAATGATGCACCATCGCTATTGTCTGCCACGTTATAACCAAGCTCCCTGAAAGAATTTGACAGTATGGTTTTCAGCGAGGCTGTCATATTGGGATGGGCATAAATATGGGCAGTGTCCGCGTATACCCCGCCGCGAGTTCCGATTACATTATCGCCGCGAGCATCGTTTACCGTTATGGAGACGGCCTTATTGATACGTTGATTGCTGGCGGGGGCAACATTGATAGCGGGATTGATATTCACAGTTTGCGGGCTTAATGCACAGCCGCCCAGGATGAGTCCATATAGTATAATGGCCGCTTTAGAAATATTCATGTTCTACCGCCTTGTGTAACGATTGAAATGGATAATCAACTTATAACCAGTTGTCCTGTAAATATCAATGCCTCGTTTGGAAAATTGTAACGTAATTTACGGTCCCTGTTGCCAGGCACAAACCGGAAGTTATGCCCTGCCGGGAGTAAGATTAATCCGTTTATTGCAGTCTCTCAGATTACTGTTAATATGATATGCAATTCTTCAAAAAATTCCATAAATCAGATTATTTTAAGGAGGGATACCATGTCACTACGTATAGGTGATCTCGCGCCGGATTTTACCGCAGAGACAACGGAAGGGCCCGTCAATTTCCATGAATGGATAGGTGATGGCTGGGCGGTACTGTTTTCCCATCCCAAGGACTTTACCCCGGTCTGTACGACTGAGCTTGGTTACATGGCCGGTCTCAAGGACGAATTTAAAAAGCGCAACTGCAAGATCATCGGTCTGAGCATAGACTCGCTTGACGATCACAAGAAATGGAAAAAGGACATAGAGGAAGTGCAGGGTACTGCCGTTACTTATCCGATGATCAGCGATGCAGATATGAAGGTGGCAAAGCTGTATGACATGATACACCCCAACGCCGGCGGCCCGGCAAAAGGGCGTACCGCCGCGGACAACCAGACCATACGCTCTGTGTTTGTTGTTGGCCCGGACAAAAAAATAAAGCTGATGATGACTTATCCCATGACTACCGGCAGGAACTTCGACGAGGTACTGCGCGTGCTGGATTCGATGCAGCTGACGGCAAAACACCAGGTCGCCACGCCGGTAAACTGGAAAAGCGGCGACAAGGTCATCATCGTTCCGTCCGTAACGGATGATCAGGCCAAGGCAAAATACCCGCAGGGGTGGGAAACGAAGAAACCGTATTTAAGACTGGTGTCGCAACCGAAGAATTAAGACACAGACCCGGTGTAGGACTCGATTACCTGTAGGAGGCCCGCCCCCGGGCCGAAACGTTCGCGGCGAGGGCGCCGCTCCTACAGGTATGATGCCATCATCTATAATTGCCTGCCGGCTACGGTTTGCGGAATTTCAGGGCGAAGTTATCGCTGTTCCGGTTTAAGGCAGGATTGGTACTGTCAAGTTTCAGTTCGTCATGCGGCCGGTAATATACTTCTGAATAATCGACGAATTCAAAACCGATGTCCTGCATTTCCTTTATGAGGGCGACCGGGTCGACGCGGCGCCAGCGTTCTTCAATATAGGGTTCCATGTGCCGCCGCGTATGGTCGACTACGCCGTATATGCCGCCCGGTTTGAGCGCGTTAAACACCGCCGTATTCAGTTTCTTGCGTCCTTTCGGCGACATGTTGTGCATATTGCGGAAGGTGAGGGCCATGTCGAGGTCCTTGACCGGGAATGTAAAATCAACCACGCCATTGTAACCTCGCTTCTCACCCTTGGTCATCTCGAACTTGTCATCCAGCACCTCGACCTTGGTCAGGCCCCATTCAGACAGGTTCTTTGCGACCGCCTCACCCTCTGCACCCAGAAAGAGTTTTCCCTTTTCTGCAAGTACCGGCCCCAGTATTTTGGTGAAATAACCACCGCCGGGTATCAGTTCCATCACCCGCATGTCATTTCCAAGACCGAAAAAGGCGAGTACCTCCGCCGGCGTGCGGTAGGTGTCTGCCAGCCGATCATCATCTGTGCGTATGTTGCTTGCCATGGCCTGTTTGACCTGGGTACTGATGTCCGGGACAGATTGCTGGGCAGCCAGGTTATACGAAAACATTACAAGTCCGAGGACTATATTAAGGTTTACTATCGCTTTAATCATTTTACTCCCCCTGCTGGTGGGCGAACTGCCGCCCGGTTGTTGACAACATAATATATTCATTCCCGCTATTGCTTGCACGTCGTAGCGACAGGCGGCAATATCACGGAACAATCATCCGGGCTCCTTTGGACCGTGCCTTTACGGATGACGTACTGTATGTCCTTGCTGTTGGAAATTTCATCCGCGGGATTGGAACCCAGGACCAGGATGTCCGCCTGTTTTCCCGGTTCGACGGTGCCGATCAGGTCGTCCTTGCGCATCATTTCAGCCGCCCACCGGGTCGCGCCGAGGAGGACGCGATACGGGGTAATGCCGGCATCGACCAGCATCTGCAGTTCCCTGTGCATGGTAATGCCCGGCAGTCTCGGTGGATTGACGTCGGTGGCCGCCAGGACCATACCGCCGGCCTCACTGAATTGTTTGAGGAAGGCCTGCACCTTCTGCAGTCCTTGTTGCTGTTGTTCTCTCTGGTCCGCATCCAACCGGTCTGCCCTGCGCATCCAGGCCACGGTCTCGGGTTTGCGTTCTTCAGGTATGTCGTTGAATACATGACCGAACGTCAATAGCAGCGCATCTTCTTCTGCAAAACCGTCTCTGCGCCCGGACAGATGCGCATAACGTCCCATCATGGTGGGATTTAAATAAACTCTTTCATCCACCATCAGCTTGATGAGATCAGGCGCCTTGCTGAGGTCCATGAGGTGATCATGATTAGGGGAATTGAACTCCCGCCCTGGATCACTGATGGCGATAGAGGAGGTGATAGGCCACATATGTTCAATGAACTTCATGCCTGCCGTAATCGATTCACGCGCATCTTTCGAATGTCCCACCACCGGCAGCCCGCGGCGGTTTGCTTCCTGGACCACTCTTGCCCGGTAGTCTGGCGGCAGCGAGGACTCCACCTTGATACCGTCAACGCCCATGCCGGCAAGCTGGTCCATCATGGGAACAATCTCATCCAGTGATTGCAATCTTACCGAATGCGGTTGCTCCTCACCGTCCGGTCCGTCAAATTTTTTCCCGGTGATGTACAGGGTGGGACCGTTCGTGAGTTCCGGGTTGTCCATGAAATCTTTGTAGGCAACGATCCATTCATTCGGATCACGGCCGGTTTCAACGCAGCCGGAGCTGCAAGGCCCGGTGTCAAACAGGGTAGTAACACCGTAATACAGGTTACTCCTGCGCTCGATACCGGCATCGGGCGTCCACGGCCTGAAGTGGATATGGGAATCGATCAGGCCGGGAAGTATGTAACCGGAGCCGGCATTAATGGTGCGTTTGGCCTCCGGCAGGTCTTCTACGGAACCGGCGGCGAGGATCTGGTCAATCTTCCCGTCGCGTACCACCAGGCCTTTTATCGGGACCGGGTTGGGTGCGTCAGCCACCATGTCCAGCAACTGGCCGCCCTGGATGACGAGGTCGGCGACAATGGCAGGTGCTGCCACGGGAACGGTCTGGGTTTGTGGGGCGGGTGGGGTCTCACCGGTACAGCCTGCCGTCAACACCAGGTAAAAGACAACGGATACATATGGTGCGGATTTTCTTATCAGTGCATTCATACTTATGCTCCGTGGAAAGCCGGTATCACTTTCTGTCTGTAATGTGTGTGCTGCGGATATTTCAACTTAACACCGGCCCGGCAGGGCGTCAAGACGGGGCCGGGCCGTTGATTGATAACATATTGCCCGGGAAAAGTTTAAGACCCGCTGGTCATCCTATATAATGCCGGGCGTGGTCGTATTGCCACCAACTAACCAGTCATAAAGATAAAAAAGCAGGCGATAATGAAGAAATATAAAATTGCCATATTACCGGGTGATGGCATCGGCCCCGAGATCATGCGGGAAGCAATCAAGGTGCTCAAACTGGTGGAAGAACGCAACGACCTGCGGTTTGAATTACAGGAGGCCCCGTTTGGTGCCAGTGCCTATTTCCAACACGGCCACCCGTTCCCGGAACAGACCAAGGTGATTTGTGCCGCGTCCGATGCAATCCTGAAAGGTCCGGTCGGCCTGAGTTACGAGGCGACGGAAAAGATCCCGGTGGACCTCAGGCCCGAGCGCGCGGCGATCCTGCCGTTACGCAAATGGCTGAACACCTATGCCAACTTCCGGCCGGTGTCGCTGCCCAAAGGCCTTGCACATTTTTCACCGTTGAAACCGGAGATCATCGGTGACGGGATCGATATCGTCATGATTCGGGAACTGGTCGGCGGCCTGTATTTTGGTGAAAAGGAAGTCGGAGTCAATGAACGGGGACTGCGTTATGTGAAAGAGACCCTCGAATATGATGAAGCACAGATAGCGAGGATCATCCATGTAGCCTTCAAGCAATGCATGAAGCGCAAGAAGGTCCTGCACAATATCCACAAGAACAATGTATTGAAGTCCAGTGTACTCTGGAACGAGATCGTTGAAGAAATTTCAAAGGAATACCCGGAAGTTGCGGTAAAGCACCTGCTGGTCGATGCGGCAGCGACATTATTGTGCCTGAACCCACGCCAGTTTGACGTGATGGTGATGGAGAACATGTTCGGCGATATCCTCAGTGACCAGGGGGGAGGTATCCTCGGATCACTGGGCCTGATGCCATCTGCCTGTCTCGGAGACGACAAGGCCTATTATGAACCGTCGCATGGCTCGGCACCGGACATAGGCGGGAAAAACATTGCCAATCCATACTCCATGATAGGCTCTGTTGCGATGATGCTGGAACTCAGTTTCAACATGCTGGAAGAATCGAAGCACATCTGGAGCGCCATGCAAAGCGTGTTTACCCAGGGCTATTCGACACCTGATCTGTCACGGCCGGGCAGTGACATAAAGATAATTGCGACCAATGAATTCGGTGACCGGGTCGTTGATGAATTAAAAAACACAGTACAAACATAATCTGTTATCCATTATAATCCCGGCAGGGGTAAGTAATTCTGTCCTGAATAAATATACTCTTGCCCTATACGGGTATCTGATTCCGAAAATATTCCAACAGCCTAAGGCTGATTAAAATCCCGGGTGTTTGTCAATGAGAATACACTATGATTTATAGATCGATAGGCGTCGTGTTGCTTGCTTTTGTCCTGTGCGGTCAGAGTACCGCCCTCGATTTGGGCTTGTCGGATCTGACCAAGGAAAAGAAAGTGTTGGCCGTGAATTTTGGCGGCATGGCCTTTATCACGGCATATGGCCTTGCCAAATGGGACTACTTCGACCGCAGTCCGCACGCAAAGCCAGAAGGCTGGTTCGGCCAGAATGACGATGAAGGTGGTGCCGACAAACTGGGACATCTCTGGTCAAGTCATGCAGTGGCAGACAGTCTGGCGCATCTATACCAGGGTTGGGGCTATGAACCTGAACAGGCCATGTTCAATGGCGCACTTTCTTCATTCGCGATCATGGGGTTTATGGAACTCGGTGACTCCTTCAGTGACTACGGATTTTCCTACGAAGACATGTTAATGAATACTGTGGGCAGTGCCAGCAGTTATCTGTTGTACAAATATCCTGCACTGGATGAAAAAATCGACCTGCGTTGGGAATACATTCCCAAATTCGATGAGGCGGACTTCTTTACCGACTACCAAAACTCGAAATACCTGGTTGCCGTGCAGCTCGACGGGTTTGATGAAATCAGGGACACACCCTTAAGCTACCTTGAACTGCACATGGGATATTACATCCGGGGTTTCGATACCCGAGCTCCCGATCGTGAACGGAATGTCTACGTGGGGGTTGGTCTCAACGTTGGTAAGCTGTTGGCCAGGGCCGGTTGTGGCAGTTTCTGCAGCATGTTCCACTATTACCAGGCACCGTATACCTATGTGTCGGGGAAATCGAAACTTTAGGGGGTAATGACATCAACTCTGTAGGAGCGGCGCCCTCGCCGCGAATGATTCGGCCCGGGGGCGGGCCTCCTACATAGTCAGACGA
>Ga0326597_10006486_pt1 | contig 16022 bp, 13 predicted proteins | sample RVTome_12_FD_203789 | JGI IMG/M metagenome (GOLD analysis project Ga0326597, IMG submission 203789) | Soil microbial communities from uranium-contaminated site in the Upper Colorado River Basin, Wyoming, United States - RVT100D185 | ecosystem: Environmental > Terrestrial > Soil > Contaminated >...
TTCGTACCGGAGGTTTGAAACGAACTCCGCGATGCCGCGGGTATACGGGTTGTCAGACGATGCTTGATGGGTCATTCTTGTCTACTGAGTGCTGAGTGCTGAGTGCTGAGTGCTGAGTGCTGAGTGCTGAGTGTTGGGTTCGTCATGTATCGCAAGGATACTTTGAACTCAGATCTCAGCACTCGTTACTTCGCCGCTTGGGCGGCGCTGGCGCCGGCGAGGCGGCCGAATACCGCGCCGGAGACGAGCCCGGTGCCGCTCGGGTAGTTGAAGTAGAACAGGCCGCCGACCATCTCCCCCGCGCAATAGAGGCCGGGGATCGGGTGGAAGTGGACGTTCAGCACCTGGCCGCTGTCCTTGTCGATGCGCAGCCCCCCGAACGTGAAGGTGATGCCGCAGGTCGTCGCGTAGGCCTCGTACGGCGGCGTGTCGAGCTTCTGCGCCCAGTTAGACTTCGCGGGCGTGATGCCGACCGTGCACTTGCCGTCCTTGATCGTGTGATCGAACGCGACGTCCTGCTTCACCGCGGCGTTGAAGGCGCGCACGGTTTCCAGAAAATGGTCCGCGTTGACGCCTTCGAGCTGCGGCGCGAGTTCCTCCAGCGTGCTGGCCGTGACCTTGGTGACGAACTTGATGCGGTATTCGGAGCGCAGGAGTTGCTTCACTTTCGAATCGAACACCTGCCACGCGAACTGCCCGGGCTGCTTCAGCACTTCGCCGCCGTACTGGGCGTAGGTGAACGAGTGGAAATCCCAGCCCTCGTCCACGAAGCGCCTGCCGTCCGCGTTGATCAGCAGCCCGAAGATGTAGCTGTGCTTCTGGAACTGGTCGCCGACGTTGACGTCGCCGAATTCCGGCGCGTAGCGGTCCCAGCCGGTCGCGTGGCAGCCCGACCAGTTGCCGTAGGGCGCGGCGCCGATCTCGAGCGCCATCTTGAGGCCGTCGCCGACGTTGAAGCGGGTGCCGCGGACCTTGGCGAGCTCCCAGCCGGGGCCGAGGTAGCGGGCGCGCATTTCCGGGTTCGCCTCGAAGCCGCCGCTCGCCAGCACGACGGCTTTCGCATGGAACTCGGCGGCCTTGCCCTTGCGCTGCGCGCGCACGCCTGAGACGCGCTCGCCGTCGTACAGCAGCGCCGTCGCGCGCGTGTCGTAATAGACCTCGATTCCTGCCTTCTTCACCGCGGCGTCCAGATATTGCACCAGGCCCGCGCCGCCGCCCGAGACCTCGATCGGCATGTTGCCGAAGTACTTGCGCTTGCCGCCCACCATGGCCGATTGCCGGCCGGCGTTCAACACGAAGCGCGCGCCCTTCGAGCGCAGCCAGGCCATCGTGTCGAGGCTCTGGTTGACCAGGATCTCGGAGAGGTCGGGGTCGGTGCGATAGCTCGTCAGACGATAGAGGACGTCGAGAAACTCCTCGCGCGTGTTGGTGCCGAAGTCGCTCCCGGCGGCCTCCTCGTCGGAAATGTCGGTGACGCGCCGCAGGTCCCCGACCGAGCCGTAGGCGAAGCGCATCACGCCGCCCGCGAAGCGGCTGTTGCCGCCGTGCTCGTCCTCGTTCGCCGCTTCCAGCACCGCCACCTTGACGCCGGCTTCGGCCGCCGACAGCGCCGCGCACAGCGCCGCGTTCCCTTTGCCCACCACCACTACATCGAATTCATGCTTCTCCATCTCGTCCTTCACTCGGTCCTAAACAGGCCCAGTCACAAGTCACCAGTCACGAGTCACGCGGGGATCAAAGGATACCTTTGATTCCCGACGCATCAATGACGCGGTGCTCGACGGCGTCGCGCGCGTATGCGGGAGTGCAATTCTAACGCAGAGCGCGCGCTGCTTTCACGCGCGTCGCCGCGAGCGTTCGCGCCAACGCCTTTTTGACCAGATTATGGACGACCGTTTGGTGGCGGATGGCGGATGGCGAAAGGCGGAAGGCAGATCGTGTCTGCTTAACTGTTTGCCTTTTGCCTTGTGCCTTGCTGTTTCGACCCGCGACTCGTGACTCGTGACTCGTGACTCGTGACCCGCGACCCGCGACGCGTGACTCGTGACTCGTCGTCAAGGCGCGACCGAGAAGCGTAGCTCGAATACCACGCCGCTGCCGTCCGGGCGGTCGGCGGCGGAGGCCCGCCCGCCGTGAAATTCCGCGATCAGCCGGGCAATATAGAGCCCCAGCCCGAGATGCGGCCCGCCGGCGCCGCGCTCGCGACGCACCGAGACCATCGACTCGAACAGGCGGTCCTTCATGCCGGGCGGCAGTGGCGGGCCCGTGTTGCCGAAGCGCAGGGCCGCCTCGTCGCCGACGCGCTCGAGCGAAATCTCGATGGGGGTGCCGGCGGCGGCGAAGTCAGCGGCGTTGGCTGCGAGCTTGTCCACCATCTGCGCGAAGAGGTCGGGCGCGCCCGCGAGCGGCACCGGCTGGCCGGTCATCGTGAGGCTGAACCGGCGCCCGGGATACGCCGAGGCATACCCCTGCACGCAGCCCGCCAGCACGTCCTTTGCGTCGAACCGCTCGCGCTCGCCGCTGCGCACCACCTGCTCGAGCCGCGTGGCTTCCGCCATCCGCGTGAGTATCGTCTCCAGCCGGTGCAGGCCGTCTTCGGCGCGCGACAGGTAGACGCCGGTATCCCCCGACGGCTGCTCGAGCCGGATGTTGTCGAGGGAGGAGCGCACCACGGCGATCGGCGTGCGCAGTTCGTGCGTCAGCCGGCCGGCCAGGTTTTCGAGATAGTCGTTGTAATGCGCGAGCCGGGCGAGCACGGTGGAGAAGCTGCGCGACAGATCCCCGATCTCGTCGCGCGCGTTTTCGCCCGCGACCAGCGCGCGGACGCGCCCCTGGGAGTCGATCGCGTTCTCCGCCTCGTCGCGCAGCCGCCGCAGCCGCCACGACAGGCGCGAGGCGAACAGCAGCAGGACCAGCGCCGCCGCCGCGAAGGCGATCAGGGTCACCGCCACGCCCTGCTCGAAGGCGCGGTTGCGCAGCCGGACGATCGCGTCCGTGTTTTCCTCGACCACCACGACCCCGACCACCGTCTCGCCGACCCACACCGGATGGGCGGCCGAGAAGATGACGCCCCCGCCGCCCCCGGCGGCGGGCCGGTGGCGCCAGCCGGGCGTGCCGTCGAGCGCGCGCTCGACTTCGCGCCCGCCGAACACGACGTCGTTGGGGATGAATTCCTCCTCGGGCAGGACCGGCGGCCGCAGCACGCGCTCGAGCACGGGCTTCAACGCGCGGCGCGCCAGGCGCTCGAGCGGGCCGAAGGTCGCGGCGCCGGCGTCGGCGGGCGGTTTCGCGTCGAGGCTGCCCGCGACCGCGACGAGCCGCAGCTTGCTGTCCACGACCCAGATGCGCAGCCCGGCGCGCGCCAGGCTGGCGAGCAGCAGCCGCACCTCCTCGGTTGCTTCGCTGGTGGCCGGCGGTCCGCCCTCCACGGGCACGGCCGCGCGCAGGTCCAGCAGGCGCTCGCGGTCCTGCAGCGCCGTCGCCACGGCGCGCGCGGTGGCGACGACCTGCCGCTGCTGGTTCTCGCGCAGCATGCGCTCCATCGAGTTGACGAACGAATAGCCCGCCCACGGGATGACGAGCAGCACCAGCGCGGCGAGCGCGATCTTGGCGCGCAACCCCAGCGCCGGCAGCGCGCCGGTCAGGCGTCGGCTTTCCACCGGTAGCCCATGCCGTACACGGTGTCGATGCGGTCGAACTGCGGGTCCACCGCGCCGAACTTCCGGCGGATGCGCTTGATGTGCGAGGTGATGGTGCTGTCGTCGACCACGACGTGCGCCTCGCCCATCAGCTGCTCGCGGTCCTTGACGTGGCCGGGGAACTTGGCGAGCGCGTGCACCAGCCAGAACTCCGTCAGCGTAAGCTCGACGGCGCCGCCGCGCCAGCTCACGGTGAAGCGGTTGAGGTCGAGCTTGAGCGGCCCGCGCTCGACGATCTCCTCGCGCGGCGCGGATTCGCCGGCGAGCTCCGCGCGGCGGAAGAGCGCGCTCACGCGCGCGAGGAGGTGCGGCAGGCTCATGCTCTTGGTGACGTAATCGTCGGCGCCCATGCGCAGCCCCGACACCGTGTCGAAGTCGCTGTCGCGCGCGGTGAGGAAGATGATCGGCAGCGCGGCCGACTGGGCGCGCAGCTCCCGGCACAGCGTGAAGCCGCCGTCCACCTCGTCGCCCAGGCCGATGTCGAGCAGCACCAGGTCCGGCAGGCGCGCGCGCAGCGCGGCGAGCGCCTCGCGCCGGTCGCCGTAGGCCGAGACCGCGTAGCCGTGCTTCGCCAGCGCGTCCGCGTAATTGGCGCGGATAACGGGATCGTCCTCGACGATGGCGATGCGGCGCGGCATTCGGGTGGCGGTCTGTTCGCGTGCCGGGACGGCGGCGCTTGCCGGGCCCGTCCGGTGACGCTCCGACTATACCCGATGGACGCCGCCCTTCAAGGGCCGGAAGCGCGTTGCCATTTTCTTGCCAGAATTGATCGCCGGATTGCCCGCGCCGGGACCGGTGGATGCCGGTTTCCGGGATTCCAATACGCGGGTCGCCGCGCGCTTGCTGCGGCGGAAAGGAACGAACCATGGAATTCCGGCAGAAGACGGCTTCGATCGGCGCCCGCCGCGTGATCGTGGAGATGCTGCTCCTCGCGGCCAACGCCCTGTTCACGGGCGTGGCCGTGTCCGTGACCGCGGTGCTGTTCGTGGCGTGGCTCGCCACGCTCGGTTGACGATGCCCGGACGAGGGCGCTTCGGGCCGGTGGCTGGGGCGATTAGCGGGTCTCCCTTCCCCGACGTGGTGTCTGGAACGGCACTGGTCCCCAGTCACTGGCCCGTAGCGCCTTTGCCGCGGCGCGCCGCGAGACAACGAATGTTCAGGGGGTGCCCATGATCAAGCGACTGCTTGCCATCGGATTCATCTTCGGCTGCACCTCGATCGCATGGCTCGTGCTGTCCGGCGTGACGTCGGGCCGCACCCATTCGGCCGACCAGAACCTGCGCCGGCAGGTGGAGAGCGTGTGGGGCGCGCCGCAGGTCCAGGGCCCGCCCAGCGTCACCTGGATCGAGCGGGTCCCGCGCCGGGAGGAGCGCGTCGAAAACGGCCGGACCGTCGTTCGCACGGTCGAAAGCCGCGTTTCCCATTCGATTCCCCTGCAGGCGAGCGAGATCCGCGCCGCGCTGCGGCTCGATCCCAGGCAGAAGGGGCTGCTCTGGTACGCGACCTACGCGGTCGGCTTCAAGGCCGATTACGCGTTCGCCAACGAGGCCGGCGTCGCGCGCGAGTTCGACATCGCGTTTCCGTTCCCGTCGAAGAACGCGGTGTTCGACGACCTGCGCTTCGAGATCGCGGGCAAGGCGTGGATCGCGACGCCCGTGCCGCACGGCGACCGCATCGCGGGACGGGTGCGGCTCGCGCCGGGCGAGCGGGTGACGCTGCGGGTCGGCTACCGCAGCCAGGGCCTCGACCGGTGGACCTACCGCTTCGGCGCCGGCGTTGCCGAGGTCCGGAATTTCCGGATGCGCCTCGCCACGAATTTTCCCGAAATCGATTTTCCGGAGGGCTCGATCTCGCCGGCGCGCAAGGACCGCACGCCGGAGGGCTGGCGGCTCGGCTGGGAATTCCGGCGGATGGTGTCGGGCGTCACGATCGCGGTCGTGATGCCGGAGGCGCTTCAGCCGGGGCCGCTCGCGAGCCAGATCGCGGCGTTCGCCCCGGTTTCGCTGTTCTTCTTCATCGTCGTGATGCTCGCGATCGGGGTGGTGAGGCGCGTCGAGCTGCACCCGATGCACTTCTTCTTCCTCTCGGCGGCGTTTTTCGCGTTCCACCTGCTGTTCGCCTACCTCGCCGACCAGGTTTCGATCCACGCCGCGTTCGCGATCGCGGCGGCGACTTCGCTCGCGCTGGTCGTCAGCTATCTCCGCGCCGTCGTGGGCGCGCGTTTCGCGTTCTTCGCGGCGGGCGCCGCCCAGCTCGTCTACCTCGTGCTCTTCTCCTACGCGTTCTTCTTCAAGGGGCTCACCGGGCTCGCCATCACCCTCGGCGCGGTGGCGACGCTGTTCGTGCTGATGCAGGCGACGGCGAAGGTGCAATGGAGCGACGTGTTCGCGGGCCCCGGCGAGACACGGGCAGGGGCGCCTGCCGGAATCTGAAACCACTCGATAAAGAAGGAGGTTGCCGTGTTGCAGAGATTCAAAGCCGTGTTGGAGGCGATTCGCAGCGGGATCGGCGGCCGCGCCGCCGGTCTGGGCAGCGTTGCGGGCGAGGCCGCGAGGGTCGGCGCCGCGCGCACGGTCTTGGCGCTTGCCGGGGCGCGAGGGCTGCTCGCCGCGCTGGCGGTGCTCGGGGCCGCCGGCTACTTCCTCCATGCGTATCCGCCGGTCGTCACGGTCGGGCGCGGCGAAATCGGCGTGCGTACCAACCGGTTGACGAGCGGGGTGACCGAATGGCGGGAGGGCGGCGTGCTGGTCGTGCCGGGCCTGCACGAGTTGCGCCGGTACTCGCTTCGCGACCGGACTTACCAGCCGGCCCGAATCCGCCGGGCCAACGGCCCCGCGCCGCTGCAGTCGGTCGAGGGCTTGTCTTTCGGCGTCGACCTGTCGGTGCGCTACGCGCTCGACGCCGCCCGGGTCGCCGCCCAGTCGAGGAGCCTGCCCGACGACATCGCCGCGGAGATCGTCGAGCCGGCGGTGCAGGGCGTCATCTACAAGACTTTCGCCCGCTACACCGTGCGGGAGATCTTTTCCACCAAGCGGGTCGATATCCAGCAGGCGATCGAGGCCGAGTTGAAGGCCCGTCTCGCCGCGGACGGCATCGTGGTGCGCGCCGTGTACATGGGCCAGGTGGACCTGCCGGCCGACTACAAGCGCGGCATGGAAACGCTGCTCGCCGAGGAGCTTGCGACCCAGAAGATGCGCTACACGCTGGAGCTCAAGGACAAGCGCGTGCGGCAGACCGAGCTCGAGGGCGAGGCCGACAAGGTGCGGCGCGAGAAGGCCGCCGAGGCCGCCGGTCAGGCGCGGGTCATCGCCGCGAAAGCGCAGGAGGAAGCGATGAAGCACGTGATCCCGTTCAAGCGGCGGCAGGTCGAGCAGCGGCGGCTGGAGGCCGAGGCGGAGAAGGCGGCGCGCATCAAGCAGGCGGAGGCCGGCGCCCAGGCGCGCCGCATCGAAGCGGCCGGCGAGGCCGACGCGCGTCAGAAGCTGGCGGACGCGGAAGCCTACCGCCTGGAGCGCCTCGGCAAGGCCGGCGCCGAACAGATGGCGCGCGAAGGCGCGCTGCTCAGCCGGCACCCCCTGTTGATCCAGAAAGCGCTTGCCGACAAGCTCTCCGACAAGGTCCAGGTGATCATCGCGCCGCCGCCCGCGGACGGCGGGTTCATCGCCGCCAATCTGCTTGGCGGCCGTCCGGGCGCGGGCGGGAAATAGTCATGCTGCGCGCGATCATCGGCGGGATTCTCATGGTGTCGTGCGCGGCCGCCCCGGGCGGGACGGCGCGCGGCGAGATCGCCATCGTCACGCTGGACCGGACCGCGCTCCGCGCCGCGCCGCGCGACTCCGCCGCCCAGCACGCCGTGTTGTGGCAGGGCGAAACGGTCGAAGTCCGCGCCGAGCGCCGGGATTACCTGCAGGTGTACGACGTCCGGCGCGAGCGCGGCGGATACGTCCACGCGAGCCGGGTCCACCGGGTCCGGCTCGCGGAAGCGGACGCGCCCGAGCTGATGTCCATCGTGCGGTTCGTGCGCGAGACGCCGGGCGCGGAGTCGCTGGGCATCGGGCTCGTCGCCGCGTACGTGCAGGCCGCGCCCGCGGTGTCGCTGCGGGGCGAGGCGGGCATCGAGATCCTCGACGCGCTGGGCGGGTTCGCGGATCGCCTGGCGCGCCGCGCCTCGTCCGGCGCCGCCCGCTCCCGGTTCGCGGAGGCGGTCCTGTCCGCGCACCTTGACGTCGCTTCGCGCTTCGGCGTCGGCTTCACCAGTATCGAGCGCAACGGCCGCATGCGGATTTGCTACGACGGCGATGCCTTCCGGCGCGTGCTGGCAATGGCGTCGAGCCCGGTGCAGCGCGCCCGCGCGGCGCTCGCCCTGACGCGCGGAGAGTGCGTCGATGCCGACCTGGGCCCGCAGCGGCGCCACCGCCTGGACGAGTGGCGGGCCGAAGTGCTCGAAGGCGTCGATGCCGCCGCGCTGCCCGGCACCCTGCGCAACCGCGTGCTGCTGCAGCGCGCCGGCGTGTGGGCGAGCCTCGCCTACCAGCATGCGCGCCGGGGCGAAGGCGCGGACGCCGCTGCCGCGCGCGCCCTGGCCGCGCTCGCCGGCATCGACAAGTCCGAGCTGACGGAAACGGACCAGGTGGCGTACAACGACGCCGCGATGCGGGTCAGCGCGTCGCGCTGGGCGGCGGTGCTCGCTCCGGCGGCCGGGCGGGGCAAGCGCCCGTACATCGTCACCGAGCCCGGCCGACCGGGCGAAACGTGCATCCTGCTGCTCGACGGCAGCCACGACGCGTCGAATCCGCTCGCGAAGCGCTGCACCTACGGCATCGTCTGGACCGGCTCCGCGACGCTGAACCGGGAAGGCAACGCGCTCGCGCTGGCGGTGCAGCCGCTCGAGGCCTGGCGCGAAATCTGGCTGTTCCGCAAGACGGACGGCCACTGGCGGGTCCGCGTGGTGCCGCCGGCCGCGACGACGCCGGAGATTGGGTACGCCGAGTTCGCGGGGTGGGTGCCGGGCGGCAAGCAGATGCTGGTCGCGCGGGAAGCGAGAGACGAGGGGAGGTACCGCCGGAGCTTCGAGGTGATGCGCCTCGACACGCTCGCGACCGTGCGCGAGGCGCGCGACCCCGGCATTCTCGGCGCGTTCCGGCGCTGGCAGGATCCGCAGTGGAAGAGGCGGACGGTCAGCCTGCGCTAGCGTTCTACCGCATTCCCGGGCGAGCGCCCCGCGCCGTCGGGGTTCACGCGTGGGAATACATCCGCTTGCCCGGCACGGGCATCCGCGTCTGGAGGATCGCGCCGTGCTGGGCTTCGGTCACGAACAGCGTCCTGCGGTCGGGCCCGCCGTACGCCGCGTCGGTCGTGCTCATGCCGGCGCACGACCGGATCCGCAGGAGCGGCTCGCCCAGCCGGCTGAACAGCCACGCCGTTCCGAATCCGGCGACGACGATGACCAGATTCCCGGCTTCGTCAACCGCGAGGCCGTCGGGCCCGTTGGGGCTGCCCGAGAGCTGGATGTAGATGCCGCACTTGCCGAGGCCCTGGTACCGGGGCAGCAACGGGATGCTGACGATGCGGTTCGCGCGCGTCACCGACACGTAGAGCGTCGACTCCGGCTTGTCGAGCACCAGCCCGTTCGGCCCCTCGAGGCCTTCGAGCAGCAGGTCGAGCTCGCCGCTCGCGCGCAGGCGGTAGACGCGCCCGCTCGGGTCCTGCAGCGCGCTCTGCCCCTGGTCGGTGAAGAAGAGGTCGCCGTTCGCCGCGAAGGCGAGGTCGCTCAGGCCCCGGAACGGCTCGTGGCGGACCGCGTCGAGCACCACCTCCATGCGCGCGGTCCTCGGGTCGAAGACCAGCAGCCCGCGCTTGTGATCCGCGACGAAGAGGCGGCCGTCGCGGTGGATCTTGAGCCCGCTCGGCTCGCCGTCGTACTCGGCGAACACGTCCCACTCGCCTTTCCGCGACAGGCGAAAGAGGCGGCCGAACGGAATGTCCGCGCAGAAGAGATTGCCCGCGCGGTCGAAGGACGGCCCCACGAGCCACGACGTCGCGGACGACATCGCGTTAGAGCGGGGCGGGCCCCCGCTCTTGCGGCGCGTGGCGACCCATTTCGAGACGCGGGCGGGCTTGTGGTACTTCCGGGGCAGCGTGGCGAAGACTTTGGTTTCAACGAGCGGTGGCGCGGGGTACATGACGAATCGAGGTTCCTGGCGGCTGGCTGACGGCGATCGGGACGCGGCGCGCGTCAACGCGCCGCTGCGCGAAGGTCGATTCTAGCGCAGCGGGCGCGGCCCGCCGGCCCGAGCGGCGGCGGGCGTCGTCGCGCGCGCGAATCCGGCCAGGCGAGGGAGGGGCAAGTCAAGGCGGAAGGCGGAAGGTTTGCCTCGCGCGATGCGCGGAACCGACCCACAACCCTCGACCCACGACATCAAGTGCAAGGCTAGTCGCCGAAGGTGAACCGGCTGCCGAGGTTGCTCGCCACGACGCGGTCCGGCATGCGCTGGCGCATGAGCTCGATGAAGGCCGCGCCGGTGCAATGCATCGGGAGGATCACGTCGGGACTGAGGGATGCGAGCTCGTCGACGGTGTGCTGGATGTATTCGACGGGCGACGTGCCCAGGTGGAACCCGCCGATGACGGCGTGCAGCTTCGACACGTTCGCGACCTTCATCGCGGTCCGGACGGTATTGATGATGCCGGTATGGCCGCAGGACGAGATCACCACGAGGCCGCGGCCCTGCACGACGTAGCACGTGCCGTGCTCGTCGCGATGCTCGTCCTTCACGAGCTCGCCCCGCCGCTCACGGTCGCTGAAGTGCTCGTAGACCTTCGTTCCGCCCGTGACCTTCTCGAAGGAGGTGCGTTCGATTTCGCCGGTGGTGAAGGGGCCCTCCAGCGCCTGCGGCGCGCCGCAGCAGACCGGTGTCACCTTCTGCGCGGCGAGCGCGGTGCGGTCGAGCGCGCCCCAGGACACCACCTCGTTTCCGCCGCGGCCCGACACCCACTTTTCCCGGAAGATGGTCTCGCCGCCGACGTAGAGCGCGATGTCCTCGCGCATGCGCGTGCGGTGCTGGGTCACGAAGCCCACGAGGCCGCCGTAGTGATCGCGGTGCCCGTGGCTCAAGATCAGCCCGTTGAGCTTTCGCAGGTCGATGTCGAGCAGGTCCACGTTGCGGTTGAGGATTTCGGGCGTGTACCCGAAATCCAGCAGGTACTGGTTTTTCCTTCCCTCGAGGCTCGACTCGAGATGGAGCGACAGGCCCCATTCGCCGGCGAGCGTCGACATCTGCCGGCCGGGTATGTGGCCGACGTGCTCGATCGCGACGGACGGGTGATGCGCCTTCGGCAGAAAGCGCTCGTAATGTGAATCGACCACCACGCGCACCGAGAGGCTGTCCACGACCGGCGGCGCGAAGGGCGAACGGGTGTCGGGATTCATGGGGCAGTCCTCACCAGGGACGTCCAGAATATCAGACTTGCGATCCGGGCAAACAGCGCGGAAACGCGCGAGCCGGTCAGGAATCTAAACCGGGGTCAGGTCTTGCATAGCCGTACGCTGATGCGAGACCCGACCCCGGGTAGAGACCACGGTGACGATCCACGACCCACGATCCACGGCGCAGCGCGTTCAGGCAGCGGCTTGCTTGCGCGAGTCGCCCGCGATGATCGCCGTCATCTCCCGCACATCCTTGAGATTCTCGAAGCCCTGGATCGCCGAGTAGAGCGTGCCGACGCGCTCGGCGGGCAGGGCGCGCGCGGCGCAGTTGTCGAATTTCTCCTTGAGCAGCGCGGCGGGCAGCGGATTGTCGGAAGTGCGGCCGAAGGGCTGGTCCACCTTCGCGGACAGCGCCTTGCCGCCGCGCAGCGCGATTCGCACTTCCGCGCCGAAATGGTTCTCCGCCGGGAACTGCGCCGTGGTGTAAGGCGCCGCGTGCACGCGCGGCAGCAGCTTCTTCACCGCCGGGTCCTCGTACGCCTTTCCCTCGAAGTGCTCGATCGAGATCCTGCGGTCGAGAATCGCGCGCGCCATGCAGTACTGGACGCTGAACTTGGCGTCGAGATCGCTCTTCGGCTCCGGGCGGTTCGTGTGCTCCAGGCGCCGCGAGTGGGTCCAGACGTCCACGCGCTCGACGTCTTCCGCGGCGGGCTTGTGGGCGCGAGCCAGCCCCAGAATGGCGTCGAGCGCGGAATGCGTGCTGCCGCAGCACGGATACTGCTTCACCGCGATGCCGGGCTTCACGATGTCGAGCGGCTTCGCCCACGCAGGCAGGATCTTGCCCGCATCGTAGTTGCCCTCGCCGTTGAAGACGTTGAAGAAGCCCTGCTTGTGCTCGAACGGCCGGTCGCCGGCGGAGAATCCATCGCGCGCGAGGAGGGCGGCAAACAGGCCGCTCCTCGTGCAGTGCCCGACGTGCAGCGGCTTCGTCATCGTGCCGAAGTTGGCCTTGAGCCCTGCCGAGAGCGAGGCCGCGATGGCGAGCGCGGTGGCGATTTTCTCGTCCGGCAGCCGGAGCAGCTTGCCGCACGCGGCCGCCGCGCCGAATACGCCCAGCGTCGCGGTCGGGTGCCAGCCCTTGGTGTAGTGATGGAAGTGGACGCCCATCGCGATCTTGCACTCGGTCTCGAAGCCCGCGACGTAGGCGGCAATGAAGTCGCGCCCGCTCGCGCCTGCCTCGTCCGCCAGCGCGAAGAGCCCCGGCAGGATCGGCGCCGACGGATGCCCGCCGATGGTGTTGTTGCAGTCGTCGAAATCGAGCGCGTGCGCGGCGGTGCCGTTGACGAGCGCGGCTTCCAGCGGCGCGGCGCGCTTCCCGCCGCCGAACACCACGCTCGGGCCGGACGCGCCGGTCAGCGTGACGCCCGCCACGATCCGGGTCGTGTCCTTCCGCGCGCCGGCGAGCGTCACGCCGACGGTGTCGAGGATGCCGACTTTCGCCCAGTGCACCGCCTCGGGCGGGAGGTCGTTGAACGTCAGCGCGTTGATGCGTTGGGCGAGATCAAGGGCGAGGGTCATCTTGACTCCGTGAGTCGTAGGTCGTGCGTCGTGATTCGAAGTTTACAACCGATCGTTCGCAGTGGGCAGGTGTTTGTCGCGACGGCCGACCCGTTCACCGTTCACCGTTCACCGTTCACCGTTCACCGTTCACGGAATCTCAATGTCCATCAACGGCGCGTACTGTTGCCCGCCGTGCCCGTCGGCGTCGAGGAGATCGCCCTGGGGGACCGGGCGCGGGATGGAGGCCTTCACCGCCAGCGCGTTGTCGCACAGGAAGAATTTCACCTGGCTTGGCTCGAGGCCGTAGCGCTCCGCGACAGTTTCACGAGTCAGGGCACCTGACTCTTTGACGCGGCGATAGTTCGCCGCGTCATCGAACATGATGTCGAACGTCAGCTCGAACGGGCCGGCATTCTTGCTCCGGATCAGTCGCGCGAGGCGGCAGAGCGCGGTCATCGGGCGCTCCCCGCGGCGCACGATGGCGGATGGCGGTTGGCGGATGGCGGTTGGACGGCGCCCGCGCGCACGACGCGGGGCCGATCCGCGACCCACGATCCACGACCCACGAAATGTTTATCGGCGTCCACCGGCGGTCGCTCTGGTTTTCGTCTTCCTGGCCCTGGCGCCATTGATGTCGAAAAGCGCCATGGGAAACATCTCGCACGGATCGTCGGGCTCGACGACGTGGTTGACGTTGAAGCGGTACACCGCCCCGCGGTCGAGGTGCGCCGGGTTGTAGGGGCAGGCGAGCGCGGTGATGAGCCCGCTCCACTCGGGAATCGGCAGGTGCAGCGCCTGGTGGCGCACGATGCCGGCGATCGCGCTCGCAATGTCCTGGGTGGGCGCGGTCGCCTCGATGAGGAGCGCCAGCTCATGCGAGCGGATCTCCTTTACCGGCTCGAGCGCGCCCATGGTGCCGTTCTTCCCGTAAATCCGGATGTGAATATCGTATTGGTCCCGGGCAAGCGCGGCTCCGTACACTTGCGCAACCCGTCCATGAATGCGATCCAGGAGCCGCGCTGTCCAGTCGTCGATCTGGCGGACGATGAAGGGGTCGCGCACCGAGCCGATCACCACGCTCTGGTAGCCGACCTTCTCCGCGCCCTCGAGCTTGACCGTATAACGCCGGGCGGGGAGGAATGCGCTGCCCGACACGCGCACGACGCGCCCGTCCACCGCGTCGTAGCGTGAGCCGGAGAGATCGAGCGTGCCGGAGCACTCGACGAGCCGGAACGGGTCCGCATTCTCGTAGAGGCTGTGCGCGGCGATGCTCTGCGGCGTGCAGCGGAGCTGCGGGTCCGGCGCCTCGACCAGGAAATGGTCCTGGCGCAGGACCGCCATCATGCAGTCGGGCGTCTTGCGGTTCACGACCGCCGCCGCGCCGCACTCCAGGATCTTCGCCGCGTGCCAGGCGAGCCCTTCCGGGAAGCCCCTCATGATCGGCAGCGCCGCGAAGATCGCGGTATCGCTCGCGCGACCGGCGAGCACGACGTCGGCGCCGGCCTCGAGCGCGCGCTGGAAGGGCTCGGCGCCCATCATACCGACGAAGCGTTCGGCGCGTTCGATCACGCCTTCGTCGAACGGGGGCGCGGGCTCGAGCGCCTTGACCCGGCCTTCGCGCAGCCGTTTCTTCAGGTAAGCCTTGTCCTGCTCCGCGTGGATCAGCGCGAGCCGGAACGCGAGCCTTTCCTCGCCCGCAATTTCCTTGAGTACGTCGACGGTCCAAGCGAGGTGGGGCGCGCCACCGGCGGTTCCCGCGGAGCCGATGAGGAGGGGAACGCCGATCCGCCGCGCGCCGCGGAGCATCAGGCGCAGGTCGCGCTTCACGGCCGCGCGCGGGAATGCCGGAACGCCGGAGCCAAGATGGCTCGGTCCGGGGTCGGTGGAGCCCGCGTCGCATCCGATGAAGTCCGGCTGGCGCGCCAGCGCGGCTTCAAACGAGGCTTCCTGGAAGCCGGAGCCGAGGACGCCGGTCGGCGCGAGTATTCTCATTTCCTTCATGCGGAGGGCGGATCGGCTGCGCAGTCGGCGTTGTTCAGCCGAAGTATAATCAACTCCGCCGAGACCCATTCCAGAGGAGGACAACATGAAAATCAAGTCATGGTTGTGGATCGCGCTGCTCGCGACCGTTTCCGCCGGCGTCGCGGGCGCGCAGGCCGCCGCGTTTCCGGAGCGCCCCATCCTGATGGTCGTGGCCGGGAACCCGGGGGGCGGACTCGACCTGACCGGCCGCGCGATCGAGAACGCGATGCTCGAGACCAGGCTGGTGCCGTCGGGCTTCGTGCTGAAGCACATGGGCGGGGCGGGCGGCAACCTGGCGAAAACCTACGTTCACCAGCGCGGCGGCGACGCCTACACCCTCTACGTCGAGTCGAACCGCGTCTACGTCAACAAGCTGGTCGGAACCACCCGGCTCGATCATCGCGACCTGACGCCCATCGCGCGATTGACCACGGAGTACCTGGCGTGGGTGGTGCGCGCCGACTCGCCGTTCAAGACGGCCAAAGACGTGCTCGACAAGCTCAAGGCGAATCCCGGCTCCGTCGTGTTTGGCGTGGGCACGGTGCCGAGCAACGACCAGATGAACATCCTGCGGCCGGCGCTCGCCTACGGCATCGATCCCAAGCAGATCAAGATCGTGCCCTTCAAGAGCGGCGGCGACCTGATGATCCAGGCGCTCGGCGGGCACGTGCCGGTGATCTCGACCGGGCTATCGGAAGCCATCGAGCAGGTGAAGGCGGGAAGGGCGCGGGTCCTCGCCGTGTCTGCTCCGAAACCGCTCGAAGGCGAGCTGGCGTCGGTGCCGACCTGGCGGTCCCTGGGCATCGACCTCGAGATCCTGCACTGGCGCGGACTTTTCGCGCCCCCGGGGACGCCCGCGAGCACGGTGAAGTACTGGGACCAGACGCTGGGCAAGATGGTCCGCAGCGATGCGTGGAAGAAGATGCTGGACAAGCATGGCTGGTTCAACGCCTACGCCAGCTCGACCGCGTTCCGCAAGGATCTGGATCGCGAAGCCAAGGTCTACGTCGAGATCCTCACCAAGCTCGGCATGACGAAGGCGCGGAAGAAGTAATTGAAACCGCCGATGAACGCCGATGGACGCAGACATGCCCCATCTGATGAATGCCTCGCCGTTTTGATTTTTGTCGGCGATTATCGGCGGCTCATGTTTTTTGATTTTGCTGCGGGTTCTTGAGTAATGGTGCTGCTCTATGATCCCACCGCGCCGCGGGGCCCCGATTCGGGACCGGCGGCGGTGCGGGTGGCGACGCTCGCCGGCAAGGTGGTCGGCTTCGTGGACAATGCGAAGCCGAACTTCAATCACCTGGTCGACG
>Ga0326597_10006487_pt1 | contig 16021 bp, 16 predicted proteins | sample RVTome_12_FD_203789 | JGI IMG/M metagenome (GOLD analysis project Ga0326597, IMG submission 203789) | Soil microbial communities from uranium-contaminated site in the Upper Colorado River Basin, Wyoming, United States - RVT100D185 | ecosystem: Environmental > Terrestrial > Soil > Contaminated >...
CAACGGTTTCGATCAGATACCCCTGCCCTTGCGGGATATGGCCCATGATGCCGCGCGACTCGGGGTGGTGGCGGTGGCCGATGACGATCACGCTGTGGCCCTGCTTGGCGAAGCGCTTGGCCCAGTTGTGCACGTTGCCCACCAGCCGGCAGGTGGCGTCGATGACGTCGAGGTTCCTGGCCCTGGCTTTCTCGTAGTCGGCGGGCGGGGAGCCGTGCGCGGAGAACACGACGGTCGCCCCTTCGGGCACCTCCTCCACGGACTCGACGAACCGGACCCCTTTGGCCTGAAAATCGCGGATCACGGCCCGGTTGTGCACGATGGAGTGCTTCACGTACAGCGGCGTCCCGCACAGCGCCAAGGCTTGGTTGACCACCTCGATGGCCATCTCCACCCCGCGGCAAAAGCCTCGCGGCGCGGCCAGCAGCACCTGAAACGAACGCACCCGCTTACGTTGCATAGGCTGCATTATAGAGCACGGCACGCCAGACGGCAGCCATTGCCTGATTTGCACCGCTGCCGACGAGGACTTAAACTCCTGCGCGTGCCGGGTTTGCTAACAACCATATGGGCGTGAAAAAGAGGCCGCAGCGTGATCTTCATCAGCTACGAGTACGTGTTGTTCCTGGTGCTCGTCTTCGCCCTTTACTGGGCCTTGAGGCATAAGGCGGCGCAGAACGCGATGCTGCTGGTCGGCAGCTACGTCTTCTACGGATACGTGCATCCCTGGTTTTGCATCCTGATCGCGGCCTCCACGCTGGCCGATTACGCCTGCGGCCTGGCCATGCAGTGGCGCCCCAAGAGAAAACGGCTGTGGCTGGTCTGCAGCCTCGTGTTTAACCTGGGCATGCTGGGCGCGTTCAAGTACTTCAATTTCTTCGTGGACAACGTCCAGCAGCTGTTAGCCGCCGTGGGCCTGGACTTCCATCCCCTGTTTCTGCAGGTGACCCTGCCAGTGGGGATTTCCTTTTACACCTTCCAAACGCTCAGCTACACCATCGACATCTACAAGGGCAAGCTCGAGCCCAGGCGCAACCTCGTCGACTTTTCGCTATTCGTCTCCTTCTTTCCGCAATTGGTCGCCGGCCCCATCGAGCGGGCGGTGCGGCTCCTGCCGCAAATCGAGACGCCCCGCCGCTGGGATTGGGACCGCTTCTTCGCTGCTTGGCCTCTGTTGATCTCCGGTTTCTTCAAGAAGCTCGTGATCGCGGACAACGTGGCCGTGTTCAGCGATCAAGTGTACGCGCTGGAACACCCTTCGTTCTTCCTACTGCTGGCGGGAACGCTGGCCTTTGCGGCGCAGATCCTGTGCGATTTCTCGGGCTACACCGACATCGCGCGCGGCTCGGCCAGGCTGCTGGGCTTTGAGCTGATCGAGAACTTTAAGGCGCCGTACCTGGCGATTTCGCCTTCGGACTTCTGGCGGCGCTGGCACATCTCGTTCTCGTCGTGGATTCGCGATTACCTGTACATCGCTTTGGGCGGCTCCAGGGTGAGCACGCGCTGGCGCTTCTTCCTGGTGGTGCTCACGGCCATGGGCTTGAGCGGCCTGTGGCACGGGGCAGCGTGGCATTTCGTCCTGTGGGGCCTGTATCACGGGCTGCTGGTGTTTGCCTACCACGCGCTGGGGATGGGTGGCCGCTGGCAACCGAAGGGTCGCCTGCAAACGCTGGTCGCCTGGCTTGCCATGTTTAACTTCACCTTGTTCGGCTGGATGCTATTTCGGGCGCAGGATATCGGCTGGCTGTGGAACGCATTTGCCCACGTGTCGCCCGGGTTCAGCGGCGATTCGCTGCTGGTGGGCGCAACGATCGTGGGCCTGGTCCTGCTGTACGTGTGGCCGTTGTGGGTGCTGGGCGGCTTGAACCGCTTCCTGCCTCAAACCCGCTGGGCGCACGGTCTCTTGTATGGCTTGGTGCTGGCGGCCATCGTCCTGTTCACCCAACCCGCAACGCGCGAGTTCATCTACTTCCAGTTCTGAAGGAGATCTGTGAAAAGGAGTAGCCCACAGCGCACGCACCGGATTTGGCCCAGGATGGCTCATGGTTTGGTCGCTGTGGCCGTGGTCGCCCTCACGGCGTTTGCCTTCGGGGAAGCGCGTCAGCGCCAGCCGAACGTGGAGTACATTCAAGCCCTGCGGTCGCAATTGGATCTAGCCAAACCTGACGTGATCCTGTTGGGCGATTCGATGTTGGGGGAAGGCGTGGATCAGGACGGATTTTCCAGCCTGACCGGCGCCTCCACAGCCAAGATCGCGCCAAACGGCGCTGCCAGCGCCTATTGGTATCTCATGATCAAGAACATCATCGCTGAAACACGCTACAGACCGATTTTGCTGGTGCTTTTTTTCCGTGATCATTTCTTGACGGAGCCAAGTTTCCGCGTGCACGACATCTACAAAATGCGCATCGATCAGTTAGCGCTTGATCAGGAGGAGTTGCTCGATCGCTTGGCGTACTGGCCCACGCTCAACCCACTGGAGCGTTTTTTGCAGGGCCACGTGAGAATGTATCAGGGGAGAGATGAATTCAAGGCAACGCTGGACAACGGGGTCAAAGCAACCATTGCATTGCTCTTTGGGCATGAAGCCTCCGCCTCGGAAGAGGCGATCGCGCGCGTGTTTAGCGAGGGGAACATGGTCCCCGAGTCGATGAACGAGCGCCAGCTGGAAGCCGAACAGGCGCAAAGCGACAACGCCTACGACTTCCCCAAACGCCTTCCCTTGTCCTTCCTCCCCTCGATGGTGGATATCGCCAAGGGAAGCGGAATTCAACTCGCCTTCGTGCGCTTCAAGCGCCGGCGCGACCTGGAACCCGATCAGCAGCCGGCTGCGCTGGTCCAGTACATGAAGGACTTGCAAGCGTATTTCGAGGAAAACGACATTCCCTTGATTGATTTCACCGACGATGCCCGCATCCAACCGGAACACTACGGCAACGGCGACCACCTCAACCGCGACTTAGGCCGCTCGTTGTTCACCCGGATGGTGTCAGAGGCGTTGGCCCCTTACGTACCCTGACGGCAAAGGAGCAACCTTGAACGATTTTTTGATGTATCTGTGCGTCGGCGCCTTGGTCGCGTTGGCCGTGGTTTCCCTCATCCCCGTCCACTTGAAGCAGAAGCAGAGGGTTTGGGGGCTGTACTTGCCGCTGCTATCGATCCCCATCTTCTTCCTATACGACGCCTGGCTCCCCAGGCTGGTGAAATCCAGCGGATTCATGGAAGTGGACCTCTCGGGACGGATGGAGTATCCGCTGGCCCGTCCTGTCATGCTGTTCATCCTGATGAACACGCTGGCCAAGTGGGTGTTCCGCTGGTACGTGGAGTTCAAGCCCATCGCCCGCTCCCGATTTGGCGCCAAGCTCACCGGGAGGATCATGCAGCTGAGCGTTCTGCTGCCCATCCTTGTGCTCATTTGGTCGCTGCTTTGAGCCCGAAGCTCTCGGCGATGCGGTAGAACGCCAAGGCGCTTAAGGCCGCCCGCTGGGCAAGTGAATCCACTTCCAGATATTCATCGGCGCTGTGATAGCCGCCCCCCACCGGGCCCAAGCCGTCGAGCGTGGGCACGCCGCAGGCCGCCGTGATGTTGCCGTCCGACCCGCCGCCGGTGGCGGCCCACTTCAATGGGAAGCCCAGCTCCCGAGCGGTTTCCTCAAAAAAACTCAGCATGGCCTGGGATCGCGTCGTCGGCACCAACGGAGGGCGTTCGCCGCGCAAGGTGACCTGCGTGGTTGTGCCCGGCACCTCAGGTTGTTCGCAGATCTTGTAAATGGCGTCTTTCGCCTTTTGCGCAAGCCCGGGGGTGGGCGTGCGCACGTCCACCTCGGCACGAGCGTGGTCGGCCACCACGTTGGAGCGGCTTCCGCCTTGGATCACGCCGACGTTGACCGTGAGCCCCGCTTCGTGGTCAGTCAGCTGGTGCAGTTGGATCACTTTTCTGCACAGAGTCTCGACGGCGCTTGCACCCGCTTGCGGGTTGACCCCGGCATGGGCCGCCTTGCCGCGCACTTCGAGCACGTACGCTTGCCCCCCCTTGCGCGCGGTGACGATCGAGCCATCGGGCCGGCCCGGCTCGAACACAAACGCCGCGTCGGCTTGCCGCGCCAGGGCTTCGATGGTCGGTTTGGAGCTATTAGAACCGATTTCTTCGTCGCTGTTGTGGACGATCAGCCAATGGGCTGCATCCAACAGATCGTAGGCTTTCAACGCTTCGATCACGCCCAGCATCAGCACCAAGCCGCCCTTCATGTCGGCCACGCCGGGCCCGTGGGCGCGACCACCTTGCACGGTAAAAGGCCGCTGCGCAGCGGTGCCGGGATCGAAGACCGTGTCCAGGTGGCCCAGCAAGAGCAGGGTCGGGACTTTTGCATCTTTCGAAAGACGTTTGGCCACCAAATGGGGACCGCGCTCGCAGGTCACAAGTTCGGTGGCAAAACCGAGTGCATCCCACTGGGATTTCATCAGCTGAATCATGGCTTCCAACCCTGCGGGGTCGTAGCTTCCGCTGTCGGTGTTGACCAGTTGTTCCAGCAGCGTGAGCCAGCTGTCTTGGTTTTTTTGACAAAACGAATACAGGGCATTCATCATTTTTCCCCACCCAAGGCCCTTAGGATAGTGTGAGCTAAGAACAGCAATATCGCAAGGAATTTGGTACACTTTTTGGGCGATGAACAAAGCAGCTGGGAGCGCTGCTGCGGCGGGCGCTGGCCCAGCTTCTTTTGCGCTGGCTCCTCGCTCTCACTGGATATGCTCGCCAGAGGAGCATCTTGCCATGCGCCTGAGCCCCCACTTTTTCAGGGACGACTGATTAGAATCTTCTCGAACCCCACACCACAATCTTTAACGCCCGCCAGCGGCCAATCCTCTCTACTCCCTCCCTTGAGCATCAACACTGGGTCTGCTCATTCTTAGCCACGGTGAGTGCCACCCAGGTGCCCATTCCATGAAAATAGTTTCAGGCACGTTTCCTGCCCCGCCGCGATTTGTCTTTCGGTTGGGCGCCATAGAGGTAGGTATCGTGATTCTCAGCCGCATCGGTGATCTTCGTATCTTTGATCAACCCGGCGATGCGGTGAATGGGGTCGCTCTCCCAGTCCTTTTCGTTGACAATCGAGGATTTCATATGCGCCTTCTTCTATGCTGTATACATTATAGAGCTATTCACCACGTGCTCGTCACATCCGCTCGGGCGCGGACACGCCCAATACCCCTAACGCCTGCTGGAGCACCACCTGCGTCGCTTTGGCAAGCGCCAGGCGAGCGCGCGACACCGCCTCCCCTTCGCCCAATACGCGGTAGCGCTCGTAGAACTGGTGGAACAGCCCGGCCAATTGGTGTGCGTAAGAGGCGATCAGATGCGGCGCCAGGTGCTCGGCCGCATCGGCAAGCGCGGCGGGGTAGCCGTCGAGCTTCTTGATCAGCTCGCGCACCTCGGGCTCGTGCAACGGAGTAAGGTCCACGGAGGCGTCGTCGGGAGCACCGGCTGCGTTTTCCCGCAAGATGCCGGCGATGCGCGTGTGGGCATATTGGATGTAATAGACCGGGTTGTCCTTGCTCTGTTTCTTGGCAAGCTCCAAGTCGAACTCCATTTGAGCGTCGGTGGAGCGTGAGATCATGAAGTAGCGCACCGCGTCCGGCCCCACCTCGTCGATCAGCTCGTCGAGCGTGACGAAATTGGCCCTGCGCGTGCTCATCTTGACCATCTGCCCGCCCGAGGTGAGGGTCACGAACTGGTAGAACAGCGGCTGAATGCGCTTGCCCTCGTAGCCCAGCACGCTCACCGCGTTGATGATGTCCGGCGTCTCCAGGATGTGGTCCGTGCCAAGCACGTCGATGATGCGGTCGAAACCGCGCTCCAGCTTGTGCACGTGATAGGCGATGTCCGGCAGCCGGTAGGTCGGCTCGCCGTTGGAGCGCACCAGCACGCGATCCTTCTCCGCGCCGAAGGCGGTGGCCTTGAACCACACCGCGCCTTCAGAGTCGTAGGCGTAGCCCTTGGCCCGCAGCTTCTCCAAAACGTCCCAAATCGCGTGGTTTTCGAAGAAGACGGCCTCGTTGGTGTACACGTCAAAATCGATCCGCAGCCGCGCCAGCGTGCGGCGGATGTCGGAAAAGATCTCGTCCTGGGCGATTTTCTTGAAAAAGGGCCAGTCCTGCTGCACTGCGGTGGGGCCGTGATCGGCAAGCGCCTTGCGCGCGGTGTCAAGGAGGTATTCGCCTTGATAGTGCCCTTCGGGGATTTCGACTTGCTCGCCCAACAACTGGCGCACGCGCAGCTTCAAGGATTCCCCCAGCACGCGCATCTGCTTGCCGGAGTCGTTGAAGTAGTACTCGCGCGTCACCCGCCAACCCGCCGCCTTGAGCAAATTGGCCACCGTGTCGCCCACCACCGCGTTTCGCCCGTGGCCCACGGTCAGCGGGCCGGTGGGGTTTGCCGAGACGTACTCCACTTGCACGTGCCGACCGGTTCCCAGCGACAGGGAGCCGAAGGCCTCTCCCTGTTTCAGGACGTGCGCGACGACCGACTGAATCGTTTGAGGTTTCAGGTGAAAGTTCAAGAAACCGGCGCCGGCGACCTCCACCTTGTCAAACAGGGCCGCATCGATGTTTTTTAGGATTTCTTGGCCGATCTGGCGCGGCGCTTTTTTCAAGGGCTTGCTGAGCGTGAAGGCTACGTTGGTGGCGTAGTCGCCGAATTCGGGCCTGTCCGTGGGCGTCACCTCAACCGCAGGCGCCTGAACCTCCATGCGCTCCAGCGCCTGCACGACCGCGTTTCGTACGAATTTCTGTAGCATGCTTGCGCCTTCAGCTGCGCCGTCTGGCGACAAAGTCGATGGTTTCAAGCAGCGTTTCCTTGAGCTCGCCGTGCGGCAGCCAGGACAGCCGCTCACCCGCTTGGCTCAACAGGCCATTGACGAGCGACTCCACTTCATCGCAAACCCCCGCATCCATGAGCGCCTGCTGCAACTGGGCGCGCTGCGCCGAATCCAGCTCACCTTTCAGCAACCGCTCGCGCCACTCCGGCCGTTGAGCCACCAGGCGGATCAGGGGCAGCGTCAGCCACCCTCCCTGCAGATCGCTGAAGCGGGGCTTGCCCAACTGCTCGTCGCCGAACAGATCCAACACGTCGTCCACCAATTGAAACGCCTTTCCGATGAAAGTCCCCGCGTCATACGCCGCCTGTTGCCGTTCGAGGGACAAAGCAGGATCCCCCCACTGTGCGCCGAACAGGCAGGCCGTTGCGATCAAGACGGCGGTTTTGCCCTCGATCACCTCAAAGTACTGCGATTCCGTGGGCACCGCGCTGCGCAGGCTTTCCTGGATGAGCTCCCCCTCCAGCAGGCGTTCGACGGTGTGGATCACGCGCTCGCGGGTGGCTTTTGGGTAGTTGTCCGTGATGCGGAACACCTGCACGAACAGGAAATCCCCTTCAAGCACGGCAACGCGATTGGTGCTGTGGACGTGCAGAGCGGGTTGGTTGCGCCTCGTTTGCGCGCCGTCGATCACGTCGTCGTGCACGAGCGTGGCCAGGTGGATCAGCTCCAGCACGGCGGCCAATTTCAACAGCTCTTCCCGGTCACCCTGTTCCCCCAGCAGCTTGTAAAACAGGACAGCCAATGCCGGGCGCAGACGCTTGCCCTTGGCGCCGTGGAGGAACCGGCCCAGCCCATCGATGAAGGGAACGGGGCTGCCCAGCGTGCGGCCCAACTGCAACTCGACGTCGGCAAGCTCGCGGGAGAAATGCTCTAACCCTTTGATCGCAATGCTGTTCATGACCTGCGTATGATAGCCACGGCCTGCGGAAGGTGCAAAACACCCTATTGCATCGGATGCAACATTCTTGTAGGGCCCGCTCTGCGGGCGGCTTGCTCTGCAAGCTTGGCCGGCGCAGCCGGCCCTACTCATCCGCGCTGCTTCATCTGCTTTTCCAGGGTGTCCAAGCGCTGGTCCACCTGGGAGTCCAGCGGAGAGGTGAGGGACTCGATGGGGTGAAATTGATAGAGCTGTTGGGGCTGGCTGATGCCGGGCAGGCGACGCAGCCGCTGGTCCACATACTGAAACCCCTTCATGGAACCGGCCAGGTTCTTGACCACCTCGGTGAGAAGAATTTGGCCTCCGTCTGCCTGATTCATCACCCGCGCGGCGAGGTTGACCATCTGCCCGGTGAGGTCCTCCCCTTCCTGCAAGGGCTCTCCGGCGTGCAGGCCGATGCGGACCTTCAACGGGAAGCTGCACCGCTCCAGGTCCGCCAGAACCTGCGCCGCGCAGGTCAGCGCCTTGCGCGCGCTCGTAAAGCAGAGCATGAAACCGTCGCCCATGCTCTTGATCTCAACGCCCTCGTGACGCTTGAGGTGCTCTCGAAAGATGCGATGGTGTTGCTGGAGCAGCGCGCGGCCGGCCTCATCGCCGTGAGACTCCACGTAGGCGGTGAAGCCCTCGATGTCGCTGAACATCAAAATGGCCACGCCTTGCGGGATCTTGGCGCGCGCGGACGCCGAAGCGGAGTTCTGGCGAGAATCCCGCTCGTCCAAGCCCAGATCCCCCAACTCCCGTTCCAACACCTTCATCGCATGCGCGATTTCCTGACCGATGTGGGCGCCTAGCGTGACCTTGTGCTTCTTCGAAAATGAAGCGGCATCGGCGTCGGCCGCAGACGGCTGCTGCACCTTGAGCTTCTGCAGCTCCTTCTGCTCCCAGCGCTCCAAATACCCCTGGGTGCCAAAGACCCTGATGCCGTGAGAAAACAAGCCTATGCCCCAGCCGATCATGGGCCAGTAGAACCAGGTCAATCCATTGCCCGAGATCAGGTCAATCATGAACAAGCCGGTGTTGACGCTGATGTAGCTGGCCAGGTGGCCGTAGAAACCCTTGACCTCTTTGATGCGCTTTTTGGCTTTTTGATATTCCTTCAGGTCGTCCACGTCGCCTCCTGCCGCCCAGTTTATCGCAAAACCCGCTTGAGCGCCTCACACGCGCGCAGGACATCCTCCCGGCCCACGTCCAGATGGGTGACCAGCCGGATGCGCCGCGGCGTGATCGCAAAGCACAATACGCCTTCGCCTTGCAGCTTGTTGACGACTTCCTCAGCGTTAGGCTGCTGCATCGTAAAAAACACGATGTTGGTCTCCACCGGGTCAACCGTCATTCCCAAGCCTTGAAGGGTTTTTTCAAGTAGTTTGGCATGGGCATGATCATCGGCAAGCCGCTCGACGTGGTGGTCCAGCGCGTACAGACACGCCGCCGCCAGGATGCCGGCCTGCCTCATCCCGCCGCCCAGCTTCTTGCGCACGGCGCGGGCTTCTTCGATGAAATCGCGCTTGCCCACGATCATCGAGCCCACCGGCGCGCCCAATCCCTTCGAAAAGCAAAACATGATGGAGTCAACGCCTTGCGTAATCTTCGAGACGGGCCGGCCCGAGGCGACCGAGGCGTTGAACACCCTGGCGCCGTCCATGTGCACAGAGATGCCCTTGGAATGAGCGAACTGGGCCACTTCATCAAGCTGCGCCTGCGGGTAGACGCCGCCGCCTTTCATGTTGTGGGTGTTCTCCACCAACACCAGACCGATGGGGGCGACGTGGACGTCTGGAGGTGTAATGAAAGCGGCCACTTCTTGAGCGCTGAAAAACCCGCGCTGCGTGTTGATCATCAAGGGAACTGCGCCGGAGAACTGCGCGTACATGCCGCACTCGTGCCCGAAGATATGGCAGTCCGCCTCGCCGATGATGGCTTGTCCGGGGCGGGTGTGCACCTTGATGCACGTTTGGTTGCCCATCGTGCCCGATGGCACGTAGAGTGCGGCTTCTCGCCCAAACAGCTCGGCGGCGCGCGCCTGCAGCCGGTTGATCGTGGGGTCCTCCCCCATCACATCGTCCCCCACCTCGGCCTCGGCCATGGCTTTTCGCATTCCGGGCGTGGGCTTGGTCACGGTGTCGCTGCGTAGGTCTACGGGTTTTTTCTCCATACACGACCTCAAGGTAATTTTCACTGAATTGTCCGGCCTCGCTGCTCTGTTTGCAACTGACACAGTTGAAGAAACACGCTAATATCTAACGGTTGGCGTTGAAGTAGCCTGAAGTTCGTCATCCCTGCGAAAGCAGGGATCCAGACCTGGCAAAACTTTCTGGATTCCGGATCGTGCTGCGCACGTCCGGAATGACAGTCAATATGACCTTCTTAATACTTCATCTTTGAGGAAAGGAATCCGCATACAACCCATCCCGATCCTGCTGGGCCCCACCGCCACCGGCAAGAGCGCGGTCGCGATCGCGCTGGCGCAGCGCCTGAACGGCGAAATCCTGTGCGCCGACGCGCGCACGGTCTATGTCGGCATGGACGTGGGAACCGCAAAACCCACGGCGCACGAGCGCGCTTTGGTTCCTCATCACTTGCTCGACATTTGCGACCCTACTGAGGTCTACGACGCACAACGCTTTCGCCAGGATGTGTCCGCGCTGATCCCAAGCATCCAAGCGCGTGGCAAGCGGCCCATCATCGTGGGAGGCACCACGCTCTACGTCCAAGCGCTTACCGAAGGGCTGTTCGAAGGCGTCAGCGCCGACCGCGCCCTGAGGTGGAAGTTGAATGAAGTCCCTCTCGAACAGCTCTACACCCGCTTGCAAGCCGTGGACCCGCAAGCAGCTCTGGACATCAAGCCCAACGACCGCATCCGCATCACGCGCGCGCTTGAGGTCTACGAGAAGACGGGCCAGCCCATCAGCCGGCTGCAACTGCAAGCCGAGCCGCTGCCCTATGCGTTCAAGAAGTTCGGCTTGACTCTGGCGCGTACCATGCTGTACGAGCGCATCAACCGCCGGGTGGATTGGATGATCGAGCAAGGGTTGGTCGAGGAAGCGCGCCGGCTGCACCCGCACCTGACGCCCGATCTGCCTGCCTACAAGACCATCGGGTATCAGGAGTTGTTCGAGCACTTCGACGGGAAATGCCCGCTGGAGCAGGCGATTGGAAACATAAAACAACACACGCGCAACTACGCCAAGCGCCAGCTCACCTGGCACCGGCGGGATAGTGCCATTGTCTGGATTGACGTGGAGCGAAAGATCGTTGATGAGATTGTCGTATCCATCTGCCGCTGCCTGAACAATATTCATTAAATGCAACGGACAGCGTCTTACTATGGCTTCCTAAATGGTGTCATTCCCGCGAAAGCGGGAATCCAGATCTGGTAAGAAACATCTGGATTCCGGATCGCGCTGGCGCGCGTCCGGAATGACGATCAATAGAGTCTCCTTGGCACCGCCGGCGCAGCATAAGTCCGCATGCCGTTTGCCCTACAGCCTTTGCGTGTGTTCGATAAGACTGCCAGGCTTACCCTCGTCTGCTACAATCGGGCAGATGAACGAAAACGGGATCGTCTATCGAAGACTGAACAGCCACGAAGAATATCTGGCCTGCGAGCGACTCCAGAAGGAGACGTGGGGCTTTGCCGATGTGAGCATTGTGCCCGGCCACATCCTGATCACGTTCCAGAAGCGAGGCGGTCTTGTGCTGGGCGCCTTCGAGGGCGATCGGCTGGTGGGCTTTGTCTACGGCTTCGTGGGCTGGCACGATGGAAAACCCACGCACAACTCGGTGATGAGCGCGGTGCGGCCTGAATACCGCAACCGAGGCGTGGCTCATCAACTCAAGTGCGAGCAGCGTCGCATTGCCCTGCAACAAGGCTTTGACCTGATGACGTGGACCTTCGACCCGCTGCAGGCGCTCAACGCCCACTTCAACTTGAACAAGCTGGGCGCGGTGGTGCGCGGCTACTGGAGCGACCTATACGGCCCGTTCCGCGACCAGATCAACAAGGACCTGCCCACCGACCGCTTCGCCGTGGAGTGGTGGCTCGACACCCCGCGCACCTTGCACCGCCTGGAGGCCGCTTCGACCCAGACCATCCCTCCCCTGCCCGACAACCCGCCGGCATTGGGAGAATCCGGGATGTTGATCCCCACGGATCGCCCCCCATCGCTGGAGGGAAAGGACCGGCTCCACCTGGCCATCCCCTTGAGCGTGGACCAACTGAAGGCGCAGAACGCAAAGCTGGCCATGGCCTGGCGTATGCACATGCGCGCCTGGCTGGAGGACGCGCTGCAGGCGGGCTTCATCGTGCACGACTTCTGCGTGGACTATCAGCGCAAGATGGGCATCTACACATTGAGCCGTAAGGCCCTGCAAACCGTGCTATGGGAGGAACTGTGAAGCTTGAACAGATCACGTTGCACACCATTGAAATGGAGCTGGTATCGCCGTTTGAGACGAGCTTCGGGCGCGAGGTGCATCGCCCCGCCATCATCGTGGAAGCGCGCGCCCAGGGCCTCACCGGCTGGGGCGAGTGCGTGGCAGGATCGGGGCCTTGGTACAGCTACGAGACCGTGCAGACCGCGCAGCACGTGCTCAAGGATTACCTGATCCCCCTGCTGCTGAAGGCCGATGTGGACCACCCGCGCAAACTGCCTCAAACGTTCCAGCGCGTGCGCGGCCATGCGATGGCCAAGGCCGGACTTGAAGCCGCGTGCTGGGACCTGTGGGCGCAGAGCCAGAATATATCGCTCTCAAAGGCGCTTGGCAGGGTCAAAGCCCAGATCGAAAGCGGCGTGAGCGTCGGCGTTCAGAAGGACCTTCCCGCGTTGCTCTCCACCATTGAAGGGTATCGCAAGGCAGGCTACCGGCGCGTGAAGATCAAGATCAAGCCGGGCTGGGATCTGGACATCGTCAAGGGCGTGCGCAAAGCGATGCCCGATCTGTCTTTGCAAGTGGACGCCAACTCCGCGTACACGCTGGAGGATGCGGCGCTGTTCAAATCCATGGACGAGTTGGGCTTGCTCATGATCGAGCAGCCCTTGGGCTACGAAGACTTGGCCGACCACGCGCAATTACAGGCCATGCTCAAGACGCCCATCTGCCTGGACGAAAGCGTGCACACCCTCGACGCCGTCAAGGCCATGCTGGCCCTGGACAGCGGGCGCATTGTCAACATCAAGGCCGGGCGCGTGGGCGGGCTCACCAACGCGGTGGCAATCCATGATTTGTGCTCATTCAGAAAGATACCCGTGTGGTGCGGCGGGATGCTGGAGACGGGCATCGGGCGCGCGGCCAACGTGGCGTTGGCAAGCCTGGCAGGCTTCACGCTGGCCAACGACCTTTCCGCAAGCGACCGCTACTATCGTCAGGACTTGATCGAGCCGCCCTTTGTACTCAACCAAAACGGCACGCTCACCGTGCCGACGGGGTCAGGCTTGGGTGTCCAAATCAACCGCAAGGTTTTGAAGGCCGTGACCCGACAGGTTGAAACTTTCCTTCAGCCAAAACCCACTCGCTAGACGAGCGCGCTCTCTCATGACCAGTGACCCTCACACCGCCCTGATATCCAAACAGCTAAGCTGGTGCTCGACTAAGCTGTGATTCTGGACCTAACGGATGGGTCAGGTGAGTCAGCCCAACGCTGGGACAATCTAAGAGCGCTGGCCGCAACGCTGCCCGTCCAGGTGGTTTTTTGGTTTGCGAGCGAACAGGACTTTGACCCCATGAACCCGGGCTCAATACTCAAACCGATATGGGTGACGGGCAAGCACACCGAGCCGTTGGCGATGGTGGGGAAATAAAGGAGAAAAAATGAGAAATCGTGATATTCGTAATCTCATGATAATGGTTGATATGTTTGAGAAATGGGCACGGGGGTATTTTGGAAAGAAGCGACGGGAGCAAAAACACCCTCAACAGCAAGGCAAAACTGAAGGAGGAATCACATTGGCGCTGTACTTTAAGAATGGGGACGTGCAATTCCTTAAGCACTATCAGGTTCCACCTCCAAAGGAACTGAAAATAGAGATGCTGAGTCTGTGGGGGTGGAGGAGAGGTGAGGTGCTCCGCTTCCGCATGTTACAGGAGCGGAGCTTACCCAGCGACATAGTCATGTACGACGAGGTGTAAATCCTTTCTGGGAAACGGCAATAGCAGGACTGAACGAACACCACCCCGCAAAAAGCGGGGAGGTGTTCGTGTGTGTGTCCGTTCACCGATACGCCTTGCCCTCCAGGTAAGACCCACAAACCAAGCCACGCGCTAAGGCACGGCTAACGCGTGCCGCGAACAGGAGGCCGTGCCGCCTACCCGTGCAGTACGTCAGCGGTGTTCAACCGCCAGGACCGCACCGCGCCCGCTCACCTAGCGTCCGGTTTGTGCCCACGCCAGGGGCTCACAGCGCTACGGGAGAAACAAATAAAGAACAGCAAGGAGTACCGGGACGGCATAGCCGTATCCTACCACAGCCACTTTACAACGTCCCCACCTTGGCTTAACCTGTCTTAATGCACCACGTAGAACTTGACCAAAGCGGGCGCACCGAAAAGCTCAACCAACCTTCAGCGCTCGCCTTTGCCAATGGGATTCAAGGCACTATCTTGATTCCGGCCAAAGAAAAACGCCTCATCTACGCCACGCTCAAAGCGCGGCGCGACCAATTCACCAACCGCGACCTCCGGGTGTTTGCCGCCGCTGTTTTCCTCTTAATCAAAGACCACTGTCACGCCATCACCACACTCACCATTGACCGAGAATGGACGGGCCACGAAGCCACCATCAAGGGCCTGGTTTTGGGATACGTCAGAAAGATTGTGCCCCGTTTTCCAACCGAGGGCATTGCCTTTGATTCTATAGGCCGCCGCTCCGGCGCTCACGCCCTGGCCTATCGCGTCTACAAACAAAAAACACCACCCGATAGGGTGGTGACAGCCACGGATATTCTGCCCTTGCTTTAGCAAAAAAAGAAGGCGCTTGGGGATTCCGGTTGGTTACGGAACCAATCCTATGCTCCGCCCCTGGACGTAACCAGCAGGTTCACATAGGCACCCGCGCCTTTCTAACCACCATTGTAGAGCCGACGGGGTTTTTTGTCAACTGGTGAAGTGGCCCAGGCTGACCTGCTCCCCGAAGTAGGGCCAATCAGAATCGGAGAACTGGCTGTGTATGCAGTTCTCCTGCAGCCGTGTTCCTGAGCAGTTGCTCCACATACCGCGCTGGTGCCAGATTGCCCAAACTGGAATCTTGAAGGAATGATAGCCCGTTGCAGTAGGGCTTGATCATGCTCGCTCAATCTGATAATATGCAACAGAATGCAGCAGCATGCTACGAAAAGGATGGTGTCTATGGCACAGGTGCAGGGACCCGAGCAAGAGTGGCTGACGGTGGCAGAGGCGGCTGACTACTTGCGCGTATCCCGTGACACGATCTATCGCTGGGCTAAGCAAGGAAAAGTCATGCTCTATAAGATCGGCTCCACCGCGACCCGATTGCGTAAGAAGGACCTCGAAACCTTGGCTCGTCCCATCACCAGGGAGCCATCTGATCCTTGGACCCAGCTCTCCTCAACGGCGTTCGATGCCGACTGGGACAACCCAGACGATGCAATCTACGACGACTGGAAGAGACTGTATGGCTTATCAAAAGGGTGACGTCGTCCTTGTGCCTTTCCCATTTGCCGATGTGCGAGCAACCAAGGCGCGACCTGCTCTGGTGTTGAGCGACTTCGCTTACGAGCAGAGTACAGGCAACGTGATCTTGGCTCAGATTACGAGTCAAGCGGAGCGGTTTTCCAGCGATTATGTGGTGCGAGATTGGACGCAGGCAGGATTGTACAAGCCTTCGATTGTGCGCTTAAAGCTTGCCACTCTCGCCGTTTCTCTTGTACTTCACAGGTCTGGAGCCGTCACGGGCAAAGATCTGGCTGGAGTCAACACGCGTCTTAGGAAGGTCCTGCGCTTGTGAACGATTGCACTGTCATAACCTGCCCGCCTGAGAGGGAGAGGGGAGTTCGACCTCTTCCACAGATGATCCCCTCATCCCAACCTTCTCCCCAGGGAGAAGGGGTTCTTAAGAAAGATTCTTTGGATCAGGTGTATCGCCACCCTCACCCAAGCCCTTGAACCCCCTCCGTAAATCGGCCACACTTGAGCCATGAGCGAGCACCAGGCCCTGTATCGCAAGTGGCGGCCCCAGCAGTTTTCCCAGGTGGTCG
>Ga0326597_10006488_pt1 | contig 16017 bp, 17 predicted proteins | sample RVTome_12_FD_203789 | JGI IMG/M metagenome (GOLD analysis project Ga0326597, IMG submission 203789) | Soil microbial communities from uranium-contaminated site in the Upper Colorado River Basin, Wyoming, United States - RVT100D185 | ecosystem: Environmental > Terrestrial > Soil > Contaminated >...
GGCGTATATTGTATAAATAAAGGCAAAATTAAAATATTTCAAACCGGTGAAGAAGGCAAAGAACAAATTCTGCGCCTCGCGAAAGAAGGAGATATTTTAGGTTACAGGGCTATGATAAGCGGTGAGCCGTACTCCGCTTCTGCCGCCGTTATGGAAGATGCTGTTGTGTGCTTTATTCCAAAAAAGACTTTTTTCGGGTTTTTGCAGGACAATGCTGAACTTTCCACAAAGATGATGATGCTTTTATCACATGATTTAAAGGAAGCAGAAAGCAGAATTACCGGGCTTGCCCAAAAGCCCGTTCGGGAAAGAATGGCGGAAACCATTTTGATGCTTAAGGAATTTTACGGATTAAACGGAAATGATGATACAATAAATGCCGCTCTATCGCGTGAAGATATTGCAAATATTGTTGGAACTGCAACGGAAACAGCAATCAGAATATTATCCGACTTCAGGAACGAAAAACTTATAGACCTGCAGGGCAAAAAAATCAAAGTCACAAACCCCTCCGGACTTGTAAAAGCAGCTCACTTATTCGACTAGTTTCTAAGTAGCTCTTCAATAGTATTGACTACAAATCAGTTTTTTTCCTGCTTTTATCATAATTTTAAATGACAAAAATCATTGTTTTAGCCTCTGTTAAAGGGTTAGTTTTGTAATGAATTTACGAAACTATCACAGATGGCTAAAAACACTGGTTTAGAAGAAATAATTAAAAATTACAAGGATTTAATCCCTTTAGTTTTCCATAAAAATGAGATATTGTTTCAGGAAGGCGAATCGGCAAAAGGTATATATTGCATAGAATCAGGAAATGTAAAGCTTAGCAAAAAAGAGGCAAAAAACAGCGAAAGAATTTTACACCTTGCTTCCAAGGGTGAAATTCTTGGGCTGCACGCCGTCGTAAACAGGCACGAATACTCAAATTCAGCGGTTGCCTTAACGAAAACACATTCCTGTTTTATTACGGCTGATGATTTTCTAAAGCTTATAGAATCAAACAACACTTACAAACTGCTTGTTATGAAAAGCTTATGCTCCAGAATTGATACTATGGAAAATCATTTAAACCGAATTAGTGAAAAGCCGAGCGATGAAAGATTTGCTGATACATTGCTGATGCTTGCGAACAAATACGGGCTAAACAGGTCAAAAGAGCTGAACATACACTTAAGCCTTGACGAGCTTTCAAGCTTTACCTGCACATCAAAAAGCTATATGAAGAAGATAATCTCCGATTTTTCTCAAAGAGGATTAATTTCATTTTCCGGCGGAATTATCAATATTCATGACCTTCCGCAGCTGGAAAATATTGTTAATTTAAGCCCTAAAGCCGCCCTACCAAGTTAAGATTCAAGCAAAAAACTCCATATCATAATTACTTGTGATTCTTGTCATATGCATTAATCCTATATATTGCTATTTTTGTTTAAAAGCAGAATAATCCGAATTTACATAACTTAAAAAAAACATTTATGAGCTCAATAAAAAGAATTTTAGGATATGGGTTTTTAATTTGGGCAATTCCTTTTATCGCTGCAATATTTATATTCCCCCTCAGAGAGAGTGAAAGACCACTGTTTGAATCCATTATGCCTGTTGCAGTTGCTTTAGCGGCAGTAGGCTTCACCTTGATTTATAATAAAAAAATTGAAGCTGATTTTTTGAGAAAAGATATTGAATTTGGCTTGTGGAGCTTTGCAATCTGTATCGTAATTGATTTGTTAATGTTTATGTGGGGTCCTATGAAGATGGCTTTCATTGATTATGTGAAGGATATCGGCGTTACTTATTTAATGATTCCGGTCATTACCTTCGGTATTGGAAAAGCCACTGAAAAAAAGAAAAACTGAAAAAACCTCTATAAGTCAGGAGTTAAAAATGAAAACAATATTAGTCCCAACCGATTTTTCAAAAAATTCATTTTACGGGCTTGAATTTGCAGCCAACTTAGCCAGAAGAAGCAGGGCAAAACTGCATCTTTTCAATGTCGCGCTTAGAGGAACGTATTATTATGCAAGCGACCCGCTTGTTATTGCCCCACCTGCGGCGGTTATGGTTGAAAGCATTATTGAAAACCTGAAAAAATCCTCAATGGCTAAGCTTGAGAAAATCAGAAAAAGTAAACTTTTCAAAGGGATAAAGGTAAGTTTAGAGTGTGAGACTTCGTTTTCTGTTTACAGGGAAATTCTTGATTATTCAAAAAAGATTAAAACGGATTTGATAGTAATGGGAACAAAAGGCGAAAGCAATGTTAAAGATATACTCTTAGGGAGCACCGCAGAAAGAGTCGTAAGATTTTCGGAAAAGCCCGTCCTTGTCATTCCAAACAAAATAAAAAATTCAAATCTCAATCTGATTGTATTTGCCTCTGATTTTACGCATGAAGCTTACGGAATATTCCGTTTTGTAAGGGACTTTGCTAAAATATTTAATGCTAAAATCGACCTTCTTAAGATTAATACAATGAACCAGTTTCGAAGAACTAAGGATGATGCCGAAAGAATGTCAAAGTTTAACATCAAGTTTAAAACAAATTGCAGGACAGTTATATTTAATGATTACATGAAAGAAGAAGGTATCCTGAATTATTCAGAGCTGGTAAGTGCAGATTTAATTGCAATCGGGACACACGGCAAAAAGGGGCTTGCGAGATTCTTTTCTGCTGATGTTTCCGAAGGCGTGGTCAGACTCTCACATAAACCCATATTAGTAGTAAATCTTAAAAAATTTAAATCAAAAGGCGATATTTTTAAAGGCTAATCAACCCGTTCTTCTTTAATTTTACCCGGTAAAAGTACTTTTACCGGGCTTTTTTTATGATATTAATCATAATTCCCGCTGAGGCATATCATAGGAAACCCCTACGTTTAAATGCTATTTTTGAGAAAAATAACCTGCTGCAGCAGGCCAATGTGAGCGTCAAGTGAAAATCATAATAATAAAACGCGGTTCGACGAGCAATCTAAAGTTTGAATTATGGCTTGTTTCAATTGGTTTATTATTTGCCGTTTTGCTGTTTATTATAATGACGGCATAGTAGGAGGTTTTAAAATGTCTGTAATGATTACCGATGATTGTATAAACTGCGGAGCCTGCGAGATTGAATGCGCTGCTAATGCGATATTCCCGAAGAGCAAACAATCTGCCGAAAAATCAATATTTATAAACAATAAGTTTTTTGCTGAAGCTTATGTATCTTATGAACATTTTTATGTCAGTCCAAACAAGTGCAATATGTGTGCAGGATACTATAACGAGCCCAGATGCAATTCAGTTTGCCCGGTTTCATGCTGTGTTACGGAGGAAGATGATTCTGTATTCTCGAATACAATGATAAAAGTAAAAACTAATCCCATCTTAATAACTAAAGTAAGCTTAAATTAGCTTTTTAAATTTTAATGCTATGAAAATGGAATTAATAAAAACAAATAATACGGAGATTGAAGACCCGATGCTGTTTTTAAATGAAGAATATAACAAGATAAATGAAAAGGTTAACTTAATTGATGGAATTTATTGGGAGATAGAAAAAGAAGGAATCAATGAAAATATGGCTTCCAGGGTAACTGAATTAATTGCACATGTATTTGCAGTCTTAAAAAAGCTTTATAGGATTGAGGAAGAAATCCTCTATCCAGAGCTTGAAGCCGTATTGCCGGGACAATCATCAGTTTCTGCCATGAAGAGCGAACACAGGCACATCATTTCATTATGCAGAACTATAATAAAAACACTCGTGAACAAAGATGAATTGAAAAACAACAAAGATGTTTTACAGGCAGAGATGATTACGCTTGCAGATTTGATTCATAGAAACATTCATAAAAAAGAAAAAATAATTTTTCACGAGGCAAGGACATTGCTGCCGGATAAGGCGCTGGACGAGCTGCATGAAAAAATGAAAAAAGAATTATTATATTATTTAAAATAAATTATTTAAAATAGATTATTTCAAACTGAAAGGAGGCATAATAAGATGAAAGCTCCGCTTATTGTAGACACAGTGCCTTCAAGTTTTACCAACGAGCTGAAGCTGCCGTACCGGAAATTTTTAAGAAAAGGACTGACATATGCAATCCTGCTTCATCTGCTTGTAATTGGTACTTACGGGGGGGTTAATTACTACAGTAACTATCTGAAAGAGCAGGAAACAAGGAAAATACAGCAAAGAGTAATTAATGTTACTCTATCTGATTTGGAACCTCCGCCCTCAATGACTGAGGAAGAAGAACCGCCGGTTAAGGTTGAGCCGGTTACTACCCCCGCAAAAGACCTTGAAGCTATGACTCCCGAACCGGTCGCAAAGGAAAAAGCCGATGTTCAGACCATAAAGACACAGCAGCAGCTTGAAGAGATTAAGACTCCTGTTTCAACAGTCGGGGATACAGGTAAGTTTACATTTTCAGGCCCCATAAAGATTGAAGAGAAAAAAGTTGAGGAAAAAATTACCAAACGCGAGAATTTGAATGGGCAAAAGGAAAAAACCGTTTACCAGCAATTTGAAGTTGAAAAACCCCCCGAAGCCGTCAATTTGGAACAAATAAAAGCTTCTATGATTTATCCTCCCGTTGCACTGGAAGCCGGGATTGAAGGCAGGGTTTCTGTAAGAGTGCTTGTAAGCGAAAGCGGGGAGGTAATAAAAATCGGCTCGGTAACAGGACCGGATGTATTTCATGATGAGGTAAGAAATAAGGCAATGATGCTTCAGTTTACACCCGGGCTGCAAAACGGGAGACCCGTTAAAGTTTGGGTTACAGTGCCCTTTCATTTTAGGCTGAAGAATTAGGAGCCAACTCTTATAAGGCTTTAAGCCGGATTAATATAAATAAGTCCGGCTTTTTTATTATTTTTTTGGTGGGTTTAAGTTCCAAAGTCATAGGAATAAAAAAGGCGGGTTTTACCCGCCTGTGCTTGAATGGCTCAATGCCACCTTCATCCATCCTTACCGAGGAGCTGGCCTCAATAAGTACGTTACAAAGATACTACAGGGATATACGCCGTAAAATGATTTTTATCAAAATAAAATATGATTTTTGTCCCAAACAAATTCTGCTTAGATAAAAGATTTATGTCAATATTTTAATTGACAAATGTCATTGGTATCCCACAGTTGATAAGTTATTTTTGTATTGGAGAAAAATTCCCATAGTTGCGATTTTTAGTTTTGACCTGAACGCCGATTCTATTGGAAGTTACTGTTAAGTAATAGAGCATGAGGTTCTAAATGGCGCTTAAAATATCAAATGACTGCATGAATTGCGGTATCTGTGAAATCGAATGCCCTTATAACGCTATTTATCCCGCCGGTTTGAATTGGAGGAGAGTTAAAAACAAGTATCTTGCCTTGTGCGAAGACAAATCTTTTACTGACGATTTTTATTCAGCCCTGCACTATTATATAGTTCCTGATATGTGCACGGAATGCAAGGGTATTTCCGAAACACCCAAATGTATTATGGTTTGCCCGCTTTCGGGAATTGAAAAAGATATTGAGCGATGGGAGAGCGAGGAACATCTTTATTCTAAAAAACAATATCTGGATATACTGCATCCCTGGAGATATTGGAGTTAGTTTTTTTATTTTTTACCGGATTAAACTACTATGAGGTCAGAGGGAAGAAAAATAAGAACCGCAAAAGTTTATCTGAAATCAGTCCATAGAGTAAGAGTACCTCAGGAGTTATTTGATGAGTATGAGCTTGATAAAAAAATTAAACTGGCGAAATTAAACCGAAGTGAGAAAAAAACCTCAGATAATTTTTATATTGCACCGCCGCAAACACATGAGGTTTTTGAAAGAACGGTTTAAAGGTGGAAAAAATTCTCATAACTCTGCTTAATGGCATATAATATTCTCTTGATGCCGCGGATTGCTTTCAAGTTTCGGGCTGAGATAGGGGATACCCAAATTCAAGCCCCTTAAGATAAATATTGCTGCTAGCAGAACTGAAAATACGGGGATAAGCCGTGAGAGCTTATTTCGAATATTTAGGTTTATAATGCTTCCCAAAACGGATGTTCCAAGCATTACCGGAATTGTTCCCAAACCAAACATTGCCATAAAAAGCATACTGTTGAAAGCGTCGCCTATAGCAATTGCCCCTGTTATTGCGATGTAAACAAAACCGTAATCCTTAGTGAATGTATTATTTATTTTTTCCTTTTTCCGTTATACACTGTAACTGCCAGCTGGAATGTTACTAAAAATAAAAGTGTTATCAAGAAACCTAGTCCGATTTTTGAAGGTCCTGCAGTTGAGCGTCCGCCCATATCCTTAACGCTCACTGTGCCTTTCATATATGGGTGAGGCGTGCACATGTATTTATAATCACCCTCTTTATTGAAAGTAGAGGTAAAGCTTTCCGTGTGAGCCAGTAAGTTTGAAGAAAACGGCTCAGGACCTCCTTCATAGGAAGTTACAGTATGTATCCCTGCGAATTCACCCTCCATATATGAAAACACGTCTTCATTCACCCATTTTACTTTTGTTCCTTCGGCTATTACTATTGATTTAGGATAAAAAGAATTACCTATAATTTTTACAGTTACCTCGCCGGTTTCAGGCCCGTAATACGCAACCGGGTCAACGTCAATGCTCCCCGGCTCAAAAGGGGAAATGACTCTTGTTACTTTGGTTTTCAGCATGCTTATTTCTTCCTGGGAGTATTTAGGACCGTCGCCAATTACAGTTACGGGTGTCTGCGCGCTGTCGTCGCAGACAAGCAGGCCGATTGCCCCCCTGTCAGTGGGTCCCACTGCATGGTTGAGCATTAAATAGCTTCCTTCATCAGGCGGAACCCTGAATTCTATTACCCATGAATCGGTTGGTCCGGCAAGAACGCTTTGTCCGCCCGTGTAAACCATGTCAGGATTTCCCTGCCAGTAAGCAAAATCCCAAATTATACCTACAATGTGAAAAGTTGCAGACTGGTTAGGACCTACGTTAAGGTAATATATCCTTACGTAATCGCCGGGCTTTGCTTTAATCGGGTTTTCTACGTATCTGAAAAGCTTTCCGTTGAATGCGGTATACAGCGGCTTTCCTTCAATAGCGTCTTTACCACTGGAATAAAACTCATGCTGGTTTAAAAATATTTCCACATCAGGCGGTTTGTTGAGAATGGTTTCCAGTTTGTATTTTTTCTTCGGTTTTACTACAATCATTCCGTACTGCCCGTATATTACATGCATCGGGATTGCGTGTCCCCCGGGGGCACAGTGATACATATAAACTCCGGGATAAGTAACTTTGAATAATAATGATTTTGATTTGCCAGCTTCGATTTTTCCGAGATATTTGGATGTTTGGGTATAAGCTGCGTGAATAGATGCACCGTGATATGTTGTTCCCTTGTTTACGATTGTGAATTCGACAATGTCGCCTTCGTCAAGTAGAATAGTCGGACCGGGAATAGTACCGTTCATTACAAATCCTTTATACATAACACCGTTGCCAATATACACTTCACCTTCGGAAAGCTCGACCGATACTTTTTTATCTGGCGTAACATTCTGAGGAACATAGCTTGTGGGTGGTATCGATAAGCTGTTGTCCCGGCTGATTATTTCAATAAAATCAGGATTTCCCTGCTGCTGGTAGCCTGCCGCTTCGTTTTTGACATTTGAAGTATAATTGGTTAGCGGCGTGAGTGAGGGGTAATTTACGCTGTTAGTGTTGTTTGTCAGGTTTGTTATCGACTTCAACAGCTCCTCGCTTATAAGTGAGTTGCTCCTTGTAGTGAACAGCTCCTCATAGAACTTAGCGTTACAGTAAGGACAAGATATCAAATTTCCTGCGGTTGAGAAGAAAGTTAATAAGGCAATAACTAAAAATGATGCCCGTTTGATGGAAGAATATTTTTTTGTTTTCATGGCTTTGAGCTTTAGTTTTTTAAATATTAAATTTAAAATTATTATGTTTGTAATCAATTTGTTTGTATTCAAATTATATTATTTTTTATTTTTTTCAGAGTCAGTTTTTATTGAATCTTTTTTAATGCTATTTGAATCGATTTTTATTGCTGTGGAATCTACCCATAAATTCCCTTCCGGCGGTTTACCTATCGAGGGTTTCGTTCCCTGCAGGCTTAAAACATAGCTTCCGACCTGCTGCATTTGCTTCGGATTCAGCATAGTTTTCCAGCTAATCATTCTTTTTACGGGAACACCGTTTTTAATTGTTGTAAACACATTTTTGATTCCCCCTCCGTGAATCCAGTACTGGTCGGTTAAGTTTGGTGCTACCGTTCCCCCTGCGTCGGGCCCGTGGCAAGGCATGCAGTTAACGGTAAAAATCTGCTTTCCCGCATCAAGCGAAGCCCCGTCAGTCAATAGTGTGACATTGTTTTCGTTTATGAATGCTCCGGTTCTTATCAGCTCCTGCTTTTTTTCCTCGGCTATCCTTACCTCCTCGGTGTATTCGTTATACATAATATTGCCCGAGCCGAACACGTGATAGTCCAGCAAATAAACGACTGCAAAAACTATCGTTGAATAAAAAAGTATGTTAAACCATGGGGGAATTGTATTATTCAGTTCGCGTATCCCGTCATATTCATGGTCCATCATTATGTCTTTTTCTTTTTCAACGGGAACAGTCCGGTTTAACACGCGGGATAGTTTCTTTAAGAACGAAAATCTTTCTTTCCTTCTTTCAAATGAATATTTATACTTTGACGATGCAAAAACAAAGAACAGGATAAACATAAACGCAACAAGCAGAAATACTACTGCTCCTGCAAGCTGTGAATATGAATCCATGCTGGTATCCTTAGATTGAGCAAACATCTGTGCATTAACCAGCATAAGCGCTGAAAATACAAATAAATTTTTTATAAATTTCATAATTTTCTCTTTGAACAAATTTCAATAGAATTAACTATGTGCAGCACTGCAACCGTTACAACGGTCGCTACGTAAAACCAGATAGCAGCGTACATATGCTTTTTCTCTGCGCCTAATGATAGTCCCGAACATGTTGACAGCAAATGCTACCCACACAACGGTAATTAGAATATCAATCGGCCATTCGAGCTCAGCATATTCCTTGCTAGTGGTGATACCTAAAGGAAGTGTTAGTGCCGCACATAGAATTATAGACTGCCATCCCCAGAAATTAATTCTGCTTAAAAGGTCGCTGAACATTCTTGCTTTGCACAATCTTTGCAGTGAATAATAGACACCCATAAATATTGCATTGCCTACAAAAGCAAAAATGACAGCGTTTGTGTGAAGGGGTCTTATACGGCTGAAAGTTGTATATTGTATACCAAAATTCAGCGATGGAACATAAATCTGAAATGCAACCAGCAATCCGACAAGCATTCCGACGATACCCCAAACCATTGTTGCAATCGCAAAATTGCGGACTATTTTGTTATCGTAGCTAAACTTTTCCAATCCTGCTATAGCTTCAGTTTTAGAACCATAGGTTTCCGCTTTATGCATGTTGATAGCTCCTCAGCTTCGGTTTATGTTCATTTTTTATTATGTTAAGCTCTTTTAAACACTTTTTTATTCTTTCAAAAGCAATGGTGATGTCGTTATCAAGCCCTACGGAAAACCTTATTAGCCCCTCGCTTAGACCCATCGATTTCTGGTCTTCGCCGGGAATCTCCGATGAGGTGCTGTGTCCCGGCGCGCTGAACAAGGTTTTAAAATAACCAAGACTTACAGCCAGATAACCCACGCTTTCTTCCTGCATTCTAACCATAAGCTTTGCGGCATTTTCGTATGTGCCCACATCAAGCGCCAGCATTCCGCCGTATCCGAAGCCCTCATTCATCAGCTCGTTAATTAAATTATAATGCTTATTTGATTTTAAACCGGGGTAATAGACCTTTAAGCCAAGTTTTTCAAATTCCTGTGCAAGGTATAAAGCATTCACGCCGTGTTTTTCCATTCTGATATGAAGCGTATGCAGGTTTTTCAATATACTTGCTGCGCGCAGGCTGTCCAAAACAGGACCCAGGAGCATCGTAGCGCCTGAGTTCACATCGGTTAAGCTGTTTATAAATTCTTCCGTTGAGCAAATACACCCTGCAACGCAATCGCTTGAGCCGTTTATAAATTTTGTCATGCTGTGAATAACTATGTCGGCTCCAAGCCGCTTGGGTGATATAATCATCGGGCTGAAGGTATTATCCACAACCAGCTTTACATTATGCCTTTTTGCTATTTTGCTCAAAGCCGGTAAGTCTGTAATTTCGAGAAGGGGGTTGCTTATCGATTCAGCGTAAATAACCTTGGTTTTGTGTGTGATTGCATTTTCCACCTGCTTTAGTTTTTGCATATCGACAAAATTTACTTTGATGCCAAGCTTTGGCAGGAAGTTTTTGAAAAGAGCGTATGTTCCTCCGTAAATTGTTCTTTCCGATACTATTTCATCACCGGTACTGCATAATTGCAGAATGACAGTGCTGATTGCTCCCATTCCCGAAGCAGTAACCTGCGCCGACTCGGTATCTTCAAGCCGTGCAAGCGCATTGGAAAGGAACTTATTAATCGGGTTCCAGTGCCTTGAATAGAGGAAACACCCTTCGATATCGTGCTGGAAAGACTCCTCCATTGTTTTGGGATTTAAGAATGTGAAGGTGGATGAATCAGTAATTGACGGGTTGACATCGCCGAACTCGCCGAATACTAAGTAGTCATGTATTTTTGTGCTTGGGTCAAACTTTTTCATTTTCGTTCATATTTTTGTTTTCAAATAAAATTCTTATTGACGGGGTGTAGGGTCATCATACTGTCCTGTATCACATCGAAATATTTTGAAAGATTTGTCGTCAAGGTAGGAGTATCTGGATTGGGCGGCATTACCCAGCTTCTTTTGAGAAATGCCCGGTGTTATATCTATTTCATAATAGGCGTAAAGGTTACTCTCGTTAAGTATCTCATAAACGATTTTACAGCCCAGACAGTAAAAATGCCTCGTGCCTGCTGTAATATCACCGCTATCACATGCTTCGCCGCAGTGATAGCAGTTCGCCACTTCCTTTAGGTAAACTTCCGAAAACTGCATAATTTTCAAAACAAAATTACCTTTTTGCAGGGAAACGGGGTATGACTTCAGTCAATTTGAAATATGATTTTTATCATATTGTTTTAGCATAGTTAATCGGGGTTTTCCTTTGTAACTGCATTGAATTTTGGGTATATTTGTAAGATTTACTAAAAAATTCGATAAATCTTATAAAATCAAGAAAGGTTTGTAATGCTTAAATCTTCGGCTCTAAAATTAATAACTGCTGTTTTGCTCATATATATCGTTGGTATTGGATGCGGTGATAAAAAAGACGATACAAACGGGAAAGATGATAAAACCACCGATTTGATTAAAAAAGACAGCATAACAGGTAAGGATATGGTTCAGCTTAAATATATTGTTAAAAAAGGGGATAAGTTTGCTTACAGGATGGTAGCAAAAACATCTAATATGGAAAAATCACCTGCAACCGAGGACAAGGAAATAAAACAGGATAATGAAATTAACTATTATTACACAAAGGAAGTGACAGATGTTGACGGCTCAGGCATAATAAGCTATAAAGTTAATTTTGATTCCATCAACATAAGCTCACAGATGGTCGAGCAGAGCATAAAGTATAACTCAAACGTTAATGACAGCATAAAACAAAACCCCGCTTTTATGCAGTATAATGCGGTTATTAATAATCCGTTTTATATCAGAGTGAAATCCAGCGGTGAAATTTCCGAAGTCTACGGGCTTGAGAAAATTTATGAACATCTTTTCAAATCACTTGGCGATACTTTGAAAGAGGAAGACAAGCAGACAATTAAAGAGTCCTTCGGAGAGGAATCGATTAAGGAAATACTACAGCAGGAATACCAGACCTGTCCGGGCGAGCGCGTTATTGTCGATTCAAGCTGGGTGAAATCATACACAACAGCAGTTTTATTTTTTGAGGTGGTTAACAATGCTAAATATACCTTAAAGGGAATCGAGGATAAGGACGGGCAGAAAATTGCAAATATCGAAGCAATGTTAAATGTAGAGTTTAAAAACAAGGAAGTTAAGGAGCGCGGGATGAAAGTAGCAATACAGAGCTCTGAAACATCGGGTACCGGTAAAATAGCATTGAACCTAACCCGCGGCTGCGTTTCAAAAAAAGAAACCACGACAACCTTGAAGCTTGATTTAAAACTCTCCGCGCAGGGACAGTCCGCAAATTCCGTGCAGGGCGTAACTACAAATCTAACCGTAACTTTATTGAATTAGCATTATTGAACTTAGAGTTTGATCTTTAAAAATTTAATCCAGCTGAATAGCCCGCTAGTAAAACATTATCTCACTTTAATCAGAGACAAGAGGACTTCATTTTCCGATTTCAGAAAATATGTTAACAAGCTGGCAGTTCTTCTGGCATCGGAGGTTTCAAAGGAGCTGGACTTAAGAAGGAAAAAAATTCAGACCCCTCTTGCAAACTTTGACGGTGCAGAAGCATACGAGCAAGTTGTTCTTGTCCCTGTGTTAAGAGCAGGTCTGGGACTTGTCGACGGGTTCACGGAGCTGTTTCCAAATGCAAAAGTCGGGCATATTGGGGTTTACAGGGATGAGAAAACTCTAAAGCCCGTTAAGTATTATTTTAAGTTACCGAGAATAAGTGTGGAGAAAAACGTCATCGTTTTTATACTTGACCCGATGCTTGCAACCGGTGGCAGCATTATTTATTCGGTAAGTGAGCTCAGAAAACATGGAGTGAAAAAGATTGTGGTTGTAAGCATTGTTTCATCGCCTGAAGGAATAAAAGCAGTAAGAAGACATTATAAAAACCTTAAAATATACACCTGCGCCTTGGATAAGAAGCTCAATAACAAGGGCTATATAGTGCCGGGACTCGGCGATGCGGGCGACAGAATGTTCGGTACTTAATTAAATTAAAAATTAAGAATTAAAAATAATTGGTTTTTTAAAAGGAATTATGAATTAACTTTATAAGTTATATTTATTGAAAAAGAACAATGTTATTCAAGAAAAGTCGTTTAAATTTGCCGAGAAAGTTGTAAAATTATACAGGTTTTTACTAGATAATAAGAAAGAATATGTTTTATCAAAACAGTTCCTAAGAAGTGGTACTTCTGTTGGAGCAAATATTGAAGAAGCTCTAGGAGGAACTTCTTCATCTGATTTTACGAATAAACTTTCAATTGCCTATAAAGAAGCGCGAGAAACAAAATATTGGTTGCGACTTTTAAAAAGCGGAGAGTATATTAATGATAAAATATTTTATGAATATTTCAATGATGCTGAAGAAATATGTAAAATATTAGCTTCAATTATTAAAACCATGAAAGATAAATAATTTATTTTTAATTCTTAATTTTTAATTTTTAATTTTTGTTAAGCAGTTTATATAAAAAGAAATTAGACGAGCTTCTTGCGATTTGCAGGAAGAATCTTGCTGAATACAATGAAAAGCTGATATCCGACGCATTCAAGTTCAGTCTAAACGCCCACCGTATGGATAAGCGTGCTTCGGGTGAGCCGTTCATTGTCCATCCCTACGAAGTAGCCGCGATTATTGCAAAGGAAATTCCGTTAGATGATATTACTGTTGCAAGCGGTCTTCTCCATGACGTTATAGAAGACACTAAATTCACTTACGAAGACGTTAAGGCTGAGTTCGGCGAAACCATTGCGGAAATTGTGGACGGAGCTACGAAAATCGAAGGTATGTTTGAAAACTATGAAACCAAGCAGGTTGAAAACTACCGCAAGATGCTCCTTTCGATGTCAAACGATATTCGAGTTATACTGGTTAAATTTGCCGATCGCCTGCACAATATGCGGACCCTCGAGTATCTTAATCCCGAACGCCAGGTGAGAATGGCAAGGGAAACTATGGAAATCTACGCGCCTCTTGCTCATAGACTTGGTTTATCGAGAGTGAAAATCGAGTTCGAAGACCTCGCTTTCAAATATCTTGACAGACAGTTTTATAAGGAGATTTCCAAGAAAGTTATTGCAAAAAAGAAAGAGCGCGAATCATACGTCAATAAATTTATCCAGCCGATTAAGGAAGCGATGGATAATGAAGGGCTAAAGTATGAAATTTCAGGCAGGGCAAAACACCTTTACAGCATAGCAAAGAAAATGGTTTCCCGCGGCAAATCGTTTGAGGAAATTTACGATTTATTTGCAGTGAGGATTATTCTAGACACCGATGATAGAAACGACTGCTTTACGGTTTACGGCTTGGCTTCGGAAATATATATACCCGTTCCCGAAAGGTTTAAGGATTACATTTCGCTTCCAAAACAGAACGGATACCAGTCAATTCACACAACTTTAATCGGTCCTGAAGGAAAAATGGTTGAGGTGCAGATAAGAACAAGAGATATGCATGAAGTCGCTGAAAAAGGCGTCGCCGCGCATTGGAAATATAAAGAGAATATCCATACTAATGATAAACAGATGGAGGATTGGATAAGCTGGATAAGGGAATTATTCGACAGCACAACGAAGGAATCCACACCGGGGCAGATTATCGAAGGGCTTAAGCTGAACCTTTACCAGGATGAAATTTATGTCTTCACTCCAAAGGGCGATTTAAAAATCCTTCCTGTTAACTCAACTCCCGTGGATTTTGCATTCGATATCCATACCGAAGTGGGCTATAAATGCATCGGGGCAAAAGTAAACGGAAAAATTGTTCCGCTGGACTCGAGACTAAAAAGCGGCGACCAGGTTGAAATTATAACCTCCAAAATTAAAAAACCTCACAAGGACTGGGAAAACTTTGTCGTCACCCATAAGGCAAAATCGGATATACATAAGTTCTTTAACCTCGAAAGAAGAAAAATGATTGAGGTGGGCAAGGAGCTGTGGGAAAAGAAAATTAAAAAGAATAAATTCGCTCTATCTGAAGATGAGCTCATTAAGCTTGTGCCTCGCTTAAAATTTGAAAGCGTCCAGCATATTTATACAGCGATAGCAGAGGATAAAATTACAACCGACGAGCTTTATGAAATAGTGAAAGACAGAAATAGACTTTTAAACGGCGAGCTCGAATCACCCTGGGTAAAACCAGTAGAAAGGAATATTTACGCAAAAATAAAGGAAACTGAGCCAAGCCTGTTTGAAACTTACATAAAGTCCGCCCGCTCAACGAAAAATAAAATTATTGCCGAGGGCGATGTCAAGGATTTGATGTTTTCTTACGCAAACTGCTGTAATCCGATACCTGGCGAGGATATTATCGGCTACATTTCAAAAACCGAAGGGATTAAAATTCACAAAAAATCATGCAAGAATCTTTCAAACCTGTTTTTAATGGACGCCAACAGGATTATTGACGTTCAATGGCCTGAACAGGTTGAGGATGAATTCTTTGTCGGCATAAAAATAAACGGCGAAGACAGACCTGGTATGCTGAATGAAATAACTAACGTTATATCAACCTATAACAATACCAATATTAAGAGCGTTAACATTTCATCCAAAGGCACTTTTTTTGACGGAACGGTTATATTGATGGTAAGAAACATTACCCACTTAAACGAATTAATGGAAAAAATTAAAACAATTCACGGTGTATTTGACGTTAAACGCTTTGAAGAATAATCCCGGTAAAAAGTAAAAAATGAAAAATGAAAACGTACTATTTCTTATTATAACATGCGCAATTTTTTTATCGTTTACAGTAAATAACTCATTACTTGCAGAAAAAAAATCGGAAACGAATAATTTATCGGAGACCGATACACTGATTCTGCCCGGCGAAAAGCATTTTAAGAATTTGAAAATGCTCACAAACGGTGGAGAGAATGCCGAAGCGTATTTTTCCTTTGACGGCTCGAAGATTATTTTTCAGTCAACACGCCCCCCGTATGAATGCGACCAGATTTTCAGCATAAATCTCGACGGCTCAGATGTAACCTTAATTAGCACCGGTAAAGGAAGAACAACCTGCTCGTATTTTTATCCCGACGGCAAGAGTGTTTTATACGCCTCAACACATCTTAGCGGAGATGATTGTCCCCATAAACCCG